>ODAK010001624.1_pt1 | contig 24218 bp, 33 predicted proteins | sample 1539591 | NCBI WGS metagenome assembly ODAK01 (sample SAMEA3539303, study PRJEB22396) | soil metagenome | biome: tundra; feature: field; material: soil | place: USA | collected 2010-05 | depth 0.15 m | reverse complement strand
GGATGATCGGGGCCCAGCTCAACATCGGCGAGTCCCGCCACTTCCTGGCCCGCCGCGTCTTCTTCGGCAACCTCGGCCGCCTCATGCGCGGGTACGAGCGGGGGATGGAAGACCAGCTGGGCGCGCTGGGCCTCGGTCTCAACGCCATAACCTGGTGGAACTCGCTGTATATTGACGCGGCGGTGAAGCAGGTGGAGGCCGGGGCGATGGGCATCAAGGGCGGCCGGATCAGCCCGGAGATCCGCGCCCGTTTGTCTCCTTTGGGGTTCGAGCACATCAACTTCCATGGCTTCTACCCGTTTCACCGCCCTGACCTGGGCGAAGGGCTCCGCGACCTGCGCGACCCCGCCGCCGCCGACCAGGAAGAGGACTGACAGTGGCCCCCACGCCCGCCCCGCTCGCCGGCACCGGCACCCTGGCCCAGGCGCTGGCCCTGCTCGGCACGGTCACCGACGCCGGCGATGCCCCGCCGGAGCTGGCCGCCCTGCACCTCACGCGGACCCTGGTCGCGGCGGCAGAGCAGCAGGCCGTCGCCGCCGAGCATGCGGCCTCCAGGGCGGGCGGCGGGCGCCTGCCCGACGGCCACGACGTCGCCAGCCATCAGGGCACCTACGACCTGGCCACCGCCAAGGCCGCCCTCACCATGCTGGCGGTGGCCTACTGGCGTTCCCAGCGGCTGCACGCCGGGGTCCAGGCCCTCGCCCGCGCCTTCACCGGCACCGACGCCCACGACGGCGATGAGGACGACGAGGAAGGCCGGGACGAGGAGCCGGAGAGCTCACCGGTGGAGCTGATGTGGGACCTGGCCGTCCCGGCGGCGGCCGCGACCGAGGCACTGCTGTCCTTTCTGGGGGCGGTCACCGTCGATGACGACCCTCGCGGCAGCGTGCAGGCGCTGGATGCGGCCACCGCCCTGCTGGTCAGCGCCGGCCGCCGCGCCGCCCGTCTCCGCTCCGCGATCGGGATGAGCCCGGTCCCTGATCTCCTGGGCCCTGGCCGGGAGTGAGCCGGCCCCCGCGCCGGACTACGCCGGGAGATCCGCGAGGGCCTGAACGTGGCGGAGAACTGGAACTCCGCCAGCAAGGACATCTTCTCCCTGGCAAGGCCGGCGACCTGACCGACGACAACCGCGAGCACGTCGAGGTGTCAGTGCCCGCTCTCCACCTGGGAGAGCCGGCCGGGCAACCCCCGCCGGCCACCCCCACCGTCCCGATCCGTCCCGACGGATGGCCCGACTGGCTCGGCCGCCGCCCGATGAGCAACAGCGACCGGGACAAGATCCGCCAGGCCCTCACCGACGGCCTGCCCGAAGGACCGCTCACCGACCCCGGCCCGTTCCTGTGCTATCTCACCATCGACGGCCTGCACCGCACCGACCCGGGCAACCTCATCGCGCTGCGCGGCCGTATCCACGCCGCCGCCCGCACCGCCGCCGAAGGACGAGCGACCACCTACCACGCCACCGACTCCACCATCACCATCGGCATCCGCGGCCCCGACGCCGCCGACCGCATCAACCAGCTCCGCCACGCCCTGGCCAATCTCATCACCAAGCACGGCTGGACCACCCGCGACCAACCCCGCTGACCGACCCGGCCGGAGAGCCTCGCTACCGGGGGTATCCGTGACTGGACGAACGCTCATGACTGCCCGGTCATGGCACCGCCTGGCCTTCTGCCGCTCCGGCCTGCGCGGGGTAGGCCCAAGGAACACCGGGAGCAGATCGCCGAGCTGCGTGCCGCGCTTGAGGCTGCTCATGGTGAGCTGCTGACGCTGCGCCGCCGACTCGGGGACGAACAGTGAAAGCGCTGCTCGTCCCCGTCAGCGGGCCGCCTGGCGTCGGCGACGTACGCGTCCGGGAAGCAAAGCGGGTCCGGCGGGAGGTTCACGCCGCGGCGCCGGGGCCGGGAAGTAGCTCGACGTCGCCGGCGTGCATCGGCTCTCCGCAGTGTGCGCAGCGCAGGTCGACATGGCTGATCTCACCGCACATGTGGTGGCGGTAGAGGACCGGGGGGCCTGTCTCCCCGGCGAGCCACTTGTCGGCCCAGCCGACCATCACCATCAGCATGTCGACGAGCTCGGTGCCCTTGTCGGTGAGGACGTACTCGTGGCGCGGTCTGCGGTCGTAGGGCCGGCGCTCGAGGACGCCGTGCTCGACGAGGTGGTTGAGCCGCTCGGTCAGGACCTTGCGTGAGATGCCGAGGTCGGCCTGGATCTGCTCGAACCGGGTGAACCCGACCCATACGTCACGCAGGATCAGCGGTGACCAGGGTTCGCCGATGACGTCCAGCGTCCGGGCGATGGAGCACGCCATCTCGCCGAAGTTGGTGCGTTGCATGCGATCAGCGTAGCAACCAGAGTCTCTTCAAGGAACTCAATCTGATACGGTTCCAGCATCTCCTAAAGGAACCCCAGAGAGGAGCATGGATATGAGCAAGGTCTTCAGCGCCCACGCGGTCTCGGTCGACGGCTACATCAGCGGGCGCGATCCGAGCGACGGTGACGGTGGGTTCGATCGCGGCCTCGGCGATGCGCCGATGCTGTTTGACTGGTACTCCGACGGCGACACGCCCAGTCAGATGTTCGGCGGGTTCCGGCTGAGTGCGCCCAGCGCCCGGTTCTTCGACGCTCTCGCGGCGCGGGTGGGCGCGGCGGTGGCGGGGCGCGCCACGTACGAGCACTCCGGCCATTGGGGAGGCGACGGCCCACACCCGACGGCGCGGCTGTTCGTTCTCAGTCACCGGCCGGCGCCGGAGATCAGCGAGAAGCAGACCCTGATCACCACCGGAATCGAGGACGCGATCGCGGCGGCACGCGACGCCGCCGGCGACAAAGACGTCGGCCTCATGGGCGGCGGCGTCGCGACCGCGGCGCTGGAAGCGGGACTCGTCGACGAACTCATTCTTCATCAGGTGCCGATCCTGCTCGGCGGCGGCAGGCCGTTCTTTCAGGCGCTGCCCGGGCACGTGCAGCTCAACCTCGTCGAAGCCGTGGTGGCGCCGGGTGTCACCCACCTGCACTACGAGGTGGTCCGATGATCCTCGTCACCGGCACGGCATTGCAGCGCCAGGAGACTCCATGTGCCTGAACGCAGAGCCCTGGCACGTCATCGACAAGTCGCTCTACGGACTGCCGGGAATCGCCTTCGGCGGATACGTTGGAGGTCTTTTGGCCGCCGAGCTCGACTGCGACACGAAGGTGGACTTCCACGCCCCGACGCCACTCAAGACTCAGCTCGAAATCCGGCGCGGACATGGACGGGTTGATGTTTTCGCTGCCGACGTCCTGGTGGCGACGGCACGCCCACACCGCTCAGACCTGGAGCCGCCGCGCCTCCCGGATTGGGATGAGGCCTGCCGTGCGGTAGATGAGTACCTGCAAAAGGCGCCGATCACACATCCCGACTGCTTTGGCTGCGGACCCGACCGTCGTAGCGACAGCGGTCTACGCATTTTCACTGGGTTGACGGAACCTGGGGATCTGGTCGCGGCCGCGTGGCAGCCGCCGGCAGACTTCGGCGGTCGGCGCGGGGAACACCTTCCGCTCGAGTTCGTTTGGTCTGCCCTGGTCTGCCCGGGTGCCTGGGCGCGTCGTCGCATCGTGCAAAGTGACCGCCGCGCCCTCACTGCCTATTTAGCCGCGGCGATCACGCGACCCGTCCGGGTCGATGAGCCCCACGTCGTGATCGGGTGGCTCCAGAGTGCGAGCGGGCGGAAGTCGCTGGTCGGCTCGGCAATTGTCAATAAGCACCAAGAGGTCTGCGCAATTGCCGAAGCGCTGTGGGTCGAGCGCTCGCTCTCACAGGCCTCCCCCGGGCATGACCTGACCGCGGCGAACCACGTGGACGACAGCTCACTCACGACCGAAAGGAACCCTCGATGACCACGCTTTCAACCGACATCCATGCCCTGTTGGAGGGACCGAACATTGCGCACGTCGCCACGCTCCGCGCCGACGGCGCCCCGCACACCGTTCCGGTGTGGATCGGTCTGGAAGAGAGCAAGCTCGCGATCCTCACATCACCGCAGTCCCAAAAGGCGCGCAACCTGGGCCGGGATCCACGCGTCGCGATCTCGATCACCGACCGAGACCAGCCGACAGCCATGGCCAGCATCCGCGGGCGCGTCACCGACATCATCCGGGACGAGCCGGCTTGGAAGATCATCGACCGCATCTCGCACAAGTACATCGGCCAGCCTTACCCGCGGGGTGAGGACCGGATCGTGTTCATTATCGAGGTAGACGATGCCTTTGCCCACACCTTCGGCTAACGGACACGGGATCAGGCGCGGCTTGTATTTGGCGCCGTTTGACGAACTCGCTGATCCACGGGTCCTCATTGAGCTCGCGATGCAGGCAGAGTCGTCTGGATGGGATGGGCTGTTCTTGTGGGACCACATCGTCTGGCGAGCCCCGGTCCGGGCGGTCGCCGACCCGTGGGTGACGCTGAGCGCGATCGCCGCCCGGACCGAACGGCTGCGCCTCGGCCCGCTCGTGACTCCGCTCTCGCGCCGGCGGGTGCAGAAGCTCGCGCGGGAAACGGTCACGCTCGATCACCTCAGCAACGGTCGCCTCACCCTCGGGGTCGGCCTGGGTAGTAGTAACCCCGACGAGCTCGTGCCATTCGGGGAGGTCGTCGAACCGCGCGAACGGGCGCGGCTGCTGGATCACGGGCTGAGCCGGCTGGCCGAGCTCTGGGCCGGCGAGTTCGAGCCACCGCCGGTCCAGCACCCGAGGATCCCTGTCTGGGTGGCGGGCAAGTGGCCGAACCGCCGACCTCTCGCCCGCGCTGCAGCATGGGACGGGATGTTCCCGATCGAGCTACCAGGACCGGACGCCCTCGCCGAGCTCGCCGCGGAGATCGCGCAACAGCGCCCGCCAGACCAAGGCCCGTTTGACCTGGTCGTCGAGATCGATCCCGGAGAAGAGGTCGCCGCGTGGAGCCAAGCGGGCGCGACCTGGGTACTGACCGGATTTGGCCCCCAACCCCGGCAGGCTGAAGTGCACCACGTCATCGCGAATGGTCCCCAGTGAAGAGATCGCCAACTCCTCACCCAACGATCCCGAACGGAGCGCATGATTGACGCACGCAAGCATGAATGAGCCAGGCGGCGCCGATTTGGGCGACCGCGACCTCACTGAGCTTCGCGTCCCGCCTCCAAAAGCCACGTCTGCTTATCTGAACGTGGTTTGGTGTCAAGGCCTCCGTTTGGGTGTTGGGGTGGGGGTTGGCTCCGTGGGCGCCCGGGCTTATCTGGGTCCTCGAGCATCGATGACGTGGTGCTCGGGACATGATGGTTGATCGGTCGTCCCTGCGGGGTTGACTGCGGCCGCTCGGTCTTTGTCGGCCCGTGGCGAACAATGGAACGAAAAGTGCCGCTAAGCGGCTCTGGGATCGGATCGTGGGTATCGTGCGCGCGTGCCTGGGCCCGATCAAGACTGCCCCTCTCACGAAGATCCGGAAGCTTCGTGCGACCGCATCTCGCCGACTGACGCTTCCGCTTCGGAACGATTGCAGCGCTCTGGTTCGTGCTCGATGGCGCTGCTGCTTCAACGCGACAAGGCAGCAGTCGTCGCCGGCAGCCGCCCCTGCGCCCGCCCGGGCCAGCCGATCGCATTGCCCCTCGTGACAGCTTCGTTAACGGCAGGCCAATAAGGCCCCGGGCGGCCAGGGTTACCCGCTGGGGAGTGTTTCACAGGCGAGCACCTATGAAACACCCCGGCGACACGAGGCCGAGCAGGGCAAACCGCGTTTCATGAGGTGTTTCATACGGGTGGAGGTATGAAACACCCACATGAAACGATCTGTGGGTGAGTGACGACGACTTCCTGAGCGTGGAAGCTAACGACTGCCCGATGTCGTCCTGCGCCGCGCCTGCCGGGTCGCCGTGCCGGACCGGCCGGGGCCGGGTCGCTGCCCAGTACCACACCGCGCGGTTCCGGCTCGTGCCCGCTCTTGCGAAGGCCCTCAGCGTCCCGGTCCCGCCGCTGCGCGGGCCGGGCTCGGCCTGGACCGAGCTGCCCCGCCCTGCGGCGGCCGGCACCGTGCCGGCGGGGCATGTGCGAATCGGGTACGCCCGCGCCTCCACCGTCCGCCAGTCGCTCGACACCCAGGCGGACTCGCTGAAAGGCCTCGGGCGTCACCCGGGTCTTCGCCGAGAAGATCTCCACCCGCGCGGTCACCCGGCCCGAGCTCGACAAGGCCGTCGCCCTGGCCCGGGAGATCCGTGCGTCCGGGGCCGCGGTCACGGTCGTCGTGCACGAGCACAAGCGGCTCGGCCGCGGCATCGAGCTGGCGGCGCTCGCCGAGCAGTTGCGCGCCGACGGCATCGGGCTTGAGTTCCTGACCGGCGAGCTGCAGGGCTCCCACGACCCCGGAGGGGTCGTGTTCACCGTGCTCGCCGCGCTGTCGGGGATGGAGCGCGAGTACATCCGCGACCGCACCCTGGAAGGCCACGAGTCGGCCCGCACCCGGGGCAAGTCGATCGGCGGCGCCGCCGTCACCGACGACGCCATGCTCGCGGTCGCCCTGCACCTGCGCTCGCAGGAGTTTAGCCTGCGCGACATCGCCGGCAGGCTCGTCATCTCCACCGGAAAGAAGAAAGGCCAGCACCCGTCTCCGGCGACCGTCATGCGGATGCTCCGCGAGCACGACGAGAAGACCGCCGCGGCAGCCCTCGTTCCGGCCGGGGCGTAGCCGGCCGTGGAATGGCCGCCCCGCGACGATCCGCGCTCGGCCGGCGAGGAGAGGGACGCCTGGTGGTCACACGAGCAGGCCTGCGTCAGCGAGGGGACCTGCCCGCACTGCCTCGGGCCGCTCGCCGGCTACCGCCACGTGTTCTCCCGCCCGTGGGACGCCGCCATCGAGGCCACCGTGCGGCACTGCGCCCCGTGCGATCGCCAGTGGCATCCCGCAGACCGCCTGTACGATGCCCTGCCCCGGTTCCGGTGGATCGACATCAAGCCGGGCAACCTTAACTGGGGGGCCCCCGCCAGGCTGACCGCCTGAGCGGGTGGCCGTCCCGGCGTAGTGATAGCCAGAACCCGGACCTGCGGCTCAGCTCAGGGGCTTATCGAGAAATCCCGGCCGGATATGACCACGACCCCAACGCGGCGGGCACGGCGATGTCATGGCCGGCCAGCAGCTCCCGCGCCTGGGCGTGCGGGTCGGAGCCGCCGTCCGTAACGTCGAGGTAGAACTGGGCCTCGTTCAGCCACACCACCGTCCGCGGCCCGATGCCCGGCAGCTCCCGCAGCGCGGCATCGGGGCGGGACGGGTCGATCGGATGCCACAGCCGCCAGGCCTCGGGCCGACCCCGCAGCAGGGCCAGCGCCTCCCAGCAGGCCCGGGTCTTGCCCGTCGAGGACCCGCCCACCAGCACCGCGATCCCGCTGCGGCCCTCCGCCGCCGCCCGTACCACCCGCCCAAGCTCCGCATCGTGCCCGCGCGGCACGTACGCGGGCAACGCGGGCAGCCCGGCCGGCGGGTCCTCGGGCTGCACCGGCCGGTGCACCTCCAGCGCGAACGGGTCAGTGACCTCCCCCAGCGGCCGCGCGGCCTGCCGGATCTCCGCACCTGCCCGGTCGTCGCCAGGCAACGGGACAGCGGTCGGGCCGAGGAAAGCCGCGCCGACCGCGGCTTGATCCCGGGACCGGCGGACCGGGACCGCCACCAGGAGGCAGCCGGCGCAGAAGATGACTGACGGGACGGCCATCCAATTGGTTGGCCACCACCAGCGGAACTGAGAGTCAGCTGCATGAAGCGTCGCCAGTACCGTCGGGATGCCAACCAGAACCGCGGTGCCTACAGCGATCACGCCCCAGGCGTGAGCGGCCTCAACCCGTCTGTCAAAAGGCCATCTCACACCGGCACACTACCGAGACTGGCCCGATAGGTAAGTCCGAGAACAGGTGGCGTAGGCCGAGAGGTCTAGTTGCGCTTATGAACAAAAGCGTAACTGGACGCTTCAGATAGGTTCCCAAGCAGCATCGGCCCCTTGGCCAGCGGCGGTGCCAGCCTGGGCAGGCCGGGGCGGTCGTGCTCGGCGCGGGGCTGCGGGCGGCACCCGGAACGGGCCGGGGTAGGCCGCCCCGCAGCAGGAGCAGGATCAGTAGGCGGTCGTGATCGCGATCAGTCCGTCGGCGTCCCGGCGCAAGGTCACGGCCAGCTGGCTGCGTGCCGTCTCGGGGATCCCGTCCGGGAGTTTGCCGCTCGCGGCCAGGTCGGCGGCACCGCTGATGTACCTGGCCGCACGGCGCAGCAACGCTGGCGGGAACAGGATCTCTGCCGGGTCGCCGGCCTGCTTCGGCGCGGTGCCGGCGGTGATCTGCCCGAACCCGGACAGCGTCTGGGCGTAGGTGGCGATGACGTCCCCGAGGTGATCGGGCGGTTCGTTCGCCGCCCGCACCTGCATTGCCTCTGCCAGGGCAGCGACGGTGATCCCCACCAGGGCCAGCGACAGCGGAACGGTCCGTGGCGCCTCCATCAGGTCGGCGCCGGGCTGCTCGCCAGCGACCTCGAACAGCATCCGCCGTGCCACGTCCTTGATGCTCTCGTTACCGAGATAGTTGCGGGCGGTTGCCTCGGTGACTCTCATAAGGGCTGCTACTGCACGGACCTGCTCGGTGATCAGCTCACCGGCACGTTGCCGATCGAGGTGCATGCCGGACCCGGCGAGTTCCTCCAGGAATACGTCGATCTTGCTGTCGAGCCACGTACGTTTAGGCACATGGCAAGTCTTCCACCCTCCCGTCACGGAACTCGGTCTGAACAACGAACAGGCCCGTAGAGAAAGAACATCCGGAACGATGATTGGCGCTGGTTATCCCACGGGTCGGCTATGCGCCCGAACGTGGTGGATCATCCGGAGGCTGAGCGGTACTGCTTGCAGCCGACCGCGTCGGCGGGCGCACTGTCGTCTGCGATACGGGAGGAGCTGGCGGAGCGACTGCCGGATGGCGATCGTTCACTGTCGGCGGGCTAGGCGAACTCCCCTCAGAACTCGCCGCTTCTGCGAGGCAGTTCTGCGAGACTTGCCGGGTGGACCTGACACCCGAGCAGGCGGCGGCCGCCGTCGAGCGCCATCCCTGCCCCAAGTGCGACGCCCCCGCCGGCAGCCCCTGCCGCACCGGCGGCGGCAAGACCGCCGCCCGGTACCACACCGCCCGGTTCATCCTCGTGCCCGCGCTGCGCGAGGAGCTGAACGTCGCGGTGCCCGCGGGCAGGCCCATCCGGCTTGGGTACGCCCGATGCTCCACCGCGCGGCAGGAACTGGCCAGCCAGCTGTCCGCGCTGGAGGAGGCCGGGTGCACCGGGTCTTTTCCGAGAAGATCTCCACCCGCATTAAGGTCCGGCCGGAACTTGAGCAGGCGCTCAGGCTGTGCCGGGACATCAAGGACGCCGCGCCGGGCCAGGCCGTGATCCTGACCCTGCACGAGATGAAGCGCCTGGCCCGCAACGCCGCCGAGCTGATGACCCTGGCCGGCTCCCTGCAGGCCGCCGGGATCCAGCTGGAGCTGCTGTCGGGCCCGCTGACCGGGATCTACGATCCCAACGGGATGGGCGCGATGCTGTTCGCGGTCCTGGCCGTGGCCGCCCAGCTCGACCGCGAGTACATCCGCGAGAAGACGCTGGAGGGCCAGCAGGCCGCGGCCGCCAAGGGCAACCACGGCGGCCGCCCGAAGGTCATCGACGACGACATGCTGACCATCAAGTCGGGCAAGAACGCAGGGAAGCACCCGTCGGTCGCGTCGCTGTACCGGGCGCTCGCCGAGGCCGGGGACGGCGCAGCACAACCCGATGAAGCCCCCGGCATCTGGCGGCCCGTTCCTGCCCGGATCACCGGGCCCGGCAGCGGCATCGATCACGAGCTGATGGAACGACTCCAGCGGCAAGACCACAGCCACCAAGGCTGAACGCGTCGGCGGGTACCTTCCTCACACCCAATGGAATGGACGCTGAACTTGGCACGGGGCTGACGAGCCGTCCACGCCGTCAGGCAGATGGAATCACGCTCACCAGGTACTTCCCCGCCCCGCCCGGCAAGCACCAGGGCCGGGAACGCTAACTTGGCTTGGTAGACCGGTACGTCGGCTAGGCGTCCAGGCCGATGGAGCGGCGGAAGGCGGCGAAGCCAGTGACCGTCAGTGGGTGCTCGTAGGCCAGCGCGATTCCGGCGCAATCACCCCGGCCAGGGCCGGGGAAAACGGCTGGGCGGGCCGTGCCGTCGGCCCGTACCCTTCGGTCATGACTACCCGCGCTCCAGGTGACCGGTACCGGCTGTGGCCGGCGGCCCGGCCGTACGTGCGCACCCTGATGCTCTCGGCCCTCCCGGTCCCGGACCTGCCCAGCCGCCACAAGGTCCGCCGCGCTGCCCGCGGCCTGGGCAGGGGATGCAGCCCGTGGCCGGGAATGGAGGCCTCCGGGGCCGACGCCGCGCGCCTCGCCCTGCTCCGCCTGCTGTACCTGCAGAAGGCGACCCGCCGGGCTGTCCGCACGCGCCAGGACGAGGCCGCGACGATGCTCGCCAGGGTGGCGATCGAGACGTACATCGCCGGCCTGTACTGCCTCTACGAGCCGGGCGCCGTGGCGCGGCTGCAGAACGGCGGGCTGAAGATGCTGCGGCCCATGCTGGAGTTCCTCCGCGAGGATGGGGGCATCCTCAGTGGAGTCCCCCGCGACGTGCTCGAGGCCGACAAGCCCGGCCTGGCCTCGTCGTCCCGCTCAGGGCGAAGCCCCGGATAGGCGGAGAGGTCCCTTGCACCTGCAACGGGCACGGCGAATCGAGTTACGATACAGGTCCATGACACAGCTGGAGGCCGGGTCCGAGATGAAGCCGCACCCCAGGCTAGCGAGGATGCTGCGGGCGCTGAACCGTGCTTCCTGCCTGTCCTATGGCGCCGACGAAGACACCGCGGCCCGGCTGGCAGGGGAGTTGCGGCTCCCGGAGCCGCCTGATGCTGGCCGGGGCCGCCCGGTCCGGCGCAATCCGGGCCGCAGGTACCGGGGCCGGCCGCTCCCTCCGCCAGGCGGAGACCGCTAACCCCGGTTACCGGGAGAGCTGGCCGGAACCGGCCAGCCAGCTCGGTGGCCAGGCTGACCATGGCAGGCAGGCGCACTGACCTCAGCGAGTCTTCTTGAACAGGTGCTAGTGAGAGCTTGAAGCGGATCTGGACACCACCGTCGATGCGGTAGTCATGACCTGCGGATTCCTCGCGACTGTCCTGGAGTCCAGCGCTCGGGCCGCTTGAGGTCCGTACGCGTTCCCGCTGGTGATCTCTGGCGTTTGCCCCGGCCCACGTCCGGCAGCCCTGTTCTGCCAGGGAGCCAACCTCAACCGGATTACCTCACCGGGAATCGAGGTTAGCGCTCGGGCTGGCGGCGGGCATCTCGGCCGGCACCGGGCGAGGGGCGACCGGGTAAGCCATTAGGGGCAGCGGGCTGTTGAGTGGCTGGTCATTGATCGAAGATGCGCTCGATGACGGCGGCGTTCCCGGCTGGTCCGGCGCGGAAGTACCGGGCTGCGGTGTCGATGGAGGCGTGTCCGGGCAGGGCCTGGATTTGTGCGGGGCCGGCTCCGCCTTGGCGGAGGCGCGTGGCGAAGGTGTGCCGGCAGCGGTGGGGCCGCAGGCCGGGAACACCGGCCTCGACGCCGGTGGCGAGCACGACCTGGGTGATGCCGGAGATGGTGAGCGGGCCGCGCTGCCCGTGCCAGGCGGGGCCGGGGTGGCGGCCTCGCTCGTCCAGCCAGGCCGAGACCAGTTCCCGGGCGCGCCTGGAAAGCGGGACGGAGCGGACCTGATCCCCCTTGCCGTGCAGGCGGACCTCGCCGGTGCGGGCGGTGATCGCGAAGTCCCCGGCGTCCAGACGGGCGCATTCCCCGGCTCGCGCGCCGGTGTCGGGCAGCACCGCGATGATCGCGGCATCGCGGGGACCCCGCCGCGCGGCCGCGCGGCGGAGAGCTGCCTCCTGCTGGGAAGTGAGCGCGCCGGGCTCGCCGGGCCTGGGGATGCGGACGCGCTTGACGGCGATGCGGAGGCCGGCCTGCTGGTACATCAGCGTGACGGCGGCCAGCGCCTGGTTGACCGTCGCGGGGCTGGACCTGGCGCTGAGCATGTCCCGCTTCCAGGCAGTGACGGCACCCTCGGCGCCGGCCAGGTCAGCGAACGCGTCGCCGTGAGCGCTGACGTTCCTGGTCAGCCAGTCAGCGTACGCGGCGGCCTGCCGCTTATAGGCCCTGACGGTGCGGGCTGACAGCTTGCACCGGTCAAGGTGCCGGCTCACCGCGGCGAGCGCCTCCCGCGCAGCGGCCGGGCTGTCCCCGGCGGCCCGCAGCGGGACGACGGGCGCAGTCACCGGGCGGGTTGCGGGCTGGCCCGCCGCGCGTCGCGCGATTCCTCGAGCAGCTGCTCGACATGCCTGACCCCGTCGCTGACGCCGGGCGAGATCAGCCGGGCGACCGCGGCCAGCCCGGCCATGTTCCGGTCGGTGGCGTCAACCGGGATGTAGTCCATCCCAGCCTGGAGGAAGACGGTGACGTCCCTGTCCCGCAGGGGCTGCCACGCGCCGCCGTCGAAGCGCTCGGCCCAGTTCACGCCCAGGGTGACCGTCTGACTGTCCACCACCACGGCGGGCACGGAGCCGGGTCGGGAATCCCGAACTCGGCGTAAGTCTTGGCGTCACTCACGGCCCGGCTCCTTATTATCCGCTGAGTCGAGTGCCCGGCAAGCTTGTCCAGCTCAAGCGGCACACAAGAGCACATAGGGCGACTTAGCCGCCGGTCGTCAACTCAACCTCGGGCGAGGCTTTACGGCGTCAGGAGGTTGTGGCTGCGGAGAAAGGCGCTCCAGACCTCCACGGCCTGCTCGGCAAGGTCGAGGCAGTCTGTGCGGCAGGAGCACCCATGGGTGTCGGTCCAGGCGAAGGTCACTGCTGACCCGGTGGGGCGGATGCTGGCCTCGGTGATGCTGCAGGCCCGCTGGCCGCCGCTCCGCCTGCTGTGCTTGTAGGTGTTGGCGATGTCGGCTGCTAGTTGGAGGCTGGGGTTGTTCTTGACGTAGTCCCTCACTTGTGCCCGCGTCGGCTGGGGCACAGCCGGATCTTCCTCGATGTGATCTCTAAGGTGGAAGCAGCTGACGAAGAAGGCGACACTGGCGGCGCGGAGTTCGGTGACGTTCATGCCCTGACCGCCGGAATACCAGCCGCGCACGATGCCGAGGTTTTGGCGCACCTCTGCCCACATCTCCTGCCAGGCGGCGGGGGCGGGGGGAACCGGGCATCCAGCCCCGTGATCTCATCGGTGGCGGCGCCGTAGTCTGCCATGGCCAGGTTGCGATCTGCAGAGCCGCAGCGAGGGCATGGAAGGTCCGACTCAGCGGGCGGGATGGTCTCTCCACACGACGCGCAGGACATCATCGCGAATTCCTCCCTGTGGAGCTAGTGCCGCATCAGGCAACGTTCGCCCTCGTGGCACTACGCGCTGGGATCACGGAGACCGACTGCGTCGTGCCGCCAGAACGGCTCTGCATAGACCAGTGTCCCTGTCATCCACGGCTCATACTCCGGGAGCTTGATGGCCTGGAAGGCACCATCCGGAATGCGCAGGGATGGCTTCCGGAAGCCCTGGTCGCAACCGGGCGCAAACCCGAAACGTGAGTAATAGTCCGGATCCCTCTCCAGGAAGACCAGGGGGATGGCCCGCTCAGCAAGTGCCTTCAGCCCATGTCGCACCAAGGCCGAGCCGATACCATGCTTATGGTGCTCGGGCATGACGGCCAAGGGGCTGAGTACTTGCACCTCAACCAGCCGCCGAGGGGTATCGAGCAGACTGCGGGTGAACATGACGTGCCCGACGATCTGTCCATCGTGCTTGGCAACCAGCGAGAGACCATCCGTCGGCGTGATGGTCTCCCGCAGGGTATCGACCAGGTCGGCCACGACAAGGCCGTGGTCGCCGAACGCCCGCCGGTGGATGTCCCGCACAGACTCTCTGTCGCTCGGAAGTTCTTCGCGAAGATCCACGCCCGGATGGTAAGGCCCCCCTCCCGGTAGCCGCACACGGTTTTGGAGCCCGAAGGACGCTCTGAGTGACCGCCAAGTCGCACACCGGACCAGCATCCGAACGGGCGTCACGTCCCGGCAAGGCAAAGGTTCTCTGACGCGGCACTAGCTACGGGCCGTGCGTCGAGAACGGGCCTATAGGTGTCAGCTGTCACTAGCCGGGCCCCGTCTGACCCGTTGGAGAGCTGCGACAACACCGCGCTCGACGGTAATGAGGTCATCGGCGCGAGAGGCGACCTCGCGGGGAGCGCGGCCCGGATCCGTCGATCGGACGCTGACGAAGACGTGAGCCCCTCCCGCGCGGTTGAGGACCTCGGTCACTTGAAACCGCCGCTCCAGGGCGAGATGGCCGAAGCATTCGACGCCTGGCGCAAGGGTCGCGACAACTTCGGGGAAGAACTGGCCGACGTGGCGATCTACCTGCTGAGCCTGGCCGAGATGACCGGCGTCGATCTGCAGGACGAGATCGAGACCAAGATGGCCAAGAACGCGGCGCGCGTTTACCAGCGCCTGCCTAACGGCGTTCTCGCCAAGAGCAGCGGCGAGGCCGACTAGCCACCCGCTGATCCCGCTGCTCGGCCCGCGCGCGCCTGCAGGACCCTTACCGAGCTTGGTCGACGTATTCCAGGAAGACCCGGTGGTCGAAGCCGCCGCGCTCGGCGCGCTTGCGGCTCGCTTCGGACACGACGTCCTCCCAGCCCATGTCATGAGCAGCGGCGAGAGCCTGCAGTACTTCCAGGACGTCGGCCAGTTCCGAGGCCAGCTGCCCGTCCGGCGCCGCCTGCGCTTCATGAGCCTCCTCCAGCAGCTTCGCCCGCAGAGCCGCCTCATAACCGGCGTGGTCCAGGATCCGGGTGACGGGCTGGCCCCCGTCAGCCGCGATGATCGCCGGGATCTGGTCGCGGACGAGCTTGTGGTAGGTGACGCGCATGACCTGGACAGTACCGCCCGGCTGATCGCGGCAAAATGGCAACGTGTTGCCATTCCAGGACGCGGCCCCGACCCCAGCGGGGGGACTGGCGGCATATCGTCCGCTTCGGCCGGAACGTGGCCAGCTACAAGTTCGCCCTAGGCCAGGCGCTGCTGGAGCTAGCCGCGCGGCAGCAGACGTTCGTTCCGCTACCGGAACTAGCGGTTCCTTTCGCGGCCGGCCTCTGCGAGCACCTGCAGGTCGAGGACCGGCAGAGCACGTCGGCCCAGAGCCAGTTCCTGGACGCCTGCCGGTCCCGCAACCGTGGCGTCGTTGGAGTCGCGCAATGCGTCGGCCACCACGAGAACTGGTAGAGCGGGCGGGCACTATGGCAGGCAAATGCGCCCCGGGCAATGGGACGCCGCCCAGCCGACCTCGGTAGAAAGGGTCAGAGGCGAGCGCCATAATCGATGTATGCGCGCAACCAAGCGGCGTCGTCCGCTCCGGCGGCGAGTCGTCGCGCCTCCGGCCGGAGTCGACCTTGCTTTGCTGGCCGAGCGTGCATCGTATGTAGGCAGCAGCGAGCACAAGACTTTTCCTTCCTTTGCCGGGCCGTTCAACCCGCGCGCCGACGCCGCACGGGCCAGCTGTGGGAGGGTGATTTCCCGCGATACGTCTGGTGCCAGTACGACGGCGTGACTTACGAGGGACGGTTGTCTAACCCGGAACTCGGGCAGTACAAGGGGTACCCGCTCGAGGCAGATGAGCATGTTGAGGGCCTGACGTGACTGCTGAACAGGAACTCAAGATCAGATGGGAGTGGGAACCCGCAGAGTCGATCCGCACCCCCGAGCATCGCGCTACCTGGGCGCGCATCGAGATCAAGGTCGGCTCGGACCTTGTCACTCTGGTCGAGGACCGGGGATCAGGAAGCTCACGCCGTTCCATCTACTGCCCGCTCTATCCCCTGGCCGAGTGGATCGCGTACAACTGGTGGTTCTTGCAGGCAGACACAAGGCCATCTAGCTTCCTCGCACAGGACGGCGTCCCCATGGCCCTGGCTTCGCGGCCACTGCCCGCAACTCTCCGGGAACACCACTCAATTCGGGCCAGCGGAGACGGTTTCGCCTGGCCGGACCTCTTGATCGTCCCAGATGACAGTGAGACACGCCTGGTGTGGGGAGACGACGGCGTTCATTCATCACGCTGGCCGAGCAGATTTCTTACCCGGGGGGACCGCAGGCTACGAAGCGAGCAGGTCCAGCGGGAACTCGAGATCGTGGTAACCCAGACCCTGACCCGTCTAGCTGAACAGGGCATCGCCGGGACGGTACTCGAAAAGGAATGGGCGGCGATCCAGCAGACCGATCATGATGAGGCTGAGTACTGCCGTGCCGCCGCCCGTCTTGGCCTGGACCCGTACTCCGACGCCGAGCCATACGAGCAGGACATCGTCCAAGCGGCGCAAACTCTCAGCGGGCAAGTCCTGACCGACTTTCTCAACGCCGTCAGCCCTGATCACATCGGAAGAGCGCTGACCTGGATCGCCTCGCTTCGGGCCGCCATCGAGGGTCAGCGGGCGATATCGGATTCGGGTGATCTAGCGAAAATGCCCTCGCCTGAAGCGGAAGGAATCCGAGAACTACGTGCAGCCGCACGCCACCACACTGCGAGCGTATCTACCCTTCCCTGGGGCGTCGGTTATGAGCAGGCGCGCGTCATTCGTGGGCAGATAGCACCCGACACCAGAATGCGGTTCGCTGTCGACCACTACGTCACAAGGATTACTCGTAAGGCGCCGGACGTCAGCCTTCAGGCACTGGGTGCGGGCGCCAATCATCTAAATCCCCTCGTCATTATTGGCCAGAGCCGACCAGCCACGTCAACCAAGTTTACCTTGTCCAGGGCTCTTTGGCATTACATCTGGGACGACTCACCGCTGTTCATGGTCACCGCTGCTCATACTCAGCGCCAGCGAGTCGAGCGTGCATTCGCGGCTGAACTACTCGCTCCCGCGGAGGGCATCGCCCAGCTCCTTGAGAGCCCACCCGAGGCTGCGTCGCAAGAGGAGCTCGAGCAGATAGCGCAGCACTATGGCGTGTCATCGATGGTCATCGAGCACCAGCTACGCAATCACCTGATTGCTCCAGCAGCCTGAAGCTCGAGGCCGGCGCAGGCCGCGCCGAGCAGCAGCACGACCACGACGAAGGTCCGCACGGGATGGCGGGCGATTCGCGCGCCGATGCCCGCCCAGACGCGGGATTCTTCCCGGCCAGCCGCGCCCTGCCTGGGGATCCGGGGCCAGAAGGCGAACCGCCCCGTGCAGCGAGGCCGAGTCCGCCACGAGCAGGCAGATCATGGCGCAGGTAACGGTCGCGGCGGAGGCGGCGAGGGTGGGCAGCGTGGCGCGCAGCGCGGTCGCCATCGCGGCCTCGGTCGCGTCGCAGTTCTTCCCGGTACCTGTGCACGATCAGCAGGATGACCGCCACGATGATCAGCGCGGTGAGCAGCAGGAGGGTCTGCTGGTTCCCGGCGCTGCTGTCGGCGTTCACGGCGGGGTCGGGTCGTCGCCGACCGCGCGCCATTTTCTACCCTTTATTCCGAACGAGCGGTGGTTCCTCCCCCATCACCCGCCTGCCGGTAGAACGGGCCTGAGCTCTTGTTGAAGATGAGGACAATCACGGCGAGGCCGACCAGCCATATGAGCACGCCGATGATCAGCGTGGCAGCATTGCGCGCTGTGCGGAGCGAGATGATCGGCAGGCCCAGGGTGCCGAGAACGAAGAGCGCTGCCGAGACGCCCCTGGCCCAGCTTCGCCCTCTGCCGTTCGCCCACGCCATCCAGAGCCACGCGCCTACCGCGATCAGAGCACCGATTACCAGGATGCCGGCCCGGAAGTTCTCGGCGGTGTGCAGCTGCGCCGAGGTGTAGTGCGGGTGCGCCTTGTCGATAGCCGACTTGAAGCTTCCTCTGGTGATCAGCGCGATGATCAAGGCGACCACCTCGAGCGCCGCACCGGCGTACATGAGCCTGATAGCACAAAGCACTGTACGCGGCGGCCGGGCCCGCTCAAGCTGCTGCGGAGGTTCCGAGACCGGATACGGCTCGTACATACTGTCCCCCTAGGCGTACGTCTGTCCCCCCTAGGCGCACGGCCAGAATACCGCCGTGCGCCCGCGCGCCACAACGAACACCCCGCCCGGCACCAGGCTGAAGCTCTGTCCCATAACGTCTCTCCGCCGCGCGTGCGTTCTGTCTGTATCCGTACCAGCCTGCTCGCCGGCACACGCTCCAGCCGCGCCGGGTCCCCCCTTGCTCGGACCGTAGAACCACGTCCCGTGCCAGGTCCACTTCAATACCCTGGAGCCGGGAGAGCGGGTGCTGCTCACCACCAGGGAAACGAGCTTGTGATGACGCAACGATCACATCGCTGGAGTGGCGGCCGTCGCGGTCCAGGGCACGGTCCGGCAGGCGGGCGCGACCTCCGGGTTCAAGGACCTTTACCGGGTCGGCAAGGAGTTCGAACTCATGGAACGGGCCATGGGCTTCGCTGCCCTGGCCATCCTCACCGTGATCCCGCTGCTCATCGTCGTCGCCGCCGCCAACCCTGCCCGGCACCACGGCCTCGGGGGGTGGGTGGTCTACGGCATGGGCCTGACCGGCTCCCCCGCCGACGCGGTGACACGGCTCTTCTCGGCGCCGGCCCGGGTGCTGGGCTCGACCAGCGTGTTCAGCGCCGTGGTCCTGAGCGTCTCCGGGGTGGCGTTCGCGGGCAGCGTGCAGGCCGGGTACGAGAGAATCTGGGGCCTTCCCGCCGGGCCGTGGCACAAGATCTGGCGTCAGGCAGTGTGGGTCGTTGCCTTCATCGCCTATTTCTATGCGGCGGCCACGGTCGGCACGGTGACGCACGGCGGGTCGGCCGAGACGGCGGCCCGGGTGGCGGTGGCGGTGGTGCTCGGCATCGCCTTCTTCTGGTGGGGGCTTCGCTTCCTTGTCGGCGGCCGGGTGAGCTATCTAGCGGCGATGCCGGGCGCGGTGGCGACGATGGCGGGCCTGGCTGGCCTGCGGGTCTTCTCCGGCCTGGTCTTCGAGCCGCTGATCGCCAGCAATGCGGTCAGCTACGGCGCGCTGGGCAGCTTCCTGATCGTGCAATCGTGGCTGATCGGCGTCGGCTGGGTCATCTACGGCGGCCAGTTGTTCGGGCGCTGGTTCCACGACGCCAGGCTGCAGGCCTGGGCGGACAGCCGCCGGCGCCGCGGGGATGAGGGCGAGCAGGGACCTGGGAGTCACAGCACGCCGCCTGGGTAGGCCATGCGGGTCGCTTGCTCCCGGTGATCACTATCAGCGCCGCTTCCGGGTGATTCCCGCAGCTCACATCTGATCCAGGCGGCGCGCCTGGATGCTACCGAGCTTGGTCGACGTATTCGAGGAAGATCCGGTCGTCGAAGCCGCCGCGCTCGGCGCGCTTACGGCTCGCTTCCGACACAATGTCCTCCCAGCTCATGTCATGAGCCGCGGCGAGAGCCTTGAGTACTTCCAGAACGTCGGCCAGTTCCGATGCCAGTTGCCCGTCCGGTTACTTCACCCAGCCGCCTGGACCCCGAACGTGAAACCCGCCGGCTTATCGCCAAGCTCGAAGCGCTCGGCCACACCGTCAGCCTCCAGCCAGCCGCCTGACCACGGCACGGCCAGCAGACCCCATCCCGCCTCACCGGGCCAGGGTCCGCTGCCGCCTGCCCAGCTGAGGACCATTCACGTATCAGCTTCCGCTGTCGGCTGGCAGGCACGCTCGCCGGGCGGGCAGGCTCGTGCCTGGCTGGCGGCGCAGGGCGCGTGCTGGCCTGGCGAGTGAACGGAACAACCGGGCAAGCGCTGCGGAATTCTGACCCAGCAGAGCGTCAGCTGCCCTCTGCTCAGCGGGGCTCTTGGTGCGCTCTGCCTCATAGAACATGTAACCGTAATAGGACATTGTGCTTCCTCGCTGTGAGTGATCGTCAGTCGGCGGGCTACGTGGGTCAGTGCGCTTCATGGCGATGGCGTGCCGCCGGTCATCGCGACGGCGATCGAGATCTTCTGCGGTGGAGGTAGGGGCCCGTCCCCGCGGCGATGTCCCTGCCATCTCGCCGCCTGCGGTCAGCAGTCGTTCGGAGACGAAAGACCCGGGTCTGCAGCGAACAGGATCCATCCGACCTCCTGTTTCCACTGTAATGTACTTTGATGGTAACACAGATGCAAAGATCCGCATAAACCCGCACTACGAACGGGAAATGTTTCTGGTATAATCAGTATTGATGGAAACAACACTGACACGGCCGCCCCTCAACGACCTGCGGATCGTCGGCGGCAACCTGGCACTGGATTTCGTCAACACCCGCGCCGGCCCCAGGCACGCCCCGGCCGACACCGAGTGGCTATCCAGCTACGAGGACTTCGCGGCCTGGAGCCGCCATGCCGGCGTCGGCCACCCCAGCGCCGCGCCCAGCGAAACCGCACCACGCCCGGCCGCGATCGCGGCGTTCGCACGGGTGCAGGCGTGCCGGGACGACATGTATGAGATCTTCCTCGCGCTGGGCGACGGCTCCGCGCCACCCGATCCAGCCCTGCGGCGCCTGCACCTTGCCTACATCGAAGCACTCGCGCAGGGTCAGCTCACCGGCGGCACGGAGGGCTGCGCGTGGACATGGGACCCGGGCAGCGGCCTCCTGGCCCCCCTGTGGCCCATCGTCGCCGCGGCAGTTGAGCTGCTAACCCACGGGACGACCGGCCACATCAAGCCATGCCACGCATGCCGGTCCCTGTTCATCGACCACAGCAAGAACGGCAGCCGCCGATGGTGCAGCATGGACGACTGCGGGAAAGCAGCGAAGATCGCCCGCTACCTCCGGCGCCGGTCCGACGCCCGCGGGCAGGAAGAATCCGACGCCCACGGGCAACAAGAGATCACCTGACCGCCGGCCACACCTCGATGCAGGTAACCAGCTCGCACCATTACTGGATGCACTCCAGCTACGTGACGTGGCTCGCCTCTCAGCAGGAAGTAACCAACGGGGCGAACGTAACCGGTCGCGGCACTAGCCGCGCGGCAGCAGACGTTCGTTCCGCTACCGGAACTAGCGTTCCTTACGCGGTCGGCCTCTGCGAGCACCTGGAGGTGGCCAGCCCACCCAGACCCGCTTCTTCGCCGACGAGCGGGCCAGCCGCCAGGGCATCACGCTGACCGACCATCTGCTCGAGCTGGCCAACGGCCAGCAGGCCAAGGTCCTGCCCCGCGAGGTCGACGCCCGCTGGAATCTGGTCCAGATGTCCTGGGTTTGCGCCTGGGTATCCGGCTGGTGTCGTTCGAGATGGCCCCGGATAAAGAAGCCGTGGACCTACACGCGCCCGCCCGCCCGCCGCAGGCTGGATGCCCTGGCTGGAACAGCGCGGCGAGTCCCTCATCGCCTCACATCATCCCCTGCGCGAGACCCTGATCAGCCAGCTCGGTCCGGATCCCGGCTTCAGGCATCAGACACTGGCGCGACGTCCGTCGGCTGCATCGGTGATACGGATAAAGACATGCAAGCTCGGCTGCTGCTGGTGCATAGCCCGCTGGTCGGCTGCGGGACCTGGCAGCCAATCGCCGATGACCTGGCCGGGGACGGATACGCGGTAACCGTTCCCGACCTGGCCGGCACTGTCGCGGCGGGGCCGCCGTATCACCTGCGCCAGGCTCGGGTGATCGCCGATAGCGCGGCCGGCCAGTGTTCCGCGATCCTCATCGGGCACAGCCGTGCGGGGCCGCTGCTGGCCACGGCCGGGACGATGCTGGGAGAGGGAGTCCTGGGCTACGTCTTCGTCGACGCCCGGCTGCCGGCGCCGGGGCGCTCCTGGATGGAGACCGTGTCGCCCGATCTCGCGGCCCGGCTGCGTGACATGGCTGACCCGCAGGGCTGGCTGCCGCCGTGGTCGCAGTGGTGGGGCGAGGAGGAACTGGCGGCGCTTCTGCCTGATCCGGCTGTCCGGCAGCATTTCGCAACCGAGTGTCCCCGGCTGCCGATGGCCATGTTCGGGGAAATTTATCCGCCCGCGCCAGGGTGGCCGAACGCGCCCGGTGGCTATCTCCAGCTCAGCGAGGCATACGAAGACGATGCGGCCAGGGCACGTGAACTCGGCTGGCGGGTGAGGCAGCAGCTGAGCCACCACCTCGCGCTGCTGACTGAGCCCGGCCAGGTCGCCCGCAAGGTACGCAAGCTGATCAGCCAGCCCTAGATTGCGCAGATTTCTATGTTTTGCTGGTCCCCCAGAAGTCACTGGTCAGCGTGTCATCACGCAACCGAGCCAAGTCTGCCCACCGGTTCGTCGTGCCTCTGAACGAGCGGAATCCGGCCTCCCCTCTACGGCAAGATCGCCGCGGTGGCCAGGGAACGAGGCTGGTTCGTGCCTGTTGCCAAACGCAACGCGTTGCTGAACGCAACCGCTTACCATCGGGACATGCCGGACGGGCCGGACGGCCCGCACAGGATTGACTGGGAGTGGGAAGAGATCGTTCTGGCGTGCGATCTAGTTGCTCAGAATGACTGGCGCCAGCTCGACGCTAGCGACTATCGCGTTCGAACGCGAGTATCAGCTCAGGAACCAAGCCCGTGGTGACCTGCATAACCGCTGCGGTGTCAGCTAATTCAAATTCTCTTTCCAAACGATCTAGGGTGCTTCTCCCAACTGATCGGCCACCAGCGCGTGGCGGACGATTTCTGATCGTCTCCTTGATCTCGAAGTGAAGCTAGGGAACTAGACGGTGGCTGACGCTGGGAAATCGGTCTGAGTAAGACGCGCGGAGGTTGCCCACAGGCTCCTGGCGAGATCAGCATTGCGGGACGGGAACATCAAGGATGTCCGCCCGACAGCCGGCGATCATCGCGAGAATATCTGCATGGCGAGAAAGCGTGACCCCGGCGACGAGGTAGATCACTTTGCGGCTGCGGTCGGCGCCTCGCTCGACGTTTGGGACCGGACCCAGAGGGCATTGGCGGCCTCCGACCTTGAACTTCGCAAGGTGGCATCACTCGATGCGTTCGTCCGCATCGCCGTCGAGTGGGAGGGGTTCCGTTGCGGAAGGAGCACGTCGTGAGCGCACTGCATCTCCAGTACGACGCCGTGACAGACCGCTTGCGGGCGAGCTTGCAGTCTTCGGCGGCAGGCGACACGGTTCGGATTCAGCAGGACAAAATAGTGCTGTGTATCGACCGTACACGGAAGCGGGTCGTGTCGTTCGAGGTGATGGACTTCAGGCATTTTGTCAGCTACCACCTGCTCGATGAGCTCTTCGGCGACGAGGTCGTCCGTGAGATTGCCGCATTTCAGTCGGCAGCGGTAGCGACCTCGCAGCGGAGCCAGATGATCCAGGCCCCAGCACCACCTCGCTCAAGTCGCCGTGTGGTCGAAGAGTTGCTGAGAGCCGCATAGGTAGGTCGAAGCCAAGCTCCAGGCCTTGACCGATGCCCCTAGTGCCTTAGTACCGAACGAACCGGCTGCTCGCCCCTGTCAGACCCGTTGTCATGCTCAGGAGGGGACGTGGATACCCGCTCAGCACAGAAACGAGCGTGGCAGAACAAAGTCCCCAATGGGTCCAATACGAGCGATATCCCGCTGGAGTTCTGCCTGCTCCAGGGTGAGATCGCCGAAGCATTCGACGCCTGGCGCAAGGGTCGCGACAACTTCGGGGAAGAACTGGCCGACGTGGCGATCTACCTGCTGAGCCTAGCCGAGATGACTGGCACTGATTTGCAGGACGAGATCGAGGCCAAGGTGGCCAAGAACGCGGCGCGCGTCTACCGGCGCCTGCCCAACGGCGTTCTCGCCAAAAGCAGCGACGATGCCGGCTAGCCATCCGCTGACCCGCTGCTAGAGCCGCGTGCGCCTGCCGGCCCTTACCGAGTTTGGTCGACGTATTCGAGGAAGATCCGGTTGTCGAAGCCGCCGCGCTCGGCGCGCTTGCGGCTCGCTTCCGACACGACGTCCTCCCAGCTCATGTCATGGGCCGCAGCGAGAGCCTGGAGTACTTCCAGAACGTCGGCCAGTTCCGAGGCCAGCTGCCCGTCCGGTGCTGCCTGCGCTTCATGAGCCTCCTCCAGGAGCTTCGCCCGCAGGGCCGCCTCATAACCGGCGTGGTCCAGGATCCGGGTGACGGGCTGACCTCCGTCTGCCGCGATGATGCCCGGGATCTGGTCGCGGACGAGCTTGTGGTAGGTGACGCGCATGACCTGGACAGT
>ODAK010001623.1_pt1 | contig 24235 bp, 21 predicted proteins | sample 1539591 | NCBI WGS metagenome assembly ODAK01 (sample SAMEA3539303, study PRJEB22396) | soil metagenome | biome: tundra; feature: field; material: soil | place: USA | collected 2010-05 | depth 0.15 m | reverse complement strand
GGTCTTGCGCCGCCGCATGGCCATGAGGTGCATCCATGCGGGTTTCTCGCGTCGGACAGCCCGAGCTGGTTCGGGGACTGGAAGGTGACCACCGACCAGCCGAATGCGCGGGAGCGGCGGTGGCGCTTGCTGATGAACAGCGCCAGCCGCATCCGCGAATAGCTCCTGATCTTCTCGAAGCGGGCCGTGGAGTTGCCGAACCGAAAGAAGGCGGCCCAGCCGCTCAGGAACCGGTTCACGTCCTCCACGATCCACTTCACCGGCAGCAGCAGCCGGGACCGGCGGGTCAGTTCCCGGATCCGGTCGCGGGCATGCTGCATGGCCTTGTCCGCGGGCCAGCGGGCAAGGAACGTCACCGGCCGCTTCCCGTTCAGCCCCGGCGAGCGCACCAGCCGGTGATGGAAGCCGAGGAAATCAAAACCCCCGCCCCCCACCTCCAGGCGCACTATCCGGGTCCTGGCCGCCTTCGGCTCCAAGCCGAGACCGGCCAGCAGCCTGGTCAGGCGCTCCAGCGCCCGCTCGGCCTGGCGGCGGGACCAGCACATCACGATCGCGTCGTCGGCATAGCGCACCAGGGCCCCGTCGTGCTCGTCCCACGCCCGGTCGAGCCGGTTCAGGCAGGCGTTGCACATGACGGGTGAAATCACGCCCCCAACGCAATGGGCAACTGGCCGATTGGTCACCCTCCGTGTCAGGTGTGTGTTCCTGGTTGCTGTGGCTGGTTCGCTCGCGGAGGGGGATGCGGTGCCGGATGGTGATCTTCTGCGGTCCGACAAGGACGTCTTTGACGAGGAGCCGCAGGACGCGCTGGCGCTCTGGGACGCTGGCGCCGCTGGTGCTGGCCCGCAGCTGGGTGAGGAATCCTTCCAGGTCGTCGGCGAGTTTGAGGTAGGCCTCCTGATCGGCGAGCTGGGCGTCCAGGGCATCGAGCTGGCCGCGCAGGTTAGTCTCGCGGGCACGCAGGTCCGGCATCCGGGACCGCAGCTCGTCGATGGTGATCAGCTGCTCCTGGAACGCCTCGATCATGCGGGTGATCGCGGTCGTGGCCTTGGCCAGGGCGAGTTCCAGCCGTTTGCGCTGCCTGGTGGCCGGATCGGCGGTGCGGGCCTGCTCCAGGCGCTTGCTGATCTCGGCGCGGATCAGCGCCGGGTCGGCGAGCAGGTGCGTGATGTGGTCCCAGACGACGGTGCCGGGGTAGTCGGCGCGGACTGGCTTGCTGCCGCAGACCCGCCCGCCCTGGTAGCGGTAGTCGTCGGAGCCGGGGCACCGGTAGTAGCAGATCTTCTTACTGGTGGTGCGGGTCGAGGTGCGGTAGTAGCCGTATCCGCAGGCCGAGCACGCGGCCAGGCCCTGCAGCAGGGAGGGGACCTTGCTGTTGCGGGCAGCGAACCGCTTGTTGTCCTCAGGGCGCCGGGCTGCCCGCTCGAACGTCCCGGCGGTCACGATGGCGGGGACGGGGATCTCGATCCGCTCCTCGCGGGGCCGGTCAACGGTCTTGGACGCCCGCGGCGTGGTGCGGCCCTCCAGCCGTGCCCGCCGGTTCAGGCCCGGCGATTCCTGCACGACCATGGTCTTGCCGAAGACCGCGGTGCCCGCGCAGGCCGGGTTGCGCAGCATGCCCCAGACCACCGACCGGTCCCGGCGGGCCTTGCCGGTCCGGGTCGGGACGTTCTCGCTGGTGAGCCAGCGGGCCAGGTCAGCGATGGGGGCGCCGTCGTCGGCGTAGCGGCGGAACATCTCCGCGACCAGGGCCGCCTCATGCTCGGCGATCTCGTAACCAGCCCCGCAGCCGGGGCTCTTGCTGAGGTAGCGGTAGCCGAACGGGGCACCGCCCGGCACGTTCACCGACCCGGCCTTGGCGCGGCAGGCCTTGCCGCGCCGGTACCGCTCCATCAGCTGGGCTTTCTCGTACTCGGCGAACATGCCCTGGAACTGCACCATCAGCTGGTCCTCGGGGCTGTCGCCGCGCGGGCCCCTGACGAACCCGACCTTCGTCCCGGCCCGGGCGAACTCCCCGGTCAGCAGCGCCTGGCAGGCGAGCTTGCGGGCGAGCCGGTCCGGGGAGCAGCACAGGACGACATCCACGCCGACCCCGGCGACCAGGTCACGCAGCCGCTCCAGCGCGGGGCGCACCAGCGTGGCCCCCGAGTGCCCCTCGTCCTCGAACACCCACTCCTCCGGCAGCTCAGCCCCCAGCTGCCTGGCATGGTCCCGCAATGCCGCTGTCTGCGACCCGATCGTCTCGTCTTTCTTCTGCCGGGCGCTCGATACCCGGGCGTAGATCGCCGCGCTCGTCACGGGGCGGCCTTCCTTCCTGGCCGGCCCGGATACGGGCCCGCCGCTGTGGCACCAAGATGGCGCAGGCCACTGGCAAATCCGTGGCCGCGTGGCGGTCGAAGACGAATGCCGTCTCGACGGCCCGGTCGTTCACCTGCGCGGATGCTCTCTGCGGCCCCGCGCCAGGAACTCCTCCACTGCCCGGGCCACGACGGCGGAGATCGTCCGCCCCGACGCCCTGGCATGCTCGCGGACCGCGGCCGCAAGCGCCCCCGGCAGCTTGACCGTGAACACCGTCGTGGCCTGCGGCGCGTCGACACGCCCGGTCTGCGCCGCGCGCTCGGCATAACGGCGGCCCTGCCGCTGCGAGCACCCGAACCGGCCCGCCAGCACGCGGGCCGCCTCAGCCACCGGAACACCCGCGTCCGCCAGGTCAGCCGCCGCGTTGATCCGCTCGGCATACTCACCAGCACGAACCCGGTCACCAGCCATGCCGTAAATATACTACCCGACATGTCACACATTGCCGGGGACACGCCGCGGCCGTTCCAGCCGCCGGTAGCTCAGCGTGACATCAAAGCAGAAGTTACCCATTGCGTTGGGGGCGTGATCACCCCGCCCTGCGGGGTCCCGGTAACTGGCCGCCGCAGCTGCCCGTCCTCCATCACCCCGGCGCGCAGCACCGCCCGCAGCAGCTTCAGGACAGGCTGATCGCAGATGCGTTCCTGCACCGCCTGCATCAACTGATCATGCGGAATCGCCGAAAAGCAGCCAGCGATGTCCGTCTCGACCACCCACCGGCGGCCCCGCCAGCACTCATCGATGAGCACCTGCAAGGCGTCGTGCGGACAGCGCCTCGGGCGGAACCCGAAGGAGCAGTCCAGCATGCCGGCCCCGAAGCCCGGCTCGAGCACGATCTTCACCGCCGCCTGCACGATCCGGTCTCGGACCGTAGGAACCGAAAGCGGCCTCTGCTCGTCCCGCACTCCCGGCTTGGGGATATAAACCCTGCGCGCTGGCAGCGGACGATAGCGGCCCTCCTCCAGCTCGGCAGCCAGCTCGCCGAGCAGCCGGTCTATGCCGTACTCCCCGACAGCAGCCAGGGTGATCTTGTCGATGCCCGGTGCGCCGTTGTTCGCGCGCACCGCCGCCCACGCGCACCGCAGCACGTCCCTGCGGCGGACCTTGTCACAGCGCGTGGAACCGACGTCCGGGATCGGCCTTGGCCGCCCGGTACAGCGCATGCTGCAAGGCACGGACCGGATCGGCCGGGACGCCCCGGCCCGATCCCTTCGCGGCGGGACTAGCCTGACCGGCACTCACCGGGCCCGGTGACCCGGAGCGGTTCGCCGTTGCCGCCGCCGCCTACACCGCGCTCCGCACACCGTCGGGGCAGGGCGAGGCACTGGCCGACCTGGCCGCTGCCCGGGCAGCAGGCCGCACCAGCGGGCAGCGGCCCGTTTCGCATCGGTTTTCGAGCAGGTCCCCGGCAGCGGTCACGCGCTTCGCGGCACGAGTCCGGGGCGGACGTCCCCGGCGGCTCGCCCTGCGCGCCGCCGTCGCCCTGGCCGTCAGCGCCGCCGCCGTCACCGCCATCGGACTCCAGCCCGCCGCCCCCGCGCTGATCACCGGAACCATCACCTGGCTGATCCTCACCGGGCGCCGCGACCTCGCCCCAGCCCCCCCGCCGCCACCACCGGGCCCGCGGACAGCCGGCTCCTGACACACCGCGCGGATCACCGACCTCGTCCGCATTCCGCCTTGCCTCGCCGCGCTGGCATGCGGCAGGTCTTCACCTTTCAGCCCGCCGGCCGCTACTGGCTCTTCCGGGGCATCGAGGCTGCGCTTTACCTCACCCTCACTGCCGTTCTGATCACGCGAGCTTCGTCGCGCTGGCGCCGCATCGGCGGACGAGCCGCAACGTGACCGGGCGGGGCTGGCTTAGGGGCCGCGGCGCTTCGGGCCACGCGAGCGGTCGGGCGCAGCGGAGATCTGAGAGAAGGGGTCGATCTTCCCGGCGGCCAGGATGTACCAGGCGGTGGCCCCGGTGTGAAGCGACGTGTAATAAGAGCCGCCGCCGCAGTCGCTGAGCCCGTTCCTCGAGGCCGCTATGATGCCGAGTCCGTCGTTGCCGGGCCCGTGCGCCTGGGCATGATAGATGGCCGACAAGTACCTTGCCGCCCTCGCGCTGTCGCCGGGATCGCCGCGGAGCTGGAGCGCGTCAGCGAGGTGCGCGGTCCCCTCGAACCAGACGCCCGTACGGTCGCCGCGGCAGAAGCTCACGCCGCTGAACCCGCCGGCGGAGGCAGCGAGGTTCCGCACATCCCAGCCGACCGACGCCGCGTAGCCGGGATCCCGGAGAGCCAGGTATGACCAGCTGTTGACATCTTCGGGACTCACGCTGTTCGGGGTCTCGCCGTCGCGGGTCGTTCCGACGTAGAACCGGCCCTGCCGTGCGTCCCACATCGCCGCGACGAAGCGCCTCGCCCGCGCCGCCCTGGCCGACCAGGCTGAGTCGCGCGTCTGCGCGGCGAGCAGGCTGAAGAGCGCATACAGGTCAATGTTGTGCTCGGTGGACTTCCATTCGATCTTCTGGCCATTGGCCGTCTCGCCGCCGGTGTACCCGCCGGGCCCCCGCGCGTCGTAGCAGTGGGCCTGAACCCAGTTCCCGATCGCTTCCGCTCCCGTGAGGTAGGCATTCCTGCCTGTAGCCGCGTAGAGCTGTACAAGGGCCTGGCCGGCCCACGCCATGTCTCCCACGTCGCTTGCGGTGTCGGTGGCCGTCACATCAGCCGGGCTGCGCAGCGGGGCCGGCCCGTACGCGGCGCGGACGCGCCCGTCATGCTGCGGATCGTTCGCCTGCGCATACAGCAGCCCGTTGCCGATGACCTCTGCCCTCGACCGTCCGGCCGGTGTGCCCGCTGCCAGGTACGCATCGATGACCAGCGCGTCGTCGTAGGTCTCCGAGGCCGTGAAGTGCTGCCGTCCGAGTGCGCCCCCGGTGAAGCTCTGCACGAGGCGGGGAGCCGAGCCTGCGGCGTACCTGTCCATCATCTGGCTCAGGAACGAATAGGCGCCTGCGACGCTCCGCTCCAGCTGCCGTGCCGGAATCCGGGCGGCCGGGCCCGCCGCGCCCCGCTCCCCTGCCGGCCCGCAGCCCGCGATGCCAGCCGCAGCGGCGGCGACCCCGGCCGCTACGACAACACCCGCCAGAGCGATCCGCCTCATCGCCACTCCCCCCGCTGTGGCCGTCCCTGGCGACCGTCCCCTCAGCCTGCCGCCCCAGCCACCCCAGCGCAGAAGCTACTACGGTTAGCGACTCAGTCGCTACGGATGAAGCAGAACCCGGACAGGGCTGGGCGCTGCGCGGATCGGCGCACGCGCAAGAACACGGCAGTGAACCCGCCCGGCAATCTCTCACTGCAGGCGGTGGGAGGCCCGGCGGGGCCTGCCGGCCGCGTGAGGCGGGCGAGCCGCTTGCCGGCATGCTGGAGCAGAAACCAGCGCCCGCTGTCGGTGTAGAAGATGACCTTGGCATTGGGTGGTCCAGGCGGCAGTCGAGTCGGCGCAACCACGCGAGACCGGCCTGGCGAGCGCCGGGCGCCTCCGAGAATGCTACGCAGCGTAGCTGCGCGGTACGTTTGCGCTGTCAATGGGTAGATCCTGCGTGAGGGCGGGACCACAGGGTTCACCGGCACAACGGGGGCAGGAAGCGCACGAGCGAATGCCAAAACAACTGCTGAGAGGGTCAGCGCGTCGCGTCGCCGCCGTGAGCGTGGCGGGGATCGTCGTGATCGCGGCTTTGATCGGCGTGGCCATCTGGCGCTACGAGGATTCTCTCTCCCGGTCGGCGGTGACGCTCGACGCTCGCCATGAGGCTAGCCTCACGCAACTGCTCATCGCCACCTTCTGGCATGAGAACGAGGCGATGAACGAGTACCTCTTCGCTCCCTCGCCGGCGATATTGCGCGAGGTGAGCACGCAGCGGAACCAGTTCGCGGCCACGTCGGTCACACTGGGCGCGACTCAGACCCCCATCGATACACGATTCCGATTGCAGGCTACGGCGGCGAACAACGCGTTCGTTGCGCTGTTCACGCGGATTAAAGGGGCCGCGGGAACGACATCGCCGCGTGAGACCGGGGCAGCTACGCGGCTGACCGCTGCCAGCGGCAGCGTCCTCGGGCCCCTGGGCCAGCTTGACCGCGCCCAGGCGCAGCGCGCGGACACGGCGCGGGCGGCTGCCGCCTCAGCAGGGAACCAGGCGCTCGGGATCGGGGTGACGGCTGCCAGTCTCGCTGTCCTGGCTGTCATGGCTTTCTCGCTCTTCGTGATCCGGCTGCTGGCTCGTGCTTCCGAGCGAGAGCAGGAGCTGACGGCAGCGCTCGGGCGGCTGAACGAGCTCCTCGGCCGCCTCCGCTCAACCTCGGCAGTCCTGGGCGAGGTCACGGGCGAGCTGCGGCTGGCTGCGAAGAACGCTGCCGCAGTGACCAGCGAGCAGTCATCCGCGGTCGCGGAGACATCCGCCACGATCGAGGAACTGGCGACGACGGCCGGCTCGATCGCGGACAACGCGCATGCCGTAGCCAAGGCGGCCGAGCAGACCGGCGACACGATAGGTGACCTGCAGGCGAAGATCGAGGCAATCACCGAGCGGGCGCTCTCGCTCGGCAAGCTCGCGCAGCAGATCGGCGAGATCCTTGAGCTGATCAATGACATCGCGGGACAGACGAACCTGCTCGCACTGAACGCCGCCATCGAGGCGGCCCGGGCAGGTGAGGCCGGCAAGGGCTTCGCCGTCGTCGCGGCCGAAGTGCGCAAGCTCGCGGAGCGGTCGGTTCGCTCCACCGACTCGATCAGCGTGATCATCACCGGGGTGCAGGACGGGACGAACGCGACGATCATGGCGACCGAGCAGGGAACGCGCCAGGCCCGCGAGGTGGGCCAGCTGATGGCGTCGACGGCGACCATGCTGGAGGAATCGATCCTCGCCACGCAGCAGCAGAAATCTGCTGCTGACCAGGTGGACAGCGCGATCCAGCAGATCCGCGAGGCGGCAGACCAGCTCGCGGCAGAGCAGTCGCAGTGGTCCGCCACCGCCGGGCGGCTGGAGACGCTGGTAGACGAGCTTGACTGCGCCCTCCGCGAGAGCGGCGGGGAGAGCGCCCCGTGAGCGTTCATGTGCGGCTGCGGGTGGCTTCGGAAGCCTACGCGATGCCCGTCGAGCACGTCCTGGAGGTCGCGGACCTCGGCCAGGTGAGGGCCGTTCCGAGATCGCGGCCGGAGCTGCTCGGGGTGCGGAACCTGCGCGGCCAGGTACTGCCAGTGGTCGACCTCGCGTTGCTTTTCGGGATCCCGCGGACGGTGCCGCCGGGCCGCATGATTGTCGCGGAGGCAGGGGGCCGCCGGGCCGGCTTCGCGATCGATGAGGTGAGCGGGGTCGGCGAGCTGGGGGATCCGGCCGAGGAGACCGAGTCCGACCTGCTGGTGGGTGCCGCGCTCGGCGGGGGTGACCTCATCGGCGTGATCGACGTGCCGCGGGTATTCGATTCGCTAGAGCAGGCGTAGCAGTGAGCGAGCCAGACTCCGCCCTCACCGAGCTCTTCCGTGACGAGGCGACGCAGCGGCTCGATCAGATGGACACGGCGCTGCTCGCGATCGAGACCGGCGATGCGGGCGCCGAGACCATCGGCTCGCTGTTTCGCAATGCGCACACCATCAAGGGCGCGGCCGGGATGCTCGGCTTCGACGACATCCGTGCACTCGCACATGCCGCTGAGGACGTCCTGGCAAGCGTGCGGGACGCGGGAGTGTTCTCGCCGGGGCTCGCCGCGCCGCTGCTGCGCGCGACCGCCGCTTTGCGCGCACAGGTAACCGGGGCCGGGGAGCCCATTGACGATCTCCTCGACGATCTCGCGGCGAGCCGGGCGCTGCTCGTCGACGGCGATGCCCGCATTCCCGGCGTAATCGGTGCCGAAACGGGTGCACCGGACGCGACGAGCCCGCCCGCAGCGGGTGCACCTGAGGCGACGAGCCCGCCCAAGACGAGCGCACCTGCGGCCGCTGTCGCTGAGGCAGGTGCCCCTGCGGCGGAAGCTCCCCCACCGGCGGGCCCGCGGCACGCGCTGCGGGTTCCGGCCGAGAAGATCGACCATCTGCTCGACGTCGCCGGCGAGATCATGCAGGACCGGCGCCGGCTGGCACACTCGCTCGGTGCGGAGAAGCAGCTGTCCCAGGAGATCGCCGACGTGCTCGGGGCGGGCCAGCGCATGCTCGACGATCTGACGGACACCGCGGTCGGGATGCGGACACTGCCGCTCGCGGTGATCGCGGGGCCGCTGCCCCGCGCGGTCCGGGATCTCGCGCGCGCCGCGGGGAAGGACGTCGAATTCGTGGTCACGGGCGCCGACACAGAACTCGACCGGGTGATCCTCGAGAGCCTGTCCGAGCCGCTCGTGCACCTGCTGCGCAATGCCGTGGTGCATGGCGTCGAATCCCCGGCCGAGCGCGAGCTTGCGGGTAAGCCCGCACGCGGGCGAGTCGAGTTGCGCGCCGTGCCGCGCGGCAGCCTCGTCGAGATCGTGGTCGCGGACGACGGCAGGGGCGTCTCGCCGGAGGTGATCGAGAAGGCGCGCCGCGAAGGGTCGCTCGCGGACCTTCTCGGCCGGGCGGGGTACTCGACAGCGGAGGAGGTGACCGATCTGGCCGGGCGCGGCGTGGGTCTTGATGCAGTCAAGACGTACGTGCGTGCCCTGGGCGGCAGCCTCGAGGTTCGAAGCGAGCCCGGCCGGGGGATGGATGTCGTCCTGCTGCTCCCGCTCGCTCTTGCCCTCGTCGAGGTACTGCTTTTCGAACGCGGCGGGGCGGTGTATGGCGTACCGCTGGCCGCGGTCGAAGAGGTGGTGACGGTGACGCAGACCAGCACGCTGCAGGGCCAGCCTGCCCTGGAGGTCCGCGGAAGGTCGCTGCCGGTCACTGACTTCGCCGCGCTCGTCGGTGCGGCAGCGCCACCGCTGGGCGACCGGCCGCCCGCACTCGTCATCGCCGTCGGCGGCCGCCGGGCCATCGCGACCTGCGACGCGCTCCTTGGCCAGGAGGAAGTCGTGATCAAGTCACTCGGCCCGCTCCTGGCCGGCGTCGAGGGATACCTCGGTGCGTCCATCCTTGGCGATGGCCGGATTGCACTCCTCGTCGAGGCGACGATGCTTACCCGGGGATCACGGCATATTCCCGAGACGGCGGCGCCGGACGCGGCGGCCCGTCCGGCCGCGGCACCGAAGGTCCTCGTGGTCGAGGACTCGTTCACCGTCCGCGAGCTCCAGCGCAGCATCCTCGAGGCTGCCGGTTATCCCGTGGCAACCGCGCGCGACGGACGTGACGCGCTCGGTGCCCTCGATCGCGACGCGGAGATCGCGCTCGTGGTCACCGACCTTGAGATGCCCGAACTTGACGGGATCGAGCTCACGCGTGCGATCCGTGCCGACACCGTGCGCTCGTCTCTGCCGGTCGTCATCGTCACCTCGCGCGGATCCGAGGACGACCGGCGCCGGGGAATCGAGGCAGGCGCGGACGCGTACATGGCGAAGCGGAGCTTCGATCAGCAGGCACTGCTCGCAACAGTCGAGCGGCTGGTCGGCCGGTGACGGGATGACGACGCTGCGGGTGCTGGTTTGCGAGGACTCCCGCGCCTACGCGGCCGCGCTGCGGCGGATGCTCGAGTACGACGGGGATATCGCGGTCCATGCGGTCTGCGCCACCGCCGAGGAGGCGGTTGCCGCGCTGCCCCGCATTGAGCCAGACCTGGTGACCATGGACCTCGAGTTGCCCGGCATGGACGGGCTTGAGGCAGTCGGGGAGATCATGGGCTGGCGGCCGCTGCCGATCCTCGTGCTGTCCGGCCACGTCGGTCCGCGCAGCGATAGGGCCGCGGCCGCGCTCGCCGCCGGAGCGCTCGACGCCCTCGCGAAGGACGATCTCGACCTGCGTGATCCGGCAGGTACCGTGGGAGCAGCGTTCCGGCAGCGGGTCAAAGCGCTCAGCCGGGCGCACGTGATCCGTCATCCGCGCGCCAGGCTCAGCGCCAGGCCTGGCGCGCCCGGCCTGGCGCGGCGCGCGTCGGTGATCGGCGTGTGCGCGTCGGCCGGCGGCCCTCAGGTATTGGTGTGCCTGCTCGACGCGCTGCCGGCCGATTACCCGATCCCGATCCTCATCGTGCAGCACATGGCCGCCGGGTTCACCGAAGGGCTCGTCCGCTGGCTCGACCAGACCGTGCACATACCGGTAGGCGTTGCCTCGCCCGGGGCGCGGGCGGCCCCCGGTGCGTGGCTCGCACCGGAGGGCGCACACCTCACCCTCGGGGTCACCGGGCGGCTGGAACTCGACCGGCACACTATCGCCGGGCTGCACCGTCCATCCGGTGATGTCCTGCTCAGGAGCGTCGCCGCGGCCGCCGGAAAGGCTGGCGTCGCGGTCGTGCTCAGCGGGATGGGCAGCGACGGTGCCGCCGGAGCGGCTGCGGTACGCAGCAGTGGCGGGCTCGCGATCGCGCAGGACGAGCAGTCGTCGGCGGTGTTCGGAATGCCGAAGGCCGCGATCAACCTCGGGGTCGAGGTCATGCTGTCCCCCGGTGAGATCGCTGCCTGCCTGCTGGGGCTGCGCCACGAGCCGCTTCCGCGGGAGCGGTGATGACGGTCCTCGCCGGGATCGCGGAGCTCGTCCGCCGGGAGACGGGAATCGTGCTGCCGGCCGCGCGGGAGCCAGCCATCCTCGCCGCCGTGGACCGCGCCGCGCCTGGACTAGATCCAGGCGCGTTCGTGCGGGCGGCGTCGGATCCGCAAGGCGGCCACGGTCTCGTTGACCGGCTGATCGACGAGGTGACGGTCCAGGAGACGACCTTCGTCCGGGACCGGGACCAGCTCGACGCGATCGCATGGCACAGCCTGCTGCCGGCTGCCCGCGCGGCAGGGTCCGGAACCATCCGCGTGTGGAGTGCCGGCTGTGCGAGCGGCGAGGAGGCCTACACCCTGGCGCTGCTGGCCGCCGAGGCATTCGCCCCGGCACAGGCCCCGGTCGACGTGCTAGGAACGGACATCTCCGGCGCCGCGCTCGCCGCTGCCGCAGTCGGCCGGTACCGCGAGCGGGCGGTGGGCGCGCTGGAGCCGTCACTGCGCTTGCGCTACCTCGACCGGCAGGGCGACGGCAGCTATCTCGTCGGCGAGCGCCTGCGCAGCCTAGTACGCTTCCGGCGGCACAACCTGGCGCGTGACCCGACCCCGCCGCTCGGTGAAGCCGGCTTCGACCTGGTGGCCTGCAGGAACGTGCTCATCTACTTCGAGGCACCGCTCGTGCAGCAGGTGATCGAGTCACTCGAGCGGTCGCTGCGGCCGGACGGCATGCTCGTGCTCGGTGCCTCCGATGCCCTGCGGCGGACATCCAGCCGACCCGCGGCACGGCCCGGCAGGCCCGCAGCCCGGCCGCGGGCGCCCGGGCGCGGCCTGCGCCGCCCGCTCGGGCGCGGGCCGTCGCTGCCGCGCGAGCGGCGGCTGACGGCGGCGCTGGCCGCGGCGGACGAGGGTGACCGCGACGGCGCCCTGGCCCACGTGGCATCGCTGCTCGCCGACGACCCGCTCGATGCCGACGCGCACTTCATCGACGGGCTGGTCACGCTGGAAGCTGGCGGCCCCGCGAGAGCAGCGGCCGCGCTTCGCCGTGCGCTCTGCGCCGACGCCACATTCGCGCTCGCGGCATTTACCCTCGGTCGCGCCTACGACGCGCTCGGTGACAGGCCGGCTGCGCGGCGCGCCTACGAGCAGGCCCTCCGCACGCTTGACCCGGCGGACGACAGGCATGAGCGGATGCTGCAGCAGATCGATATCGGCGACATCGCCGCAGCATGCCGCGCGCGGCTTGGCGGGCGGCCGTGAAGATTCTCGTCGCAGCGGACCGCTGGATGGCCTCACCAGCAGAGATCACGTATAGTAATAGATTGATAACTCATTGCTACCAACGGTCACTGTGTACGGACTCGGGGGTAACTGGAGTGGACGCATGACCAGCAGCGATCATGACCGGCCGCCGGGACGGATCCTCGTGGTCGAGGACGATCTCGTGGTCGGCCGTTTCCTGACGGATCTCCTTGGTGTGCGTGGCGGATTCGATGTCACGTACACGCCCGACCCTGCCATCGCACTGAAGCGCACCAGTTCGGAGAAGTGGGATCTGGTGCTGACTGACGTGGAGATGCCGGGCATGACAGGCCTCGAGCTCCTGCAGGCGCTGCGGCGGGTCGCCCCGGACCTTCCGGTCGCCGTGCTCACCGCTCATGCATCAGTCGACTACGCCGTCCGCGCGCTGCGCGATCACGCCGACGAGTTCCTGCAGAAGTCGGTGCCGCCGGATCAGCTCCTGGCCAGCATCAGCTCGCTCGTCGCCAAGGGCCGCGCCGCCAGGCTGGCAGCTCGCCAGTCCGTGCTCGCGATAGGCGCGCACCCTGACGATGTGGAGATCGGCGCGGCTGGCGCGTTGCTCGTGCACCGCGGCATGGGGCATGAGGTCTCGATCCTGACGCTCAGCCGCGGGGCCCGCGGCGGCACCGAGAGCACGAGGGCAGGCGAATCCGAGATGGCGGCGCTTGCTCTGGGCGCCACTCTGTTCCATGAGGATCTCCAGGACACCAGGATCGGGGAAGGCGACCCGACGATCGGCGTGATAAGCCGCGTTGTCGAGAGCGTGCGGCCAACCGTGATCTACACCCATTCGCTGCACGACGTGCACCAGGATCACCGCAACACCCACCAGGCGGCCATGGTGGCCGTCCGAGAGGTCGGGCGCGTCTACTGTTTCCAGTCACCGTCTGCCACCGTCGACTTCCGGCCGACCCGCTTCGTGACCATCGATGAGCAACTCGAACGCAAGCTCCTGGCGATCAAGGCCTTCGCATCACAAGTGCAGGTTCGGGCCTACCTGAAGCCGGACCTGATCGAGTCAACCGCCCGCTACTGGTCACGCTATGGCGACGGACTCTATGCCGAGGCATTCGAAGTTATCCGTGACGCCGCCAGCGCCGGCCAGTCCACGGGTCCCGCTCCCGGCCTGGCCGCGGCCGCGCCGGACGGCGAGCTCATCGTGACGCCCGACGGCGCCGCGCGCCCGGCGGCCGATGCGCCAGAACCCGTCGCCGCAGCCCAAGGTCGCCCGGAGGTGCAGCATGCCACATCGTAATATCCCGAATATCCCGCTGCGGACCGTCCGGGCCCTGGTAACCGGCGCTGGGGGGCCCGCCGCTGTCTCGGTGATGAAATCGCTGAGCGCCGACCCATCGGTGAGCCTCATCGCCGCCGACATGGACCCGTGGGCGGCCGGCCTCTACCTGGTACCACCTGAGGCACGGACGCTGATCCCGGCCGGTCTCGATCCCGAGTTCGTCGATGCCGCACTGGCCCGCTGCATCGCGATGGGCGTGGACGTGCTCATTCCCACGGTCGATGCGGAGCTGCGTCCGCTCGGCAGGGCCCGCGCCGACTTCTCCCGGGCTGGCATCGAACTGCTGCTCGCGCCCGATCAGGCGCTGGACGTAACCCTCGACAAGCTTGCCCTGGCGCAGCGCTGTGCCGGGATAGTGCGGGTACCCCGGACCGAACGCTTCGACCAGGCCGCGGATCTTGAGTCCTGGACCTACCCGGTCGTAGTCAAGCCCAGGACGGGCAGCGGCTCGCGCGACATCTCCGTCGTCGGGTCCAGCCAGGCCCTCGCGCGCCTGGACGCCTCGGCCGACTTCCTGGTTCAGGAATACCTTCCCGGCGAGGAGTACTCCATCGACGTGCTCGCCGACGCCGCCGGCCACGTGGTCGCGTCCGTGCCGAGGGTCCGCGAGCGGGTCGACTCGGGAGTCTCCGTAGCCGGCCGCACACTGCACGATGCCGAGCTGGAACGGCTCGGCGCTGCCGTGGCCACCGTCACAGGCCTGACCTATATCGCCAACGTGCAATTCCGCCGGGACGCTGCTGGCAGGCCTGCCCTGCTCGAGGTGAACCCGCGCGTCCCGGGGACACTGCCGCTGACGGTGGCCAGCGGCGTCGACATGCCCCGCATGGCCCTGGACTCGCTCCGCGGCCGGCCGCTGCCCGATCATGCCGATTTCCGCGACGTGGCCATGGTCCGCTTCCTCGAGGAGCGTTTCATCGAACTCGGCGAGATCAGGCAGATAGCCGCGTGACCGTCCAGATACCGCTCGACGAGGACCACCACGTCCACTCGGCGTTCTCCGATGACGCGGTGAGCACCCTGGCCGAGAACGTGGACGCAGCGCGTGATCGCGGGTTGCGGGTGCTGTGCCTGGCCGACCACGTCCGCCGCGACTCGGCCTGGGTGCCGGATTTCCTGTCCGCCGTGGACGCGCTGCGTCCCGTGCCAGGACTCGACGTGCTGGCCGCGGTGGAGGCCAAGATCCTGGACCGGACCGGGCAGCTGGACATGCCGGAAGGCACTGCGGGGGCGGACCGCGTTCTGATCGCTGACCATCAGTTCCCAGCTGATCTCGGGCCCGTCAATCCCGCGGGGATGCACGACGCGATCGCCAGCGGCGAGGTCACGGAGGAGGAGGTGATCGACGGCCTGATCGGGGCGACGGCAGGCGCCATGAAGATGGCCGCCCGGCCGCAGCTTGCTCACCTGTTCAGCATCCTGCCCAAGATGGGGCTTGACGAGTCCAGCGTGCCCGACCAGGCGATCGGCCATCTGGCGCGGCAGGCTCGCCTCGCCGGCGCGCTGCTGGAAGTGAATGAGAAATGGGCGTGCCCGTCGGCACGCACAGTCCGGGCATTCGCTGAGGCAGGTGTGCCGCTTGTGGCAAGCACCGACAGCCATGACTGCCGGGACGTCGGGGTCTACGCCTCGGTCCGGCGCATTGCCGATGCCGCCTTCCCCGACCTGGCGCCATGATGCTCCAGGTCCTGATAGCTCTCAGGTGGGTGCTCGTGGTCCTCGTCATGGTCGGCGCGGTGCCGCTGACGGCAGCGGCCTGCCAGTACGCACTGGTCGCGTTCCATTTCCGCCGGAATCACTACCCGAGCGGTGCGCCGTACTTCCCGCGCACCGCCATCCTGGTGCCTGCGTGGAACGAGGCCATGGTCATCGGGGCATCGATCGACCGCCTCATGCAGCTCAACTATCCCCCGGAGGCCCTGCGGGTCTTCGTGGTCGACGACGCGAGCACCGACGACACGCCTGATGTGATCCTGGCCAAGGCCGCCGAGTATCCGGGGCAGGTCTTCCACCTGCGCAGGCAGAAGGGGCGCGAGGGCAAGGCGCATACGCTCAGCCACGGCCTGAGGATCATCCTTGAAGACGGCTGGACGCAGGCGCTACTCATCATGGACGCCGATGTGATCTACGAGCCGGATTCGCTGCGGATGATGACGCGCCGCCTTGCCGACCCGACCGTCGGCGCTGTCACGGCGCACATCAAGGAAGGCAGCCGCCCCGGCAATTACCTGACCCGGTTCATCGGCTTCGAGTACATCACCGCCCTGGCGGCCGCCCGCCGCAGCCAGAATGTGCTGGGCGCCGTCGCGTGCCTCGCAGGTGGCGCGCAATTGCACTCGCGGGCCAACCTCGAGGCGATCGACTGCCGTATCGACACCTCCTCGCTCGCCGAGGACACGCTTACCACGTTCAAGACCCAGATGGCGGGGAACCGCGTAATCTTCGAGCCGCACGCCACGGTATGGGCCGAGGAGCCCTGCGACATCAGTGGGCTGTGGAAGCAGCGGCTGCGCTGGGCGCTTGGCAATGTCCAGGTCACCAAGCAGTTCGCGCGGGTGTGGTGCCGCCCGAGCCACGTCCACCGGCTGGGCAGTGTCGATACCCTTCCCCTGGCGGGCTCGTGCTGACCGCCGCGGAACGGCGCAGCCTGGTCTTGTTCGCCCATGCCTGGCTGGCGCTCTCCATGCTGGTTGCCTACATCGGCAAGACCATCGAGCCGCGCCGGTTCGGACGGCTGCTTTCGCCTGTGTTCATCTATATCGCCGGCAACGGGCCCCTGCTGTGCGCATGCACGTTCGCCTCCTACATCAAGGAGCTGCGGGGCGCTGAGATGACCTGGGATAAGACGGAGAAGACGGGCAAGGTCGTGATGCCGGTATGACGCAGGTCCTGCTGGCGTTCAAATGGCTGCTCGTGGCGTTCGTGCTGATCGGAGCCATCCCGCTGCTGGTCGCCAACTACCAGTTCCTCCTTGTCGCGCTCCACTTCCGCCGGCTGCACTACCGAAAGTGCCAGCCGTGGTTCCCGCGCACGGCGATCCTGATTCCGGCGTGGAACGAGCACGCGGTCATCGGGGCGTCGATCGACCGCCTCATGCTGCTGGAGTACCCGCGGGAGTCGCTGCGGATCTTCGTCGTAGACGACGCCAGCACCGACGCCACACCCCAGGTGATCCAGGCCAAGGCCGCCGAGTATCCGGGGAATGTCTTCCACCTGCGCAGGGAGACGGGCGGCGAGGGAAAGGCGGCGACCCTCAATCATGGTCTCGGCGTCATCCTCGCCGACGACTGGATGCAGGCGATCCTGATCATGGATGCGGATGTCATCTACGTGCCGAGCGCGCTGCGCAATATGACCCGCCACCTGGCCGACCCCAAGGTCGGCTCGGTCACGGCCTACATCAAGGAAGGAAGCCAGCCCGGGAACTACATGACCAGGTTCATCGGCTACGAGTACATCACCGCCCAGGCCGCCGCCCGCCGCAGCCAGGACGTGCTGGGCGTGATCGCCTGCCTCGCCGGCGGCGCGCAGCTCCACTCGCGGGAGAATATCGAGGCCGTCGGCGGGCGGATTGACGCGACCACGCTCGCCGAGGACACGGTCACGACGTTCAAGACCCAGCGTGCGGGCCGGACGGTCATCTTCGAGCCGCACGCGACCGTGTGGGCCGAGGAGCCCGGCAGCATTGTCGGGCTATGGAAGCAGCGGCTGCGCTGGGCTCGCGGCAATGTCCAGGTCACCAGGATGTTCCGGCATGTCTGGTTCCGGCATCAGGCGGGCAACCGGCTCGGCAGCATCAGCTTCGGCCTGCTCTGGTTCTGCATACTGCTGCTGCCGGTCTTCATGGTCTGTGCCTCGGCATCGCTGGTCACCCTCTACTTCATCGACTACCAGCTCGCCTGGACCGCCTTCCACGTGCTGTGGCTGACGAACGTGATCACATACGTCTTCATCACGTCCTTCGCCCTGCTCATCGACCCCGCTGTCGGGAAGCGCACCTGGCGTCAGGCAGTCATGTTCCCCGGTGCCGTCAACGTGCTGATCATCGTGACCGCTGTCCTGCCCGGGCCCCTGAGCTGGCTATCCCACGAGCTCCTCGCCGCCGCTGGCTTCGCGCTGACGCCTGGCTGGGTCCACGGCCTCGTCCTGTTCACCTACATCTGGCTCGCCGGATGTATGGGCGTCTCTTACCTGGCGAAGGTTGCCGAGCCGCACCGGCTGGGCAAGATCCTCAGTCCGGTCCTCGTCTACATCGGCGGCTACGGGCCCCTGCTCTGCGCGATCACCACCGCCGCTTACGTCCAGGAGTTCCGGGGGGCCGACCGGCACTGGGACAAGACGGAGAAGACCGGCAAGGTGGCGGCACCCGCATGACCGCGCGGCCGGGCCAGCCGCAGCGCCCGCCCCGGCCGCGGCAGCCTCGTCCCGCCGAGGCACCAGACCCGCCGTCGCAGCCGACCACTGCCCAGGTCGCAGCTGCGCCCCTGCCGCCCGAGCCGGGGGTGCAGACGTCTTCCGCCCTGCCGCAGGTGATCCGCGGCCGATTGGCGTTCCCGGCGGCAGCACTGTCGGCACCGTCTTTCGATGCCGAGATCGACAGCGCCGTCTCCTATGAGAAGGGCCTGGCCATCAAGGCGCTGCTGGCTATCGCGCTCGTAGTTCTCGTCCTTACGCTCCGCGTCTGCTTCTTCGGGTGAGTGCAGTCTGCGACGCGATCCCAGCCGGCGCGGGTGAGGGCGCAGGCTATCACGCTAGCCCTGGCTTTCCGGGGTGGTCCCTTCCGTGTTCGCGAGGGATGGCTTGCTGCTGGTCAGGGTGCCTGCGGGGGTCCGTGGAACTCCCGACCGGCCAGGCCACCGTCATACCCTGCACCTAGAATCAAGATCGGCAACATGACCGAGACGCCCCTTCAAGCCGGCGCCCGATCCCGATGAATGATCAAGGCTAGCAATTGCCCTAGAATTCCCATCAGGTCACGGCGCCGATGCGCGGCGCTCGGGCTAGGCTGGTGCTAGCCGGATCGTGTTCACCTGCGAGACGCCGGGACGCACGGTGGCTGAGCTGATGGAGCGGTTCTTCGACGCCCGCAGTAATGGAAGCCGAGATATTCAGGCGGAACGCGTCGGACCAGACTCGGCCGAGGAAAGGAATTCCGACCCCGACGGCCGCTCGGATTTGTTCGCGACGGCACCTTCGGGAAGGACCCTCATAAGCCTTTCTCTTCTTGACTTCTCGCACCGCCGAATTCGAATCACCAGTTCCCCCGTCAAGCATCAGACAGCACGCTGTTACGATGAACTTGGGAAATTAAGTTCGTAAATTCGCAAATTCGGCACAATGAGGTTCTGATTTTTCCGGATATCTTCCCCTTAGCCCGGGCCGCTATCTTGCAGTCCGGACCGCGTTAACGGGCAGCATTCGTCGGGGGACGTGATTTGCTTGCGCATTCTGATATTCCATGGCTACCTCCTGCGGGGCACAGGAAGCAATATCTACAACGCGGAGCTGACCCGAGCGCTGGTGAATCTCGGCCACGAGGTGCACCTGCTCTGCCAGGAGGAGCACGCGGCGGGCTTCGATTTCGTGGACGCTGTCGGTCGCTGGCGTCACGGGCGGCTGGAACTCGAAGTTGCGCGCCGGCCGGTCCGCTGCACAGCCTACCTGCCGGACATCAGCGGCCTCCTGCCGGTCTATGTGGCCGATCGCTACGAGGGATTCGATGCGCGCCCCTTTCCGCAGCTGACAGACGCTGAGATCGAACGCTATATCGCGGCCAACGCCGCCGCCGTTCGCGATGTCGTCGCCGCGGCCGAGCCGGACGGGGCCCTCGCGAACCACCTCGTGATGGGTCCGGTGATCCTGGCCCGCGCGCTGGCCGGCCGCATCCCCTATGCGGTCAAGATCCACGGCTCGGCGCTTGAGTACACCGTCCGGCCCAACGTCGAACGATTCGGCCCCTACGCCCGCGAAGGCCTGGCGGGGGCAACCGGGGTCCTCGTCGGCTCGCGCCATACCGCCGAGAGCCTGTGGGAGATCGTTGGCATGCCAAACCTGCCCGCTCGCACCCGGCTCCTCCCGCCAGGTGTCGACGTCCGCAGGTTCCACCCACGCCCGCCAGGAGAGGCCAGGGACAGGATGAGTGCGCTGGCAGCACGCCTGGAGGCAGATCCACCCACCTGGGGCGGAGAAGCCGGCGCGGCCCAAGCAATCAGGGCGGCCGACCCTACCCGGGATCGGATTGTCAGCTATGTCGGGAAGCTCATCGCCTCAAAGGGCGTGGACCTGCTCATCGCGGCGTGGCCGCTCGTCATCGAACATGCTCCTGACGCCCGCCTCATTATCGCCGGCTTTGGCGCCTATCGTCACGCACTCCTCGAGCTAGCCCGCGCCCTGGGCGAGGGCGATCTGGCGGCCGCGCGCGTCATCGCCAGCCGCGGGCGGGAATTGGAGGGAGGGCCACCGGGTGAGCTTCGCTACCTGGCTGCGTTCCTCGATGGGCTCACTGGCGCAGAGCGAGAATGCTACGTGAACACCTCACGTGCCGCTATGCGGCGTATACATTTCGCCGGGCGGATCGAACACGACGATGTTTCCGAATTGATGTGCGCGTCCGAGGCGGTGGTCGTCCCAAGCACATTCCCGGAGGCGTTCGGCATGGTCCTCGCGGAAGCCGCGTGCTGCGGGTCGATGCCGCTGTCGGCAGCCCACTCGGGGCTTGCGGAGGTGACTGAGCTGCTAGCGCCCGCAGTACCCCCGAACCTGCGCTCTCAGCTGTCCTTCGAGCTGGGCCCCGGCGCGGTGCGGGAAATCGCCGACAAGCTGGCCTGCTGGCTGTCGTTCAAAGCGAACACACCGAATGCCTGGAAACAGGCCCGCGAGGACCTGACGGAACTCGCCTGCGCCGAGTTTGGCTGGCAGGAAGTGGCCAAGGGGGTCGCGGCGGCTGCCCAGGGGCGGCTCGCCGGGCTGCCGCAAGTTCTCGTGGGCTGAGCGGATGCCACCCCGGCGCAACCGCCCTGATCGCTGACCCGCCTGCCTCTACATTCAACCTCGGGCCTTTGGCTGACGGCCGTCCGGACTGTGCATGGCCCGCTCTACAGTGAATCCGAGTTCCGCAGCCTCGATCTCGTGCCCTGCTGCATCGGCGAGCCCTGCAGAGAACCCCCAGGCTCCTGTTCCCCGCGGCCAGATTATCGGGCTTCCGGCCACGGCCGCTACAGGGAAACAGCAGACCGCCAATCACGCATGCCCGCAGAGCCGCCGTAACCCGCGTAACACCAGCTCACGCCCGCACTTGACAGGCCCCGCTCCTTCAGGGATGAATGATCAGAGCATCGCGCGTGGTATTCGGTTGTTTCAGGCCGTCCCAGGTTCCGGGGTCATCCCGGTGCGGGCAGTGCCGCTGGCTGCATTCATCCCTTCGCGTGTCCCCGGCCGGGGGCATGGGGCGGGTTCGCGTCAGGCGGTCAGGCGGGGTCAATCACGGGGACGCACGCGCCGCCAGAGTGCTGTGGCGGGGCAGAATGATCGGCGACCTCGCGGGCGGCCCGGCGGCCCGGTCATGCTGCCGTGGCCGGTGCGGCCGGGGGTGGTCCGGCGGGCCTGGCCAGGCAGCGGATCTGCCCGTCGCGCATCCCGTAGAAGACCAGGGTCAGGAGCTGGCGGGCGGCGGCGACCCTGGCGATGTTCCTGGCCTCTTTCCCGCGGCGGGCGATGATGGCGTCCCTGGCGGCGCCGATCGCGCAGTCCCGGGGGATGCGCTGGATGGCCGCCTCGATCAGCGCAGCAGCCGCGATCCCTGCCTGGTGACATGCCCGGGGGCGACCTTGGTCTCGGACTCACGGTGCCGCGGCGTCAGCCCGGCCCGCGAGCACAGCTGCCCGGGGTTCCTGAACCGGGACAGGTCGCCGATCTCGGCGGTGATGACCGCGGCCGGCGCCGGGCCGATGCCGGGCAGCTGCTGGATGACCTGGTAGCCGCGGTCACCGGCCAGCAGGCTGGCGATCACCCCGGTGAGCATGGTGATCTCGGTGGTGAGCTCCCCGGCCAGGTGCCGCAGCGAGGTCACCTTCCCGGCATACGGCTGCGGCAGCCGCAGCCCGTCCAGCCACGCCGACCCGGCCCTGCCGAAGATGTCGGTGCAGGTCACGGGGACGCCGAGCCTGCCAGCACGCCGTGGACCTGGTCCTTGCAGCTGGTCCGCAGGTGCACGAGCTTGTGCCGTTATGCCGAGGCCCGGATTATGCCGATGCCGGATCGGCTGGCCTGGGGGCTGGCGGTGGCCGGGGCGAAAGCCTCGGCATAATCCGGGGGTGTCAGCTCAGCTGCTCCAGGAAGGCGAGCAGGCTGTCAGGCGGGCGGTAGCGGCCCCGGGCGGATGCCCGGAGGGGTGGTCCGGTCGAGGGCCCGCTGTTTGAGCGTCTGGTCGGCGTGGATGTAAATCTGGGCTGTTTCCGCGCGCTCGTGCCCGAGCCAGAGCGCGATCACGGTGATGTCGTTCCCGGCGTGCAGTAATGACATGGCGGCGGTGTGCCGCAGCACATGAGGCGAAACGGTCTTGGCGGCGAGTGTGGGGCAGGCCGCCTGCGCGGTTCTCGCGTGGCGGGCGACGAGTAGCTCGACCGCGTCGCGGCTGAGCGGCTGGCCGCGGCTGGCGGGGAAGAGCGGGTCGCCCTGCCCGCCGCCGCGCTCGTCCAGCCATGTCCGCAGCACCCGGGCCACCTGCGTGGTGAGCGGGGTGCAGCGTTCCTTGCGGCCCTTGCCGGTGCACCGGACGTGCGGGCCGGTGCCCAGGCGCGCGTCGGCGCGGGTGAGCGCGGTGAGCTCGGAGACCCGCAGCCCGGTCTGGATGGCCACCGCGAGCAGGGCGTGATCGCGGCGGCCGACCCAGCGGGAGCGGTCCGGCGCGGCTAGCAGCGCCTCGGCCTCGCCCCGAGTCAGGAAAGAAACGACGGTCTTGCCGAAGCGGGCGGGCGGGATGGCCAGGACGCGCTGGATCAGGGCTGCGTGCTCGGGGTGGCGCAGGGCGGCGTAGCGGAGCAGCGAGTGGATCGCGGTCAGCCGCGCGTTGCGGGTGCGGGCGCCGTTGTGCCGGCCGCTACGCAGGTGTTCCAGGAAGGCTCCGATGAGCCCGGCGTCCAGGTCGTCGAGGCGCAGGTCGCGGCTGATGAGCCAGAAACGCGCAAGCCGACACACCATCGCCGCCTACCGCGACGGGTTCCGGCTGCTGCGCGCATTCGCCCAGGACCGCAGTGGAAAGGCCCCGTCGCAGCTGGAGTTCGATGACCTCGACGCCCCCGCTATCGGCGCGTTCCTGGACTACCTCGAGCGCGGGCGGGGCAACAGCGCTCAAAGCCGCAACGCGCGCCTGGCGGCGATCCACTCGCTGTTCCGGTTTGCGGCCCTGCGCCATCCCGAGCACGCCGCCCTCATCGCACGGGTGCTCGCCATCGCGCCCAAGCGCTTCGACCGGACCATCGTGCCGTTCCTGGAGCGCCCCGAGACCGACGCCTTGCTTGCCGCTCCTGACCGGGACCGCTGGAGTGGCCGCCGCGACCACGCGCTGCTCACCGTCGCCATCCAGACGGGAATGCGGGTCTCCGAGCTGTGCGGGCTCGCCTGCCAAGATGTCCAGCTCGGAAACGGAGCCCCGTCCGATGCCAGGGCAAAGGGCGGAAGCAACGGTCCACCCCGCTCACCGCTCCACCGCGAAGGTGCCTGCCGCCTGGATTCGCGAGCGTGCTGGCGAACCCGGCGACCCGCTGTTTCCCACCAGCCGCGGCCGGGCGCTCAGCCGGGACGCCATCGCACTGCTCGTTACCAAGTACGCCGCGATCGCTGCGGTGACGTGTCCGACGCTGCGCGCCAAACCGGTCTCGCCCCACACACTTCGTCATACCTGCGCCATGAACCTGCTGCGGTCCGGAGCCGACCCCGCCGTCATCGCGCTGTGGCTCGGTCACGCCAACCTGCGCAGCGTCGAGCGCTATATCCACGCGGACATGAGCATCAAGGAACGGGCCCTGGCCCGGACCACCCCGATCGGCTCGAGCCCACGGCGCTACCAGCCCTCCGATCGCCTCATCGCGTTCCTCGAAACCCTGGGAGGCAGTTATGCCGATCAATCCTGAGCAGAGTTGCCGCCGACTACGAGCCCCGTGACAGGAGTCGGCATAACAGCGCCCTCGGCATAATTGCGGAACTTGGTAGCGCGGATGGTCAGCAGGCCGGCGGTGGCGTCGAGATCGCCGCGGTCCAGCGCCATCACCTCGCTTCCGCGCATGCCCGTGACGGACAGCAATCCGATCAGCGTCTCGAAGGTCGCCGCCTTCAGCGGATTGCGCAGCATCCGGGCGGCGCTCATCAGCGCGGCGACGTCAGCATCTGAGTAGATGTAAGGCGTGACGCGGCGGGTCCGGGCCAGCAGCAGCCCGGCGGGCGGGACCTGCGCTGCGGGGTCGACGGCTTGCAGGTAGCGGGCGAAGCCGCGGACCATGCCCAGATGCTGCGCTGCCCATACCGGGCTGGCGTTCCGGGGCAGGATCGCCCACGCCACCGCCAGGTCGGTGGTGACCGTGCTGACACCGGCGGCTTCGGCGAAGGCAGCGAAATCCCGCAGGAGCCAGCCCGGTTTCTCCAGCTTGAAGCCAAGGGCCCGCCGCATCGCCAGGCAGTCCTCGATGTGACTGCTGAGCTG
>ODAK010001622.1_pt1 | contig 24245 bp, 25 predicted proteins | sample 1539591 | NCBI WGS metagenome assembly ODAK01 (sample SAMEA3539303, study PRJEB22396) | soil metagenome | biome: tundra; feature: field; material: soil | place: USA | collected 2010-05 | depth 0.15 m | reverse complement strand
TCGCTCACGCCTTCTTGACGAGAGCGTACAGCGCGAAGAGCAGCTCGCGAACCCCTGCGCCCGTGGCCGCGGAGACGAGCTTCAGGTCGATGCCCCGCTTCGCGAAGCGGCGCCTGGCCTTCTTGTAGGCCTCTTGCGAGTCGGGCAGATCGGCCTTGGTCATCGCGACGACCTGGGGCCGCTCGGCGAGCTTGGGGTCGAACGCGGCGAGCTCCGCGTTGATGGCGTCGAAGTCTTTGACAGGATCGCGGCCCTCGCCGGGGTCGACGGCCACGAGGTGCAAGAGCGCGCGCGTGCGCTCGACGTGCTTGAGGAACCGGATGCCGAGGCCGGCGCCGCTCGCCGCGCCGGGAATGAGGCCGGGGATGTCGGCGACCACGAACGAGTGGTCCGAGTCGACGGCCACGACGCCGAGGTGGGGAACGAGGGTCGTGAAGGGATAGTCCGCGACCTTCGGCCGCGCGTGCGAAACCGAGCGAATGAACGTGCTCTTGCCGACGTTCGGGAACCCGAGGAGGCCGACGTCGGCCATGACCTTGAGCTCGAGGCGGAGGTTCAGCTCCTGGCCCGTTTCGCCGGGATCGGCGCGGCGCGGCGCCCGGTCGTACGGGGTCGCGAAGTGAATGTTGCCCCGGCCGCCGCGGCCGCCGCGAGCGATCACCGCCCTCTTTTCGAGGGCGTCCATGTCGAAGAGGAGCTCGTTGGTCGCGGTGTCGAAGACCTGCGTCCCGACCGGCACGTGCACGACGAGGTCGCGCCCGGTCTTCCCGTACTGATCCTTGCCCCTTCCGTGCTCGCCGCGCTCGCCCACGAGCCGGCGCGAGATGGCTACGTCGAGGAGGGTCGTCTTCCCGGCGTCGGCCGCGAAGACGATGTCTCCACCCTTCCCTCCGTCGCCGCCCGAGGGGCCGCCGTGCGGAATGTACCGCTCGCGTCGAAAGGCCACGCAGCCGCGCCCACCGTCGCCGGCGACCACTTTCACTTCGCACGAATCAACGAACTTCACGGGCGGGGCCGAGCCTTTAGCACGTGCTAAATCAGCGCTCACGACCGTGAGCGCTGATTTAGCTTCAAACCTGGGCGAATGAATCGGACGAGCGTGATCGAAGATCACGCTCGTCCGATTTAGGTTGAAGAGTTCCTTCCATGCCCTTTGCGACGGGCCCCCGGGGGGCGAGCATCCACTACGAGGTTCATGGCACCGCGGGGCCTCCGGTGATCCTCCTTCAGGGCCTGGGGCTGTCGTCGCGCTTCTGGTTCGACGTGCCCGAGCGGCTGGCCGGCGGCCGCGACCCCTGGCGCGTCGTGACCCCGGATCACCGCGGCGTCGGCCGGAGCGAGCGCCCGCGCGGGCCCTACTCGATGGAGCTGCTCGCAGACGACGTGGCCGCCGTGCTCGACCACGCGCGCCTCGATCGCGCGTACGTGGCTGGCATCTCGCTCGGCGGGATGATCGCCCAGCACGTGGCGCTCCGCCATCCCTCGCGCGTCGCGGGCCTCGTGCTCATGGCGACGACGGCCGGGTTCCCGCATGTGCGGCCCCCGGGCCTGCTCGCGCTGGCGAGGTTCCTGTCGCTGCCGCTCAGCGGGCAGCTCCGGCGCAACGACGTGGACGCGTCGTTCGCGCGCCTCCTTCTATCGAAGCGAGACGTGCCCCGGGCGAAGGAGCTGCTCGCCGGCTGGCCCGCCGCCCTTCGGTCCGAGCCCACGAGCCTCGCCGTCTACTTGGCCCATTTCGCTGCCGTTCTCGGGCACTCCACGGGCTCGCGCCTCGGAGAGATCCGGTGCCCGACAGTGATCGTGGCGGGCGACGACGACGTCTTGCTCCCGCACCACAACAGCCGCCTGCTCGCGCGCCTCGTACCCGGCGCGCACCTCGAGATCGTTCCCGGAGGCCATATCGTCCCCGCGGGCGACCCCGAGTGCGTCGGGAGAGCGCTCGACCGTGCTCGCAAGATGGCGGACGACGACGTCGTCGACATCGACGACGCCGCCACCACCGCTACGGGCTGAGGCTCGTGGCGCGTACGCGCCCCTCACCCCCATTCCGTGCGCCTTTGCGCCTTTGCGGTTTCCCCCGTCAGATGCTCAGACCGCCCGTGCGAAGCAGGTAGGCGAGCTGCGTTCGCTGCTCGGGCTTGAGCAACGCATGGATGCGCCCGAGAGCCTTCACGACCGCGGCTTGCACCCGCTCGGTGCTCTTCACGCGCTCGCTGGCCGCGGCCTTCGCGCCGGCTTCGTCGAACGCTTCGGCGGCGACCGCATCGGCGAGCGACGAGGTCGTTCTCCGCTGGTCGACGGCCGACTGGGCCCGTTCCGTCTTGAGATCACTGAGGACCGTGGCGAGCGCCGTGACCTGCGCCTCGTCGAGCTCGAGCTTGAACGCGAGGAACCGCAGCGGCCGGCGAACGCCGAAGCTTCCGCCGCCGAACTCGTCGCCCGCTCCGTCGGGCGGACCGTGCCGGTGGCCATGACGACCGCCGTGCCCTTCGTGGGGGCCGGCCCACGCGCCGCCCGCGGGACCGCCGCAGCCAGCGCCTTGATCCATCTCACCGAACGCCGCGCGTCTGCGCGCGTTCCACCAACCAAACATACCAGGATGCATTTTCAGACCTCCGCGCCGGGGCTCATCGCGGCCGGCGGGCGTTCCGACGAGGCGAAAGAGCCTCGCGCGGACGCGGGCTCTACGCCACGCGCTATCGAAGCATTCGTCCGGGTCCGCGACTTGTCAACGGCACCGGCTGGTGGCAGCCGCTGGCGAGCCCTCGCGATCCGCGCGACCTCAGAGGCCCTCGGCCGTCTCCCTCAACGTCTTCGCGGCATCGGGGAAGCCGGCCCCCGCGTAGAGCTTGCAGAGGAGCGCGATCGAAGCGCCCACGGCCTTCGGATCCTGGGCGACGCGCGCGCTGGCCAGGGCGTCGAGGGCCTCGAGGAGCCCTTCTTCGACCCGCCCGGCAATCGAGAGCGCGAGGGCAAGGGCGAGCGCGGCCTGGCAGCGCACCGTGGGCGGCCCGTCGTTGGCTCGGGCGCGGGCGCGGCGCAGATCGGCGATCGCCAGCATCGGGTCGCTCTTCCGGTCGTGGCGCGAGAGCGCGCGAACGCGATCGGCGAGCGTTCCTTCGCGCCGCCGGGCGCTCGTCGCGGGCTCGTCGTGGAACGACTCGGGGTCGAGCGAGGCGGCCTCGATGACCTGGAGCACGTCGGACGTCGACAGCTCTTCGTCGGAGAAGTCCGCCACCGGCATCGGCTGCGTCGCGTCGGCGTGGCCCGGGTCGATGATCTCGAGCTCGTCGGCGTTCACGACGATCGCGGCGTCGGACCCTTCGCGGAACTCGAAGCCGGCAGCGCCGCGCTTCCACGGGTGCTCGAGGTCGAGTCGCCAGCCGCGAACACGCTGCCCGGCGTCGGTCGCCGAGCGTGCGCCGATGAGCGCGAGCTGGCCGGCGCGCAGGGCCCGCACGTCGCCGTCGACGAGCACCTCGCCTGCCTTCGCGACGCGGGCGAGGCTCGACGCCGAGCGCAGGGCTTCCCCCCACGCGAGGTACATGCGCTGCCCGTCGGGGGCGAGGGACTCGAGCTCGCCCTCGGCGATCCCGCAGGTCCACGAGCGCTCGGGGGCCGACGATTCTTCGCGCAGGCTGGTCGCGAGCTCGAACGCCTCTTCGATCGAGTCGGTGTCCCACGCCATCGCCAGCAGCGCGGCGCTCCACGCGACGAGCCGCCCGCCGAGCGCCTCGCCTCGCGCGCAGATCGAGCGCGCACGCGAGAGGTACGGCCCTTCGGGTCCCGGAGAGAGACCCGCCGGCGGCATCCGGAAAGCGACGACGATCTGCCGTTCCAAGCGAAACGATTCCTGACTCAGATGCGGATGCGCTTCTTGAGCGCGGCGAGTTCGTCGTCGATGTCGCTCGGGCCACCGCCACCGCCGCGCTCGAGCTCCCGGAACTTGGCCTCGAGATCCTCGGTCTTCGGCCCCTTGCCGATCGCCTCTTCGACCTCGGCCATCGCCGAGCCTTGGGCCTCGCGGCCTTCGATCTTCTCCTCCATGCGACGGAAGTTGTCGAACGCGCTCGAACCACCGCGCGCGCCGAGCTGCTCGGACCCTCCGCCCGACTTCGCGTTGGCCGCGCGCGTGGCGAGCGTGCCTCGCTTCATCTTGAGCTCGGAGAGCTTCTGCTTCATCCGCTCGAGGTCGTCCTTCATCTTGAGGGCGGCGGTGTGCTGCTCGGAGCGCGCGCTCTCGGCGGACGCGAGCTCCGCCGACGTTCGCTTCTTCTGCTTCAGCGCCTCGCGGGCGAGGGGCTCGTCGCCGCTCTTGAGCGCGAGCTCGGCGCGACGGTCCCAGCGCTCGACGTCGGCGCGGAGCTCGTCGCCCTTCTTCGCGAGCTGCTTCTCCGCGGCGAGGGCCGAGACTACCTCGCGCTGGCCCCCTTTGACCTGCTCGTCCATCTCGTCGAGGTTCAGCTCGATGAGCTTCTTGTCGTCCTCGGCCTTGTCGAGAAGAGCATTGAGGTTGCTCTGAATGACCTTCCCCATTCGATCGAAGATGCCCATGGCGCGCCTACCTCGCGTTGGCGCGCTCGCTACGAGCGAACGCGGCCTGTGTTCAAGAAGTTCGCCGTCCAATCTAACACGCGGGGCAGCTACACTTACACGGGCCCGCGAGATCGGGATCCGGATCGAAGGAGAATTCCAATGGCCGTGTGCAAAGAGTGCAGTGAAGAAGTAGACACGCTCGAGACGGTCAAGGTCGACGGGAAAGCCCGGAAGCTGTGCGAAGATTGCGCCGGCAGGGCCCGGGAAACCGCCGAGGTCGCCGAGCAAAGCGAGGCCGTCGTTCAGAACATGATGGGCTTCAAAGGCCGGCGGTAGTGCCTTCGCAGCGAGCGGCGCAGCCGGCGTCGAGGCGAGGCGAGGCGAGGCGAGGCGACCATGCAGACCCGAGTCGAGACTCGCAACCTGAGCCGGTCGGTTCGCCGTGCATCCAAGGCCCCGCCTGCGGTGATCGCGCGGTCCTCGCTGGGCGCCTTGCTGGGCGCATGCTTGAGCGCCGGCTCCGGCGCCTGCTCGAGCGCGGCCATGCCGCCGACCGCATCGGCGCCCACGGCCAAGATCGACACCACCATGTCGGATCCGGCCGAGTACCGGGTGAGCCACATCTCGGAAGACGCGGGCGAGGCCATCTTCTCGCGCATCGGCGTCGGTGACCCGTACCGGACCGGACTCCCCTACCCCATCTTCCTCGCCTTCCAGCAGATGTACCCGGACGTGCTCGGCGCGAACGTCGCCGAGCTCGCCGACCGCTTCGGCTTCACGCCCCGGGCGGCCGACGCGCAGAGCGCCGACGCCGACACGCGCGACGGGCTGCCCATCGGGATACACCTGACCGACGACCCCAACACGCACGTGCCCTTCCTCGTGCACAGCTGCGCGATGTGTCACTCGGAGATCGTCAAGTGGCCGGGCGGCGAGAAGCTCGTCATCGGCCTCGGCAACCCCAAGATCAAGATCCACGCGTACGACGACGCGCTCGCGAAGATCGCCGGCAGGCCCGATTTCGATCGCGAGCACGTCGGCGCGGTCGCCAGGCGCATCGCGCAAGAGCGGGACACGGAGACGCGCCCCTCGACCTCGAAAAGGTGGGCCTCACGACCAGCGATCCCGCCACGCCGCTGGGCAAGGGCGACTACCTCGAAGACGGGACCAAAGACGGGTTCCACGTCAGCGGCCACCCCTTCCTGGCCGACCTGGGCGACGAGTCTTCGCGCGCGGTCATCGAGTACCTCAAGACGCTGTAGTCCATTCTCTCTCGAGCGAAGAGAGATTGGCCGCAGAGGCGCAGAGAACGCCGAGCCGAGATTGGGGTTCGGCCCACGCTGCGTGCGCGTACGAGACGTCTACGCCCCTCTCATCTCTGCGCCCTCTGCGCCTCCGCGGCTATTCTCCCTCTCGCTCGAGCGCTCGGAGGGGACGACCAAGACGGATTGGGTCTCGTCGACGAAGCGCTTGATGGTGTCGTAAGCGGGTTTTGCACGCGGGAGCACGCCGGCGAGGAGCGGGAAGACGTGGGGCATGTGCCGGTACACGTGGAGGTCCGCGCGGACGCCGCTCGCCGCAGCGCGGCGGGCGATGGCGCGCGCGTCGTCGACGAAGAGCTCGCGGGTGCCCGCGAAGAGGAGCATCGGGGGGAACCCGGTCAGGTCGGCGTGCACGGGCGACGCTTCGGGGTGCTTCGGGTCGTTCCCGCGCGTCAGGAACGCGCCCGTCGCGCGAACACTCTTCGCGTGGAACATCGCGTCGCGACGCTCGTTTCTGCGGTAGCTCTTGCCCTCGCAGGCGAGGTCGGCCCAGGGCGAGAACAGGATCATTCCGCCGGGGAGCGGCCGGCCCTCGCGACGCAGGCGGTGGACCACGGCGAGCGCCATGTTGCCGCCCGCCGAGTCCCCGGCGACGAGGATGTCTTTCGGCGCGTAGCCGCGATCGACGAGCCACTGAAAAGCAGCGGCGCCGTCGTCGACCCAGGCCGGGAACACGTGGTCCGGCGCCTTGCGATAAGCGACCGCCAGAACCCGCCGCCCCGTGGCCCGGGCGAGGCGCCACGTGACCACGCGATGGGTCTGCGGCGAGCCCATGACGAAGCCGCCGCCGTGGAAGTAGAGAATGACGCCGCCGCGATACGCCTGGTCCCGGATCGAGACCCACTCAGCCGACATCGACCCGACGTCGACCGGCTCGATGGCGACGAAGGGCGGCGGCGCGAACCTGGCGTTGGCTCGCTCGAACAGCGCGGCGTTGCGCTTCATGCCCTCCGGCGTGATCGGACGCCCCCCGCCGCGCTTCATGCGGTAGCGGAGCACCAGGTCGACGAGGACCTGGCGCAGATCCGGAACGCGGGATCCGATCAGCTGTTCGGTCATGGCTGGGTCTCGACGTGAGGGGCAGTTTCGATCGACAGCCGTGACGGCGTGCTTGCGGGGACGGGTCGCGCGGTCGCCTCGGACGCCGTGGCAGGCAAGGGCCGCGACGGCCGTGGGAGGATACTCGGTCGGCTCGCCGGTCGACCGAGCCGGTACTCGGAGGCCTTGAAGGCGGCAAGACGCCTCCGGAAGCGCCAGGTCGCGTCGGGCCAGAGCGTGGAGTTTCGGCCGGTCTTGTCGATGTACCAGCTCGCGCAGCCGCCCGTGTTCCACACGGTCTTGGCGAGGCGGCGATCGACGTCCGCGATGAAGGCGGCCTGGGCTTCGGCCCGGGGCTCGAGCGTGGCTACGCCCTTGTCCCGCATGTAGCGGAGCGCGCTGAGCAGGTACGCGATCTGGCTCTCGATCATGTACACGACCGAAGTGTGACCAAGGCCGGTATTGGGACCAAGGAGCAGAAAGAAATTCGGGAACCCGGACACGGTGGTTCCCAGGTGCGCCTGCGGGCTGCCCTTCCACACGTCGTCGAGGTTTAGCCCGCCCTTGCCCGTGACGTACTTGCCGAACGGCAGGTCGGTGACGTGGAAGCCGGTGCCGAAGATGATGGTGTCGACCGGGTGCTCGCGGCCGTCTCGGGTCACGATCGAGCGGGCGCGAACCTCGTTGATCGAATCGGTGACGACGTCGACGTTCTCCTTGGCGAGCGCACGCAGGTACTTGTTCGAGAAGAGGATTCGCTTGCAGCCAAGCTTGTAGTTCGGCGTGAGCTTGGCTCGAAGGCCCGGGTCGGGGATGGACTTCGCGAGGTACTCCTCGGCCGCGCGCTGGAGCGGTTTGAGCAACGTCGGATGGCGAAATCCCATTCCGAAGAGCTCCGTCACGGCATAAATCTGTGCACGCGCGAACTTCTGGAGAGCGGGCGCCGCCTTGAAGACCGCGCGCTCGCGCCCGCTGATCTCGCGGTTGCGTCGGGGCATGATCCAGGGCGGCGTCCGCTGGAAGACCGAGAGCTTGCCGACCGTGGGCTGGATCTCGGGGACGAACTGGATCGCCGACGCACCGGTGCCCACGACCGCGACGTTGCGCCCGGTGAGGTCCGCGTCGTGGTTCCACCGCGCCGAGTGGAAGGCCTGGCCCTCGAATTTCTCGAGGCCGGGGAGCTTCGGGACGGCGGGCTCGCTGAGCGCCCCGGCGGCGCCGATCAGGATGTTCGCGCTCAACGTGACCGTGCGCGTGACCGTGCTCGTCGCCGCGCTCGTCGCCGTGCGCGTCACCGTGGTCGCCTCGATGCGCCACTTCTGCGCGTCCTCGTCCCAGGTGGCCCGGGTCACGGTGGTGCCGAAGCGGATGTGCGGCACGATGCCGTACCGGCGGGCGCAGCCGCGGAGGTACGCGAAGATCTCGGGCTGAGGGGAGAAGTCGCGGCTCCAGCCGGGGTTCGGGGCGAACGAGAACGAGTAGAGATGCGACGGCACGTCGCACGCGCACCCCGGGTACGTGTTGTCCCGCCACGTTCCCCCCACGTCGCTGCCCCGCTCGAGGACGACGAACGCGTCGATCCCCTCTTGCTTGAGGCGGATGGCCGCGCCCAACCCGCTGAAACCGCTGCCGATGATCGCGACGTGGACGTGGCCGAGGGAGGTGACATCGTCGAGGCTCACTGCGGTCTCCTGGGGTTCGTGCCGCGGGGGCCCCGCCCGCCCCTGCAAGAAGGGTCGAGCGGTACCGCGCGGTACCAATCGAGTGTGGTACTATCCGGTACCAGATGCAAGCCCGGTCTCTCCCGGATGTGCCGGAGCTCGCCGAGGCGGCCTCCGACGACGCGGCGCGTAGCGACCCCCAGCACGCCCACCGGCTGCGCCTGGTCGGCGCCATGGCGGCGGTTCTCGCCGAAAAAGCCTACTCGACGGTGACGATCGCGGACGTCGCGCGGCAAGCTCGGGTCTCGAAGCGAACGTTCTACGAGCACTTCGCGGACAAGGAGGCGTGCTTCATCGCGGTCTACGCGACGCTGAGCGACATCGTCCTCAAGGCCACCTTCGACGCGACGGCGGGCAACTTGCCCTGGGCGACGAAGCTCCGCGCCTCGACCCGGGCCTATCTCTCGACGCTCGAGTCGCAGCCCGCCCTGACGCGGACCCTGATGATGGACATCTACGCGGCCGGCCCCGAGGCGCTGAAAATACGCCGTCAGGTGCAGAAGCGGTTCGCCGATCAGCTCCGGCGGCTCGTCGCCCTGAGCCGCAAGGACGGTCCCAAGAAGACCCGCCTCTCGCAGGCCATGGCGACCGCGGTCATCGGGGGAATCAACGAGCTCGTCCTCGTGGCCGTAGAAGAAGGTCGCGCGGATCGATTGACAGAGCTCGCGACCACGGCCGACGCTCTCCTCCAGGGCGTCCTCGGCTCCTGAGCGCAGGTCGCAGAGGCTCTCTCACCACGAGCGATTTTCACCGACAGAAGAACGGAGGGGTGCGATGCGAAGTCTTGGGAACGCAATCGTGATCGGCATCGGGTCGCTGGCGGGTCTGGCGGGCTGCAGCGCGGCCCCTGGCGGCGAAGCCACCGAGACAAGGAGTGAAGAGCTGCAAGCCGCGCCGGCCGCGGCGACCTGCGGCACGCGCTTCGTCTCCCACGCCGGCGACGCGTCGACCGCGAACGACTGCCGCGCGGCCTCGAAGCCGTGCGCAGCGATCCAGCAGGCGGTGGACGCCGCGTGCCCGAACGACACCGTCCTCGTCGGCCGGGGGACGTTCGTCGAGAACGTCGTCATCGACAAGGCGCTCACCGTCGTCGGCTCCGGCGACGCGACGGTCGTCGTTCCGGCCGTCTCGAACCCGAACCCGTGCACCGACAGCTCGCTGTGCGGCGGCGCCGCGAGCAACGTCGTGCTCGTGCGCGCCGCGAACGTCACCCTCGAGCGCTTGGCGGTCGACGGCGACAACCCCGCGCTCACGAGCGGAACGACGGTGGGGAGCGCCGACGTCGATGCGCGCAACGGCGTCATCACCGACGACGCGACCCCGATCGACGGCCTGACGGTCCGCGACGTGACCGTGCGGAACGTCTTTCTGCGCGGCATCGACGCGACGAGCGGCGGCACCTTCCGGATCGAGGGGAGCCGCGTCGACAACCTGTCCGCGGATCCGCAGGCCATCGGCATCTTCAACACCGGCGGGGCGGGCACCATCGCCGGCAACGTCGTCACCGGCGCCCCCGCGGGCATCGCGTCGAACTTCTCGCGCGGCGTCCGCTTCGAAGGAAATCGGGTGACCGGATGCGGCGCCGGGATCCACACGGACAACGCCGGCGGGGACGCAGGCTCGACCGCCGACGTCGTCGAAGACAACGTCGTCTCGGCGTGCACCGAAGGCGGGTTCGGCGTCTTCGTCTTCATTCCGTCGCTCGGCGTGACGGTGCGCGGCAACCGCGTGAGCGGGTGCACCGTGGGAATGGCCGACTTCGGCGAGGGCGCGGCGGTCCAGACCCGCTTCGTCGGCAATCGCATCGACGCCCGCGGAGTCCCCGAGGCCACGGGGCTCTACGTGACGGCCTCCCAGCTCGGCTTCGGCTCGAACGACGTCGACGTGCTCGTCACCCGCAACGCGATCGACGGCGCCGCGGTCGGCATCCTGCTCGAAGAAGAGACCGGGTTCACCGTGACGGCCGACATCGAGTGCAACGCGCTCTCGGGAGACGCCGAGGGCATCGTGACCCAGTCCGCGGCGGCCACCATCGAGCGCAACGCCATCGTGGGCGGAGACCCCGGCCTCGACGCCAGCAGCCTGACCGGAGCCCTCGACGCCCCCCACAACTGGTGGGGCTGCGCCGGCGGCCCCGGGAGCCCGGGGTGCAGCACCGTGACCCCGAACGTCGGCGCCACGCCGGTCTCGGCGCTCCCGCCCCTCTGCACCCCCTTGCTGGCGGCGCGCTAGCAAGCGGCGGCGCTCTGCAGTCTCTGCGGCCAATCTCTCTCTCCCTCTCGCTCTCCCTCTCGCCCAACAGCGCCGAGGGGGACTGATGTAGCTAGAGCAAGAGGCGGCTAAGTCGAACGGGTCCGGCTCGGCGGTCGCCGCGCGGAAACGCACTTCCGGTGCGTTGAGCACGGCGAGCGTCGAGACGGGCCCGTTCCACGACGCCGGCGCTTGCTCTAGCGGTTCATGACGTGGATGGCGTGGCCGAGGGCGTTCTGGCTCGCTTCCATCATGCCCTCGCCGAGCGTGGGGTGGGGGTGGACGGTGAGGCCGACGTCTTCGAGAAAGGCGTGCATCTCGAGCGCAAGGGTGCCTTCGCTGATGAGATCCGTGGCGCCAGGCCCGACGATGTGAACGCCGAGGAGCGCATGGGTCTTCTTGTCCGCGACGACCTTGATGAACCCGTCGGTCTCGTTCACGGACATCGCTCGGCCGAGGGCGCTGAACGGGAACTTGCCGATGCGGATCTCGATGCCCTTCTCTTTGGCCTGCTGCTCGCCGAGGCCCGCCGTGGCGATCTCGGGGTCGGTGAAGATGGCGGCGGGCATCGCCACCCAGTCCTTGGCGGCCTTCTGGCCGGCGATGACTTCAGCGACGACCTCGCCCTCTTTCGTGGCCTTGTGGGCGAGCATCGGCAGGCTCGAGCAGTCGCCGACGGCGTAGATGCCGGGCACGTTGGTCTGGCCCGTGGCGTCGGTCGGAACGAAGCCGCGGTCGATCTTCACGCCGAGCTCCTCGAGGCCGAGGCCCGCGCCGTTGGGCCGCATGCCGACCGCGACCAGTACGACGTCGGTCTCGATGGTATCGGTCTTTCCGCCGACGTCGATGCGAACGGCGATCGACCCGTCTTGCTGGCGCTCGTAGCCGAGGGCCTTGGCGCCCTTCAGGATCTTCGCGCCGCGCTTGACGTAGAGGCGCTCGACGACGGCCGCGATGTCGGGGTCGACGCCCGTGAGGACCGTGGGCAACGCCTCGACGATCGTGACGTCGCTCCCGAGGTGCTGGTACGCGCCGCCGAGCTCCATCCCGATGATGCCGCCGCCGATGATGAGCATGCGCTTGGGGATCTCGCGCAGGCTGACCGCCTCTTTGGCGCCGATGATCTGCTTGCCGTCGAACTTGAAGCTCGGGATCTCGATGGTGGTCGCGCCGCTCGCGATGACGATCGCCTTGGTCGCCTGGATGACCTCCGTCGTGCCTTCGCGGGTCTTCACGGAGACGGTCTTGGGGCCGGTGACGCGGGCGTCGCCGTAGAGAAGGTCGACCCCGTTGGTCTTGAAGAGCGACCGGACGCCGCCCGTGAGCTTCTTGACGATGCCCTCTTTCCAGTCCTGGAGCTTGTTCGCGTCGATGCGCGGGTTGTCGACCACGAGGCCGAACGTCGTGCCGCGCTTCACCTTCTCGAAGGTGTGGCTCGTGGCGATGATGGCCTTGCTTGGGACGCACCCCCAGTTGAGGCAAACGCCGCCCACTTCGTCTTTCTCGATGCAGAGCACCTTTTGCTTGAGTTGACCGAGGCGAATCGAGCAGGGGTAGCCGCCGGGGCCGCCGCCGATCACGATTGCGTCGTATGTCTTGTCTGCCATGCGGGTCACCTATCTTCGGGAGCTCTCTGTGAGGGCGCCGTTCCAGCCGCTGTTTTCTCCAGCCGCTGGTCGACACAATGTGCGCACGATTCATGCTCGTCGCACGAGCCGGCGCCGCTAGACGTGCGTAGGCGGCGGCCCGATTTTTTTCAAGCTTTCGAGCTCTTCGCGGAGGTGCCAGGGCATCTCGGCGTACACGTCCTCGAGCAGTGACTCGCGCGCCGGGGGCGGCAATCGCTCGACCTCGTCGACGGCGGCGGCGATCTCCGCGGTCAGCTCGGCCTCGAGCGCGGCGTCGCTCGCGTCGGTGACGACGCCGAGGTGCACGAGGTGCTGGCGCAAACGCCGGAGCGGGTCTTTCGCGGCCCACTCCTCGACCTCGGCTTGCGAGCGGTACCGGGACGGATCGTCGCTCGTCGAGTGAGGCCCCATGCGGTACGTCACCGCCTCGACGAAGGTCGGGCCGCCGCCGGTGCGGGCGCGATCGAGCGCCGCGCGCATCGCCTTCGAGACCGCGAGCACATCATTGCCGTCGACGCGCACGCCCGGGATGCCGTAGGCCCGCGCCTTCACGGCGAACGTGCGCGAGGCGGTCTGTCGCTCGGCGGGCACGCTGATCGACCAGTGGTTATTCTGGCAGACGAGCACGCAGGGCACCTTCCACACGCCGGCGAAGTTCATGGCCGCGTGGAAATCCGCCTGGCTGGTCGCGCCGTCGCCCATGAACCCGATCGTCGCCGCGGTGGACTTGCGCGCGCGCATCGCCCACGCCGCCCCCACGGCTTGCGGGATCTGCGGTCCGATGCATGACGACCAGCTCACCTGGTGCACGGCGCGGCCCGACGGGTGGCTCGGCATCTGCCGGCCCTTGAGCACGTCGCCGGCGTTTCCGAACACCTGGGCCACGAACGCGCGCAGCGGAAAGCCGCGCACTAGCATGATGCTCTGCTCGCGCAGCGCCGGGAAGACCCAGTCGTCGGGCCCGCACGCGAGGCCGGTCGCGATCGGGACCGCCTCCTGCCCCTGCGCCGCTCCGTAGAAGCCGACGCGGCCCTGCCTCTGCAGGGTGGTCATGCGCGCGTCGAGCAGGCGAACGCGCTTCATCTCGCGGTACGCCTGGCGAACGGTGGCCTGCGAGAGGCGCGGATCGGTCGCCGGGTCGGCGCTCCCGTCGTCGCGAAGCACGCGGAGGAGCCCGATGTCGGGATCGTCGGCGCGGAGCTCGTCGATGGCCATGGGCGATGGGGGAGGCCGTGGGGGAGGCCGTGGGGGAGGCCGTTTGGGGGAGGCTGTGCGTGAGTCGCGCTACTCGGCGGCGGCGTCGGCGGCCGTGACCGCACGACCGGCGTCGCCGGGTTCACCGCCATCGACGGGCTCGAGGGCGGCATCGCCGAACGACGCGTCGAACCCGGCCGACGCGTCGACCGGGGCTCGCCCGCAGAAGAGAGGCACCACGTCTTCGTAGAACTGTTTGAAAGTCTCGTCCATGCAGGGGCCGGCGACCCCGGCGTCGCTCTCGGTCGCCTTGCAGGACAACGCGGCCACGCCGGCGCCTCCATCCTCCGTCCCGGCGTTGAAAGAATTGCACCCCGCGCCGTCGGCGACGGCCGCGCACGACTTGCGCGCGAAGAGAGTGGTTGCGTCGCTCACCGGGCAGTTCGCCTGGCAGGCGGCGATCTCGCAGCCGGTCAGCGCCTGGACCGCCTTCGCGCACGGGAGCTCGCGCGGCGCCTCGACCTCGATGCACCCCGCGACGTTCTTGTCCACGAAGTCGCCGTAGTTGACGACCGGGCCCAACCGCTCGTTCGTGTACGAGGTCAGGATGCACGCGGCGCACGCCGCGGTCGACGCGCCACTCGTAAACGAGTCGCAGCTGGCTTTCGAGTTCGCCGGGCCGAAGCACGCGTCGTAGAACGCGTCCCAGAGCTCGCCGCCGTCGACGCCCAGGCACACGGCCGAGGGAGCGGCGGCGGGCACGTACGGGGAGGGCGCGTAGGTGGACACGTCGGACGCGTGGCACGCGCTGCCCGCGTCCGCGCTCAATCCCCCGGAGCTCCCTCCCGCGGCCTCCGGTCCGGGGTTCATGGTCTCGACGCTCGTGCCGCTTTTGACAGCGGTGCATCCGGACGCCGGCACGAAGCCGGCAAGGATCACCGCCGCCGCGGGCCAGAGCCCGAACCGGCACGCGCCGAGCGCGCGCGGTACCGCGTAAAGCCAACGGGAAGACAAAGCCTCGCCCTAAGCATGCCACACGGCAGGCCAGGCGGCGACCCTCATCAGGGCTACGGCTGGCAGTCGGGCCCGGCGAGCGTTTTGCCCTGGCACGAGGTGCCCACGGGGCAACCCTGGCCAGCCGGCGTACCGCCGGCGTCGGGCGCGGCATCGGCCTCGCCTGCGTCTCCGGTGCCCGCCGCCGCCGCTCCCGCGTCGGTCAGCGAGCAGGCAGGCACGCAGAAGCCGCTGACCCCCCGCGTCTGGGTGCTCACGGTGACGGTGGTGCCCGGGAACGGAGACGACGTCTCGTCGGTCTCGCAGACCCAGCCGTTCGGGCAGGCCGCGCCTCCCACGACGCAGAAGCTCGTGCAGACCCCTTGCCCCGAGGAGCCCGAGAGGCAATTGCACGCGCCCGTGGTGTTGTCGTCGGCCCCGCCGTCGGTCGACGCGACGCAGCCGCTGCCGATCGGCTTCGCGCGCGTCACCTTCTTGGTGGTGCAGAGACCGATGTCCGTCTGGCAGCCGTAGCCGGCCCCGAGCTTCGAGCAGTCCGAATCCACCTGGCAGGTGCTCTGGCAGAAGCCGACGCCCGTCACGGCTGACGAGCTGGCGGTGGGGGGGGAGAACCAGTCGAGGCTGCACACGTTGCTCCCCGCGCAGCCGGTGGCCGTTCCCCCGAGGGTGTACGAGCACTTCGGGAAGCAGAGGCCCTGGCCCGGCTGCGGATTCGCCTGGTCGTCGGCTACACAGATGCCCGGCGAGGCGATGTTGTCGGGGCCGTCGCAGTAGTGAGGGCCGGGCGCCTTCCCGATGGGCGCGGGATCGCAGTTCGCCGTCGTGGGCGGTATGAGACATACGGGGGTCGACCAGAACTGGATGTCGACGTTGCCGACCGTGCCGGCGACGCCGATGCTGCAGACGTTGACGCCCGGGCCGGTGGCCGAGACGCAATCCTTGTCGGAAGTGCAGATCTGCCCGGTCGTCCCGTCGACCCCGAGGTTGCTCGCGGCGGCGTCGTCTCCCGTGCCCAGCGCTCCGCCGTCGAGCATGCGATGACCGAAGACGACATCCGCCGAGGCATCGGACGGCGAGGGTCCCGACGACGCGCTGCTCGAACAGCCGCCGGCGACCACCGCGATGAACCCGCTCGCGACCACCAGCCCGAACCAATTGCGGAACGACATACGCTGCCTCGCCTTGAAAAAGAGTGCCCGACACGACGCGGATAGGCCCGCTTCCCGGGGGCATCTTCACGTGGCGCTCGGCCTCGTGCAAGCGCGCAGCCTGCCCTCACCGGCGGCACCCCGTGAATGTGCCTGGATTTTTACAGAGCCCGTCGCCGCTTGAAGGGGCTCGAGAGCGAGACCGCGTGCAGGGCGATGACCACGGCGAGCAGCGCGAGCTCGATCTTGCCGCACCACTCGGCGAGGTCGTGCAGGTGCGCGAGCTCGCGGCCCGGCTCATCGACCCAGCGGATCGCTCCAGCGGCGTGGAGGGCCGCGATGCGAGGCGAGATCTTGATGCCTTCGACGACCGCCGCCACGGCCGCGAGTAGCGATCCGGCGGCGCGCACGTGCGCGAAGCGCTCGAACGCCAGCCCGGCCACGGGCCGCACCGCCTCGGTGGCGAGGACGATCGCGGCGCAGGTCATGGCGACGGAGTCGAAGCGGCGAAAGACGATGCTCATCGCGTCGGCGCTCGCGGGGAACGCGACGGTCGCGAAGATCACCGGTGCGGCCACGGCGCCTAGGGCGACCAGCCCGCCGAGCCACACGGCGATGGCCAGGAGGGCGGCGATCGAGAGGGCGCGGCGAAGGGCGAGCATGACGCGACTCAGCCGACCACGAGCCGGAGGAGCGCCTCGCGGACCAGCGCGTCGTCGACCGAGGCGCCCAGGTGTTCGAGAAGTCCGCGAGCCTCGGCGACGCGCGCCCTGCCAGCAGCGACCACCGCGGCTTCGCGGGTCTCGCGGCGCCACGAGGCGAGGTCGGCCAGGATGTCGCCTCGCGCCTTCGCGTGGCCCATGCGCGCCAGCGCGATGCGCGCGTGCCACGCGCTGCTCGCGCCGTCGCCCGCGCCCCACGAGAGCACCGTGCGCAGGATGCGGCGCGAGCCCCACACGCGGCGCTCGAGGTCGGGGATGGCCTCGCGGAGCGAGAGCTCGCCGGCGAGATCGACGCACGCCTGTTCGTCTTCGAGCTCCGGGGTCTTTCGCGTCCCGGCGACCACGTCGAGCACCACGCGCCTCCCCTTCTCGAGGCCAAGGCGCGCGAGGTAGATCGCCGCGACCACCGACACCGCGGGGTCGGCCGCGTCGACGAGGCTCTCGGCGCGCGCGACGATGCGCGGGTCGCGCAGCGGCTCGCCGTCGATCCCGTGCTCTTCGGCGACGCGCATGGCGATGTAACGAATGGCTTCGTCGGCGTCGTCGAGCGCGCGGGCGAGCGCGTTCGCAACGGCGTGCGCGTCGTCTTTGACGACGCGCGCATAGGCGATGACGGCCTGGTAGCGGACCTCGGGGCGCTCGTCGGAGAGCGCCCGCGCGAGCCGCTGGGTGGCGCGCGCGTCGCCAATCTCGCCGATCGCCGCGATGGCCATCTGGCGAACGTGCGGGTCTTCGTCTTCTACGGCCATGAGCAGCGCCGCGAGCGCCTCGCCCGCACTCACGTCGGCGAGCGCCACTGCGGCCTGGGAGCGGACCGCGGCCGCGGTGTCTTCTCGAAGCGCGCGCTCGAGGAGCGGAACGGCTCGCGCGCGGGTGTCGGACGCGAGGAGGGCGTGACGGACGACGTCGCGTATGGCCGACGCCCGCGTCGCCGGCTTCTCCGACGCGAGATCGCGGAACGCGGCCTCGAGGTTGCGTGGGAGAAGAGACAGAGACAGCATCGGAGGCTGGCTGATAGCACGATGAGTATAGAGGCCCCATGCCCGAAGAAGCCCTCGAGACGCAAGACGTGCAGGAGCTCAAGGAGCGGCTCGAAGAAGCGCGGGAGCACGGCGAGGGCGGCGCCGACCGCAAGGCGAACGCGTGGACCCTCTGGCTCTCGCTGTCGACCGCGGTCATCGCCGTTCTCGCGGCGATCGCTTCACTCGAGGCCGGCGCGAACGCCAACGATGCCATCTTGAGGAAAGACGACGCGATCCTGCACCAGTCGCGCGCCGGCGACGCGTGGGCGCACTACCAGGCGGCCGGGATCAAGTCCGTGGTCTACACGACGCAGGCGGCGTCGGGCCCGCCGGATCTCGCGGCTCGCTGGCAGGCGGAGGCCGAGCACGAGCGCAGCGTGCAGAAGGACCTCAAGGAAGCGGCCGACGCCGAGGACGTCCGCGTCGAAGAGATGGACGAGAAGGCGGCCCACAAGCTCCACGTGCACCACGAGTTCGCGAAGAGCGTCACGGTGTTCCAGGTCTCGATCGCCCTCGCGGCCATCGCCGCCCTCACGCGGCGCAAGCCCATGTGGTGGGTGAGCCTGGCCGTAGGAGTCACCGGCCTCGTGTTCTTCGCGATGGGCCTGTCCCTGAGCTAGGCCAAGGAAACGGACCCCAGGCGCCGGACCCAGGCGCCCCGCGTCGGCCGCCGGCAAAGTTTCCCCCCTCTTCGCAATGCCGTTCACCTAAGAGGCGTCGTTGCGGTTCTCACCTGAGCGCCCGGCCCGCCGAGAGCAGCGCCGCGCTCGTGGCAAAGACGGCCAACGCTCCCACGACGAGGACGTGCGGCGCCCGCAGCATCGCCGCCACCCCCTGGTCGAGGACGCCGCCGAGCGACACGCCGTCGGGCGGACCGAGGCCAACGAACGCGAGGCCCGCTTCGCTCACGACGACGGCCGCCGCCGTCGAGCCGAGCTGCACCGCGACCACCCCGAAGAGGTTCGGCAGGACGTGGCGCGCCAGCACCCCCGCGCGTCCACGACCGAGCGCCGTGGCCGCTTCGACGAACGCGGCGTCCCGGAGCACGCGCACCTGCGACAGCGCCAGCCGCGCGAACGGCGCCCACGCCGTCAACGCGAAGACGATCCCGATGTGCACGCGCGACGGCGTCCGCACGGCGCTCAGCACGGCGAGCGCCAGGATGAACGTCGGAAACGCCTGGACCAGATCGCAGGCCCGCTCGACGGCCCTTTCGAGGCGTCCGCGCGCGAGCGCAGCCGCGGACCCCAGCGGGGTGCCCAGCAGGAAGCCGAGCGCGGCCACGACGACCGCGAGAACGATGGCTTTCAGCTCCGCCGTCGCCACGACGCCGGTGAGGTCCACGCCGGCTTCGCCGTAGCCGAGGGGGCTCTCCACCGACGGCGGAAGCCACGAGCGCCAGGGCACGAGCCTCCCGGCCGGGCCGCTCGATCGGAGCGCGCCCACGACGCTGGCGCAGACGACCAGCGCGAGCGGGGCGAGATCGAGCGCGCGACGCGTCTCCTTCACGCGCACGCGCCTCACGGCGCCCCTCGCGCGCGGGGATCGAGCGTCGCGTGCAGCGCCTTACCGAGAGTCTGGGCGACCACGAAGAGCAGCCCCGCCGCGACGATCGCGCCCTCGAGCACCGGCAGATCGCGGGTCACGTAGGCCTCGAGCATCAGCGTGCCGAGGCCCCTACGCTCGAACATGCGCTCGAGGACCACCGCGCCGCCGAGGAGCGCGCCGAGCTGACTCGCGACGACCGTGACGATCGGCCCGGCCACGGCGGGCAGGGCGTGGACGACCCAGACGCGCGCTGCCGTGCCGCCCTTCGCGCTCGCCACCAGCAAGAAGGGCGCGCGCGCAACCTCGAGCAGTGCGGCGCGCGTGATGCGACCGACGTGCGCGGCGAGGGGGATCGCCAGCAACGCGCTCGCGAACAGCAGCCCGGAGACGCCCGCGTCCGGATCGCCGGGCAGGGGCACGACGCGCATCCGCACCGCGAGGGCCCAGGTGGCGACGGGGGCCAGGGCGACGAGGGGCGCGGCGGCGACGCCCACGAGAGCGCGTTCGATCCCGGACCGCGATCGCGGCGCGAGCCACGGGCCGCTCGCCGCTAGGCCCGCGCCGAGCCCCACGACCGCGCCCATCAGCACGGCGAGGGCGGCGAGCTCCGACGTCGGCACGAGCGCCTGAGCGACGCGAGCCATCGCCTGGGTCCCCGGGCGCCGCAGCGAATCCCCGAGGTCGAGGGTCGCCAGGCCACGAAGAAAGCGAGCATACTGGACGACCAGGGACTCGTCGAGGTGGAGCGTCGCGCGGACGCGCACGAGCTCCGCGGGGCTCGCTGCGTCGCCGAGGACCAGGCGCGCCGGGTCGCCCGGAAGGAGCCTCAGGGCGAAGAAGACGAGCGAGGCCAGGGCGAGGACGACGAGCGCCGCCTCGACGGCGCGAGCCGCGAGGACGCGCAAGACGCGCGCGCCGTCAGCCGCCGGCCGACGCATCGGCCGGGGGGCCGTCGGCAGGCGCGTCGGCCGCGCGAGCGTCGGCGGGCGCGTCGCTGCCCGCGTCGGCGCCTCCCTCACCGCTCGCGGCCGTCCCGCCGTCGAGCGAGGCGTCGACCCCCGCGTCCAACGCGGCGTCGGGTGGCGCGTCCGTCGCCGAGTCGGCCGAGCTGACGAGGCTTCCGTCGTCGCCGGACGCCGCGTCTTCGTCGTAGGGCTGGCAGATGGCGGCGTCGACCCTCGCTCCTGCTTCGGGGAGCCCTCCGGGCACGGGCGCGATGCATACGCCCTGCGACTGGTTGTCGTCGACAATGGCGCCCATCCACGGGGCTCCCGTCGGATCCGCGCAGACGTACCCGGCGCGGCAGTCCGACGGCTGGCTGCAGTTCTCCATGCAGAAGCTGCGGCCGGTGCGCGCGGGCGACTGGTAGTCGTCGTAGGCGCAGCCCGGGACGCTCGCCTGAAAGACGACGCAGAGCGCGCCGGACAGGCACGAGCCGCGCGCACAATTGAGCTGGGTGCAGTAGCCGCCGGGCTGCGACGTGTCGCATACGAGCGTGCCCTGCGCCGAGCAGTCAGTCGACAGAACGCACTTGTCGCCGATGTGCGGCGTGCATCCCGCCAGCGCGAACGCTCCAGCGAGGGCCGGCGCGAGCGCTCGCCAGGAACGCGAAGCGCGAGCACGCCCGGCTCGAAGAAAGCGCGTGAAGGGAGCCACAGGAAGCGGAAGCAGCGAAAGCATTGTCGTGAGAGTCGGAGAGGCGCGGAGCGCGCGGCTCATCGGCAGCGCGGACCCTACTTTCCCGCTCCATGAAGCGCAAGGACGGGCCCATCCGCGCGCGCCTGCCCTTTCCGTGCTAAGTGCCCGGCCCGCGTCTGTTTGACTTTGAAACCCTCGGTTCCTACGTTCTAAATCCTAGTTGCCATGGCTACTCACATCACGTCCGACTGCATCAACTGCGGCGCCTGCGAGCCGGAGTGCCCCAACGAAGCGATCAGTGAAGGTGACGAGATCTACGTCATCGATCCCGAGCTCTGCACCGAGTGCGTCGGCTTCTACGACCACGAGGCCTGCCAGGCGGTTTGCCCCGTCGAGTGCTGCATCCCGGATCCCGGCCACAAGGAAGAGGAGCCGATGCTCCTCGAGCGTGCGCTCCGCCTTCACCCGGACGACGAAGACCTGAAGAAGCGCGTTTCAGTCGATTCGTTCCCGTCTCGATTCCGTAAATGACGGAGCCGCGGGGAGTCGACAAGGCCCTCCCGGTCTGCGGCTCCTCGGCTCTCGCGATCGTCGCGCTGGCCGTCGGCCTCGCGGGCTGCGGTGGTGGCTTGCCGCTGCTGCATCCGGCTCGCACGCTCGGAATCGGCGACGTTCGCGCCCTCGCGGGGTTCAGCAGCAACATCGCCGTCGGCAATCTGTCGTCGGCCGTCCGTAACGCGGCCAACCAGGGGGCCGCCGCGGCGGGCCCCCCGATCCCGGGGAACACGTCGTACGCCGAAGGCGCGCTCGTCGCCGCCTCCGTCGGTCCCGGCCTCGCGCCCGTCGCCGGCGCGCGCGTGGGTATCGGCTCGCAGGCCGAGGGCGGCCTGGCATACACCGGTCGGTCCGTTCGCGCCGACGTGCGGCGTTCGTTCGACGTGTCGAGCACCTGGGCGCTCAGCGTCGGCGCAGGGGGCTCGGCTGCGCTCTACGGGCGCGCGCAGATCGACGCCCTGCCTGACGTCGATCTCGGGCGCCTGCACGGCTGGGGCGCCGATGTCCCGGTCCTCGTCGGCTACGAGAGCGACGGCGACCTCTACATGTTCTGGACGGGCGTGCGGGCGGGCTGGGACCACGTCGACATCGACGACGTGACCACCGAACCGGGGAGCGGCCAGCTCGGCCCAACACCTATCTCGCTCGCGGCCACACGCTTCTGGGCCGGCGGGCTGATCGGGGCCGCGGTCGGGTTCAGGCACGTTTACGTCGCGATGGAGCTCGACGTCAGCTACGCGAGCATCACCGGCGACTACAACAGCGCGCACACGCACATCGCGGGCGTGACCCTCGCGCCCGCCAGCGCGCTCTGGTGGCGATTTTAGAGCGCGGCAAGCTCGGCGGGTCGCGAGTTCGGTGCGGCCTCTGCACGCAACCGGCCCCCTGATTTCGCGCATGGCCCTGCTTGCAAGCGAAAGGCCAGCACGGCACCCTCGTAGTTGCGTTCACGGAACTTGGCGCGGGGGCTGTTGCCATTGCGGCCCGCATCGGCGGGCTGGGGGAGCCAACAAGATGAACCTCGAAACGACCGTCCGGCGTTCGCCGCTGGTCTTGCTCGTCGATCCGACCATCGCGTCGCGTCACTTCATGTGGCGCGCGCTGAGCCGCACTTTCGGCGTCCTCGAGGCGGTCAGCGCCGACTCGGCCCGCGTGTGGATCGAGGACCGTCCGGACATCGACGCGCTCGTCGTCCAGGATGATCTGCCCGATCAGAGAGGCGTCGAGTTCGTGCGCGAGCTCGTCTCGGCGCGGCACCCCGTCGCCCGGCGCGCCATCGTTCAAGTGAGCCGGAGCCCCCACTGGGCGGCGGCGGCCGCGGGCCAGGCGGGGTTGACGCTGATCGAGCGAGGCGACCTGCGGGCAATCTGCGCCAAGCTCGCGAGCTGGCTGCTGTCGCGCGACGCAGGTCTGGTCAAGGCGCTGATGCGCGAGGTCGAGCGCCTCGGAGCCTGAGGGCGCTTCGAGCTGCTAACGTTCGGCCCGATGGCCGGACGGACGCAAAGGGCTTTGCCCGCGCTGATGCTCGGAGCCGCTTCGATGGGCGGCGGCGGGTGTCACAAGGAGCCCGCCCCGGCCGAGCGGGTGAAGGTCGCCGCCGCCGCCGACCTCGCGTTCGCCTTCCCCGACGTCGGCGCGCTCTACGAGAAGACCACGGGCGAGCGCGTCGTCTTCTCGTTCGGGTCGACCGGTCTGCTCGAGCGCCAGCTCGCCGAGGGCGCCCCCTTCGACGCCTTCGCCGCGGCGAGCGCGTCGTTCGCCGACGACGCGGTGAAGTCCGGCGCGTGCCTCGCGGACTCGAAGGCGTCGTACGCCACGGGGCGGCTGGTCGTCCTCGCCGGCAACGGCGCGGCGACGATTCCCACCCGGCTGGCTGACCTGGTCGACCCGCGGATCGCCAAGATCGCCATCGCCAACCCGGAGCACGCCCCCTACGGGCGCGCCGCCAGGCAGGCGCTGGAGCGCGCGGGGATCTGGGGCCAGGTCTCGTCGAAGATCGTGTACGGCGAGAACGTGCAGCAGGCCCTCGAGTTCGCGCAGTCGGGCAACGCCGACGCGGCGATCGTGGCCCTCTCGCTCGCGACCGTCCTGCCCGCGGCCGACGGCGGCGCCCGGTGGACGGCGATCCCGGCCGACCTCCACGACCGCATCGATCAGGTCCTCGTCGCGTGCTCCCACGGTCGCGCCGGGCCCGACGCGGGCCGCCGTTTCATCGCGGTCGTGAACTCCGACGCGGGACGAAGCATCCTGCGCCGGTACGGGTTCCTCTGAGCTCGCTCGCCCCGCTCGCGCTCTCCATTCAGATCGCGCTCATGGCGACGGTCCTCGCCGGGGTCCTCGGCATCGGCGTCGCGACCCTCCTCTCGAACGCGCGGTTCCCGGGCCGCGAACTGCTCGACGTCGTGGTCACGGCGCCGATCGTGCTGCCGCCCACGGTGCTCGGGTACTACGTCCTCGTCGCGATCGGCCGTCGGAGCGGCATCGGCCACGCGATCGAGGCGGTCTTCGGCGCGCCGGTCGTCTTCACGCGGGCCGGCGCCGTGATCGCGGCGACGGTGGGCGGGCTGCCCCTCGTCGTCAAGAGCGGTCGGGCCGCGCTCGAGGGCGTCGAGCCGACGTTCATTCGCGCCGCGCGGTCGCTCGGCGCGGGTCCCGTCCGCGCGTTCCTCACCGTGCAGCTCCCGCTCGCGTCCCGCGGCGTCGTCGCGGCCATCATGCTCGCGTTCGCGCGGTCCCTCGGCGATTTCGGAATCACCCTGATGGTCGCCGGCGACATCCCGGGCGAGACGCAAACCGCGTCCCTCGCGCTCTACGACGCGATCCAGGAGCATCGCGACGGAGCCGCGCTCGGCCTCGCCCTGTCGCTCACCGCGATCGGCCTCGTCGTCCTCTACACCGTCAACAGACTC
>ODAK010001620.1_pt1 | contig 24277 bp, 20 predicted proteins | sample 1539591 | NCBI WGS metagenome assembly ODAK01 (sample SAMEA3539303, study PRJEB22396) | soil metagenome | biome: tundra; feature: field; material: soil | place: USA | collected 2010-05 | depth 0.15 m | reverse complement strand
GGCCCACGCTGCCGGGATTTTCCGTCGCGCCGATGACGGCGACGGACTTCGGCGAGAAAATTGGACTCAGCGGACGACGGCTCGTCTGGCGCAGAATATCGTGGGCGGATTCAATGGAATTGGAAGGTTTGACAGCAGTGCTCATAGTTGAAAGTTATTTTAATGTCATTAACTGGGTAGAAAATGACACTCGCAAACTTTGCCGACTGCCCCGCTTTTGGCAAATCATCACCTGATTTTGTTATCCAATAGAACCCGAATTGCTTTGGGAAATTCGCCTTCAGTTACGGCCCTGGGCATCCAGCCAGCGGACGGCGTAGCGGATCAATTCCGTCGCCGTGGTGAGGCTCAACTTTTCCTTGATGCTCGCCCGGTGGACTTCCACCGTCTTGACGCTTAAATGCAGCCGCCCGGCAATCTCGCGCGTGCCGATGCCTTGGCCGATCAGTTGAAACACTTCAAACTCGCGGTCGGACAGCCGCTTCACCGGCGAACCGGAATTTTCCGGCTGACTCCCCGAAAAATTTTCGAGGATGCGCGCCGACATTTTTTCACTGACAAAAACTTTGCCCGCCAGCACTTGCCGGATCGCCACCAAAAACTTTTGCCCGCCCTCCTGCTTCATGATGTAGCCGCGCGCCCCGGCCCGCAGCACGCGCTCGGCGTAAATCATCTCGTCGTGCATTGAGACGACGAGGATCGGCAGGTCCGGTCTCAAGGTGCGGAGATCCTTGATGAGTTCCAGCCCGTTTTTGTCCGGCAGCGAAATGTCCATCAGCGCCAGGTCGAATTTCTGCTTGGCGACCGCATTGATCGCCTGGCCGGCATTGTCGGCCTCGGCGCAAACCTTCAAGTCGCCTTCGTTGTCAATCAACTGCGCCAGCCCTTTGCGCATCATCGGATGGTCATCCACGATCAGCAGACGCTTGGCGGGAATTTTATTTTTTGCGGCCATGTGAACCTCCAGTTTTCCGGGGCGCGCGGCAGCAGACGCTCACGCCACCAGCCGGATTTTGCTCCACCCGCAACGTGCCGCCGACCATGCCGATACGGGATTGCATGATACGCAAGCCCATGCCGCTGCCGCCGGAAAATTTCTCGGGAAACCCGACGCCATCATCGTTCACCCGCACGGAAATTCCATCCGCTTGCGCGTGCAGTTGAATGGAAATTTTTTTCGCCTTTCCATGTTTGATGGCGTTGGAAACCGCTTCCTGTGCGATGCGGAACAAATGGGTTGCCGCCGCGTGGTCATTGAACTTTATGATTTCAGGACAATCAAAAGCGCAGCGCACATGAAATATTTTTTCCGTGTTTAACGCCAGTTCCGCCAGCGCGGACATGAGACCTTCGGATTCGAGCGTGACCGGCGAAAGACCGCGCGCCAGCAGCCGCGTCTGGCTGATGGCCTCGCGCACGGCCTTGGCGATTTCGGTCGCCCGCGCCGCTGAATCCTTGAAGCGCGGTTCCAGCTTGTCGGCGAGCACCTGGCTCAACATTTCGATGCCCGCGAGATGCTGGCAAAGCCCGTCGTGCAAATCCTGCCCGATGCGCCGCTGCTCGCGCTCGCTGATTTCGAGATTTTCTTTTTCCAGCCGCTTGCGTTCCGTGATGTCGCGGATGAAGCCCGTGAAAATCCGCCGGTCGCTCAACTTCACTTCGCTGACCGACAAATCAATCGGAAACAAAGTGCCGTCCTTTTTGCGCGCAAAGGTTTCGCGCCCGATGCCGATGATTCTGGCCTGGCCGGTGCGTTGGTAATTTTCAAGGTAGCCGTCGTGCTGCTCGCGGTGCGGCGTGGACATCAGCACGCTCACATTTTTGCCGATGACCTCGGCGGCCTGATAGCCGAAGATTTTTTCCGAGGCGGAGTTGAAGGACTCGATGAGGCCGCGTTCGTCAATGGTGATGATGCCCTCGACGGCGGTTTCCAGAATGGCGCGCAGCCTCTCCTCCTGGTCGCGCACGGCGGACTCGGAACGGGCCAGCCGCCTGGCACCTGACAGTTTTTTGTTATCCTTCATCCCGTTGTTGGCGGGAATATCGGAAATTTGGCGGCCAAAGCCAATGCCAATCGCGGAGTCAAAAATGATCCGCGATTGGCCTGGGGGGCGGGGCGGGGGCATCGGCGCGCTTAATGCGCGAGCAACTGCGCGCGGTATTCCGTCGGCGACTGGCCGAGGATCTTCTTGAACACGCGGTTGAAATGCGTGAGCGACTGGAAACCAACCTCGAACGCGATTTCACTCACGCGTAAATTAGGATTGAGCAGGAGATTCTTGGATTTTTCGATGCGCACCCGGGCAACGTAATCGGTGAAATTGATGCCGGCCACCTTCTTGAACATCTTGCAGAAGTAATAACTGCTCATGTTCACCGCCTTGGCAACCTGGCCGAGCGAGAGTTCCTCGGTCTGATGTTCCTGGATGAACGCGCGGGCCTTGGCAATCACCGGCGGCTCGGAATTTTCGCGCTGGATGAAAACCTGATTGCTCACCATTGCCAGGTGCTGTGCAAAAATTGTCAGCAGCTTGATGGCGGAATCGTGCTCCTTGGGCGTCACCACCCGGCCGGAAAAGTAGGCTTTGCGGAGCGCCTCCGGTGTTGTTTCGACTCCCCATTTTTTGCACAGGTCCAGGGTTTTTTGGAACTGCGTCTCGGTCGGTTTCTTGCGGAACACCTGGCCGATTTGGAGAAAGCCCACGAGCCGGTCGCTCATGCGCACCGGCACCGCGCTGTCGCTCAACCCCACCGGGCAGGTGGCCGTTTCCGGCTCGCTGGCGGCTTGCAGGCACAGGCGTTCCTGCGTTTGCAGGCATGCGGCGCAGGAGCGGCTTTTCCTTGAAAGCAGGGCGCAAAACGCGTTCTCATTGCGCTTGCCGTGGTGCGGCAACTGCCAGGTCTCGACCGGCTGCAACGCGATCGGCAGGCCGGTCAGGTCGCTGAAGGCGCGCTCGTAATCGCGGTAGATGCGGGAGCTGGTCAGTGCCTCCACCAAGGCGCGGTTGCCCTGGCCGTTTTCGGAGACGACGGCGTCAAAACCGTTGGCGGCCTCCTGGTCCTCATCCGCCTTCATCACCGGAACCGATTTAGCAATTATTGTTTGCATGAGGACAATTTAGGACAAGTCGACGCCACTGTGCAATTGGTGCATCACCTGATTGTGGTCTGTGAATTTGCATTATGCTGATAGGGGAAACCCCTAGCAGAAGGCTTTCCGCTTCATAGGCGGGCCGGGGTGCCTTGCCGCGCGGCCGTGTGGCAGGCGTCCAGAATTTTTTGCGTTTGCAGTGCCCACTGCGGCCAGTCCTCATTGAGTTTGCCGGAGAAAACCTGGTCTGCAAAGTTGCGCCACATCCGCGCATCCTGCGCCGTCGCGTGGCCTGGCATCATCGGATCAGCATTTGGCGGACATTTCACGCCGCTCGCGACGGTGAGGAATTGTTCATTCACCTCGATCGCCGGTTCGTAGCTGTTGAACGGATGAATGAAATCCGGCAGCCGCAGCCAGCCCTTTTGGCCGCTGACGTGAACCCATTGCTGCTTCGCCGCTAGAAACGAACTGTAAAATCCCACGGATACGCCATTGTCATAAAATAAGTCTGCGGAAAATTCCGTCGGCGCGGTGGGACGATTGAGCCGGTTTTCAGACTGCGAAAGAATCCGCCCGGTCACTTCGCGGGGCAACTGCCAGTTCATCGTCCACAGCGCGAAACGGAGGCAATACCAGCCCAGGTCGCCAAGGCAGCCGGTGGGTTCGAGCGCGCCGTTCGCACGGATGTTCGTGCTGAAAAAATCTTCGCCGGGATAAAAACTGAACGCGGAGGTGATGCGCCGGATCGGACCGACGCTCTGGCCGTCGTCCAAAATTTCGCGGACGCGCGCGAGGCGCGGGCTGTGCATGAACATCACGCCGTCCATGAATTGCACGGAATTGTTTTTGCATGCCGCCAGCATTTCCTCGAGTTCGGCGGCGTTGGTTGCGCAAGGCTTTTCGCAGAGAATGTGTTTGCCCGCCGCCGCGGCGCGGAGCACAAATTCTTTTCGCAGGCCGGTCGGGAGCGGAATGTAGATGCCATCCACGCGGGGTGACGCGATCAATTCCTCATAGCTGCCGAGCGCGTCGGGAATGACGTCAAAGGAATCCACCGCCTGACATTCACGAATAAACTCGCGGCTTTTCTGCAAGTCGCGGCTGGCGACGGCGGCGACGATGCAGTTGCCGGAATTCAAAATGGCCTTCCAGTTTTTCCGGGCAATGCCGGCGGTGCTCAAAATGCCAATTCGCAGCTTTCTCATAAATGCAATTGTAGGATACGAACTGAGGCGGCTCTAACCTTTTTCAGTTTGAGTTTCGTGACCTCTGCTTCTGCACGCCTCACGCACCTGTTCCAGAATCACGTCGGCCAGCAGCGGTTCGGTGCCGGCGGATGACGCATACCAGAAAAGCTTGCCGTGTTTTTCCGTCGGGTTGCGCCAGGTCGGCTGCCCGGCGGCGTGACGCTCTTTCACGAGGCGCTGCGGTTCGCCCAGCAGCACCGGAATATCCTCGACCACATGCAGCCCGTCGCTGATGAAAAACGGCACGACGACACAATTTTTCGTCAGCGCGGTTTGGTGGCAGTCCTTTATGAACGGCGCTTCCTCCATGAAAATCGCGTGAGCCGCCGCGTAAATTTTCTGGGCGTTGATTAATTCCGCCTGCCGTTCAATCGCCTTGCGAGAATTGGCGTTTCTGTCCGTGCCATGCCCGGCGATGAATAGCGTCGTTTCCGCCGGCTTGGGCGCACGCGGGAATGGAAAGTTCTTCACGACCTCGACCGCGCGTGACAAGATTACGTTCGTCATGCTTTCATGCGAGCCGACGGGCCGGCAGTAAAACCGTGACGACTGACCGATGACGAGTGACAAGTTGTCGGGAAAACTGAAGCCCAGTTCTTGCGGGATGATCTCCGTGCTGAAATAGCCTTCGCTGATGAACAACGGCGCGATGAAGACGCGCGGCGCGAAAATTTCGGCGAGGACTTTTTTGACCTGCGGCTCCTGTTTCCAGAACGCCTCGCGGACTTCGCGAAAAATGTTCCAGCGACGCAGTTCCGCCGCGTGCTGATACACCGGCGCGGCGGACTGGTCGTTCAAATCCGTGCCATGACCGAGGATGACCAGCACGGCATCGGAAAAATTTTCACTGTTCACGCGCCCAAGTTGGCGCAGCCGCGCACCGACCGCAAGCCGCGACCGGCGGATGATATTTTTATTGAACCTTTTGCCGGTTTCTGGCGTCTTACCCTGCGACCGTAATCAAACCAAACTAATTTAAACGATTAAAATAACCATGAATTCGACCCAACTCACGCTGGCGGCGCTCGCAGCCGCCTTCAGTTTCGCGGGGGCCGCCTCCGCCGAGCTGCCGCCCGCCTCGACCAAGACCGGCGTAACTTATGCCACCGACATGAAGGCGATTTTCGACATCTCCTGCGTGAAATGCCACAGCGGCGACAAGCCCAAGGCGCGGCTCAAGATGGACACTCTCGAAGGCGTGCTCAAAGGCACCAAGGAAGGCAAGATCGTTACGTCCGGTGACAGCGCCGGCAGTGTCATCGTCAAGGCCGTTGCGCACCTGACCAAGGACAAGGATACTTGGATGCCGCCGATGCCGAACAAGGCCGGCATCAAGCCGCTCACCCCCGAACAGATCGGGCTGATCCGCGCGTGGATTGACCAGGGCGCGAAATAATTTCCGCTTCCCTTCAGCCAGGCGTCGTCCGCGAGGATGGCGCCTTTTTTTTGCGAAGCGCGGATGTCCTCACCCGCAGCGCGTGAACATTCAAACCGCATGCAAAATCCAACACGTTCGTGTCTGGCGGAATTGCCGCGGCGGGGACAGCCGTGCTCCCGGGGGAAGTCGGCGGGCACAAGCCGCTGAAAAATGCAGGATTGCTGTTTGGGGCATGATTTTTCAAACTGCTGGAAAATTCGCGCATGGCAGAATTTTTAAAAAGTGAATGTCCGCACTGTGGCCAGCCGATTGAATATCCATCGGAAGGCACCGGGCAGACCGTTGCTTGCCCGGCGTGCAGCCAATCTTTTGCGTTGACGCCTTCCGCTTCGCTGGAGCCGGCGGTTGCCCCGCCGCCAATGCTGCCGCCGGCCAACGCGCCAGACGTTCCGGTCCCCGCGCCAAAGCCGCCGCCGAAAACCGCCACAGCCGACCGGTTTGACCAGGCCTATCTGGAATTTGAACGGGATGGCGAATTCAACCAGCGCCCGCCGACGCGCGAGCAGATTGCGAGAGCTTGGGCCTTGGCGGAGTTCAGGCAGCGAAACCCGTTTGTCCGGCCGACCCACAATGAACTGGTCACGGCTTTGCGGGAAATATTTCCCGAGTTCAAAATACCCAGGCCGGTCTCCAGCCGCTCACGCCGGAGCTGATCAGGTTGATCTCGGGTGGATTTGCGATGCTGAATAATTTCCCGTTTCCAAACAAATGGCGCGGAGCATTTTTGGACTGCACCTGCCACCGACTCGTCACGCCGAAGTCTGATGAAGGCGGAAGTTCAAGACGCGCTGGCAAAAAACAGGCTTTTCGCCGGGGCGGGCGGAGTTACCGTTGCCGCCGCCAGGAAAATACTTTCGGCCAGGGCGAGAATTGCGTAGTTGCCGTTTATGAAATAATTGCGCAGTGGAAAACGGCTGCTTGCAAACAAAATTAACCGGTCGTAATGTCTTGCCATGACTGTCGCACTCGCCACCGACGTTGAAGATTTCTTGCAGCATCAAGTGCGCTCCGGTGTTTGCGCCGATGCGAGCGAACTGGTCAACGATCTCGTTCGTTCCCTCCGCGAACAACAGCGAAAATTTTTCAACATCACGCCTGAACTCGAAGCCTGGCTGCTGGAAGCGGCGGACAAGCCCACGATGCCGCTGACAAAATCGGACTTCGCCGCCATCCGCGAGCGGGTGCGCGCCAAAACCGCCGCCGCATGAACGCCCGCAAGTCCGGCGATTTCATCGCGGACGTGGAACGCCAGTTTGAGTGGTATGCGGTCAACGCAAACTGGGAAATCGCCGACCGCCATCTCGCCGCCGTCAGTTGCTCGCTCAACATCCGCTGCTTGGGCCGGTTGCCGGATTTTCTCATCCGCGTTTGCGCGACTGGCGGTTCATCGTCGTCTTTCGTCCGTTTCAAAAGCACATCCTCTTTTACGAAACAAACGGTGATGACATTCTGCTGCGCCGCGCCATGCACGGACACCGGGATTTGCCGCGACGGCTGGTTGAACCGCCGGAAACGAACTGATGCCCGACTGGTGATTTCTTGGACTGCGCTGGCAGAGCGCAGCGGCGACAGCGCTTTCGAGCGGATGGAATTAACGCAAAGGCGCCAAGCAATCCTTCCGATTCTCAGACCGTTGCTTGGCGACTTTGCGTCTTTGCGACTTTGCGTTAAATTTTTATGCCGTTGCTCCGGCGCTGGCAAAAAACGGGCTTGGCACCGGGGCGGGCGGAGTTGCAGTGGCACCAGCCATGATAACGCTTTGCGGCCAGGGCGAAAATTGTGGAGTTGCCGTTTAATCATGCCGCGTTATCTTGATGCCCATGAGCACGGTTCAAGACATTGAAGCGGTCATCCCAAAACTTTCCCGTGCAGAGATTGAAGAAGTCCGCGCGTGGATTGATGATTTTCTGGAAGACCAGCTTGAACTCACCGATGAAGTGAAGGCCAAGCTCGATCAATCCCGCCGCGAAATTGCCGAAGGTAATTACACGACTCGCCAGCCCTAATCAGCCGTGGCCGCTGCGCTCCAAATCTGGTCGCCCACCTTTTCAAAAGCATTTGACGATTTGACGTCTGGCGTCCGCGAAACGGTGCAGCGTAAGATTGATGAAATGGGCACGCGGCTGGAAACCTTTCCACACAAACGGTTGCAGGGCCAGTCTGAATTCAAGCTCCGCGTTGGTGATTACCGTGCGCTTTACGAATTTGACGTGAAACTTGGCCGCATTTGTCTCCACTACGTCGGCAACCGGCGCGAGGTTTACAAACGAAGCTGATTACAAGCTCGTCAGACATGGCATCGGCGCGGACGGGATTAACGCAAAGGCGCAAAGACGCAAAGTCGCCAAGCATCGGTTTGAGAATTCCAACGATTTCTTTGCGCCTTCGCGCCTTTGCGTCTTTGCGTTAAATTTTTATGCTGTGGCTACGGCGCTGGCAAAAAACGGGCTTGCCGCCGGGGCGGGCGGAGTTACAGCGGCACCAGCCATGAAAACGCTTTCGGCCAAGGCGAAAATTGTGGCGTTGCCGTCTTTCTACCTCCATTTATTTTTAATGTAATGCCATGTGCTTTGGTTGTCCAAACCACTCGTTTTCGGCCCTTCTCGAACGTAGAAAAAATGTTCTTCTTTCATTTGGCCTCTTGGTTTCCATCTTACAAAAACTGGCTCTGTGGATTCTTCGACAGTGACAACCCAATACAATTTGCCATTCGCTTCGAACAAGTCGTCTTTGATGAAAGGAGAATATTCAGGACCAATTCTTGTCGTAATCAAATGCCTCAATTTAAGTTGTAGCTTGTCTTTGCTTCCACTGGACTCTTTCAAATCTTCCTCCAAACCACGAACCTCTGTTGCATTCTTGTTTTCCTTGTTTTCTGTTACTCCAATAAATAAAGCCCCACCGTTTGTATTTAGAAATCCAGCGATTGATTTCAGGACATCCAACCGTCTTTCCTCATCATATTTATTTTGATTTATATCCCAATAAAAAGTGCTCTTAAACTCAATCGTCCGACTTTCACCAACCTTCAGTGCTTCTTCAAGAGTCACAGTTTTGGTTCGGCTTGGAAATTCACGAGTGACCAGCCAAAGAGCCATCGCAACGGCAAACAAACCGGTGAATACGACAATCCCAAAATTGAATTTATCTTGGGCGATCACAGCTTTTTGTTCCAGATTCATTTCCTTCGGGACGATAACCGTTCCAACTTCTTGCCCCCGAACGTCGAGTATTGGTTGGATAAAAAGAAGATAGGACTTGCCGTTGCTGGCTAATGAAACCATCTGGCTGCCAGCCTTGGGCAACGCATTTATTTGCGTCTTCAACGGGATGCCGCCCCATGCTGCCTTAATTTCGCCTTGAGAACTTAAAACAGCATAATCCACGTCAAAATCAATCATTCGCGAACCAAGTTGTGTCGCTTGTTCAAGTGTAGAACCAAACCTTGCCGCATTTGCGACCAGCTTGCTATCGGCAGAGGTTGTGTCCGCTGGCGAGCAAATGCCGACCACAATAAAACCGCCAGTAACTTTCCTAGCAAATAATCGCCACTGCTCACCGGATGCTGTTGTGACAGTTTTCGGTGCATCAAATAATGAATTGTCTGGCTGCTCGGCCTGCCCGAAAATACCAGGCAGGAATCCTTCGATGTCAACCACCAGACCGTCCTTGGTGATTACAAACCAACCCGGTGCTGTAATTGAAGCGCGACGGTATCCAGTCAAATTCCATTTGTCCTTATACGCAACTTCATCCGAAACTTGTTTAGCCCACAGTCCAAGTTCCTGACTTGTAGTTTCATAAAGCTGCCGATAAACAAATATGTGTTGAGCTATTGCTGTGAGCGCAAAAACAATTGCCAGAAATGAAAAACCGAGAAGCAGCCGCCCCACACGACCACGAAGCATCAAAACAACATGGCGAGTTTTGACTTTATGCTTTGGCGCGTCAGATTTTTCAAGACTTTCAATTTCTGACATGGTGAGATTTTGTTCGGGAAATTTGCCATCGTCAATGCACGTTTCATCCGTTACTCGTTCGTGCGGTAATTTTTCATCATGATTGATGCCGCGAAATCTTCTCGCCCGCTTCACCGTTTCGCGGTTTAATCTCCGCCGCATGAAACAAAAAGCTTACGCCGCCGCCGGCGTGGACATTGATCTGGGCAATCGCGTCAAGGCCACGCTGCCGCAATTGCTCGCCAGCACGCATCGCCGCGAGGTGCTCGGCAAGGTCGGCGGCTTCGGCGGCCTGTTCGCGCTGGACGTGAAAAAATATCGCGAGCCGGTCCTCGTGTCGTCCGTGGACGGCGTCGGCACCAAGCTCAAGCTCGCCTTCGCGCTCGACCGGCATGACACCATCGGCGCGGACCTCGTGAACCATTGCGTAAACGACATCGCGGTGCTGGGCGCGGAACCGCTGTTCTTCCTAGATTATCTCGGCACCGGCAAACTGGAGCCGCACGTTTTCACGGACATCATCAAGGGCTTCGCCCGCGCGTGCGCGGAAAACAACTGCGCGCTCATCGGCGGCGAGACGGCGCAGATGCCGGGCTTTTACCAGCCGGGCGAATACGACGTGAGCGGCACCATCGTCGGCGTGGTGGAAAAATCCCGGATGCTCAACGGCCAGAAAACCGTGAAGCGCGGCGACGTGGTCATCGGCATCGAATCGAGCGGCCTGCACACGAACGGCTATTCGCTCGGCCGGAAAATTTTCTTCGAGCAGTTGAAACTGAAACCGTCCAGCCGCATCCCCGGCTCGAAGCTCACGCTCGGCGCGGAGCTGCTCAAAGTCCATGTCAGCTATGGGCCGCTGGTGCAAGCGCTTCTGAAGCGCTTCAATTCAAAATTAAAAATTAAAAATTCAAAACTGCCGGTCAAGGCTTTCGCGCACATCACCGGCGGCGGTTTCGTGGACAACATCCCGCGCGTGTTGCCGAAGTCGCTCGACGTGGTCATCAAAAAAGGTTCGTGGGACGTGCTGCCCATCTTCCAGATCATCGCGGAAAAGAGCGGCGTGCCGGACGAGGAACTTTATCAGGTCTTCAACATGGGCATCGGCATGGTGAGCATCGTCGCGGCAGACCAGGCGGATGCCGTGCTGAAATTCATCAACGGGCAGAAGCACAAAGCCTGGATCATCGGCGAAGTCGTCAAAGGCAAGGGCGAAGCGCGGGTGGTATAGAAACAAACGCGGCGAAAATTTTATGAGAATCCATCAATTAATGTTGGCAGGCGCTTTCAGTCTTTTACTGACGGGCGGTTGTGCAATGACTCATCCGGGCAGGCAATCAGCGGTTCAAATTGATCTCGGCAAGCTGCTTGATGCGCGCGTCGTTATCACTCAAGCCGGTGGTCGTCTGCAAATGGCCAGCTACAGTCTGGATCGCGGTGACTCCTCCGTCTTGATCACAAAATCTGCGGCTAAAATTTCCAACGCCGGCCAGCTAAACCCGTTGCCCGATGCGGGATTTTTTCCTGCCGACAGCCGCCATCCCGAGGTGCAACTGGCTTATGGAATCGTCGGCGACGGGCCGCAAGTGCATCGGTCGCCGGACCGAGGAGAGATTTATTCGTTTCCCGTCCCGCCGAATCATTACCGGCAGATGCAGTTGTTTTTGATCAGCGCGAACGGCCCGACACCCATTGTCGTCAAGCTTCAATACTCGAATGGCTCGTCGGAACGGCGGGTTGCACAGGTGCCGGATTTTTATTTTTTACCCAAGGCGACGGACAAAGACTGGTTTGTGCTGGCGGCAGATTTTGGCAAAGTGAATCGGAAAGGTCTGATGACCGAGTCGGTTCATCATTACATTCATGGGTTCGATCTGAACCCGGATCCGGCCAGGCTGTTGCAGGGAATCGAGGTTTCAAAGGAAGATTCAAAATCCGTGCTCAACTTGTTTGGTGCCACCGGCCAATTAGCTGATTGAAATAATTTTCCAGCATTCCAAGTTTCAAATGGGTGGAGGTTTGTCAAGATTTGGTGGCAGTATCCTCAAAATTGGCGGCAGATTTTTAATTTCAAATTCGCGTCATCCGCGTAATCTGCGGGGAATGAATTCCTGCTTTGCCAAGTTGCTGCCGGCCGTTGCCTCCGCGATTTTTACATTTTCCTTTTCGCTCCAGGCCGAAGTGGTTTCCGCCACCGTTCAAACTCCGCCGCCTGCCGAGACCGGCTACTTCAAACTCGGCACCACCAAGAATCCCACCGGCCATGAAATCGGCGTGAACAGCCGCAGCCTGTTGTTTGACGGCCAGCCGGTGTTTCCCGTGATGGGCGAAATGCACTATTCGCGCGTGCCGCAGGCCGAGTGGCGCGACGAACTGCTCAAGATGAAAGCCGGCGGCGTGGACATCGTGGCGACTTACGTTTTCTGGATTCATCACGAGGAAGTCGAGGGACAATTCGATTGGTCCGGCCAGCGCGATTTGAAGAAGTTTGTTGCGACTTGCGGCGAAGTCGGCTTGAAAGTCGTCGTCCGCTGCGGCCCGTGGTGCCATGGCGAGGTTCGCAACGGCGGTCTGCCCGACTGGGTGCAGGCGCACAAGGATTGGAAGCTGCGCTCGACCGACACGAACTTTCTCGCCGCGACAAAAATTCTCTACGGTGAAATCGCCAGACAACTTCACGGCGAACTCTGGAAAGACGGCGGCCCGGTCATCGGCGTGCAAGTTGACAACGAATTTGGCGGTTCACCAAATTATCTGCTGGCGCTGAAAAAAATCGCCGTGGACGCGGGCATTGACGTGCCGCTTTACATCAAGACCGGCTGGCCGCCGATGCGCACGCCGGTGCCGCTCGGCGAATTACTGCCGCTCTTCGGCGCTTACCCGGACGGATTTTGGACGCGCAGCATCCAGCCGATGGACGGCAACGATTGGGAAAACTTCACTTTCAAAATCACGCGCACCGATACGGGCATCGGCAACGACACCTTGAAGATGGACAAGAACAGCGACACCGCCGGCACGGAAAAATATCCGCACCTGACCTGCGAAGTTGGTGGCGGCATGCCCGCTTCATATCATCGCCGTATCAACTATGACGAGCGCGATGTCGAGGCGAACGTGTTGACGCAACTTGGTGGCGGCAGCAGCTTGATCGGCTACTACATGTATCACGGCGGGCAGAATCCTGAAGGCAAGCTGTCCACGCTTCAGGAATCGCAGGCGACCGGTTATCCGAACGATTTGCCGGTGAAATCTTACGACTTCAACGCGCCGCTCGGTGAGTTCGGCCAGATCAACCCGCAATACTACTGGCTGCGCCGGCTGCACTTGTTTCTCCATGACTTCGGCACGCCGCTCGCACAGATGCCCGCGACGCTGTCCGATTTGCGCCCGACGAACAAAAACGATTTTACCACGCTGCGCTGGGCCGTGCGCTCGGACGGCAACAGCGGCTATGTGTTTGTAAACAATTATCAGCGCCTCCAGCCGCTGCCGGCGAAAAGTCACGTGCAATTCAAACTCAATCTGCCGGGCGGCGAATTTGTTTTTCCGCAAAAGCCGGTGACGATTCCGGCGGACGGATTTTTCTTCTGGCCGTTCAACCTCGACCTCGGCGGTGCGAAATTGATCTACGCCACGGTGCAGCCCATCTGCAAAATTGATGATGGCAATGTCCGCACGGTTTTGTTTGCCGAGACGCCGGGTGTAAAAGCGGAGTTTGTTTTTGATCCAAAAACTTTGGCGTCCTCACAGGCCGTTTTTCAAAATGTAAAACCCGGCGGCGGCGTTGCAATCGAGTTCAAAGCCAAATCCGGCGCACAAATGCAAATTGTGTTGTTGAACGAAAATGATTCTTTGGCATTGCGAAAGGACAGCGCCAATCGTGTAGTGCATGTGAACGAACCCCAGATTTCAACAACCAAAGTCACAACGGAATTGCTCCAGCCTGCCGGCCCGGCGCGGGAAATTCCGTTGAGCAGCGGCAAGTCGCGCATCGCCATCGCGCCGGATGATTCCGATTTCACGAACGCGGCGGTTTGGAAAATCAAGCTGCCCGCCAATTGGAACGCCGATCCCCCGATCGGCTCGAAAAAATCCGAACACGAGCGCAACTTGCCGATCGGGAGATCGGCGCTCCTACGCATTCATTACGTCGGCGATGTCGCGCGGCTGACACTCAACGGCAGATTGGTGGACGACAACTTCTACAGCGGACGCGAGTTTGACTTGGGACTGAATCGCTATGCGCCGGAAATTTTGACCGGCGATCTGCGGCTGGAGATTTTGCCGCTGCGCAAGGACGCGCCAATTTTTCTCGAACCGAAAGCCCGGCCGGATTTTGGCGGGAAAGAAACTCTGGTGAAACTTCAGTCGGTGAAATTGGTCAATCGTTACGCAGTTGAATTCGGAAAATAAATCTGTTCCCATCCCCGCTCGCATGAAAAATAAATTTGTCCCCGTCAGTCTTGCCGCGCTGGCCTGCGCTGCAAACTTGTCCGCCGCTGATTTGACGATGTGGTATCAGCAGCCTGTGGGCGGCATGATGAGCGAACCACTGACCAGCAGCCCTGGACAACCGCCCGTCGGCATGGGCGGCGGCAAGGGGTTTCATGCCATGAACGAGGCGCTGCCCATCGGCAACGGAAGGATGGGCGCGCTAGTCTTCGGCGCACCGGGGCGCGAGCGCATCAGCGTCAACGAGAGCAGCCTGTGGACGGGCGGCGAAAATCCCACGGGCAACTACGATTCGATGGGCGCGTATCAGGTGCTCGGCAATGTGTTCGTGAATTTATCCGGCCAGACAAACGTGGCGACCTATGCCCGTGCGCTCAACCTGGATGACGCGATTTCCCATGTCGGTTATACCGCGAACGGCGGGAGTTTCATCCGCGAGTTTTTTTGCAGCCATCCGGCGGAGGTTTTGGTGGCGCATTTCACGGCGACTCAAAACGCGGCTTACGCCGGCGACATCGAACTGGTTGATTCGCACCATGCAAAAATTGTTGTGAAAGGCAACCGAATCACCGCGTCCGGCGAACTGGACAACGGCCGGAAATTTGAATGGCAGTTGTTTGTGTTAAACCACGGTGGCTCGCTTCTCCCGACGGCGGACACCAATTCGGCGCGGCTTGCATTCAATGGCTGCGACAGCCTCACGCTGCTCATTGCGGCGGGCACGGATTACGTTTTCGATTACTCAAAGAATTATCATGGCGAAGATCCACATGACCGGATAACAAGACAAGTTGATTTGGCGGCGAAGAAAACAATTGATGAATTAAGGTCGGAACACTATGCGGATTACCAGGCATTTTTCAATCGCGTCAGCGCCGATTTCGGCAAATCCACCGCCGCGCAAACGGCGTTGCCGACCGACCAGCGCAAGCTGGAAGCGTTCAAGACGGTTGATCCGGGCTTGGAGGCGCTGCTGTTTCAATACGGGCGTTACCTGATGATTTCCTGTTCGCGCCCCGGCGGTTTGCCGGCGAATCTGCAAGGCTTGTGGAACGACAACAACTCGCCGCCGTGGCATTCCGATTATCACGCGAACATCAACATCCAGATGAATTACTGGCCGGCCGAAGTCGCCAATCTCGCCGAGTGTCACACGCCGTTTTTTGATTTGATCGCGAGCCAGCTTCCCGCGTGGCGCAAAACGACGGCGGCGGCGGCGGAATTCAAGACGGCGGATGGAAAATTCGCGCAGCGTGGCTTCGCCATCCGCACCTCGCACAACATCACCGGCGGCATGGGCTGGAAGTGGGACAACACGGCGAACGCCTGGTATTGCCAGCATCTCTGGGAGCATTACGCGTTCGGCCTGGATAAAAATTATCTGCGCACGACGGCGTATCCGATCATGAAAGAGACGTGCGAGTTTTGGGAAGACCATCTGAAAGCGCTGCCTGACGGGAAACTGGTGGTGCCGAACGCGTGGTCGCCGGAGCACGGCCCGGATGAGGACGGCGTGACTTACAGCCAGGAAATTGTCTGGGACTTGTTCAACAATTTTGTGCAGGCCGCCGACGCGCTCGACGCGGACAAGGATTACCGCGTCAAAATTGCCGCAATGCGTGACAAGCTTGTCACGCCCGCCATCGGCAGTTGGGGACAATTGATGGAATGGATGATCGAGAAAAAAGGCACGAACGTCATCGCCAAAAGCCCGGAACTCGACACGCCCAACGACCATCACCGCCACACGTCGCATCTGTTCGCGGTTTATCCCGGCACGCAGATCAGCGCGGTTAAGACGCCGGAACTGGCGGCGGCGGCGAAAATTTCGCTTAACGCGCGAGGTATCGCGCCAGACAGTGACGTGCGCGAATGGTCGTTCGCCTGGCGCACGTCGCTCTACGCGCGGCTGCGCGATGCCGGGAACGCGCACAACATGTTGCAGCAGCTTTTTTCGGCGCGAAACACCTGCCCGAATCTTTTCGGCCTGCATCCGCCGATGCAGATTGACGGCAACTTCGGCGTGACCGCCGGCATCGCCGAGATGCTCATGCAATCGCAGGCGGGCGAAATTGAATTGCTGCCCGCGCTGCCGCAAGCGTGGCCGACGGGAAAAGTTTCCGGCCTGCGTGCGCGCGGCGGCTATGAAGTCGGCATCAAGTGGCAGGACGGAAGACTTGTTTCTGCCCTGGTGAGAAATGTCGGCGGCGATGGTCACGCGAAAGTTCGTTGTGGAAACAAGGTGGTGGAATTTGATTTGAAGAAGGGTGAGTCTAGAAACTTGAACACAGAACTTCAGTGAATGCAAAGCGGGACGGAGCGCGGCTGTGTCGCAGACCAGCCGCAGCAGTTTGAATGTGCTGCGGCTGACGCTTCGCGCACAGCCGCGCTCCGAACTTTCTAAATTTCTGCCGCTCGCGTAATCTGCGGGCGCATTCATGAAAATTTTAGTCATCGGTTCGGGCGGACGTGAACACGCCCTGGTCTGGAAACTCGCGCAGTCGCCGCACGCCACGCAGATGTGGTGCGCGCCCGGCAACGCGGGCATCGCTCAGGAAATCGTAGGACAGGCGTCGCGCCTGTCTCCATCTTCCGAAAATGATGTTAGAGACAGGCGCGACGCCTGTCCTACGAAACGCGTTGAATGCATCAACATTGGTGCGGAGGATTTGCCCAGACTGCTCGCCTTCGCGCAGGAGAAGAAAATTGGTCTCACGGTTGTCGGGCCGGACAATCCGCTCGCGCTGGGCATCGTGGATTTATTTCAGCGGCACGGCCTGTGCATCTGGGGCGTTAATCAAAAGGCGGCGCAGTTTGAGTCCTCGAAAGTTTTTTCGCAGAAATTCATGGAGAAATACGGCATTCCCACTGCCGCTGCCGGGACTTTTTCAGAGGTCGGGCCGGCAAAGGTTTTTTGCGCGACACTCGGTGGCAAGTGCGTTGTGAAGGCCGACGGCCTGGCGCTCGGCAAAGGTGTTTTGATCTGCGCCAACGCCGCCGAAGCCGAGCACGCCGTGGACGAAATCATGGTCAGCAAAGCGTTCGGCGCGGCGGGTGCGAACGTGGTGATTCAGGAATTTCTCGAAGGCATCGAGGTTTCCCTGCACGCGCTGTGCGACGGCACGACCGCGAAGATTTTTCCGACCTCGCAGGATCACAAACGCGCGCTCGACGGCGATCTCGGCCTGAACACCGGCGGCATGGGCACCTATTCGCCGACGCCGTTTCTCAACGACGCGCAACTTGCCGAAACCGCCCGCCAGGTGCTTGAACCATTCATGCGTGGCTGTGTGGCGGAGGGCATTGACTATCGGGGCTTGCTGTATCCCGGCGTGATGCTGACAAAATCCGGCCCGAAAATTTTGGAATTCAACGCGCGCTTCGGCGACCCGGAGACGCAGGTTTATCTGACGCGTTTGGAAAACGATCTGGTGGAATTGCTCGATGCCAGCGCCAGCGGCACTTTGGCGAAACACGAATTGAAATGGGATTCTGCCGCGAGCGTTTGCGTGGTGATGGCGAGCGGCGGCTATCCGGGAAATTACGCGAAGGGCAAAGTCATCACCGGCCTCGACGCGGCGAACGCGCTGCCGCACACGAAAGTTTTCCACGCGGGCACCGCGAGGGCAGGGGACAGCATCGTCACCAGCGGCGGTCGCGTGCTCGGCGTGACCGCGCTGGGCAAAGATTTGCGCGCCGCGCAAGCCGCCGCTTATGCCGCCGTGGAGAAAATCCGTTTCGATGGCGCGCACTTTCGCAGCGACATCGCGGCCAAAGCTTTGTAGGAGTCGAGGTGACGAGACTCAGACTTTCTTAACCGCGAAACACAGGAAATCCGCGAATGGAGTTTTATTAGAGACTCCTCACGTCGTCTCCTACCAGAAGATACGGCGGCGGGCCGTATCAGTTCAAGATGTTGGCGTATTTGCGGACGCCCTGCGCCGTTTGTGGCGGGTCATGGACTGCGCTGGCAGAGCAAAACGGCGACGGCGCTTTCGAGCCACGCGGCGGGTGGTGAGTCCGAAAACTGTTCGTCCGTGCGAAAGCGGTGTCGCGCTGCGCTTGCCACCGCCGTCCAAGACACGCGCGCGCGAATACCGAGGGCTCACGAATTGCGCGGAGCGTCTTGGACTGCGCCAGCCCTCTGGCGCTTTGTTCGTTGTGACCGCGTTGGGCAAAGATTTACGAGCCGCGCAAGCCGCCGCCTGCGCCGCCGTGGAGTGCATCCAGTTTGAAGGCGCGTAATTCCGCCGCGACATCGCGGCGAAGGCGTTTTAGTTTGAAGTTCCAGTGGCTTTTTGCGGAAGAAACACTTTCATCATCTGTGCTCCCATGTTGATTTGGTTGATTTGTTCCTCGCGGTAAGTGTTTATTTGTTCGGGAGTGAGGAAGCTTCCAAGGATTTTTATCTTCTCCTCAAGTTGTGACTTTTGCAGTTCGATGGCCAGATTGGTAAAATCTGGCGCCTGGCCGCTCTTTTTTGCAGCGGAGATTGCTTCCTGATTCAGAAAGTTGTTTTGCCTGGCCTGCTCATTCAAATTCATTTGGTAAAACGATGCATGAATTTGTTCTTGTTGCTCCTGGGAAAGATTGAAGTCGTCAGCGATCCGACTGGCCTCGTTCTTGGCGGAATTGTCCACTGCGGCGAGTTTTTCGGCCTGTTGATATTCCGGGTCGGCTGCCAGTTGTTCGGGTGTGAACAATGCCTTGATTTCGGCCTCCTGGTTCATCGTGTCTTTGACCAGCGATTGTTGTGTTTCCGGCGAAACCTTGCCGCTCATCAATTCCTTGGTTATTTGCGTCTGGGTCTGGATATGCGTTTGCATGATGTTGCTGATGGCTTGCTCCTGATCATCCGTGAGGCTGAGTATTTTCTTCATGCGGGCGAGCCGTGCTTGCGCGTCCTTCACCAGCAATTTTTTGCCAATTTCCATTCCCATGGCCATCGAGTTGGTCAAATAATCCGGCATGGTGCTGGTTTGCTGGGCAAGCGTGGACTTTACCTTGGCAAGTTCGCGGGCGTTCGCCTGCGCCGGGGCGACCTGGCCTCTTAATTTCAACAGCTCGTTGAACTGCGCCTTGGACAAGGCTTGCGAATCCCTGGCTTGGACGACCTGGTTGGAAAGCCGTTCGTTTTCGGTCTGGAGCCTGGTCAACTGTTCGGCCAGCGGCGCCTGCAATTGCTGGAGCGTCTGGTTTTGCTCGCGCAGTTGGGCGGCTTGGCGGGCTTCGTAAATTCCCGCGCCGGCAACCACGGCGAGCGTGGCGGTGATGAGTGTTTTTTGGAATGTAGTCATGGCGATGGCTTTGGTGGCGGCAATTACGGTTGAAGTGTGAACGGCAGTTCCGGCTAAAACTGCGGTGGCAGAAATGGTGGCAGCCAGTCCCACCGGCGCGGCTTGCACGGCGTTGGCGGAGATGACGACGACCAGCCCGCTCGCGCCAATCGTCACGTTGCGTTTCGAGAAGAATTCGCGCAATCGTTCCACGGCGCGGCTGACGCGCTTTTGCGCGGCGGCGTCGCTGATGCCAAGGATGCCGGCCATCTCCGGCGCGGATTTCTTTTCAAAGTAGCGCAGCATGATGGCGTCGCGGTCGGCGTCATTCAATTCACCGAGCGCGGCGTCGAGGTGCGGGGCGATTTGTTTCCAACTGGCGTCGGTTTCGGTGGCAAATAATTCGTTCATGGCGGCGGCCTCCTGTTCGCGGGCGCGACGGCGCACATCGGTGCGGACGGTTTGCGCGGCGATGTTTTGCGCAGTGCGATGCAACCAGCCGGACAACACCAGGCGATCTGTGAGTTGGGTGGCGTTGTTTGCGAGCGCGACGAACACGCCTTGCGTCACGTCTTGCGCGAGGTGCGAATCGCAAACCATGCGCAGCGCGGCGGAATAGACGAAATCCACATGACGGCGCACCAGTTCGGTGAACGCCGGTTCGGAGCGGTGTTCAGCGTAGGCGCGCAGCAATTGTGAGTCTGCTTGGTCGTTCACTCATTCAATAGTAGCCGCCGCTGACCAAATCGGACAGGGAAAGGAGAAAAATCCACTTTGACAGCGCGCACTTCCGCCGCGACATCGCGGCGAAGGCATTATTTTAATTCTGTCTTTCAAACGGCTTTATTTTCGCCGTTAAATTTGTTCCAAATTCACCTTTGCCGCTTCCGTTCACCCATGATAATCCTGTGCCCTGATAAGAAAAGCCGGTCGCGCCGATTTTGAAGAGCGTGTCGTATTGATCGTCAACAGGCGCTTTTTCTGCAATCAACGGTTCATTGATTGAGATGTCACTCAAATTTCCCGTCTGCAAAAGTTGGTATCGCTGAAGAATTGTTCCATCAATCGGCGGATTGAAGTAAGATTCCAGCTGTGAAATGTCGCCGGGTAATGATCCGTTATTGCCCGCGATATAATTTGCCAAGGCTTCGCCTATCGAATAAGCAAACGTTCGTTTGGCATCGCGTCGCAATTGGCTCAAAGCCCGGTCCAAATCATCGTCTGTTTTCAAATCACCGCTATAAGTCGCGCCTCGCAGCCAATCTTGAGCTGTCAAATATTGAAGCTCTGGAATTTTTTCGTTGGGCATTTGCTCCAGCCGTTGCTTGAGTTGATTAACTTTTGCAACCCGTGCGTTTGCCACTGCTTCAACGGGGTCACTTTTCTTTTTCACTTCGGCCGTTTTCAATTGCGTCACTTCTCCGCGCAATTTTAAGAGCTCCAATTCGTGCGGATTTGATTTAAGCCGCAAATTTTCGGTCGCCAAATCCGCCAGCCGGTTCGTCGCATCGGCAAAATTATTTTGCAACTGCTGGATTTGCTCCGCCAAAGGCGCTTGCTGTTCGTGGAGCGTCTGGTTTTGCTCGCGCAGTTGCGCAACTTGGCGGGCTTCGTAAATTCCCGCGCCGGCAACGACGGCGAGCGTGGCGGTGATGAGAGTTTTTTGAATTGTAGTCATGGCAATAGTCTTGGTGGCGGCAAGGAAGGTTGAACTCGAAACGGCAGTGCCCGCGAGCGCGGCTGCGGAAATTGCTGCGGCAAGTCCAACCGGCGCGGATTGAACAGCGTTCGCGGAAATCAAAACGGCCAGTCCGCTCGCGCCGATGGTCACGTTGCGTTTGGAGAAATAATCGCGCAGCCGTTCCACGGCGCGAGTGACGCGCTTCTGGGCGGCCTCGTCGCTGATGCCGAGGATTTGCGCCATCTCCTGGGCGGATTTGCGCTCGAAATAACGCAGCAGCAGCGCGTCGCGGTCCGGCTCGGCCAATTCGCCCAGCGCGGCGTCGAGCTGCGGCGCGAGGTGTTCCCACGAAGCATCGGGGGCGATCAATTCATTCATGGCGGCGGCCTCCTGTTCGCGGACGCGACGGCGCACGTCCGCACGGACGACGTTGGCGGCGAGGTTTTGCGCCGTGCGATGCAGCCAGCCGGACAACACGGGCCGGTCCGTGAGCTGCCGGGCATTCTGCGCCAGCGCCACAAACACGCCCTGCGTCACGTCCTCGGCCAGGTGCGCATCGCGAACCATCCGCACCGCGGCGGAATAAACGAAGTCAACGTGCCGGCGCACCAGTTCGGCAAACGCCGTCTCCGTGCGTTGCCCGGCGTAGTCGGATAAAAGCTGCTGGTCGGTCAGAGGGTTCACTCATGTAAGAGTAACCGCCGCCCGCCAAATCGGACAGGGAAAGGAGAAAAATCCATTTCGCCGGGGCGCAGTTTCGCCGCGACATCGCGGCGAAGGCTTTCCATTTCCGCAGTGCGTCATTGCTGCCCATACTTGTTTACCAGCCACTGGGCCGCAGGCGAATCGCCGAAGATTATCCAACGATCAATATAGTTGATCCACTCCTGGTCGGGCATTGTTTCCAGCAAAGAGCCGGCTTGTTGGCCGAGTTCTTTAAGCGCCGTCCTTTGTTGCGCAAGCAGGTTGAGCTGATCCTGGACGGTCTGACCGTTGTCGCCGTAAGGACTATTGGGATCCATCGCGCTGAACGCCATCCGTTCGATGGCCAGACCAACAAGCTGGCAAATCATTGCCTGCCCGGCCGCAGCGGGAACGTAGCGCTGGCCCAGGTTCACCGCCATTTGCAGGGTGGCCTCCGCAGAAGCCTGATCCCCGGTTTTAGCATAGGCATTCGCGAGACCAACCAGGTCCTGTCCCAATTGTCTTAATGGCGCAAGCTGCGGCAGAGGCAGATCAGAGGTGGCGAGAAATTTGGCCTCGGCTACCGAGTAACCGGCCGAGAGGTAGGCTTCTTCGTCATCCTTCCAGCGATCCAAGGTGTAATTTTGAAGCGATTGCTTGCCGGATGCGGCGGTGAGTTCCTGAACTCCCTGATCTATCTGGCCGGAATTAAAGTAATTGAGCGCCGAGAGGTAGTTCGCCAGTGCATTGTCAGGAGAAGATTTCTCGAACGTATTCAACCATTGACGCTGTTCTTCGGGAGACAAATTCTTGTCCAAAGCCGCCTCGAAAGCCACTTGCGGGTCGTTGGGATATTTTTCCATCGCTTCCTTTAACAGCGCCTGGTCGCCGCTGGTGCGATAGGCGGCGAGAAGACTTGATGCTTTGCGCCCATTGGCTTTGAGGTAAGCCTCGACTTGGTCGGCGGTCAATTTCGGTGCTTTGTCTTTAAACCGGGCATACAAATTGGTGGGCTGTAAATCCTCAACCGGGGCGTTCGTTGAAGCGGTGATGTGCATTGGCGGCGCAGGCAGATGTGGCGTGGGCGCGCTTTTCACCCAGGCGACACGGTTGGAAAGGCTTTTGTTGTCGTTTTTGAGTTGCGCGATTTCCTGCCGCAACGACTGGTTTTCCGCGCGCAGCTTTGCTTGTGCCTGATGTTGAATCACCAGAGTTGTTGCTGCGCCGGCGACAAGGGCGGCGGTGATGAAAGTTTTTTGCAGTGTAGTCATGGCAATAGTTTTGGTGGTGGCGATTATGGTTGAAGTGTGGACGGCAGTTCCGGCCAGAACGGCGGCGGCGGAAATGGTTGCGGCAAGTCCGACTGGCGCGGATTGAACGGCGTTCGCGGAAATCAAAACGACCAGTCCGCTCGCGCCAATCGTCACGTTTCGTTTCGTGAAGAATTCGCGCAACCGTTCCACCGCGCGGCTGACGCGCTTTTGCGCGGTGTCGTCCCTCACGCCGAGCGCCAGGCCAACGGCGCGAAAATCCTGGTTCTTGAAATAACGCAGCAGGAGGGCTTCCCGGTCGTCGTCGCCCAGGCTGTCCAGGGCTTCGTCAAGCACGGGACGGATTTGTTCCCAGTCCGGGGCGAATGCGGTATTGGTGAGGAGTTGTTCCATGGCCTGCCTTTCGTTGGAGTGCCGGCGGCGGGTGTCGCGCAGATGGTTGAGCGCCGTGTAACGTGTAGCGCGGTGCAGCCAGCCGGCGAGACTATTCGTGTCCTCGCTGGCGCGCGCCAAATTGCCGGCCTTGCGGGCGAGGTCGGTGAAGACACTTTGCGCGAGGTCACTGGCGGCGGCGGAAGATTCCACCTGCCGCAGCGCGGCGGAATACACCAAATCCGCGTAGCGCCCGACGATTTCACGGAAGGCGGCTTCGTCGCTGCGGTCGGCGTAGTCGCGCAGCAGTTGGACATCGGATTTGTCGTTCACTCACCCATTAAACAACCGCATCGGAGGAAATCCGACAAAGATTTTTAAATTAACCCCAAAGCCGCCGTTGGCTTGCCACAAAAAGGCGCAAAAGGCGCAGCGCGGCTGACGCCCCAACCAAAGGAGCGCGGCCAGCGTAGTGGCATGGGCGTCTCGCCCTTGAGTTCCCGCAAGGGGGGCAACCCGGTAGCAACACACGGGCGAGACGCCCGTGCCACTACGCTGCGGAAACATTTTCGCCGGACGCAACGAAGTTGGGAGATAGCACTCCAGCGCGGCGGAGCCGGAAGCAAAGAGGAGCGCGGCTGCGTCGGAGACCAGCCGCAGCGGGCTGTATGAGGCGAGCTGGCCACGCGCTGCGGCTGATGCTGCGGGCACAGCCGCGCTCCAACAACAGATTTTGAAGACACGTCTTAGCCGGAACGATTCAGCTTGAAAGAGTGCGCCCCGTTTGGCGGGCTTGTGGTGAT
>ODAK010001618.1_pt1 | contig 24320 bp, 27 predicted proteins | sample 1539591 | NCBI WGS metagenome assembly ODAK01 (sample SAMEA3539303, study PRJEB22396) | soil metagenome | biome: tundra; feature: field; material: soil | place: USA | collected 2010-05 | depth 0.15 m | reverse complement strand
CCCAGCCGGCTCAATGCCAAACCAGGGCGAGCAGAATGATGATCGGAATCGGCACGCCGAGAAAAAGCAGAAGAAGTGAACGGCCCATGTCAGCCTCCCAGAACGAAGTGTTGCAGCCGTCAACGAGGGTCTCCGAAGTCGGTTCCAGTCGGCGCCTAAAAAAGCGTCACAACGGCGCCTTGGACCACTTCTCGGTTGCTCGTCGGAACCTCGGCCAAACGCCCGGGTTATGGGCTGCGCTGCAGCATGCGGGGCGGGCTTTGCACGGCATGACGGCATCCCGAAAGGACCACTCATGGCGCGGCGCAACTCCTCCTGGCTCAGCCTGTCGATGAGCGCGATGCAACTCGGCATTGAGGCGCAGAGCGTCATCGCGCTGCGCATGATGAAGGTCTCCGCCGGCGGCGCCGCGGCCGAAGCCGAGGTCCAGCGCATGATCTCCGAAAAGACCGAGGCGGCGCTGGATGCACAACTGCAGATCGGCCGCAGCGCCATGAGCGGCCGTCTCGACCTGGCGCCCGCCCGCGCCATCGCGCTCTATCGGCGTCGTGTCCGCGCCAATCAGCGCCGCCTGCGCGCCGGCGGCTGAGCGACTATTCCGCGGCCAGCTGATCGCGGGCGTGGCGGCCTTCCGAGGTCAGGACGGGCCCTTGTCGCTCTCCACCACCCAGCGGATGGTCTTGAAGGCGTCGATCCAGCGCTCGCGCCCGGCCAGTTCGCCATGCGCCCCGCGACCGAGGGCTTCGAGCACCTGATAGGCTTCGCGATCCATGAGCGTAAGGCGTCGTTTCGCCAGGCAGCGCCGGCATGCGCGTATTGTGACAGTACCGCGACAGTTCGGCGCCGGCCAGCCGGAACCGCCGCCTTGGCGTCCCCGTTTGACGCGCTGGCGGCGAAGCGGCCACCTTGCCGATCGCATAGCCGCAGGTCTTTTGGGCGGGATCGGCTTGGCCGTGCTCGCCGTCGGACTGGAGCTGCTGTCTCAGCTGGCTCCCCATGCCGGGGTCGCCGACATCGTCTGGCGCACGGCGATCTGCGGCATCGGCTTCGGCATTTTCCAGTCGCCGAACAACCGCGCCATGACGTCGGTGGCGCCCAGGCGACGCAGCGGCGCGGCCGGCGGCATGCTGGCCACCGCCCGGCTGACCGGGCAGACGGCCGGTGCGGCGGGCGTGGCGCTGATCTTCCGCCTGCAGGGCCATGGCGCCACCAACCGGACCCTGATCGTGGCCGCCGTAGTTGCGGCCGTCGCGGCCTGCGTCAGCCTCACGCGCCTGGTTGGGGGCGGCGCGACGCCTGTACCGGCGGACCCGGTCCCCGCCGACGCCTAGAGCCGCAACTCTCAGGCCCGTTCGAGGCCGCCGCGCCGGGGCCGCGAGCCCGGCTCCTGGCGCGGCGCGCTCTGTTCGGCGGGTACGGCCGGCGGCGGCAGGCTGGTCACGCGCAATTGCGCCAACCGCAGCGCCTGCTCCGTCTCCGGCATGCGCGGGACGTCGTAGCGGGCCGGGGCGCCGAAGCCGAAGGCCGTCGTCAGATCGCCGGTGGTCTGGCGCCGCCACGCGCTCAGATTGGGCACCTCGACACCGAACCGGGTCTCGAGCAGGCGCAAGGTCGAGGTGTGATCGAACGCATCCCCACAGACATAGCCGCCACGGCTGAACGGTGAGATCAGCATGCAGGGCACGCGAAATCCGAGCCCCACCGGCAGGCCGCCGATGAACTCGCCCGGCGTCCCCGGCGGCGGGGTCGGCGGCGCCACGTGATCGAACAGGCCGTCGTTTTCGTCGTAGTTCAGAATGACGGCCGTCTTGGCCCAGAGCTTCGGATTGGACCACAACGCCGCCAGCACCTGGGCGGTATGGTCCTCGCCGGCGGCCGGCAGATAGTCGGGGTGCTCGCTGACATCCGAAGGCGGCACGATCCAGGTCACCTGCGGGATGTCGCCGCTGCGCAGGTCGGCCAGCAGCTGGTAGAAGGGCCGGTTGACCAGGGCGTTGTGATAGAGGCCCGAGGTCTTCGGGGCCTGCTGGTACTGGGTGAAGAATTTCAGCACGTTGCATTCGTAGTCGTCGAAGTCGTGATAGACGCGCCAGGTGACGCCCGCCTTTTCGAGCCGCTCGGGATAGGTCTCCCAGGCATAGGCCCTGCCGGCATTGTTGATCGCCGGACCGCCGTGCAGGCCGTCCGGATCGTTGGTCGCAGTCATCAGGAAATAGCGGTTCGGGTGGGTTGGTCCGAACACGGAGCAATGATAGCCGTCGCAGAGGGCAAAAGCGTCGGCCAGGGCGTAATAGTAGGGGATATCCTCGCGGGTGAAATGGCCCATGGTCAGCGGGCCGCGGTCGCCATCGGAGGCGCGGTGGGCGGGAACCCAGCGGTCCATCGCTCCGCCGTTCCAGGCGGCGTGCTGGACGGTCCAGGCGTGGCTGAGGTTTTCCACCCGCTGGCCGCTGGTGTGGCGGGTGTTCATGCGGAAGGGCGCGACATAGCCGTCGGCGTGACCCACATCCGCCTGGCGAAACAGCGAGCCGCCGTCGGGCCGCCGCGCGGTCGGATCGTCGAAGCCGCGCACGCCGCGCAAGGACCCGAAATAGTGGTCGAAGGAGCGGTTCTCCTTCATCAGGATGATGAAATGGTCGATGTCGTTCAGCCGGGCCGGCGCCGCGCCGGTCGCCGCGTCCACCAGGCCGGGCGCCGCACCGCCGAGCGCGGTGGCCGCGGCGGCGGTCTGGATCAGGCGGCGGCGGACAATTCCGAGCATGGGGCGGCTCTCCAGGACTTGGACCAGCATTGCAGCATCGGCTGTTCCGGCAACAATTTGAAGACGGCCGACGTTGTGCTTTCATGAAGCTTCGCCGCGCCGCTCTGCCGCTCGCCCTGATCTCAATGACCGCCGTAGCGCTGGCGGCGACAGCGGCCGTCGCCCAGCTTCGGCCGCCGGTCGGCAATCGCGCCGTGCCGCAACCGGCCAAGCCGGTCGATATCGGCCGCTATGCCGGGCTCTGGTACGAGATCGGTCGCTATGAGAACAGTTTCGAGCGCGGCTGCGACGCTGTCAGCGCCGAGTACAAGCTGCGCGACGACGGCCTGGTCCAGGTGGTCAACGCCTGTCGCCAGGGCGGCCTGGACGGGCCGATCAAGATCGCCAGGGGTCGCGCGAAGGTCGTCGCGGGCAGCGACAACGCCAAGCTGAAGGTCTCCTTCTTCGGCCCCTTCTTCGTCGGCGACTATTGGGTGCTCGATCACGGCGAGGCCTATGACTGGTCCATCGTCGGAGAACCTTCCGGCCGCTATCTTTGGCTGCTGACCCGCTCGGCCGAACCGCCGGCGGCGATGCGGGCGATGCTTGAGAGCCGGGTGCGCGAGCTCGGCTACGACACAGCGCTCATCCGGCCAACGCTTCATTAGATCGTCCGCGAATTCAGCTATGCTCGCGCTCTGAAACAGGCCTTGGGGGCGAGTCCATGACCGATGCGCGAGGCGACCGCCGCGAATTCCTCAAGCGGACGGCGGGTGCGGCCGTTGGCGCCGCCGCCCTGCCGCCGGCGATCGCCCAGGCGCTGGCCCTGCCGGCGCGGCGGGTCACCGGCACGATCCAGGACGTCGAACACATCGTCATCCTGATGCAGGAGAACCGCTCCTTCGACCATTATTTCGGGACCTTACGCGGGGTGCGCGGCTATGGCGACCCGCGCGCCATCACCCTGCCCAGCGGCCAGCCGGTCTGGATGCAGCCGACCCGGGACGGCAGGGCCGTGGTCAGTCCCTTCCACCTGGAGTCCGAGACCAGCCGCGCCCAGACCCTCTACAGCCTGGACCATAGCTGGAAGGGCAGCCACGCGCGCTGGAAGCACTACGACGCCTGGGTCCCGACCAAGGGTCCGCTGACCATGGGCCATTTCACCCGCGCCGATCTGCCGTTCTACTGTGCGCTCGCCGACGCCTTCACGATCTGCGACGGCTATCACTGCTCGATCTTCGGCCCGACCAATCCGAACCGGCTCTTCCTGTTCTCGGGCACCAGCGGCCTTTCCGCCGGCGACGACAGCCGCATCGTCATCGACAATCCGCCGACGGAGACCAACGACACGTCTGACCCGAAGAACGACGCCAAGGCGTTCAAGGGCGTCGGCTGGACCACCTATGCCGAGCGACTGCAGGCCGCGGGGGTCTCCTGGCGCGTCTATCAGGAGTGGGACAATTACGGCGACAATGGCCTGGCCTATTTCAGCCAGTTCCGCGGCCTGGCGGAGGATTCAGCCCTCTATCAGCGCGGCCGCGCCTGGGCGGCGGGTTCGACCCAGGCTAACGCCAAGGACTCGGAGGGCGAGTTTCTGGTCGCCGAATTCGCCGCCGACGTCGCCGCGGACCGCCTGCCCCAGGTCTCCTGGATCGTCGCGCCGTACAAGCTCTGCGAACATCCGGAGGCCAGCCCGGCCAGGGGTGAATATCTCACCGCCCGGCTGATCGCGGCGCTGGCGTCAAACCCCGAGGTCTGGGCCAAGACCGCCTTCATCCTGAACTATGACGAGAACGACGGCTTCTTCGACCACGTGCAGCCGATCATACCCACCGCCGGGCCGGCGCTGGGCAAGAGCACGGTGGACGCGACCGGCGAGGTCTATCACGGCGAGCCGGTGGGCCTGGGCCCGCGGGTGCCGGCCATCGTGGTCTCGCCCTGGACCAAGGGCGGCTATGTCAATTCGCAGGTGTTCGACCACACCTCTGTGATCCGCTTCATCGAGGCGCGGTTCGGGGTGGCCGAGCCGAACATCAGCCCCTGGCGACGCGCTGTCACCGGCGACCTGACCAGCGTCTTCGACTTCGCCACGCCGAACAGATATCGCATTCGGCCGCTGCCCAGCGCGGCAAGCCTGCCAGCGGTTCCGGACGCCGAAAAGGCCAGGAAGCTGCCGTTTCCCAAGGCGCCGGACGGCGCGCAACCGCTTCCCCGCCAGGAGCCGGGCCAACGGCCGGCCCGCGCTCTGCCCTATGCCTTCGATGTCAGCGCGCGGATGCGGCCCGAGGGCCTGGCCCTGACCATTTCCAACACCGGCAAGGCCGGTGCGGGGTTCATTCTCTACACGGCAGGCGGCGGCGAACCCCGCTTCTACACGGTCGAGGCCGGCAAGAGCCTGGTTGACCTCATTCCGCTCGACGGGGGCGTCTACGGTTTCGATCTGCACGGCCCGAACGGCTTCCTACGCGGCTTCAGCGGGACGGCGACGGACAGCGTGGCGGTAGACGCCAGATTTGATCCCGTCCGCAGGCTGCTGATGATGACCTTCAGCAATGCGGGCGACTCCTCGGTCGTCATGCAGGTCGTGCCGAACCCGCGCCGCCAGCCTATCCAACTGTTCAATGTGCGACCTCGCGACCAGATCACCCAGGCGTGGGATATCGGTGCGAACAGCCACTGGTATGATTTCACGGTGACTGGGTCCCGCGCTCGATTCGAGCGCCGTATCGCCGGGCATGGCGAGGATGGACGGTCGAGCTTCAGTGATCCGAATTTCGGCAAACTTGCCTGAAGTCGCCGAATTAATCTTTTCCGTCTTTCATTTGTCACTGACCAATGAGAGAGGGCCTCTGCTCGGGCTCACCTTGCCCAGGATCAGTTGTTTTCGCAAGCGCGCCTGCCATGACCGAAAAGCCCAAGCGTCCCATCCTGCATCTGAAGTTTCCGCCGGCGACGCCGATCGCAGCGCCCGGCGCCCCGGCCGCCGCATCCCCGGCGCCGGCGCAGATCTGGAAGTGCAAGCCATGCGGCAAGCCCTTTCAGGTGTTGAGCGAACTGGCCGACGAGGACTCGGTGCGCTGCCCCGCCTGCAATGCGCGCCTGGGCCTGGCGGCCGATTTCCGGGCCGACCCCCCGGAGTTGGAGCGCGTGCGCGCGCGGTTGGCTGCGGAACCCGCCCCTCGCCCGGCGGCCCCTAGCCCCCGGTCCTTTGTGCGCGAGAGCATCGGGTCACGTAGGGCACGCTGATCTCCGCCTTGCCGGCGGTGGACGGATCGGCAGCGAGGAAGCGGCGGACGTTGGCCAACAGGGCGGCGCGTTCGGCCTGCGGCAACACGATCACATAACTGCGTGAGGCCAGCAGATCGATCAGCGCCGCAGGCGTGGTCGATTGGCGCCAGGGCAGGTCGAACCGCTCAGCTGGCCCGAACGGCGGCCCGACCCGGGGGTTTTCGCTGTCGGCCTCGGAGTTGTCGTGCTCCGGCTCCAGGCCGCTGAAGGCGTCCATCCAGGGGTCGCGCCGGTCGCGAATGTTCCAGATCAGGCCCAGCGCGCCGCCGGGTTTCAGCACCCGGGCGACCTCGGGGACCGCGCGGGCGGGATCGAACCAGTGCCAGGCCTGGCCGACGACGACGGCGTCGACGCTGGCGTCGTTGAGCGGGATCTGTTCGGCCGAGCCAGCCAAGACCGGCACGTCCGGCAGGCCGTGGCTCAGCTGGGCGCGCATGCCTTCGGAGGGTTCGACGGCGACGACGTCAAGGCCGCGCGCCTGGAGGTGGCGGGTGAGCTTTCCCGTACCGGCGCCCAGGTCGAGGATGCGCCGCGCGCCGTGCGGCAACAGCCAGTCGATGGCCGCTTCGGGATAGGAGGGCCGGGCGCGCTCATAGGCGTCCGCGGCGGCGCCGAACGAAGCCGCCCGGGTTTGCGTCAAGCCACTCATGCAACAGGTCTCCTGGCATGCGGAGACCGTCTTACGCGGGTTCGAACAGCCAAGACCAGGCCTCACGCCAGACAGGCTGTCGACCGAACCCCATCAGGGGTCGGTTTTGCGGGAACGGCCCGCGCGGTAAGGGCGTTTGGAACCGACAAGCCGGGACCCAAGGCAGAGACCGATGAGCCAGGCATTGCTCGTCGTCGTCCAGCCCCGCCGCCTAGCGGCCAGTGACGGCGGCGAGCGCATGGTTATGATCGGCGATCGAGGAGTTCGCACCATGCCCGTCGCCATCGCCCGCCTGCTCCCGATCGGCATGCTGATCTGCTCGAACGTCTTCATGACGTTTGCCTGGTACGGCCACCTGCGGTTCAAGGACCGGCCGCTGTGGATCGTGATCGGGATAAGCTGGGGCATCGCCTTTTTCGAATACTGCCTGGCCGTACCCGCCAATCGTTGGGGCAGCGGCGTCTATTCGGCGGCCGAGCTGAAGGCGATCCAGGAGGTCGTCACCCTCTCGGTCTTCGCGGTCTTTTCGGTCTTCTATCTCGGCCAGAAGATCAGCCTTATGCAGGGCCTGGGCTTCGTCCTGATCGCGGCCGGCGCCTTCTTCGTCTTCCACGGCGCCGAGCCCGTCCACTAAAGGCGATCAGGCGCTCCGCTCGGCGCGAGCCTCATAGCGCTGGCCACCGGCCACCCTCGCCACCTCGGCCAGCAGTGCGCGCGGCGAAATGGGCTTGGCGACCACGCCATTGATGCCCGACCGACGATAGTCGGCCAGTTGTTCGGGCATGACATTGGCGGTGGTGGCGACGATCGGCGTGGCGCCTTTCGGCCCGGCCATCGCCCGGATGCGCCGGGTGGCTTCGACGCCGTCCATGACCGGCATCTGGATGTCCATGAAGATGAGGTCGAAGTCGCCCCGCTCGACCGCCTCGACCCCCTGCGCCCCGTCTTCGGCCGTCTCCACCTCGGCGCCGAGCTGGCCCAACATGCCAGTGGCCACCAGCCGGTTGGTGGCGTTGTCCTCGACCACCAGCACACGCAGGCCGCTCAGCCAGCCGCCGCCGCTCGCTTCGGCCGGCCGCGCGCGGGCCGGGGCCCCGATCTCGACCCGGAAGGTCGAGCCTTCGCCGATGCGGCTCTGAACGGCGACCCCGCCGTCCATGAGCTCGGCCAGCCGCCGGGTGACCGCAAGTCCAAGGCCCAGGCCGCCGAACCGCCGGGTCAAGGAGCCGTCGGCCTGGCTGAACCGCTCGAACAGTCCGGCCTGGGCCTCGGGCGAAATGCCGATGCCGGTGTCCTGGACCTCGAGCCTGAGACGCCGCTCCTCATCCTCGCCCTCGGCGTCGAGCCGCACGGTTACCTTGCCCTGCGGCGTGAACTTCACCGCGTTGCCGATCAGGTGGAAGGCCATTTTCCGTAAGCGCGCGGGATCGGCGAGCACCCAGCCGATGCTGTCGCTGCAGGACACGGTAAGCGTCAGCCCCTTGGCCAGCGCCCCGGGGCGCAGCAGGGCGACGACGCCGTCGATCTCGGCGGCGGGGTCGACCGGCTCGCGGTGCAGCTCCAGACGGCTGGCCTCCACGTCGGAATAGTCGATGATGTCGTTGAGCAGGTCGGAGAGGCCGACGCCCGAGGCCAGGGCCTCGGCCACCAGCCGCTGGCGCTCCGCCGGCGACGGTTCGGCCTGCAACAGGTGCAATATGCCTAGGACGCCGTTCATCGGCGTACGGATCTCGTGGCTGACATTGGTCAGGAACTGGGTCTTGGCCTCGGCCGCCGCCAGGGCGGCGCGTTCACCGCGCATCGCCGCGTCGCGCGCCTCGACCAGCACCGTCACGTCCTCGCTGATCCCGACGATCTCCCAGCGGCCGGAGGCGAGGGGGCGCATGCCCTGAAAGGCTGCCCGGATGTGCCGCCAGCCGCCGTCTGCTGTCCGCTCGCGATAGTCCATGATAGCCGGCTCGCCGGTCTCGATAGTGCGGGCCCAGGCTTGCTGCAGGTCCGGAGCGTCTCGGCGATGCACCACCGAACGCACGCCGCCGCCGGCCATTTTCCAGTCCCGCTCGGCGCGCACGGCCGGCCGGGTGAAATCAGGGTTGAGGTCGTATTCGTCCGTATCCGGATTGTAGCGCCAGATGGTGACATGCGCCGCCTCGCGCAGCAACTCGGTGGCGCGCCGGGCCTCTTCACTTTCCGCCTCCCGCGCCCGTTCGGCGGTGATGTCGCGCAGGATGGCCAGGACCCAGTTTCCTTCGCCCCTGACCGCGTGACTGCTGACCCACAGCCACCCGCCGGCCTTGGTCGCCAGCCGGTGCTGGTAGACGGCGCGCTCACCGAAGGCGAGCACGGCGATCTCCGCCTGGGCCTCCATGACGTCGTCCGGGTGTACGAAGTCCCAGAACGGGCGGCCGTTCGTCTCATGGACGGTCCAGCCGGTGAGCGCCGTCCAGGTCGGGTTGGCGCTTTTGACCACATCGTCCTGAAGGCTCAGGAAGATGTCGAGGCTGTTTTCGAAAAACCAGCCGGCGGCCAGCACCGTGTTGCGCGGCACAAGGACGTCACTGGGCTCGTTGTCCATGATGACACCGACGGTTGAAAGATTGCAGTTTGCCGCCGACGAGGTAAATAAATCGTGGGTCGAGCCGGTCCCTAATGCGCCGGCGCCGCTGGCGGCGGGGCTGGACGCGGCGCGGGCGGCGGCGCGTTGGGATCGACGCGGCCAAGGCCGACCACCTGGCCGCTGGCCAGGACGTGACCCTGCATCGCGGCTGTCAGGGCGGCATAGTTGGGGACCGGCGCGGGCGCGATCGTCGTGTCCAGGGCGAAAATCTGGAAGTGATAGTGATGCCGAGGGCCCGGTGGAGTGTGCGGACCCATATAGGCGTGGCTGGCGCTCGCGATATTTGGGCCGTAGCTGGCGCTTGCCGGCGGCGCGGTCATGCCGGCGGCCAGGGTCCTGACGCCCGCCGGTATGTCGTACATCGTCCAGTGCAGGATCGGCGCGCCGCGAAACATGGCGTCGTCATCCTGCATGATCACCGCATAGGACCGGGTTCCATACGGTCCCTTCGTCCAGGCCAGCCCCGGGAAGACATTGCCGCGGTAGGCGGTATTCTCGAATGGGATGTCGCCGCCGGTCTTGAAGGCGGGCGAGGTGACGGTGAGCTTGACGTCCGACTTGGCCGGGAGGTTGGCCAGGGCGAGTTGGACCGCGCCGGGTTCGGCGCCGACGGCGGGTGGCTGAGCGATGCTCGCCGTCGCCGACAGGGCCAGGACCGCCGCCATCGCGGCGGAGGACATGTGAATTTTCACCAGCGCCTCCCGCTTTTGCCTTTTTCTAGACCCGATCGCCCTGTCCTGACCATCGCGGCGGTGGCAAGCTGACCGGTGGGCAAAAAGGCGGACCATGCAGCGGCGAACCCCTATCCATAGCGCTTTGAGACTGGGCGCCATCTTCCTGACCGGCCTCGCCTGGATCGCCGCCTCGCGGGCCAGCGCCGCCGATCCCAATGCGCTCTGGAACGTCGTGCACGATCTGTGCGTCACCGACGTCAGGCTCAGCGGCAGCCCGGCGCCGTGCAGCAAGGTGGACCTGCCCCACGGCTATGCGGTCCTGAAGGACATCCGTGGCGACACCCAGCTGCTGCTCATTCCCACCGATCGCGTCACCGGTATCGAGGATACCAAGCTATTGGCGGCCAATTCGCCCAACTACTGGCAGGCGGCCTGGGACGCCCGGCTGATCTTCGAGAAACGCGCCGGCCGGCCCGTGCCGCGCGAGGCGCTCGGGCTGGCGATCAATTCGCTCTATGGCCGCACGCAGAACCAGCTGCACATCCATATCGACTGCGTCCGGCCCAGCGTGCAGCGGACCCTGGCCGCCAGTCAGGCCCGGATCGGCGAGCGCTGGTCCGACCTGGATGTGCCGCTCACCGGCCACCACTATCGGGTCCGGCGGCTGATGGGGGCGGACTTCGGCGCCCGCGACCCGTTCAAGCTGCTCGCCGAGGCTGATCCCGACGCCCGCGCTGGCATGGCGCGCGAGACGCTGGTGGCGATCGGCGCGTCCTTCGCCGGCAAGCCGGGCTTCATCCTGTTGAGCGATCACGCCAGCCTCATGCCGCTCGACAAGGCCGCCGGCGAGGAGCTGCTCGACCACAGCTGCGCCGTGCTGGGGGCCCATCCATGATCGGCTTTCCGGGCGGCAAGCGCCCGTCGTGGCGGCGGCGCCGGATCGGCCCGGCCTTCGCCAGCCATGGCATGATCGCCGCGGCCCATCCGCTGACGGCGGAGACCGGCCTGCAGGTGCTGAAGGCCGGCGGTAATGCGGTGGACGCCGCGGTGGCGGCGGCCCTGACCGCCGCGGTGGTGATGCCGGAGATGTGCGGCCTCGGCGGCGACCTCTTCGCCATCGTCCAGCCGCCGGGCCAGCCGCCCGTGGCCGTGCTGGGCAGCGGGATCTCACCGCGCGCCGCCACCATCGAGCAGATGCGGGCCGCGGGCGACGGAACCCACATGCCGCTGGACGGGCCGCTCTCCATCGGGGTTCCGGGCATGGTGCACGCCTATGGCGCGCTGCTCGATCGGTTCGGGACCCAGCCGCTGGCGTCCCTGGCCGCGCCGGCCATCGGCCACGCCGAGCAGGGCTTCGCCATCACCACCCTGGGCTGGGCGGCGATCGACGCCTTCGCCAAGCTGATCCTTCGCTGTCCGGCGACCGCGGCGGTGCTCATGCCCGGCGGCCGGGCGCCCCGGCCGGGCGAGTTGCTGCGCCAGACCGATCTTGCCCGCACGCTGCGCGCTATCGCCGCCGATGGCCCCGCGGTCTTCTACCAGGGCGACCTCGCCCGGCGGGTGGCCCAGGCCGTGCAGGACCTGGGCGGGGCGCTGTCGGCCGACGATCTCGCAGGGCACGAGACGGTGCTGGAACCGACGATCTCGACCACCTATCGCGGCTATACCATGCACCAGACCGGCCTGCCGTCGCAGGGGATGATCCTGCTGGAGGCACTGAACATCGTCGAACATGCGACGGCCGAGGCCCTGGCCGCCGGTGATGCGGGCGCCGTCCATACCCTCGTCGAGGCCACCAAGCTCGCCTATGCCGACCGCCTGGCCTTCGCGATGGACCCGGCCTTCGGACCGACGCCGCTGAAGACCTTGCTGTCCAAGCCATGGGCCGCCGGTCGCTTCGCCGAGATCGACGCGGCGCGCTCGGCCGAGGAGAACGCCGGCGGCGTCATGGCGGACGGCGACACCACCTATCTCTGCGTCGTCGGCGGCGACGGCATGATGGTCTCGCTGATCCAGTCCGTCTCAAGCGCCTTCGGCAGCGGCGTCATCGCCGGCGACACCGGCGTGATCCTGAACAACCGCGTTGGGCGCGGCTTCAGCCTGGAGCAGGGACATCCGAACCTGTTCGCGCCCGGCAAGAAGACCATGCACACCCTGAACTGCTGGTCGATGCAGGATGCCGACGGCGTCCCGATCATGGTCGGCGGCACGCCCGGCGGCGACGGCCAGCCGCAGTGGAACCTGCAGATGCTGGTCGGCCTGATCGATGGCGGCCTCGACGTTCAGGCGGCGACCGAGCTGCCACGCTGGAGCACGTGGCCAGGGACGGACCCGGCGAACCGGCCCAATCCCTACCGGCTGGAGGTGGAGACGCGGCTTTCGGACGAGACCCGCGCCGGCCTGGAGGCGTTGGGCCACCGGCTCGAACCCATGGGCGGCTGGGGCGCAGGCGGGGCGGCGCAGATCATCGTGCGCGACCCGGCGACCGGCGTGCTGGCCGGCGGGTCCGATCCGCGCGTCGAAGGATTGGCGCTGGGCTTCTAGACGCCGCCGCATTGACGGCCAGGCGCCTTTTCGCTGGCGGGACCGATGATCATGGCGGTGCCCTACCGGCGGGCGCTGGCGACGCAACACGCCGATACGGTGCTGCACGGCATGCTTCTGGGAGATGCAAAATGACGAAAAGCGATGTCCTGGTCATCGGCGCCGGACCCACCGGCCTGGTGCTGACGCTCTGGCTGACCAAGCTTGGGGTCAAGGTGCGCATCGTCGACAAGACCGCCGAGCCGGGGACCACATCGCGGGCGCTGGCGGTGCAGGCCCGCACCCTGGAGCTCTACAGCCAGCTCGGGCTGACCGGCGAGGTCATCGCCCGCGGCCACAAGGACCCGGCGGTCAATCTCTGGGTCAGGGGCAAGAAGGCCGCGCGCCTGCCGTTCGAGACCGTCGGCGAGGGTCTGACCCCCTATCCCTTCCTGCATATCTTCCCGCAGGACCAGCATGAGCGGCTGTTGATCGAGCGGCTGCAGACGCTGGGCGTCGCCGTCGAGCGCCGCACCGAACTAGTCGGCTTCGACGACGCCGGCGACCGCGTCATCGCCCGGCTTCGCGGGCCCGATGGGGCCGAGGAGACCTGCGAGGCGGCCTATATCGCCGGCTGTGACGGCGCCCGCTCGATCGTGCGCGAGATCATCGGCTCGGGGTTTCCGGGCGGCACCTACCGCCAGATCTTCTATGTGGCCGATGTCGAGGCGGCTGGGCCGCCCATCGATGGGGAACTGCATGTCGACCTCGACGAGGCCGACTTCCTGGCCATCTTCCCGCTCGCCGGCGAAGGCCGCGCGCGGCTGATCGGCACGGTTCGCGACGAGCGCGCCGACCATGCCGATACGCTGAAGTTCGAGGATGTCAGCGATCGCGCCATCCAGAACCTGAAGGTCGAGATCCGCAAGGTGAACTGGTTTTCGACCTATCACGTGCATCACCGGGTGACCGATCACTTCCGCGACGGCCGCGCCTTCCTGGCCGGCGACGCGGCGCACATACACAGTCCCGCCGGCGGCCAGGGCATGAACACCGGCATCGGCGACGTGATCAACCTGGCCTGGAAACTGGCCGCGGTGCTGGGCGGCCGCGCGCCCGACAGCCTGCTGGACAGCTACGAGGCCGAGCGGATCGGCTTTGCGCGCCGGCTGGTGGCCACCACCGATCGGGCCTTCAGTATCGCCACCGCCGACGGCGCGCTCGCCGACATTCTGCGCACCCGCATCGCGCCGATGGTGCTGTCGAATGTGGTCCGCATCGAGGTGGCGCGGGAATTTCTCTTCCGCATGGTCAGCCAGATCACCTTGAACTATCGCGACGGCCCCTTGAGCGCCGGCAAGGCCGGTCGTGTGCATGGCGGCGACCGGCTGCCCTGGGCCCCGGCCGAGGCGGAGGACAACTTCGCCTCGCTGGCCGCCCTGGTCTGGCAGGTGCACGTCTATGGCGCGGCCAGCGAAGCGCTTGTTGAATGGTGCGGCAATTCGGGCCTGCCGTTGCACGTGTTCGCGTGGCGACCCGAGCACGAGACGGCCGGCCTGACACAAAACGCCCTCTATCTGCTGCGGCCGGACAGCTATGTCGCCCTGGTCGATCCAACCGGCTCGCCGGACGCCCTGCAGCAGTACCGCGCGGCCCGATCGATCGAGTTCACCGCTGCTTCACCGCCCTGACCCAGTGCCGCTTCAGCTCGGCTTCCAGAATTCGGAATAGGGGACGCCTTCGCGGCACCGCGCGATGGCTTCGCGAACGTAAGGGATGGTGTTGTCTGGCAGGCGCCCGATCGGAAACCAGCTCAGGGCGGCGCACTTGTCGGGCTCCATGTTGCGGATTTCGCCCCGCCAGCGGGTCGGCTCGAAGAAGAACTCGACGCGTTCATCGTCCTGGCGTCGGTGCATGACGGTGCGCAAGGCCAGATCGGCCGGATCGATCTCGACCCCGGCCTCTTCGCGGGCTTCGCGCGCGGCGGCCGCGGCCAGCGGCTCATCGCCATCCACGTGGCCGGAGACCAGGCCGTACTTGCCGTCCTCGTAGCCGGTGTTGGCGCGTAACAGCAGCAGGATCTCGTCGCCCCGCCGAAACAGCAGATAGACGGCCGCGATGAGTTTGAACCGGTCTGACATCACGCCGACGAAGGCGTGAGTCCGGCTTTCCGGCAAGATCGGTGCGCCGAAGCGGACCTTAGATCTGCACCTTGCGGCCGGCCCAGAAGGGGGCGCGGACCTTGCCGCGCTGGATCTTGCCGGCGGGCGAGCGGGGCAGGTCGTCGACATAGTCCACCGAGCGCGGCAGCTTGAACCCGGCCAGGTTTTCGCGCGCGAAGGCCATGATCTCGGCGGTCAGCGCCGGGCTGGGCGTAAAGCCCGGCTTGAGCATCAGGACGACCTTCACCTCTTCACCCCATTCGGTGTTGGGCACGCCGATGGCGCATGAGTCCTCGACCGCCGGATGCTTGATCAGCTCGTTGTCGATCTCCTGGGGATAGATGTTCACCCCGCCGGAGATGATGCACTCGGCGGTGCGGCCGGTGAGGAAGAGGTAGCCGTCCTCGTCGAAATAGCCGACGTCGCCAAGCGTGAAATAGCCGTCGCGATGGCTGGCGGCGGTCTTTTCCGGGTCGTTGAAATATTCGAACGGATTGGCCGCCGCGACCTTGAAATAGAGCAGGCCCGGCTGGCCGGGGAGGGCGGGATTGCCCTCGTCGTCGAGCACGCGGGTGCCGTCTTCCGAGGACAGCTTGCCGACGCTGCCGGGCTTCTGCAGCCACTCTTCCGAACTGATGGTGAAGCCGCCGCCGCCTTCCGATCCGGCATAGTATTCGCTCAGGATCGGACCCAGCCACTCGATCATCGCCCGCTTGACGTCGGGCGGGCAGGGGGCCGCGCCGTGGATGATGTGGCGCAGGGACGAGAGGTCGTACTTGGCCTTGATCTCCGGCGGCAGGCCCAGCAGGCGCTGGAACATGATCGCAACCATGTGGCCGTGGCTGATGCGGTACTTTTCGATGGTCTTGAGGACCGTCTCGGAATCCCAGCGGCCGTCCATGAAAACCACCGGAATGCCCTGGCTCATCGGCCCGCGGATATCGATACCCAGCGGCGCGGCGTGATAGGCCGGCCCGGCGCAGAGCTGGGCGTCGGTCTCGTGCTGGTAGCCGCGCGCGCCGCCCAGCACATAGGGGATGTTCACCAGCGCCTTGCGATACACGCCCTTGGGCCGGCCGGTGGTGCCGGAGGTGTAGAGCATGGCGTTGCCCTGGATCGGGTCGGTGATGTCCGAACCGTCGCGGGCGTCCAGCTCGTCCTGATAGTTCAGGAAGCCCTCGGCGGGACCGCCGATGGCCACCTTCAGGACCAGGTTGGCCGCACTGGCCGACGCCTTCAGCCCGGCCTCGTAGCGCACCTCGGCGAACAGAGCCTTGGCCTGGCAGTCGTTGACCACATAGGCGATCTCGTCGGCGGTCAGGTGCCAGTTGACCGGGGTGATGCGAAAGCCCCCGCGCAAGGTCCCCTGCAGCACTTCAAGGAATTCCGCCCGGTTGCTGCACAGCAGCGCCACCGGGTCGCCAGGCTTGAGGCCGTGGTCGCGCAACAGCCGCACAACCCGGTTGGCGTTGGCGTTCAGCTCGGCGAAAGTTCGCGTCCCGTGGGTGTCGTAGACCGAGACGGCGTCCGGCTTGACCTGGGCCCAGACGGCCGGGGTCATGCCGACAAGAGACGCCTCGATCAGGCGTTGTTCGAGGTCGGCCGCAGCCTCGGCCGAGGCTTCCGACGACAGTGTATCGCTCATCGTTTCAGCTCACGGCGCCGGTCATTTCGGGCAGGTTCAGGATTCGCTTGGCGATGATGTTGTTCTGGATCTCCTGGCTGCCGCCATAGATCGAGCCCGCCTTGCCGCCCAGCCAGCCGCGCACGGCGGCCAGTTCGTCGGCGTCGAAGCCGGCGCCTTCCCAGCCAAGGCCCTGGGAGCCCAGGATCTCGACCGTCAGCTCCGAACGGTCCTGCATGGTCTTCATGCTGACGTTCTTCATGATCGACGTGGCGGCGCTCGGTCCGGAATTGCCGCGGGTCTCGGCGGCGGCGCGGCGCACGGTCAGGCGCAGCGCCTGTTCCTCCATCTTGTGGGCGATGATGCGGGCGCGCAGGTCGGCGTCGGACAGCCGGCCGGTGTCGTCGGTCCCGACATACTTCTTGGCCAGCTCGGCGACCCCTTCGGTGGAGCGCTCACCGGTCTGGGCGCCCAGCCGGTTGCCCATGCCGTTGCGCTCGTGCTGCAGCAGCCGCTTGGCGATCGGCCAGCCGCCGTTCAGCTGTCCGACCAGGTTTTCCTTGGGTACTTTCACGTCGGTGAAGAAGGTCTCGCACTGGGCCGAGCCGCCGGAAATCATCTTGATCGGCCGCGCCTCGACGCCCGGCGAATGCATGTCGATGAGCAGGAAGCTGATGCCTTCGTGCTTTTTGGTGGTGTCGGTGCGGACCAGGCAGAAGCACCAGTCGGCGTATTGCGCGCCCGAGGTCCAGATCTTCTGGCCGTTGACCAGATAGTGGTCGCCCTTGTCCTCGGCCTTGGTGGTCAGGGAGGCGAGGTCGGAGCCGGCGCCGGGCTCGGAAAAGCCCTGGCACCAGCGCAGTTCGCCCTTCACGATCGGCGGGAAGTGCTTCAGCTTCTGCTCTTCGTTGCCGTATTCGAGCAGGGTGTGGCCGAACATGCCTGGGCCCATGCCCTGGATCGGGTTGCGCGCGCCGATGCGGTTCATTTCCTCGGCCAGCACGCGCGCCTCGGCCTGGGAGAGGCCGCCGCCGCCATAGGCCTTGGGCCAGGTGGGCGTGCCCCAGCCCTTTTCACCGATGCGCTTGGTCCAGAGCTTCATGTCCTCGGTCGGCGGCAGGCCCATATTGGCCTCCGTCAGCTCCGGCTGGTTTTTCCCCAGCGCGGGCGGGAAATTCTCCGCCAGCCAGTCGCGCGCTTCCTTGCGGAAGGTCTCGAGTTCAGCGGCGCCAAAATCAGCCATCAAATTCACTCCCTGAAAATTAGGGCGGCGTGATCCGCCGCTCGGTTCAAATTCTTGATGCTCAATTGTGGAATTTGGCGTGAGACCCTGTCAACGCAATAGGTGACGCGAGGGCACGAAGGTCAGCGGCGGGCTGGCCATTCGCCCTCCGCCTGCCTAGGATTGGGCCATGCAACACATCAAATTCGGCCGCACCGGCCTGCGCGTCTCCCGGCTTTGCCTCGGCACCATGACCTTCGGGCTGCAGTGCGACGAGGCGCAGAGCCACGCCATCCTGAACAAGGCCGCCGAGGGCGGCATCGATTTCCTCGATACGGCCGACGTTTATCCGTTGGGCGGCGGCCGGGCCACGGTCGGACGCACCGAGGAGATCGTCGGCGGCTGGCTGAAGGGCAAGCGGCAGAACTATGTGGTGGCCACCAAATGCTTCGGCCAGACCGGCCCCAAGCCCTGGGACCAGGGCATGTCGCGCAAGCACATATTGGAGGCCATCGACGCCTCGCTGAAGCGGCTGGGCACCGACTATGTCGACCTCTACCAGTTGCACGGCGTCGACCCGGCCACCCCGGTCGATGAGGCGCTGGAGGCGCTGGACATGGTCGTGAAGGCCGGCAAGGCGCGCTATATCGGCGTCTCCAACTGGCCGGCGTTCAGGATCGCCCGCGCGCTCGGGCGCAGCGAGATCAACCGCTACGCCCGCATCGACTCCGTCCAGCCGCGCTACAACCTCTTGTTCCGCACCTTCGAGCGCGACCTGCTGCCGCTCTGCGAGGAGGAGGGGATCGCGGTGATCCCGTACAATCCCCTGGCCGGCGGCATGCTCACCGGCAAGCACGACCGCACCGCCGGCCCGCCGGAAGGCTCGCGCTTTTCGCTGGGTAACGCCGGGCCGCGCTACCAGGAGCGCTATTGGCACGACCGAGAGTTCGACACCGTCGACGCCCTGCGCGGCCTCTCCAACGAGGCCGGCATGAGCATGGCGACCATGGCCATGGGCTGGGTGCTGTCCAACCCAGCCATCACCGCCCCGATCGTGGGCGCCAGCCGCCCCGACCAGCTTGCCGACAGCCTGGCCGCAGCCGAAAAAGGCCCGCTGCCGGCCGACCTGAAGGCCAAGCTGGACGAAATGACCCACGATTGGCGCGCCGTGGACGCGGAGCGGTAGGCGCCAATGGCACGCGCCAACTTTGCTTTGATGTTAGGGGCGGCCTTCCTTGCCGGGGCCGCGTCCTTCGCGCTTCAATTCATATACATCAACGCATTTGTAGAAGCCTCGGTCGGACCAGTGGTCCGTATAGCTGTGGGGCTTGGCGCTATGTGGCTGGTATTGAGCATTGTCTCCATCACCAAATTTGGGCTGCGCGGCCTTTGGACCCTTCTGGCTGCACCCTTCGTTTTCTACGCGCCGGGGCTAGTATTGCTGATAGCCGTGGCTTGCGGGCTGGATCGAGAATGCCTGTAGCCGAACGATGTCGCTCGGCGTGACTTAGTCCAGCCGCTCTAAATCCGCTGGTTCGCTCATGGTGACGTCGAGGTCGGTGACCAGGCCGTTGGCGAGGGAATAGACCCAACCGTGCACGGAGATCGTCTGGCCGCGCGCCCAGGCGTCCTGGACGAAGAGGTCCGAGGCGACGTTCCTCACCTGACGCACGACGTTCAGTTCGCAAAGTCGGTCCAGCCGGGCCCGCTCGCCTTCGATCGCCTCCAGCTCGTGGAGATGTTCGTGGTGGACCTCGCGGATCGGGTGCAGCCAGTGGTCGACCAGACCCCGCCGCTCACCGTCGACAGCCGCGCGCACGCCGCCGCAGCCATAGTGGCCGACCACGATGACGTGCTTGACCTTCAGGACGTCGACGGCGAACTGCAGCACCGACAGATAGTTGGCGTCCTGGGGCGGGGCGAGATTGCCGACATTGCGGTGGACGAACATTTCGCCGGGATCCAGGCCGCAGATCTCATTGGCCGGCACGCGGCTGTCCGAGCAGCCGATCCACAGATATTCCGGCGCCTGCTGCGCCTCGAGCCGCTCGAAAAAGCCGGGGTCGGCGGCAACCTTGCCGGCCGCCCAGGCGCGGTTCTTGTCTTTCAGATGATCGAGCACGCGGCGTGCTTAGAAGCTGCTTGGGCCGGCCGCAAGACGCCTTCGCGCTGCAACCGGCCCAAGATCGCCCGCCGGGGCGGGCTTAGCGAAATCAGCCGTGATGGTGGTGGTAGGCGTAATAGTGGTGGCGCCGCCAATGCCTGTGGTGAAGATGGCTGCCGACCACCGCGCCGCCAACGCCGCCGACCACCGCGCCCACCGGGCCGCCGACCACCGCGCCACCGACACCGCCGATGACCGCGCCGCCGAGGGCATTGGCTTGGGCGATGCTCGCGCCGCCCAGAACCAGCAGAGCGCAGCCCGTCATGAGTAGTCGCCGCATATCGATCTCCTAGATGTCGTGGATATTGGTCGCCGCCATGGGGCGTCGCGCCAAGCAACGCGCGGCCAGGGCGGCTGTTCCGCGACGGACGCCGCGCTGGACCGCGAGGCCATCGTCGCTTACCGATCTGGCGACGGCGGGTTCGCAAGGGAGATCGCGGCGATGAGCAAGACCACTGACCAGGGCGCGAAGGCGGTTGGGCCGCTGGCGGGCGTGCGGATCGTCGACCTGACCCAGTTCGTGCTCGGGCCTTATGCGACCCAGACCTTGGGCGATCTCGGCGCCGACGTGATCAAGGTCGAAGAGCCGGCGGGCGACCGCCAGCGCACCTCCGGCAAGGCGCCCAATTCGCCGACCATGGGGCCGATGTTCGTCGCCTTCAACCGCAACAAGCGCTCGGTGGCGCTGGACCTGAAGGATGAGCCCGGGCGCTCGGCGCTGCGTCAGCTGATCGCGACCGCCGACGTCTTCATCCACAATATGCGCCCGGATTCCATCGCGCGTCTGGGTTTCGCCTATGCCGAAGTCGCCAAGGTCAAGCCCGACATCGTCTATGTCGAGGCCATGGGCTTCGACCCCGCCGGTCCCTATGCCGGTCGCCAGGCCTTCGACGACCTGATCCAGGCGGCCTCGGGCGCCTGCGGCCTGAACGCCATGGTCGAGCCGGACGCGACGTTCCGGCCGCTGCCCACCATCATCGCCGACAAGACCAGCGGCCTCTTCGCGGTCATCGCCACCCTCTCGGCGCTTCGCCACCGTGACCGCACCGGCGAGGGGCAATATGTCTGCGTGCCCATGCTGGAGGTCTTCACCGGCTTCCTGATGGCCGAGCATCTCTATGGCGAGACCTACATCCCGCCAACCGGCCACTTCGGCCACACCACGACGATTACTCCCTATCGCAGGCCGCTGAAGACCAAGGACGGCTACCTTGCGGTCGCGCCCGCCGACCGCAAACAGTCGGCAAGGTTCATGGCTCTGGGCGGTATTCCTGACGCTTACGAAAGCGAGCGCTTCACCTCCAAGACGTCGGGCGCCGAGCGGGTCGCGGAGTACCACGCCATGATGGACGAGGCGGCCGCGGCCCACACCACCGCTGAGTGGATGGTGCTGTGCTTTGAAAATTCCATCCCGGGCATGCGCGCCAACCGGCCCGACGAAATTTTCGACGACCCGCAGCTGAAAGAGACCCTGTTCGAGGAACGCCAGCTGGAAGGCGAGGGAACCTACCGCGCCATGAAGCCGGGCCTGCGCTTCTCCAAGAGCCCGGTCTCGATCCGCCGCGACCCGCCCCCGCTCGGCCGCCACACCGACGAGGTTCTGGCGGAACTGAACGCGGTCAAGGCCGCCGAATAGGCGGTTCGGCCATTATTTAATCCGCTCATCCCCGCACAGGACCACGCCCAGCCGGGCCATGCAGGCGTCTTCCTCGTCCTTGATCCAGGACCAGACGGTGCTCTCGTCGTTGTAGCAAAGGATGGCGTTGAGCATGGGATCGGTCCGCTTTTGCCTAAGGACGAACGACTATGCCCCCAGCCGACAAATCAGGTCGATAAGATGAGCCGGCCTCGGCCATGAACCCGCTCACCCTGTTCGGCCTCTTCGCGGTCTTCGCCGGTCTGGTCTGCTATGCCCTGGAGGCGCGGTCGAACTGGTGGACCCTGGGTTTCGCCGCCGCCTGCGGACTGGCCTCGGTCTATGGCTTCCTGCAGGGCGCTTGGCCCTTCGGCCTGGTCGAGGTCGCCTGGGCCCTGGTCGCCATGCGGCGCTGGTGGATGCAGAGAGGCCTGGAGAAGGTCTAGGCCGAGGTCATGGACGCGCTCACCCTGTTCGGCCTGTTCGCGGTCTCCGCCATGCTGGTCTGCTACGCCTTCGAGGCCCGCTCGTCCTGGTGGACCCTCGGGTTCGCCTTCGCCTGCCTGCTGGGCTCGGCCTATGGCTTCCTGCAAGGGGCCTGGCCGTTCGGACTGGTCGAAGCGGCCTGGACGCTCGTCGCCCTGCGGCGCTGGTGGCGCAGCCGCGCGCCAAGCTGAGGGCAGGCCTGGGAAAATCGGCGCCCCGCGCCCTTTCCGGTCGTGCTAGAGCCGCGCCGACCAGCCGTTTCAGCAAGGCGTAGACATGATCAGGACATCCCCGGACGGGTCGAAGCGAACGGGCTCGAGCCGATGATCCTTGCGGTGATCGCGGCCATCGTCTGGGGCGCCGGCCTGGCCTTCTTGCACCTGCCCTTTTTGCTCGCCGTGGTCGGCGCGCCCGTCATCGCCGGTCTGGGCTTCTGGCTTGAGCGCGTGCGGATCACCCAGGCGGCGCCAGCCAATCGGCGGGACTTCTTCCTGCTGCTGGCTGCGGCCTACGGCTTCGTCGCCCTGTTCGCGATCGGGCTGGTCAGTCTATCCTATTCCCTCGTGCCGCTGCTGCTGCATCGATAGGTCGGCCCGCGGCGGCGGTTATCGGCGCGGGTCGCGCATGTCGGCGATCCAGCCCTTCGACTCCTTTTCGATCCAGCCGCGCGCATGGGCCTCGCTCTTGAAGGCCGACACCTTGTCCTTGTGGCCGCTGGGCCAGGTGACCTCGACGTACCACTCGGAAAAGATGCCCATTTGGCGGGGTTGCATCGTCGGATCGTTGTCGGCCATGGCCGCACCTTATACCATGGCCGCCGCCGCTCATGACTTGACTTTCAGGCCTTTAGCGCCGATGTGAGGCGCGCTCGCATCAGCTGCAAAGCCGAAGCGTGATATCCGGTGCTCCAGCCGCGTGAAGGGACTTCGCTTAAGTCCCAGCCTGTCGAGCGCCTCCGAATCCACCAACCGATCGCCCAGGTCACGCGGGGCGTTTGCCACCCGCGCCCGTCGCGGCCGCACCATGCGGTCCGCGCGTTTGCACATATGAAAGACTATTATCACTGTGACTCAATTCACCGACCTTGGCCTCGCCAAGCCGCTCCTCAAAGCGCTGGCCGCCGAAGGTTACGTCACGCCGACGCCGATCCAGGCCAAGGCCATCCCGAGCATCCTGCTCGGCCGCGACCTGCTGGGCATCGCCCAGACCGGCACCGGCAAGACCGCCGCCTTCGCGCTGCCCATCCTGCAACGGCTCGCCGACGACCGTAAGCCCGCGCCCCGCAAGGGCGCCCGTTGCCTGGTGCTGTCGCCGACCCGCGAGCTGGCCAGCCAGATCGCCGAGAGCTTCCGCACCTACGGCGCCCATATGGGCATGACCGTGGCCGTGGTCTTCGGCGGCGCCAAGTACGGCCCGCAGATCAAGGCCCTGCTGGGCGGCGTCGACGTGCTCGTCGCCACCCCCGGCCGGCTGATCGACCACATCGCCGAACGCCACGCCGACCTCTCCTCGACAGAGGTGCTGGTGCTCGACGAGGCCGACCAAATGCTCGACCTCGGCTTCCTGCAGCCCATCCGCCGCATCGTTTCCGGCATGAGCCGCAAGCGCCAGAACCTGTTCTTCTCGGCCACCATGCCCGCCGAGATCGGCAAGCTGGCCGGCGAACTGCTGGTCGATCCGGTCGAGGTGCGCGTCGCGCCCGCGGCCACCACGGTCGAGAAGGTGCAACAGAGCCTGCTGTTCATCGAGGGTCCGCGTAAGCGCGCCCTGCTGGCCGAGCTGCTCGAAGACCCGTCCGTCACCCGCGCCCTGGTCTTCACCCGCACCAAGCGCGGCGCCGACCGCGTCGCCAAGTATCTGGAACAGGCTGACGTCTCCGCCGCCGCCATCCACGGCGACAAAACCCAGCCGCAGCGCGAACGGGCTCTGGCCCAGTTCAAGTCCGGCCAGGTCCGCGCCCTGATCGCCACCGACATCGCCGCGCGCGGCATCGATGTCGACGGGGTCAGCCACGTCATCCAGTACGAACTGCCGCAGGTTCCGGAAGCCTACGTCCACCGCATCGGCCGCACCGCGCGCGCCGGCGCGGCGGGCATCGCCATCAGCTTCTGCGCCGATGACGAACGCGGCCTGCTCAAGGATATCCAGAAGCTGACCCGCCAGACCATCGCCGCCTTCGACCGTCGCAATGACAAGGTGCTGGGCGCGGTCACCGCGGCGACCACCTCCGGCCCCTCGGCGGAACAGTCCCTGCCGCAGGCCAAGGCGCGGCCGCAGAACGGCCAGCACCGCTCGGCCAAGCCGCACAACCATCGCCCGAACGGCCATCAAGGCCAGGGCCAGCCCAACCGCAACCGCCGTCGTGGTGGCGGCGGGGCCAAGGGCCCGGCCAACGGCGCCGCCAAGCCTGCCTGGAATCCCCTGCAGGCTTAAAAAGCCGCGTCCCTTCTCCCCTTGCGGGAGAAGGTGTCAGCGAAGCTGACGGATGAGCAACCATGTTCAGGTTGCGAGCTGTTTGACCCATGGCTTTCCTCT
>ODAK010001616.1_pt1 | contig 24338 bp, 22 predicted proteins | sample 1539591 | NCBI WGS metagenome assembly ODAK01 (sample SAMEA3539303, study PRJEB22396) | soil metagenome | biome: tundra; feature: field; material: soil | place: USA | collected 2010-05 | depth 0.15 m | reverse complement strand
CGGAGAACCCGCCGGCCGCGGCCGGTGTTGACCACGGGTCGTCGGCAGGTGCGCCGCCACCCGATCCGCCGCCATAGCCGCCACCGCCGCCACCGCCGCCACCGCCCGGACCGCGAGCAGCCTTGACGACCTTGGCGGTCGCATTGCGCAGCGAGGGGCCGACCTCGTCGACCTCGACCTCGAAGACAGTGCGCTTCTCGCCTTCTTTGGTCTCATAGGACCGCTGCTTCAACCGGCCCGAAACGATGACCCGCATGCCACGGGTAAGCGATTCGGCGCAGTTCTCGGCCGCTTGCCGCCAGACGTTGCAGGTAAGGAAGAGGCTCTCGCCGTCCTTCCACTCGTTCGTCGCCTTGTCCATGAAACGCGGCGTCGAGGCGATGCGGAACTTCGCGACGGCTTGGCCGTTGGGGGTGAATCGCAACTCGGGGTCGTCAACCAGATTGCCGACCAGCGTGATGACAGTGTCGCCCGCGGCCATGGCTAGTGCTTCTCCGGCCGCATGAGCTTGGTGCGCAGCACGGTCTCGTTGAGGTTCAGTTGGCGGTCGAGTTCCTTGACGGACGCCGGCTCGGCAACGATGTCGATCACTGCGTAGATGGCCTCAGTCTTCTTGGAGATCTCGTACGCCAAGCGGCGTCGGCCCCACACGTCGACCTTGTCTACAGTGCCGCCATCTTGGCGAACGACACCGAGAAACTGATCGAGGGAGGGGGCGACGGTCTTCTCTTCCACATCGGGATCGAGAAGCACCATCAGTTCGTAACGACGCATGCGTGCACCGACCTCCTTCGGTCTGGGCGGCCACGGTCGATCCGTGGCAGGAGGGCTCGTTGCGTCGAAGCAACGCGTCACAGTACCAAGCCGGCGGCCCCGACCCGAAATCCCGTCCACAGGCCGACGGCAAGTGTCCGGCGTCCGGCCTAAAGTGAATCTATGACCACGTCGCTGCCGAAGATCGGTGCTCACGTCGACCAGGACGACCCGCTCGCGGAGGCGCGGGCGCGCGAGGCCGACCTCGCACAGTTCTTTCTCGGCGACCCCCAAGACTGGAAGGCGCCGCAGATCCGGGCTGGCGTCGAGGCCCTCAAGGGTGCCCCGATCGACCTATACGTCCACTCGCCGTACGTCATCAACGTTGCCACAACGAACAACCGAATCCGGATCCCGAGCCGCAAGATCCTCGCCCAGCACGCCGATGCCGCCGCTAGCATCGGTGCGAAGGCGCTGATCGTGCACGGCGGCCACGTCCTGAAGGACGACGACCCGGCGGTCGGGGTCGACAACTGGCGGAAGACCTTCGAACGCTGGACGCCGCCGCTGCCGATCTACATCGAGAACACTGCGGGCGGCGACAACGCCATGGCGCGCCACTTCGACCGGCTCGCGATGCTGTGGGATGCCGTCGGCGAGTACGGGCCTGGGTTCTGCCTCGACACCTGCCACGCCCACGCGGCCGGGGAGGATCTCGTCGACGTTGTCGCGCGGGTGAAAGCCATCACCGGCCGCATCGACCTCGTGCACGCCAATGGTTCGCGCGACCTGTTCGGCTCGGGCGCTGACAGGCACGCCAACTTCGAGGACGGCGAGATCGACCCCGCGCTCATCGTCGAGGTCGTGCGCCAGGCGGGGGTGCCCGTCGTGTGCGAGACGCCGAACGGAGCCGCCGGACAGGGCGCCGACATCGCCTATCTCCGCAAGCACCTCAGCGCCGACGCCTAAGTCTCAGTTCAGGGCCATCACGGGCTCTGGCTCGTCGTAGCGCGGCTCGTCGTCGAAGACGTCGGACGCGCCGTCGAGCACCCCACCAGACGGATCGTCGCTGCCGTCGGCCCGCACCACATCGCGATCCGGTCGAAGGATGTCGATGATCACCAACACGCACAGCGCCAGCACCGAGATGTCCCTGATGGCGAGGGAAACCGCGTAGGGCCCGTACTCCAGGCCCTTCCCTGTCCGACCACTCGGGTCGCCGAGTAGGTACATCCAGATGCCGAGGAAGTAGATGATCTCGGCGGCCTGCCAGACCAGGAAGGCCCGCCACCGTGGCCGCGCAAGCACCACGAGCGGCAGCAACCAGAGCACGTACTGCGGCGAATAGACCTTGTTGAGCACCAGGAAGAACGCCAGGGTCAAGAAGCACAGTTGTGGCAGCCGCGGCCGGCGGCGGGCAGCCAACGCGATCCAGCAGACGCCGAGGAAGGCGATAGCGATCGCAGCCGCCTCATACAAGTTGAGCTGATTCGTCGTGTAGTTCCAGCCGAACCAATGGATCTCGTCATGGAAGACCACGGTTGATTCGGGTCGCGAGAACACGTACCAGATCGAGCCCCAGTCAGCGCCCCGCGTGCGACTGAAGTAGTAGAACCGAAACCACCCTTCGGGTCTCGTGATCCAGATCGGGACGTCGACCACTGCCCACGCGAGCGCGGCTCCCCCGAGTGCGGTCCAGAAGGCCTTCAGCTGCCGCGCCCGCCAGCACAAGAGCAGCAATGGCAGGAAGAACACGATCGGATAGAACTTCGTCGCAATCGCGAGGCCAAGCAGCGCGCCAGCCAAGAAGTTGCGTTTTCGCGACCATGCCAACATCCCCAGCGAGGTCAGCGCGACCGCCAGGAGGTCCCAGTTGATCAGCCCGGCCAAGACCAGCGCGGGGGCGGCGGCGAACATTGCGGCGTCCCATATTCGACGGCGGTTGGTGAGCGCCGTCGCGATCACCGCGATGACCGCCGCGATCGTCAGCATCAGCCAGGTCAGGTCGATGAAGCCCTGGCCACGCTCGTTCGAGGGGTACAAAGCCCTCGTCGCGAGGGAGCCCACCTCCATCGCGGCCCCGATCATGACCGGATACTCGACCTGACCGGTCGGCTTCCCCGGCTGATCGTTGGCTTCACTGTGGGCATCCCAGTAGGGGATTTTCCCGTCGGACAGGCCCTCGCCCAAGTACAGCGGGTAGATGTCGTTGTAACAGACGTGGCTGTACTGAAACCCGCCCGCCCAGGACTGGTTGCGGCACGGGTATTTCTGCATGTAGCCGAGCACCGAGCTCGCAAGGGCGAGCGCGATCAGGACCCGCAGCGGAGTCCACCACGACCACCCAGTGCGTGCGTGCCTGCCGAGAGGCCCGCCGAAAGCCGCACTCCCACCGCGAACGAACGGATCGTCATGCGTGGGCGCGATCACCCCCGCTGCCGAGTCCGCCGGCACGTCGTCCATGACAGGAAAACCTAGTCGGCCACCGGGTGCAAGCCGCGGACCCCCCGCTTACTGCGAGCCGCGTACTCCGACCCGCTTACTCCGACCCGCTTACTCGGACCCGCTTACTCGGACAGGGCGCGCTCGCGCGAATGAGTCAGCCGGCGGGCCGCGACCTGGGTGCCGGCCCGCGCGAGGCCGCCGTGGCCGAGCACGAATGACTGGCGCAGGTGGTTCCACCCGCAGCTCTGGCACACCTCGACCACGTAGACCGTGAACTCGCTGACCTCGTACTCCATCTGCGCGAGCTCGCGGGTCGCCTTGATCCGACCGCTGTATTGGCCGAGGGCGTCGCCGTAGGTGTAAGTGACGTGCATCAACGGCTCCTTGCGGCAGACCGGGCACTGCTCGCTGGTCGGCTCGCCATGGAACTTCGCCGCCCGCAGCAGGTACGGGTGCGCGTCACACACGTCGGTCGCCGTCGCCCGGCCGCCGAACAGCGCGGCCAGGACGGCCCGACGCGCCAGCGAGTAGTCGATGAGGGACCGGGTCGTCTCCACGGCGGTCATTTTAGCCACCGAAAGAGGTCGGTGTTTGCGAATGCGAGGGACGACCCGTATCGTTGCGATGTATCGGCTCGATACATCGAGGAGCAGCAGTGGCGCAAGCAGTCAAGAGGTCGGGACGCTCCGGCGTCCTCGAGCTTGCCGTCCTGGGGCTGCTCCACGAGTCACCAATGCACGGCTACGAACTCAGCAAGCGCCTGAACACCATGCTCGGCGCCTTCCGCGCATTCTCCTACGGCTCGCTCTACCCGTGCCTGAAGCAGATGCTGGCCCTTAGTCACGTCAGCGCGGACGGCGAATCGACGGGAAGCCGTAGCAAGATCGTCTACCGGCTGACCGCCGACGGCAAAGAGCACCTGCAGAACCTGCTTGGCGAAGCCGGACCTTCGTCGTGGGAAGACGAGAACTTCGGCGTGCATTTCGCCTTCTTTTCTCAGACGGACGCCGAGGTGCGGATGCGCATCCTCGAAGGCCGCCGCAGCCGCCTCGAAGAGCGGCTCGACAACGTGAAGACCTCCGTCGCCCGCACTCGCGAGCGGGTCGACAGCTACACCCTCGAACTTCAGCGGCACGGTCTCGAATCCGTCGAGCGCGAGGTCCGCTGGCTGACCGAACTGATCGAAACCGAGCGGCGCGCCGACACTGCGCCCTCAAGCTCCACCAATGTCTAGCGCCATCACTTGTACGGGGATTAACCAAAAAGGAGCACCGCTCATGGGTTCGGTTCGGGTAGCCATCGTTGCCGTCGGTAACTGCGCCGCGTCGCTCGTCCAAGGAGTCGAGTTCTACAAGAACGCCGACCCGGAAGACCGGGTGCCGGGCCTCATGCACGTGCAGTTCGGCCCGTACCACGTGCGCGACATCAAGTTCGTCGCGGCGTTCGACGTCGACGGCAAGAAGGTCGGTTCCGACCTCGCCGACGCGATCGGTGCCAGCGAGAACAACACCATCAAGTTCTGCGACGTGCCCACGACCGGCGTCGTCGTGCAGCGCGGGCACACCTATGACGGTCTCGGCGACTACTACCGCGACATCATCCAGGAGTCCGAGGAAGAGCCGGTCGACGTCGTGAAGGCGTTGAAGGACGCCAAGGTCGACGTGCTGATCTCCTACCTGCCCGTCGGGTCCGAAGTCGCCGACAAGTTCTACGCCCAGTGCGCGATCGACGCCGGCGTCGCCTTTGTCAACGCGCTTCCCGTCTTCATCGCCAGCGACCCAACGTGGGCGAAGAAGTTCGAGGACGCCGGGCTGCCGATCATCGGCGACGACATCAAGAGCCAGGTCGGCGCGACGATCACACACCGCGTCATGGCCAAGCTGTTCGAGGACCGTGGTGTCGAACTGTTGCGCACGTATCAGCTGAACTTCGGCGGCAACATGGACTTCATGAACATGCTGGAGCGCAAGCGCCTGCAGTCCAAGAAGATCTCGAAGACGCAGTCCGTCACGTCGCAGATTCCGCACGAGATGGCGAAAGCCGACGTGCACATCGGACCGTCCGACTACGTGCCGTGGCTCGACGACCGCAAGTGGGCGTACGTGCGCCTCGAAGGTCGTTCGTTCGGCGACACCCCGCTGAACCTCGAGTACAAGCTTGAGGTGTGGGACTCCCCGAACAGCGCCGGAGTCATCATCGACGCAGTCCGCGCAGCAATGATCGCGAAGGACCGCGGCATCGGCGGACCGGTCAATTCGGCGGCCAGCTACTTCATGAAGAGCCCGCCCGTGCAATACAGCGACGACGACGCTCGTCAGGCAGTGGCCGACTTCATCGCCGGTACGGTTGACCGCTAGGAGCCAACTCCATGTTCGGCAGCCCATTGGCGCAACGCAGCTGAAGCGGCGTCCTTGCCAATGGGTCCGGCATCGAGCCTGAGTTCGAGCAGGTACCGGTACGCGCGGCCAACATCCGGCCCGGGTGGGATGCCGAGTACGGCACTGATCTCGTATCCGTCGAGTTCCGGCCGCAGCGCGTCAATTTGCTCCTGCTCACGCAGTGCGTCAATGCGCTCTTCGAGGTCGTCGTACGCAGCGGACAGTGCGGCTGCGCGTCGCTTGTTGCGCGTCGTGCAATCCGAGCGGGTGAGCTTGTGCAACCGATCGAGCAGCGGGCCCGCGTCGCGGACGTAGCGGCGCACGGCGGAGTCGGTCCACTCGCCGGTGCCATATCCGTGAAAGCGCAGATGCAGCTCGACGAGCCGCGACACATCGGCAACGACGTCCTTCGGATATTTCAGCGCAGTCAGCCGTGCCTTCGCCATCTTCGCGCCGACGACCTCGTGGTGATGGAACGAGACGCGGCCGCCCGGTTCTTTGCGACGAGTCGCCGGCTTGCCGATGTCGTGCAGCAATGCCGCAAGCCGCAACACCAGGTCCGGTTCGTCGGAGGCACCCTCTAATGCAATCGCTTGTTCAACGACCGTAAGTGTGTGTTCGTAGACATCCTTGTGCCGGAAGTGCTCATCGCTTTCCAGTCGCAGCTTCGGCAACTCGGGAAGTACAAGGTCGGCAAGGCCGGTGTCGACAAGCAGCGCAAGGCCGCGCCGCGGTTCCTGCGTGCACATCAGCTTCGAGAGCTCGTCACGTACTCGCTCCGCCGACACCTTCGTGATGCGCTCGGCCATCGCCGTCATAGCGGCGGCGACCGATGGGTCGACATCGAACCGAAGCTGCGATGCGAATCGGGCCGCTCGCATCATCCGCAACGGGTCGTCGGAGAAGGAGTCCTCGGGAAGGCCGGGCGTTCGGAGAAGATGCGCACCGAGGTCGCGGGCGCCACCGAACGGGTCGTGGAACACATGATCAGGAACGCTAAGAGCCATCGCATTCACGGCAAAATCCCGGCGACGTAGGTCTTCGTCTAGTGAGTCGCCGTAGACGACGTCGGGCTTACGAGACACGGTGTCGTAGGTCTCGTAGCGATAGGTCGTGACTTCTAGCCGTACACCGTCCTTGAGCAGCCCGACAGTGCCGAAGGCGATCCCGGACTCCCATTTGCTGTCACGCCACTGCTTGGTGATCCGCAAGATCTCGTCCGGACGCGCACTCGTGGCGAAGTCCAGATCATTGCCAAGCCGGCCCAGCAACGCGTCGCGGACTGAGCCGCCGACGAGGGCGAGATCATGACCCGCATGCGCAAACAGTTCGCCGACTTCGTCAACGATCGGCGCCGCCCGGGTCAGCTCGTCGATCGCGGCCCGTTGCGTGCTCGTTAGCGAAGGCTGGTGGGAACGCGACGCAGGCACAGGGGTCAAGGGTAGGCCTAGTAAGGCGAAACGCCGTGGTGGGCTGGGGGCAAATGACCCGGTCGGCCGGGTTGGAGTCACTTCCACGGGGAATCTCACCCGGCACGAAGAGCAACGCCTGTTCGTCCTCAACGATGAGCTTCACCTGTTCCAAGTGAATGACCGGGTTGTTTACCGTCACGCAATCGTGATTCGCTCGTGACTTCAGGGGTTCCTTTCCCGGCCGAGCACCCCTAATGTCTGTTTTGGCGGCGCCGCTAGGCGCGCGTCGGTGAGCGAGGTCAACATGTTGGGTCCGCTCGACATCCACCAGTACCTGCTAGAGCACGGCGTTCACCACGAGATCGTCCGGCTACCCCGACCTGCCGCAAACGCTGAGCATCTCGCCGAGGTCCTCGAAGTTACGCCGCGGCGCTGTCTGGCGATCCATCCATTCCATGCTCTTACCCCTGATGGCGACGCGCTTGTCCTGGTGCTCGCCCCAGCCGACGAAGACCCCAGTGCTGCGACGCTGATCTCCGCGCTACGCGACCTATTGCACGATCGTCTGACGCCGGACGCCGAGCTCAGCGTCGCAGGTGCAGCTCTGGTCAGCCGTCGCACCGACTACATCGCCGGGCACCTGGCTCCGTTGCTGCTGCCCGCTGACGTCATTGTGGTCAGCACGCAAGGCGTGCTCGATCTCGCGACGTCGATCATCTACACCGCAACCGGCGACGGTGGCACAGCGCTGGGGATCGGTGCCACGGACTTGCTCAACCTGACCCAGGCGATCGTGCTGTGTAGCGACGGCCCCGCCGACAGGGACGCCTCCGCTGCCAGCGGCTATGACGTCGGCGCGGTTGACCACATCGACCTCGACCCGATGCCGGCAACCCCACTGCCGTCGACACCGATCATCATTCCGCTCCCGAACGAGGCCGTCCTCGATGACTTCGAGCGGCCGGTCGGGGCCGTCACAGCGGCGCGGGTCCGTGCGCGTACGCCGCTTGTCGTTCCCGCTACACAGGCCGTCGCAGCCTCTGCGCCGCCCACCGTTCCCGCCGCGCCAGCCGTCGCAGCCACCGCGAGCTGACTGCGCGGTCGACCGGACTTCGCCGGCGCAGCCCACCGGCCTTCGCCGGCTAGGCCATTACGATCGAGCCGTGCCTCCTGGACGCCGACCTCTCCCACGCCTCCGCCGCGTCGAGGAAACGTCCGCAGGCGGATTGGTCGTCGACGCTGGGATCCCGGGGATTCGCGGCCGCCGCGCCGCGCTAATCGCCCGGCACGACCGGCGCGGTCGGCTGGTGTGGTCGCTGCCGAAGGGCCACGTCGAGGCTGGGGAGACCACAGAAGTAGCGGCCGTCCGGGAAATCGCCGAAGAGACCGGAATCGCCGGCCGCGTCGTCGCACCGCTTGGCACCATCGACTTTTGGTTCGTGGCTGAGGGCCGCCGCATCCACAAGACGGTTCACCATTACCTGCTGCTGGCAGAAGGCGGCGAGCTGTCCGATGACGACATCGAGGTCGTCGAGGTGGCATGGGTGCCGCTGGAGGAACTCGCGCAGCGGCTGGCCTACGACGACGAGCGCCGCCTTGTCGACCAGGTGCCGGGGCTGCTCGCGGACATCGCGTGAAGTCTCGGGGCCGCTACAGGCACCTGGCCAGCGCGAGGGGCCGCTGCCTGCGACTGGCTGGCGCGGCGGTGACGATGGTTTTCCTGGCAACCGGCGGTCTCGCGATCACAGGCGTGGCGCAGGCTGCGCGAACGCCGAGCGCGACGCCGAGTCCGACACCGACGCCGTCAAGCGCACCGAATCTGGTCACAATCACGCTGGCGAGCTTGGAGCCGAAGGCAGTCCAGCCGCACGACACGATCGTGCTCGACGGCACCGTCACGAACATCTCGGGCGGACCACTGTCGAGCGTGAGCGTCGCCGCGCGCGCGTCGGCAAAGCGCATCAACACGCGCTACGACCTGGCCCATGACAACGACCCGAACGTCGTGCTCGGAACGACCGTTTCCAACACCCGCGTGACGATCGGCTCACTCGCAGCTGGCCAGTCCGCACACTGGACGCTCAAGGTGCCGGTCGACCGCCTCGACCTACCGTCGTCCGCCGCTGATTTCGGCGCGTATCCGCTGGCTGTCGACGCGCGCACGACGGCCGGGCGCACGGTCCTCACCACGCGGCTGCCAATGGCGCTCGTGTGGATGCCGACCGGTGCGCAGTTCACGCCGACGCAGATCAGCTGGCTTCTCCCACTGGTCGACGGGATACATCGCGGCGACAGCGACGCTTTCCTCGACGACACGCTCGCGACTGATCTCGCGCCGACCGGCCGCCTTGGTCGCCTACTCTCGCTCGCGTCGGCGGCGCGCGTGCCGATCACGTACGCGATCGACCCCGCGCTCGTGGACGACGCCACCGTGATGGCCGGGGCGGCGCAGCTCTCAGCCGGTGTGTCGGGGGTCACCGGCGTCGCGCCGGCGTCCGGCGGCGCGTCAACCCCCGCGCCTGCTTCGAGCACTGGGCCACCGTCGACCAAACCGTCCAGTCCGCCCAAGCAAGGGAGCAAATCTGCGAGCGGGACGCCGCCGGCAGCTGAGCCGACTCCGTATCAGGTCGTCACGGGCGACAACGGCGGGGCAACCACCAGCGGAACGGGCGAAGCAGCGGCCACGAACTGGCTCGCCACGCTGCACACGGAAGTCTCCGCACCCGGCGCGGCGGTAATCGGGCTGCCGTATGGCGACACCGACCTGGTTGCCGTCGAGCGCGCCGGCCTGACCAGGGAAATCGCCATCGCTCGCTCCACCGGCCAGTCGACCTTGACCGCCGATCTCGTGGCTCCGACTGTGCCGAACGTGGTCTGGCCGGTCGGGGGCACCCTCGATGAGCCGACACTGGACGACCTCGCCGGCGATCTGGTCGACACGGTCGTGCTCGCCGACACCGCGCTTCCGCCGCGCGACAGCAACGCGGTTACCGGCGCGCGCACGAACTTGCAGACCGCGTCGGGCACGGTACGCGCTGTGCTCACCGACTCGACGCTGAGCTCCATGCTGAACACAACCAGCGGCACGTCATCCAATGCGGACGGCGGAGTGCGGGTCGCCGAGCAGCGCTTTCTCGCCGAGACGATGCTCGTCACCGAGCAGCGACCGGGCGCCGGCAGCTCCGTGGTGATCGCACCACCGCGCAACTGGAATCCCACCGACGGGTTCGCGGCGTCCCTACTCACGGACAGCGCGACGATGCCGTGGCTTCGGGGCGCCAACGTCGGCCAGGTAGCCGATCAGCCGACGGACGGGGTCCCTCGACAGTCCCTTGTCTACAGCGCCGCGGCTCGAGCCGCCGAGGCGCCAGTCGAGGACCTGCTTCCGATCGCCGAACTGCGGGGCCAGCTTTCCGCATGTAGCGCAGTCCTGGGTTCTAGCACCACGGAGACTTTCATCAACACCTCGAGCATCGCGATCCTGCGTGCGGAATCCAGCGCCCTGCGCGCGGATCCGGCTCGATCCGCAGCGATTAGAGGTGCTGTGCAGGCCGAGCTCGACGCCCAGATCGCGAAGGTCTACATCGTCAAACCGGGCCTGATCACGCTGACCAGCAGAAGACAGAAGATCCCGATCACCGTCGTCAACAACCTGCCAGATCCGGTGACGATTCAGATCCGGCTGACGGCGGTGAACGCGGCGCGGCTGACCGTCGCCCCGCAGCAACCCTTCACCGTTGCGGGGAACCAGACTCGGCACGAAGTGCTGATCGAGGTCGAAGCAACTACCGGCGGGCGCTTTGATGTCGCTGCGCAACTGTGGACGCCGGACGCCAACCCACGCCCGTTTGGCGCACCGGTTCCGTTCGTCTTGAACTCGACTGCTTACGGCGCAGTCGCTCTCGTGATTGCGGCCACCGCCGCGGGATTGGTGTTCCTGGTGTCGGCGATCCGGGTGATCCGCCGGATCGTCGCCTCCCGGCGTCCACCTCACGACGGCGCGCAACTACCCGCTGCCGCGGCCGACTCTTCACCGGTGTCGTGACAATCGCGGACGGCCCTGCCGTCGCACCCCGCGACACCTTGGCCCGATCGAGCACGGTCATGGCGATCGGGACGGTTGCCTCGCGCGGTACGGGTTTCGTCCGGACTGTGGTGCTCGCAGCGGCCCTCGGCAGCGGTGCTCTGGCCGAGACGTACAACATCCCGAACACGATCCCGAACGCCATCTATGACTTGCTGCTCGGCGGAATCCTCACCAGCGTCGTCGTCCCGCTCCTGGTGACAGCCGTCAAGGACGACGCGCAGGCTGGAGAGCTCTACGCGCAGCGCCTGCTTACTGTCGTCGCGGTCGGGCTCGGCGTGTGCACCGCGGCGGGCGTACTCGCCGCGCCTCTGATCATCGACGTCTACGCACACGGGCTCACCGGCGAGCAGCGCTCGCTGTCGGTCACCTTCGCGCGGTACTTCCTGCCGCAGGTATTCTTCTACGGACTGAGCGCGACAATCGGCGCGATCCTCAATACCCGTGGGCGTTTCGCGGCCCCGATGTGGGCGCCGGTTCTGAACAACCTCGTCCTGATCGGCACCGGCCTCCTCTTCATTGCTGTCACCGAGGCTGAGCCGGTGGCGAAGCTGACCAACCTGCAGGTCAGCCTCACCAACGGCGAGATCCGGCTGATCGGCATCGGGACGACGGCGGGCGTCGTCTTGCAAACCCTCGCGCTATGGCCGTCTCTTCGGGCGTCGGGCTTTCGATGGCGACCTCGGTTCGACTGGCGCGGTAACGGGCTCGGCGAGGCAGTCACGCTCGGCGGATGGGTACTGGCCTATGTGGCGATGAACCAGCTCGGGTTCGTCATCGTCACGAACCTCGGCAAGGCGGCCGGCCGCGCGGCCCTCGCGCATCGGATCGGGCACACCGACACGTTTTCCGCCTATACCTACGCCTACCAGCTGTTCCAGCTGCCGTACGCGATCGTCGCCGTGTCCATCATCACGGCACTCCTGCCACGCATGAGCGCCCACGCGGCGCAGGGCCGATTCGACGACGTGCGAGCTGACCTCTCGACGGGCTTGCGCACCAGTGGCGTCGCGGTGGTGCCGGCGACCGTGATGCTGATCGCGCTGGCGCCGGAAATCACTACGGTCATCTTTCGCTGCCTCCCCCACACGCGCGTCAGCGCTGCCGACGCGCGCTACATCGGCTGGGTGCTGGTCGCGTTCAGCATCGGCCTCGTGCCGTTCGCGATGTTCCAGCTACTCCTGCGGGCGTTCTACGCCCTGCATGACACGCGCACACCCGCGCTCATCAACGTCGTCGCGACCCTGGTCAACATCGGTGCGGACGTCGGCCTCTACATCGCGCTGCCGCCCGGGTCACGAGTGGTGGGGCTCGCCCTTGGGTTCGCGGCGTCCTACTGGGTCGCCTTCGTCCTTACCGCGAGAGCGGTGGGTCGCCGGCTCGACGGCATCGACGGACGCCGGGTCACCCAGACCTACGTCAGGGTGTCGCTCGCCTCCGCCGTCGCAGGCGGGGCCGCTTTCGGACTCGCAGAGCTGACCGGCGTGCTGCTCGGCCACGGGGTCACCGGCAGCGTCGTCGCACTTGTGGCCGGCGGCGGCATCGGCCTGGGCATCTTGGCCACCGCTGTCTCGCGGATGCGCATCAGTGAGGCAACCCGGATCCTCGACGCAGTTCGAGCCCGTCTCGCAGGCACCAGCGGAGCCAGCTAAGACGCAGGCTGAAATGCCAGCAAAACTGGCCAAATCGGCGTCCCGATTACTCCGAATGGACCCTCGCGATACGACCGATCAGCGTCCACCACGCCAGCGAAAGCTCAAGGCGACCCGTCCCGGCGCCGACGTAACGGTCGAGGTGACACGCTCTTGAGTACCAAGAAATGGGCTCGCAGGCTGGACGACGTCGCGCCCGATTCAGGCGACGTCATCCTCAGCTGGCTGACGCGCGTTGTGCTGGTGATCGCGGCAACCGCGGTTGTGGGCTTTGACGGCCTGTCGATCGCCGTCGCTCACGTCAGCGCGAAGGACGATGCCAACTCCGCGGCCGTCGCCGCCGCAACTGCGTGGGTCAGCGACAAGGGTTCCCTCGCACCGACCATGCTCGCAGCGCAAAACTCGGCGGCCGAACACGACGAGACCGTACTGCCGGGCAGCATCACCGTCGGCACGGACGGAACGGTGCACCTCAAACTTGAGCGCGACGCAACAACCCTGCTAGTTCGCCACATCGGCCCACTGCGGTCATGGGCGAGAGTGATCGTCAAGGGTTCGGGTAAGGCAGATCCGACGACATGAGCGGCCGATGGACAACGTCGGCCGCCCTCGTCCTGGTCACCACGATGGCGGGCGTGGCGACGGCCTTCGGTACCGGCGGCCTGCCGGGCACGGCGTCCGGGGACCTTGCGGCACCATCCATTGGCCTAGCGGCACCATCCATTGGCCTAGCGGCACCATCCATTGGCCTAGCGGCCATGGCCGACCCTCTCTCCGACGCTGAGACACAAGCTCGGCAGCTACAAGCCGAGGTCAGCCAGCTGCAGCTGCGAGTCGAAATAGCGAGCGAGCGTTACGACGGCGCGCAGGCCGCGCTAGTGCAGCTCGTCATCACCCAGGAACAGGCAACGCGCGCCGCTACGGCAGCAATCGAGGCCGCCGACAACGCCCGCGCAGTCGCTGACACGACCACGCGCGCGTTGTACATGTCGGGCGGCATCACGGGGCTCTACGCAACCGTGTTGAGCGGCCAGAATCCTGCGCTACTCCAGGCCGGGTTGCACAGCGTTCAAGTCGTTTCGGATGCCGACACCGACGCCCTGGCCACTGTCGGAGCCTCGTTGCAAGCTGCCGCAGCTGCCAACGCCGAAGTCGCCAGCTTGCGCACCAAGCAAGATGAGCTGACCGCCCAAGCGGCGAACGCGACCGCCGACGCGCAAAATGCCCTAGCCGAGGAGCAGGCAGCACTGCAGGGTGCGAAGGCCCAGGTTGTCGCCCTGGAGCAGCAGTTCCAGGCCCAAGTCGCAGCCGAAAAAGCCGCGCGCGATGCACGGACCTTGGCCGCCGCCCGGCGCGCTGCGGCTGCCGTGGGGCTCGTCAACACCGGCGGCGTCAGCCGGATCGCGCTCTTCGCGATTGAGGCCGCGCAAACCCAGGTCGGAAAGCCGTACATGTACGGTGCCGCCGGGCCTGACAGTTGGGATTGCTCCGGCCTAACCCAGTGGGCGTTCGCGCAGGCCGGCGTGCTAATCCCGCGCACCGCTGCGGATCAGTACGCGGCAATACCGACCAAGGTTGGGCTCGGCCAGCTCGAGCCTGGCGACCTGCTCTTCTGGGCGACCAACACTGCGGACCCCACGAGCATCCACCACGTCGCGATCTACGTCGGCAACGGATTGATGGTCGCCGCGCCACACACCGGCTCGAACGTTCAAGTCGAACCCGTGTATCTAGACGGCTACATCGGCGCGGCTCGCGTCGGCTGACGCAATAGCATGAACCGAATGGCGCATAGCACCGCGGGAGGTCTGCTGTGGGCGGCGCACCGGCCGTGGCACCGGGCCTAATCGTCGCCGAGCGCTACCGGATCGAATCGCCGCTTTCTGGTGAGACCGGGACAGAGCGGGTCGGCGGACTCTGGCGGGCCTATGACGAGGTGCTCGCGCGCCCAGTCGCGATTCTGCTGGTGCGAGGCGACGACCCAGGCGTCCCGGAAGTGCTCGCGGGCGCGCGCGCCGCGGCCGGACTGACGCACGCCGCCGTCGTCCGCGTCTATGACGCCGGTGAGGCGCCAGGACTCGCGTTCGTCGTCACCGAATTCCTGTCCGGCGGTTCGCTCGAAAGCCAACTGATGATCGGTCCGCTCGATCCCGCCGTCGCGGTCGACCTCGTCTCGGACCTGGCGGTCGGTGTCGCGGCCGCACACCACGTCGGCTTGCACGGCCTTTCGTTGACACCGCGCAGCGTGCTGTTCACAGCGACCGGGGCGCCACGCCTGGTCGGCATCGGGCTGGCCGGATACATCGCCCGCAGCACGGCGCCGCTCACCCCACCGCCCGGCGCCGACGGCTCCGCCGCCACAGTTGCCCAGCCCCTCCATGCGGGCGACGCCGGCGAACTCGAGCGCGGGCGGTTCGACGCCGTCGGCTTGGCCAATTTGCTGTATGCAGCATTGACCGCTCGATGGCCCGGTCTGGCTGTCGACAGCGCGCTGCCACCCGCGCCTTACACCGAGGGGCACCTGCGGACACCGCGCCAGGTGCGCGGCGGGGTGCCACGCGAAGTTGACGAGGTCGTCGCGCGGGCCTTGGGTGACGAGACGCTGCTGCGTGGGCTGCCGGAAATCGCCTCGCCCGCCCAGTTTGCGGCGGCCCTCGCACCGCTGCGCGCGGCGACCGACGACGCGCACCCATACGGCGTGGATACCGGGCCGATCGCCGACCTCGAGGCTCGCCAGGCCCGCCTGGTCAACACCCGCCTCGTCCCCGTACAAGTGTGGCAGCGCTGGGCTGTTGGCATCGGGGTGCTGTTGCTCGCGGTCGTGGTCGCGGGCTTGCTGCTCGGCGGAAAGCACGGCTACCTGAGCTTCGTTCACGGCGCCGAGCCCGCGGCGTTGACCCCCACGCCGACCGCGACGCCGAAGGTCACCTCGAGTGCGGTCGCTGGCGTCGTCCCCACCCAGGCTGGCGCCCTCGCGCCGGGCCTGGTGACCGAGTTCGACCCGTACGGCAAGCACGATGATCCACACGTGTCGGAGGCTCCGCGGGCCATCGATGGCAGCTCCGCGACTGTGTGGCGGACCCAGATCTACCGAACGGCCGACCTTGGCAAGCTCAAGCCGGGGGTTGGATTGCTGATGGACCTTGGCGCCTCGCGCAAGGTAGCCGCGGTTCACCTCCTGCTGCTCGGTAACGGCACCTCGGTCGAGCTGTTCGAAAGCGACACCGTGCCAGCCAACGAGAAGGCAATGACGCTCGCTGCGGCACAAGCCAGTGCGCCCAGCGACGTCACCATGCGGCTATCGACCGCGACGACCGCTCGCTATTGGGTGGTTTGGCTGACCAAGCTGCCCGCGGCCGGGACCGGCTTTCAGGGGGGCATCGTCGAAATGACCTTCCTGTCGTGAAGTCTGCCGTGGATTCTGTAGAGCCGTCGATAGGCTTCGCCGCGTGACGGACGGGGTGACGGACGGCATTGCGGACGGCGCGAGGGCCGGCAATTCCGGGCGCGTGGCCAGCCCGGACGATCCAGACGCCGTCCTGCTCAGGCGGCATCTCGACGGCGATCCAGCCGCCTTCACGGAAATCTTCCGGCGCCACCGCGACCAACTCTGGGCAGTGGCCCTGCGGAGGACAGGTGATCCCGAAGACGCGGCCGACGCGGTACAAGATGCACTCATCTCCGCGATGCGTCACGCCGCCTCGTTTCGTGGCGACGCCAAAGTGAGCACCTGGCTACATCGGATCGTGGTGAACGCCTGCCTCGACCGGTTGCGGCGCCGGGCCGCGCATCCGACCAGCCCCCTTCCGGACGACGATCACGCACCGAGCGCGCTCCGCGATGACTATGCCGACCGCGACACCGCGGCCGATGTGCACGCCGCACTCGCGACGTTGCCGGCCGAGCAGCGGGCGGCCATCGTGCTCGTCGACATCGAGGGCTACCCCGTCGACGAGGTCGCCGCGATGCTCGAGGTGCCGTCCGGCACGATCAAGAGCCGGTGCGCTCGCGGCCGGGCGAAGTTGGTCCCGCTGCTCTCTCATCTCAAGGGCGGACCCGACACTGGCGACCAGCACGGCGAGGAAACGCGGAACCCCGCCGGGGCGGACAGCGTCGAACCACCGATGAACCCACCCCGAGAGGACCTCCGGTGAACACCCCGCACCCGGACCTCGAGACGCTTGCCGAACTCGCGGATCGCGACATTACGCCAGCCTCCGAAACCGCCGGCCCCGACACGGCAATCGACCCCGCAACCGCGGAGATCCTTGGCCACGTCGCCGGGTGCGCCGCGTGCACGGCGGATCTCGAAGCCCTGCGCCGCGTCCGGGAAACGTTGCGAGCACTGCCACTTGTCCCTATGCCGGCGGACGTGGCCGAGCGCATTGAGGCGGCCCTGCTGGCCGCCAGGGAGCCCGACGCGGCGGCCGGCCCGATCGCAGCGAGCAGCGCGCGTTCCAGCGCCGCGCCCGATACCGTCGTCCCACTTCGATCACGGTCGGCCGTGGCCTCGCGGCAACGTCCAAGCGGCGCAGCTTCGCGCTGGCGAACGATGCCGTACGGCGCCGCGGCGTCCATCGTTGTCGTGCTGGCCATCATCGTCGTCGGTGCCGTCGCCCTCGGGCACTCCGGCAACAACTCGAAGAAATCAGCGAGCTCCCCGGCGGTCGCCGCCGCCGGTACATCCGCAGCCGCCTCGGTGACGATCGCGTCAGGCACCAACTACACCGCTGCCGACCTCCGCTCCCAGGTCACTTCCGTGGTGACCAGCAACGTCCCCGACGCGGCGGCGAACTTCCCCGGCCTGGCGTTTGGGGCCCCCCAGGCAGCTGCCGCCTCAGCGCCAGCCGCAGCGGCCGCGTCCTCGGCAGCACCCGCCGTCACGTTCGCCGCCCCCGCTGCTTCCGCTTCCGCCGCCGCAGCGCCGAGTTCACCAGCGCTCGCGCCGATCCCCGCAGCATCGCCGGCTGCGGGAGCAGCGGTTAATGGCGGGACGGCGGACCGTGCCGCCAGCTCGCCACTGTCGCCCATTACCGCGCCGGCCGGGCCATTGGCGGACCCCGCCGCCTTGGCGCGCTGCATCCAGATCCTGGCCGGGAAGGCCGAGCAGCCCCTGCTGGTCGATTACGCAACCTTCAACGGCGCGCCGTCGACGATCATCGTGCTCCCCGACCCCGACGTCCCGCACAAGCTCGACGTCTACGTCGAGGCAGACACCGCCAACTGCGCGAACCAGGAGTTCACCTTCGAAACCTTCCTCGGTCCGAGTCCTGGCCCTTGATCGCGAGCCTGACTGGACGGGAATCGCGGACGCCTAGGATCTGTTGAAGGCCCTAGTCGCCCGATCGGCGACCGTCTTCGAGGTAGGTCCCAGTGAACGTCCGTGAACTCATCATCATCGGATCCGGCCCGGCCGGTTATACCGCGGCGCTGTATGCCGCGCGGGCCGACTTGCACCCGCTGGTTTTCGAGGGCGCGATTACGGCCGGCGGCGCACTGATGACGACCACCGAAGTGGAGAACTTCCCCGGGTTTCCCGACGGGATCATGGGGCCGGAGCTGATGGAGAGCCTGCGCAAACAGGCGGCCCGCTTCGGCGCCGAACTGGTGACAGATGACGTCACCGAAGTCGACCTCACCGGACCGGTCAAGGTCGTCCATGTCGGCGACCAGGTCTTCCACTCGCGCGCCGTGATCTTGGCAACGGGTTCGAAGTACCGCTACCTGGGGCTTGAAAACGAGGCTCGACTGCTCGGCCATGGTGTATCCGCCTGTGCGACGTGTGACGGGTTCTTCTTCCGTGACCACGACATCGTGGTCGTCGGTGGCGGCGACTCTGCGCTTGAGGAAGCCACGTTCCTGAGCAAGTTCGCTCGCAGTGTCACCGTCGTGCACCGGCGGGACGCGCTGCGGGCGAGCAAGATCATGCAGGACCGTGCGCACGCGAACGACAAGGTGAGCTTCCGCTGGAACTCCGAGGTGACCGATGTGATCGGCGACGACAAGGTCGCCGGTGTCACGGTTCGCGACACCGTCACCGGTACCGAGGATCGGCTACCGGTGACCGGCCTGTTCGTTGCGATCGGCCACGACCCGCGCAGCGAGCTGTTCCGTGGCCAGGTTGATCTCGACGAGGCCGGCTACGTGAAGGTCGCTCAGCCGTCGACGCGCACGAACCTCGACGGGGTCTTCGCATGCGGCGACCTGGTCGACCACACCTACCGCCAGGCGATTACGGCGGCCGGCACCGGCTGCGCCGCCGCACTCGACGCCGAACGCTGGCTGGCTGCGCAACACGACTGACCAGATCTACGTACCTCCTCGTCCAGTCCAAATAACAACCCAGTCCAAATAGACAACGCAGCGCTCAACCGACAGGAGCCCATCGTGGGAGCCACCAAGTCCGTCACCGACGAGACCTTTGCGACCGATGTCCTTAGCAGCGACACACCGGTCCTGGTCGACTTTTGGGCCGAGTGGTGCGGTCCCTGCCGCATGGTCGCGCCAGTCCTCGAGGAGATCGCGAACGAGCACCCCGACAAAGTGCGGGTAGTCAAGCTCAACATCGACGAGAACCCCGAGACGGCCCGCGCCTACTCGATCTTGTCGATCCCGACGCTGAATGTGTACAAGGGCGGCCAGGTCGTGAAGCAGATCATCGGCGCCAAGTCAAAGTCTGCGCTGTTGAAGGATCTGGAAGCGTTCCTCTAGGCCGCTACCATGGCTCCGCCACGCCGGTAATCGCACCGCGGCGGCACTCCGGTAAACGCCGGGGCCGCGCCGGGCGTCAATCACCCACCGGAGCGGTCGACCCGAGCGAGGACGCCGATGCAGCAGCAGCACGAGCGGGTCGACGAGCCGCTGCGCGTCGGCGACCGCGGGCTCGGCGTGCTCGAGTTGCGCCATCGGCTGCGCCAGCTCGGTCTGCTGACCAGCGACGAGACCGCTCTGGACGCGGGTGACGTGTTCGACGAAGCGTGTGACCACGCCGTCCGCAGCTTCCAGCAGCAGCGCGGGCTGCGCATCGACGGCGTCGTTGATCGCGAGACCTACCGCAGCCTCGACGAAGCCCGCTGGCGGCTGGGCGACCGCACCTTGTCGTTTGCGGTCCGGCACCCTTACGTGGGTGACGACGTCGCGGGCCTTCAACGTCGGCTGACCGACATGGGTTTCGACTGCGGTCGGGCGGACGGCGTGTTCGGCGCCCGCACCGAAAACGCGCTGCGCGAGTTTCAGCGCAACGTCGGGCTGCCGGCCGACGGCACGTGCGGCCCGGCCACCTTCCGGGCGTTGCGCCAGCTCGCCCGGACCGTCGTGGGTGGCAAGGCCAACGAGCTGCGCGAGTACGACCGGCTGCATCAAGGCGGTCCATCGATGGCCGGCAAGCTTGTCGTGATCGACCCCGGCCACGGCGGGCGCGACCGAGGGTCGACCAACGGGACGCTGGACGAGGCCACGATCGTCGACGACATCGCGAACAGGCTCGAGGGCCGGCTCGCGGCGGCCGGCGCCCAGGCGTTTCGGACCCGCGGTGGCGAGGGCGTCTTTGACGACACCGACGCGCCCGAACGTCCGCCGAGCGACGCCGAGCGAGGGGCATTCGCGAACGCCGCCGAGGCCGACCTGCTCGTCTCGCTGCACATTGACGGCGATCTCAACCGGGGTTGCCACGGCGTTTCGACGTACTACTACGGCACCGTCATCGACCGGTCGCTGGTGGGCGCGCGCCTCGCGGAGTTGATCCAGCAGGAGATCTTGGCTCGCACCGATTTCCTCGACTGCCGCAGCCACCCCAAGAGCTGGGAACTCTTGCGTCGGACGCGGATGCCCGCCGTCCGGATAGAGCTTGGTTATCTCACGAACCCCGGCGATGCTGCCCGGCTCGGAAGCGCAGAGTTTCGAGACGAGCTCGCAGAAGCCATCGTGGTGGCGATCCAACGGCTGTACTCACCGGCGGAGTTGCCGTCACAGGAAGCGATCGAGCGCCGCCGGCAGACCATCTCGGTCTAGGTCCGCACACAGCTCGGCGAGAACGTCGGTTTGGTCAGACCGGCCGAAGTGCGCCCTCGGGCGTCACCGATCCCAGCAACCGTTCCAGAGCACCCTCGACATCCTCGCGCCACGACAGCACCGTCTTCAGATCCAGCCGCAGCCGCGGGTGGCGCGGATGGGGGCGGACGGTCTTAAAACCCAGTGCCAGTAGGAAATCCGTCGGTAAGACGCAGGCCGGGGCCTCCCACCGGCTGTCACCGAATGCCTCGATCGCCTTGACTCCACGACGGGTCAGATCCTTTGCGACCGACTGCAGCAAGATGCGGCCAAGTCCACCTCCGGTGAACTCCGGCAACACATGAGCTGTCATCAGCAACACGGCGTCAGGACTGACCGGGCTGGTCGGGAACGCGACGGATCGCGGGACGTACGCCGGCGGTGCGTAAAGGACGTACGCAGCGGTAAAGCCGTCGACTTCGATGAGCCGGCCGCAACTCCCCCACTCAAGAAGAACCGCAGAGACCCAGGCTTCCTTCTCCAGCGCCGCATCGCCGGACTCCTCGGTCCGGGTGCGGCTCACGGGGTCGAGCTCCCAAAATGCGCACCGCCGGCACCGAGCCGGCAGATCGTCAAGGTTGTCGAGGGTCAAGCCGACCACGCGTCGCGACATCGTGCCTCCACCATCAGTTTGATCGCTTCGCACGGGCGACGGTAGTGCCGATGCGGTGACGGTGGACCAGGCCGGTTCGGGGCGGTAAATCGACGGAGCCGGATGACGCGGGCGCTACCCTGAGTGCTCGAGGAGGACGCTTTCGTGGACATGTCAGGTGGGTCGCGGTTAGACCCTTATCTCGAGCGGTATGCCGCGCGCACCCACGGCATGACGACATCGGAGATCCGAGCACTGTTCGCGGTGGCCAACCGTCCGGAGATCATCGGCATGGGCGGCGGCTCGCCGTGTGTGAGCGCGCTCCCTTTGGACGTCATCGGCGAGATGACGGCACGGGTGATCACCGAGCAAGGGGCGCAAGCCTTGCAATACATGGGCGGTCAGGGCGATCCCCGCCTGCGTGAACTCATCTGCGGTGTCATGGCACTTGAAGGAATCTCGGCGTCGGCCGACGACGTGATCGTCACCGTCGGCTCGCAGCAGGCGCTCGACGTCGTGTCACGAATCTTCCTCGACCCTGGCGACGTCGTGATCGCCGAAGCGCCGTCCTACGTCGGCGCGCTCGGGACGTTCACGCAGTACCAAGCCGACGTCGTGCACGTGACGATGGACGACGCGGGGCTGGTGCCCGACGCACTGCGGGAGGCGATCGCGCAGATCGCCCGATCCGGGCGACGCGCAAAATTCGTTTATACAGTACCGAACTACCATAATCCGGCCGGCATCACTCTCGTCGAGGAGCGCCGCGACGAGATCATCGCGATCTGCGCGGAGGCCGGCCTGCTGATCCTCGAGGACAACCCGTACGGTCTGCTGGGCTTTGACGGCCCTCCGCTGCGCGCGCTGCGGGCACGCGTCTCCGACGGGATCATCTATCTCGGTTCCTTCTCGAAGACCTTCGCCGCCGGCGTCCGCGTCGGCTGGGTCCTGGCCCCGCCAGGCGTCAAAGAGAAGCTGATCATGGCCAGCGAGGCGACCACCCTGTGCCCGGTCGCCCTGTCGCAATATGTCGTCGCTGAGTTCCTCGAACATCACCCCTGGCAAGAGCAGGTGAAGGTCTTCCGCGAGCTGTATCGCGCCCGACGAGATGCCTGCCTCGACGCGCTCGAGTCGTCGTTTCCAGCTGGATCGTCGTGGACTTACCCGACCGGCGGCTTCTACGTCTGGGTCACGCTTCCGGAAGGCATCGACGCCAAGGCGATGCTGCCTCGCGCGATCCAGGGCCGCGTCGCGTACGTGCCAGGAGTCGGTTTCTACTCCGATGGCCAGGGCAGCCAGAACCTGCGCTTGGCGTACAGCCTCCCCGAGCCCGACCGGATCCGCGAGGGCGTTCGCCGGCTGGCCGGCGTCCTGTCTGAAGAGCTCGACATCGTTGCGACATTTCGCGGCGACTCATGAGCGACCTCGGGCACGTCCTGGTGCTGGCCGGCGGCCTCTCGTACGAGCGTGAGGTCTCGCTGTCGTCCGGACGCCGAGTGACCGACGCGCTAGCTGGGCTCGGCGTCGAGGTCGAACTCGTCGACATCGACGCGCAGCTATTGCCGCGGTTACTCCAAGACCCGCCATCCGCAGTTTTCCTTGCTGTACACGGAATTGAGGGCGAAGACGGTGGCTTGCGCGATGCCCTCGACCTCAGCGGCGTGCCCTACGTCGGAGCCACTGGGGCGGCTGCACGGCTAGCTTTCGACAAGCCGATCGCCAAAGCGATCCTCGGTCGTGCGGGTGTCTCGACGCCGGCCTCGGTCGCCTTGCAGCATGCGGCTTTCCGCGATCTCGGCGGGCCAGCGCTGCTCGAACGGGTGGTCGAGCGACTCGGCCTGCCGCTGGTAGTAAAACCAGCGCGGGGCGGCTCTGCGCTGGGTGTCACCGTCGTACGCAATGCGGCCGACCTCCCGGCGGCGATGGTCGGGTGCTACTCCTATGACGGCGTTGCACTGCTGGAGCGCTACGTCGATGGCGTCGAGCTGGCGGTCAGCGTGGTCGATACCGGGTCGGGTCCGGTCGCACTCCCGGCCGTCGAGATCGAAGCGCTCAGCGGCACGTTTGACTATGCAGCGCGATACACGGCGGGCATGACCGAGTACCACGTGCCAGCACGCCTACACGCCGAAGTAGCCGGAGCTGCAGGCGCCGCGGCGGTTCTTGCACATGAGGCTCTTGGGTTGCGGGATCTGTCCCGCACCGACCTGATCGTCGCCCGGGACGGCACGGTCGAATACCTCGAAACGAACGTCGCGCCCGGTATGACCACGACCAGCTTGCTGCCGCTCGCAGCCTCGGCCGCGGACCTCGATCTGGGCGCGCTATGCCGCGACCTGTTGCACCGGGCAGCAGTTCGTGGGGTCTCGCTCCCGGGCGCACCGATCTGAGCAGTCGTTAGTCGACCTGCTCGTCGGCGCTGCTCTTGCGGGTAGCAAGGGTGGGTGCCATCGCCGCCACGATGCGCTCGAGGTCGTCGACGGACGCGAACTCGATCGTGATCTTGCCTCGACTACGGCCGAGGTCGACCCGCACGCGCGTCTCGAAGTGATCCGACAACCCTGACGCCAGCTCATCAAGCCCCGCCGCACGCTGCCGACCACCGCGAGGAGACCGGCGCCGGCTCGATTCGCCGTCACCCACCGCGACGAGTTCCTCGACGGCACGCACCGAAAGGCCCTCGGCCACGATGCGCTGCGCCAGCCGTTCCTGAGCGGCGGCGTCGTCCAGACCAAGCAGCGCACGCGCATGGCCAGCGGACAGCACGCCCGCGGCGACCTTGCGTTGCACGGACGGCGGCAAGTTGAGCAACCTGATCGTGTTGCTGACCTGAGACCGCGATCGGCCGATCCGCTTGGCCAATTCCTCATGCGTAGCACCAAATTCGTCGAGCAGCTGGGCGTACGCGGCGCCCTCCTCCAGCGGGTTGAGCTGCTCGCGATGAAGGTTTTCCAGGAGCGCGTCGCGAAGGAG
>ODAK010001615.1_pt1 | contig 24341 bp, 21 predicted proteins | sample 1539591 | NCBI WGS metagenome assembly ODAK01 (sample SAMEA3539303, study PRJEB22396) | soil metagenome | biome: tundra; feature: field; material: soil | place: USA | collected 2010-05 | depth 0.15 m | reverse complement strand
TTTCGTGCCGAGACCGGCGGCGGCCATGACGGGGTTGATGCCGTTTCGCGTGGTGAGCTTCGGATCCCCGCCCTTAACCAGCAACAAGGCGATCACGGGCGCGTCGCCTGCTTTCGCCGCGCGGATCATCGGCGTGGTGCCGGTGGTCAGCATGGTGTCGTTGCCGCGATCCACTTTCGTGCGATACGGCTGCTGCGTTTTGAGCTGCACGTTAACCGATGCCCCGTGTGCCAGGAGCGACTGGATGAGATCGAGACTGCTCATCTGGTTATCATTCTCGTTGGGCGAGGGCCGGTTCGAAGCGGGCATGGTGTGCGCATCGACGGCGGCATAAAGGGCCTCGCGGCCGGTCTTGTCCATCAGGTTCGGGTCGGCGCCTTTGTCCAGGAGGAAGCCGGCAACATCGTAGTGGCCGTTGATGATGGCGTTGATCATCGGGGTGACGCCGTCGGGGTCAGCCTGATTCACATTGGCTCTGGCATCGACCAGAATTTTCACGCACTCGACGCAGCCTTCCCGTGCGGCGAACAGGAGAGGCGTGAAACCACCGAGGGGCAGCCACTTTTCGCGAGGCTCGGCGGTCGTCTGACGATCCCATTTGACGACGGTGGACACAGCGTTGACGTCGGCGCCCGCGGCCAGCAAGGCGGCTATCATTTCGGGATGCTTCTGCGCTGCGGCCCACATCAGAGCGGTTTCGCCGTGCCAGTCTTCGCGAGCTTCGAGCTTAGCGCCATGCGCGATTAATACCTTTGCCGCGGGCACGCTGCCCACGCGTGCGACGGTCATCAGCGGCGTCTCCCCTTCGTTGCCTGCTGCGTTCGGATCTGCTCCCGCGGTCAGAAGCTTTTCGATCATCGGGGCGCTGCCGTTGAGACAGGCAACAGAGAGAGGTGTCACGCCGTAGCGGTTTGCGGCTTTGACGTCTTCGCCGGCGCGAATGAGGCGTTCGGCGAGATCGAGATCGTCGCGGCGGGCGGCCCACGTGATAGCTGTGGTGCCGTCGGGCTCTGTCGCGTTCACGTCTGTTTTTTGATTGATCAGAGCGAGGGCGGAGGCTCTATCACCGTTCTTTACGGCATCGACTAAGCGCGACGGGTTCGGGCCTGTCGTTGCGGCGTGAAGGGTTAGCGCGAACAATAGCAAGGTGGCGGGCTGAAGGCCCGCCCCACCTGAAGGCACTAGAGATTCTCCAGCAGACCTGTGCTGTCGCCGAGGCTTTCCATCGGGATGCCGGACTTCGCAAGGATGGTGAGCAGAGCGTTGGACATCGGCGTGTGGTCGGGATACTTCAGGTGACGGCCGCCTTTGAGCTGGCCCGCGCCGCCGCCGGCGAGAAGTGTAGGCAACGGAAAATGATTGTGCACGTTGCTATTGCTCATGTTGCTGCCGTACAGGATCATCGAGTGATCGAGCAGCGAGCCATCGCCATCGGGCGTGTTCTTCAGCTTGTCGAGGAAGCGCGCGAGTTGCTGTACGTGATAGTTCTGGATCTTGACCAGCTTCTCGAGTTTCTCGGGGCGGTTCTGGTGATGCGATGTCGCGTGGTGGCCGTCGGGCACGCCCACCTGGGGGTACGTGCGGTTACTTTCCTCACGCGCCACCATGAACGTGAAGACGCGCGTGATGTTGGCCTGATACGCCAGCGCAATCATGTCGTACATCAGGTTCAGGTGCTGCTCGTACCAATACGGAATGCCGACGGGCTCTTCGGGCAGCGCAATGTCTGAGCTCACCTGCACGGAAGCGTTTTGAATTCTGCGTTCAATTTCGCGCACGCTTTCGAGATAGTCGCTGACAGTGGCCTGATCGTGCTTACCAAGCGTCTGTTTGAGGCTGTTGGTCTCGCTGAGCACCGCGTCGAGAATGCTGCGGTCTTCCTGGGCGCGCGCGGCGCGTTCCTCAGGCGTACTGCCGGTGCCGAACAGGCGTTCGAAAACTTTGCGCGGATTGATCTCCATGGGCTGCGGGGTGGTGTGCGTGCGCCAGGAGAGGGTGTTCATGTAGATGCAGCCGTAGTCGCGATCGCAGGCGCCGAGCAGACCGGCGTGGTCTTCAGTGGCAACTTCGAGCGAGGGCAGCAGAGTTTGTTGGCCGAGATGCTGGGCAGCGATCTGATCGGCCGTGACGCCGGCGTAGGCATCGACACCCTGGGTGGGCTTGGGACGAACGCCGCTCAGCCAGGTGGTGGGGCTGAGCGAGTGAACGGCTGTGGTGTCGGCGGCGCGATGGCCGAAGCCGCTGAGGATGTTCATGCGATCCCGAAACGGTTCGAGAGGCTTGAGAATCGGCGAAAATTCGAAGCCTGCGCCTTCGGTGGCGGGAGTCCATTTGTCCATCACAGCGCCGTGCGGCACGTAAACGAAGCCAAGCCGGGGCGAAGGGTTCGCGGCCGTCTTGCTCAGGGCGGTTTGCGCCGGGAGCATGGAATCGAGCAGCGGCAACGCGAGTGTCACTCCAACTCCCCGCAGAAACGTGCGGCGCGGGAGATGCTTTTTGGTGACGAACATTGGTCTATTAGACCCTCCTCATAGAGGTGACGGACTGGTACATGCCTATGTTACTACCTGGGCAGGGTGGGTGCAGGGGGCAAGAAGTGCATTCGGAGGCGTGGACATTACGTAGGTTGGAGCGGGTTTGCCAAACGAAGCCGATTCGGGGTTAAGTGGAGCGATTTCTGTGGTTTGGGATAACGCGACTGAAGTCGCGCGTACCTCGGCTATGCGGACGGCCTGGAGGCGTTCCAGTTCCTTTTGGTATTGGAGCAACTGACGCGAGAGGCGGGACTCGTAGCGGCCGAGGATCTCGAAGGACTGGGCGTCTTTCTTCCACGCGCGGGCCTGACCCATCATGGCGGCGATGCCGTCGTCCTCTTCGAAGTGCGGCTCGTTATCGGTCATGTCGAAGTTGAGCATGTTGTTTTCGATGGCGGTGATCCGGTTGATGCGGAAATTCAGGTCGATGATTTTCTGGGCGATTTGTTTTTCGGGTTCGGTTACCGGCGTGAGGTCGCGCAGCATTCTTTCGGTCAGGTCTTCGTAAGCGGTGAACTCGTGCTTCTGGAGGACGAGATGGTTGCCGGAAAGACCGTGCTTGAACGCGTTCAGGGACGAACGCTGTTTGCCCGCTGCTGTCCGTGGACCCTGACCACCGGTGCTTCTCTCTGCTTCCGCATTTCGGGGATAAGGCCTGGCCGATTGGTGATTGATGATGTCTCGGAGTTGTTTTCTCACGGTTCACTTGTAGCAACGGTTTTTCAGGCTGAGGTGTCTGGCGCGACCTAAGTTATTGATGGCGCGACGAAGAAAGATTTTCAGATCGCGTGAATGAAAAAGTTCAACGGCTGACCGCTCCGGGCGCCTTATTACGCATTCCCCATCAGAAGGCTGTGCCGAAAAACGGAGGAATTTTGAAAAGAATGCTACCAGGCTATTCGAAGAAGGTCAGATCCTTCATCGGGTAATGTTTGCGGTTGCGCGTCCAGAGTTGGGCCTGACTCAGCACGGCGCTGCCCGCGATTAAGGCATCGGCCACTTCGACTGCGTGGCTTCGGCGGAAGCGATGCAGGTAGACGCCTGCGCGATGTCCTGTTGGCTCATCGATCGGAGTACAGGTCAGCGCTCGAAAAAGATTGTTCAGAGCGTCGTACTCATTGGGTCTGGCGCCAGCCCACAGTTCAGCGACACTAACTGGCGAGTAGAGAACTGCGGCGTCGGAGTTACTCAGTTCGATCCACCTGGAAACGATGACGTCGTTTTTACCGCGAGAGACCTCAATCAGGATGTCGGAATCGACGAGGACGGTCATCGGTTGCGAATTCGGTCGAGCTGATTCATCCGGCCGCCCTTGCGTAGCTGGCGGACAGTCTCGACTGCGTCTGTTGCGCCGCCGGGCTCTTTGCGAATTCCGACGAAGGCCTGCATCGCCTTCATTTTTTCATCCTGGCTGCCGAGGTAACGTTCGCGAACGGCCTCGCGGACGAGATGCGAGATGGTGGTTTTTTGAGTCTGGGCGTTAGCGTGGAGAGCGTTCCAGAGGTTGTCGTCGAGGTAGAGCTGAGTTCGGCGCACGATGTATATTGTACATCGTGCGAGTGGCGCGGTTCTATGGAGCGATGCAGTGATTGGCCGCTTAAAATGGAGAGGGAGGCGCCGATGAGCGACGGTCGCGAGGAGAGGGAAGAGCGGAAGCTTCGGATTGAGCAGGAGAAGAAGGAGAATAGCGAGGATCGTGTCGAGCCGGAGGAAGCGGATGGGTGGGAACCGGAGCGGCAGGAATCTTAGTTGGTTATTTCAGAAGCTCAGGGCGGTTTACGAAGTACGCCGGAAATCGCGTTTGCTGCCGGTGAGTCGCCCACGAGCACGGAGTTCCTGGCCCGGGTTGATGATCTGCGGATTGCGCTTCATTCCCGCCAACTCAGGGCTGCTGGCATGTTTCGATATGGATCCTTTGTGAAACGAGCGATGCTGTGAGGGTCGAGGCCGTCTTGCCTTCAGCCTTTTAATAAGAAAGGCACGACGTTTGTTCGGATAAACCGCAGTCTTCCATCCAGCTCGGCAGCCCACTCCGGCGTCGGTTCAGCGCCTGTAGGCGGAAGATCATCGGAACTTCGACCTTGACGTGCCAGCTCGATCCATTGCTCCATCAGCCCCGTGTATTGGTCCAACACATCGGCGGGAGATTTGCAATCATCCAGCACAAGGTAGATCGGTGGGATATCCCCAATAACCACCCAAGGCCATTTATCGATGCCAACCCTCGATGCGACGATTTCGAACAGTAATATGCTGAAAACTTTCCCGACACCCCGCCCCAATATGCGGGTTCGGCTACTTTGCACCAGTCAAATGATTCCAAGTAGTGTTTTGCCTTGAGGCACATGCACCGAAGCAGCGCCGTATCGACATCATCGTCGCCGTTCATCTCCTGGATTGGAACAACTCCAACCACGGGGATTTCAATGCTGCCTCCACTCCAATTGTTGAACGTAACCGCTTGCGAAGAAAAGGTACAGATTGGGCTGTCCACCTGTTTCATAACTGGAATGTAGCCGCATGCAGCGAGTGGAGGGTGACGGGAAAACCGGCGGGCGCGCGGCGTGATAGATTTCTCTCATATGTTCCTTAAATTGGTTTCGTTCAGCATGGTTTGCGCCGCGATTGTTTTCGCGCAGGGACCGCCTCCGGCGGCGCCGTTCCAGACACATCAATTGAAGCCCAACGTCTACTGGATCGAAGGCGGCGGCGGAAACAGCGGCGTCATTATCGGCGACAAAGGCGTCATCGTGATCGATGCAAAGACCACTGCGCCGCAGGGTAAAGAGTTGCTCGAAGACATTGCGAAGATCACGCCGAAGCCAGTCGTCGCGGTGATCGAGACGCACAGCGACGGCGATCACGTGAACGGCATCGCGTCGTTCCCGGCCGGCATTCAGGTCATTGCGCACGAGAACAACAAGAAGGAACAGGAGACTGCGCTAACTGCCGGTGGGCGTGGCGCGCCTCCCGCCGATCATCTGCCGAATCATGCGGTGGTGAAGGACAAAGAAACGATGAAGATCGAAGGCGTGAAGTTCGAGTTTCATCACTGGGCGCCCGCGCACACGAGCGGCGATCTGATTATTCTTCTGCCGAACGAAAAGATTGTGTTCACGGGAGACGTGATTGCGTCGACGCTGCCGGATGCGCTGATTCACCTGGAGAAGCACGGGTCGTCCGAAGGCTGGGTTACGACGACGAAGGGGATTATCGCGCTGAAGGCCGATCAGTTCGTGCCCGGACACGGCATGATCATGACCAAAGCCGACCTGGAGGCGCGGCTCATGAAGGTGGAAGATAAGCGCGCCAAGGTGAAGGAACTGGTGGCGCAGGGCAAGTCACTCGCGGAGGTCAAGACGGCGCTGGGGGATCCGGCACCGGCGGCGGGTGGTCGCGGGCCGGCTTTTCCGACACTGACTGAAGTGATCTATAAGGAGATGACGAATAAATAGACACTTTGCCTCGTGGGAATGTGGCATAATGGCTGAGAGGGGAGAGATGTCGACGAATCTGATTATCGGGGAGTACATCGGAGTTGTTCCGCGTTCGGACTTCGATCTGGCGGAGATCGTGGAAGCGGGGCTGCCGACGGATAATCTGGCGCTGCTGCGACAGAAGGGTCTGACATTCACCGAGATTTCAGAGATCGTGATTTCGCCGCGCACGCTGAAGCATCGCAAGTCGCGGGGCGAGCATCTTTCGCACGAGGAAACGGACCGGCTGGTGCGAGTCGCGCGGATCGTGTCTCTTGCCGAAAATGTGTTTGGCGATCGTACGAAAGCGTGGCTCTGGTTGAGGACCGCCGATGAGCGGATCGGCAATCGGAGACCTCTGAGCATGCTGCAGTCGGACGCGGGCGGCAGGGTGATCGAGAGCATGCTGTGGCAGATCGACGAGGGCGTTTATAGTTGATCCGGCCGGCGCCGGATTATCTTTGGCGGATCAGCAATCGCGCGGATCTTACGGGTCTGGGCGGAGAGAAGTCGGACGGGCGCTGGCATACGGCGGCGCACGGCAAGCGGGTCGTGTATCTCTCGGAGCATCCGGCGCTGGCGCTGGTGGAAGTTCTCGCGAATCTGCACGGCGATCCGCGGCTTTTGCCGAACACTTACCAACTCATCAGCGTTCGGATTGAGGCTGGACTTGCAGCCGAGGAATTCGATTCCGCTTCGCTTTCGGAAAACTGGCGCGCGGACCTGAACGAAACGCAGGCTGCCGGCGACGAGTGGCTGGCGAGGGGAAGTTCGGCGCTGCTTGCCGTGCCGTCCGGGCCGTCGCCGGAGTCGGTCAACTATCTGCTGAACCCGCTGCACGGGAATGCGCGGCGGCTCGCGATTGAGTGGGCAAAGTGGTTTGGTTACGATAAGCGGCTCTTCGGGATTCGTGATGGCCGTTCGTGATATGCTGCCCGCTAAAAGGAGCCACGACTTCCATGGAAAGAAAAAAAGCGTCTGACTATCCGCAGGAACTGCTCAATCTTTTCGATTACTACGTGCATGGCGAAATCGATCGCCGCGCGTTTTTCGATGGCGCGAAGAAGTTCGCAAGTTTAGGGTCGGCGACGGCAATCTGGGAAAGTCTGCGGCCTAATTACGCGTGGGCGCAGCAGGTGCCGAAAGACGATGCGCGCATCAAGGCCGAATACATCACGATCGATACGCCGCTCGGCAACGGGAAGATCAAGGGCTATTTCGTGCGGCCAGCGAAGGCGACGGGCAAGCTTCCGGGCGTGCTCGTGGTGCATGAGAATCGCGGGCTGAATCCGTATATCGAAGATGTCGCGCGGCGCCTGGGGACGGCGAACTTTATGGCGTTCGCGCCGGACGGGTTGACGACGGTGGGCGGTTATCCTGGCGATGAAGAGAAGGGCGCGGCGCTGTTCAATACGGTCGACAAGCCGAAGATGACGCAGGATTTCATTGCGGCGGCGAAGTGGCTGAAGGCGCGTTCGGACTGCAATGGCAAGATCGGCGCGGTGGGTTTCTGCTTCGGCGGCGGCATTGTGAATACGCTTGCGGTGCAACTGGGTTCGGAGCTGAATGCGGGCGTTCCGTTTTATGGTGCCCAGCCTCCGGCGGCGGATGTGGCGAAGATCAAAGCGCCGATGATGATGCAGTACGGAGCGCTCGATGCGCGCATCACGGGTGGCTGGCCGGCTTTTGAAGAAGCGCTGAAGGCGAATCACGTGAACTATCAGGGATTTGTTTATGAGGGCGCGAATCATGGCTTCCATAACGACACGACTCCGCGCTATGACGAGGCAAATGCAAAGCTGGCGTGGACGCGCACGATCGATTTCTTTAATAAGAATCTCAGATAAAGATTTCCCCGCGCTGACGCCTGGGGTTATGGGCCGTATCAGCGGTAGAGCAAGAGCGGCGGGCGAAACCGCCCGCCCCACCTAAAACCTAACGGTAGAAGTTGCGGTCCCAGGCGTGGCGGCGGAGGACTTCAATGGTGCGGGCGCACTTGCGATGAAGCTGCGTGTGAGACGCCCGGATCGTGGTCAGTATAACGTGAGGGGGACGCGTGTGCGGTTTTCGTCGTCGACGGTCTGGGCATCGACGAAGCCGCCGGTGTGTTTGGCGAGAAACGCGCCCATGCTGGGGATGGTGCTGCGTTCGACGTGTTTCGCGGGATTCCACAGGTCGGCGCGGACGAGCGCGCGGCTGCAGTGGATGTAGGCTTCCCTCACTTCCACGACAATCACGGTGCGCGGGTGTTTGCCCAGCACTTCGAACTGCGCGGTGAGCGCCGGGTCGCGGCTGACGACCGCTTCACCGTTGACGCGGAAAGTTTCGTTCACCCCGGGGATGAGGAACAGCAGGCCGATCGACGGATTGCGAATGATGTTCTGCAGCGTATCGAGACGGTTGTTGCCGCGTCGGTCGGGAATCAGCAGAGTATGGTCGTCGACCACTTTCACGAAGCCGGGCATGTCGCCGCGTGGAGAGTTATCGGCGGCGCCATCCGCCTGGGTGCCAATGATGACCATGGGCGATGCGTCGATGAACTCGCGGCAATAGGCGTCGAGGTGGTCGAGCTGTTTCCGGACGGAGCGCTCGAGCGCAGGCTCGTAGAGTTTGCCCAGTTCAGATATGTCGCGGATCAGGAACTGTTGATCGATATCCAAGCGTTTCTACCGGCGGGCGTCCGCGGTGCTGACCGGCACGGCGTCTTCGCGTGCCCGCTTCATCTGAAACGCGGTGCTGTTCACGATGCCCATCACGATGGATGAGAAGCGGTCGTTGTTTTTCGCGGCCTCGCGGGTGATGCCGCGGACCACCGGCATGTCGTAATATTCGAGGCCGCGGCCGAGCCCGTACGTCATCAGCTTTTCCGTCATAGTGCTGACGAAGCGCTCGGGGTGCGTGAGCAGAGCCTTGCGAAGATCCACGATGCCGCTGATCTTCGTGCCGTCTGCGAGTTGACCGGAAGCATCGATCGGCAGGCCGGATTCCTTCGTGCGCCACTGACCGATGGCGTCGAAATTGTCGAGCGAGAAGCCGAGCGGGTCCATCACCTTGTGGCACGTGGCGCAGGTGGGGTTCTTGCGGTGCTCTTCCATGCGCTCGCGCACAGTGGTGACCTTACCGGCTTCATCGTTATCCTTGAGCGCGGGCACGTTGGGCGGCGGCGCGGGCGGCGGCGTGCCCATGATGTTTTCGAGAATCCATTTGCCGCGCAGTACGGGCGACGTCCGCGTCGGATAAGAGGTGACAGTGAGGATGCTGCCCTGGCCGAGCAACCCGCGGCGCTCGTCCTGTGCGACAGGCACGCGGCGGAACTGGCTGCCGTAGATGTTCGGAATGCCGTAGTGCCTGGCGAGGCGTTCGTTGACGAACGTGTAGTCGGCGGTCAGCAGGTCGAGCACGTTGCGGTCTTCGTGGAAGACGCTGCCGACGAACATCTCCGTTTCCTGACGGAAAGCCTGGCGCAGATTTTCATCGAAGTTCGGGAAGTCTTCACCGGCGGGATTCACGCTCTGGAGATTGCGCAGGAAGAGCCATTCGGACGCGAAGTTCGTGACCAGCGCTTCGGCTTTCGGATCGGCCAGCATGCGCTTGACCTGCTGCTGCAGGACTGCGGGATCTTTCAGCTTGCCCTGGGTCGCGACGGTCAGAAGTTCGTCGTCCGGGATGCTGCTCCAGAGGAAGAAGGAAAGCCGCGAGGCGAGTTCCAGATCGGTGATGCGGTTGATCGAGGCGGGCACCGCATTAGCCGGGTCAGGTTCTATGCGGTAAAGGAATTTCGGGTCGGTCAGGATGAGGCGGAGAGCCGTCTCGATGCCCGCATCGAAGCTGCCTTTATTGCGGCCCTTCTGGTAAAAGCTCAGCAGGATTTCGAGATCGGAGTCGCTTACGGGCCGGCGGTAAGCGCGGCGTGTCAGCGTAGAGATCACCTGCTTCGCGCAGGGGAGTTCGTCGCTCTCTTTCGCAGGATGGCAGGTGAAGATGCGGCGGCGGCTCGGGGTGTCGCCCGAGCCGGTCGCAGCGAACGGGCCTGTGACCTGCACGTGATCGATGAGCGGAATGCCGTTCATGTCCTGCAAATCGAGATTGCGACTGAAGGGTTGCAGCGGTTCAACCGATTCGGAATGGTTACGCGCGATGAATGTCACACCGATTTCGCGCGGCCCGGCTTTCACGGGGACACGCACGCGCAGACGGGCATCAATCGTGTTGCCCGCGAGGCCGAGGTTCGTGTCCATCATCTTGTTGTCTTCCTCGCCGCCCACGTGCGACAGGAAAATGCGGTTGCCATCGACTGTGATCTCGATCTGGTGCGCATACTCGAGACCCGTCATGTAACCGACGATGTTGCGCAGAAGGTAAACGCTGAATTCGTATTCACCATCGAGCGGAAAGTTCTGATGGATCAGAATGCCGCCGCGCGTGCCGAGCGGGAGGCCCTCGATGTGTTCGGCCTGCGCGAGATTCGGCGGCACCTGATAAACCAGCGCGACGGGGCCGAGGCCCTTATCGCCCACCGCAAGACTGGCCACGGTGCGCGATGCGGAAAGATACTGTTCGAGAAGCGACGGGGAGACTTTCAGAACGTCGGCAATGTTATCGAACCCATTGCTTTCATCGTCGGCCGGGAGCAGGCCAGTCACGTCGACTTTGAGAGCGAGAAGATCGCGAAGGGCGTTGCCGTATTCGACGCGATTCAGACGGTGCATGCCGGAGTGACCGGGCTCAGGGCGCGAAATCGCCGCGCGATCGAGCGAAGTTTCAAGGGAACCGGCGAAGCTGTCGAGCGTGGCCTGATCGGGACGCGGCATGCCCTGTGGCGGCATAGTGCCGCCGTGGATCTTGCGCACAACTTTCTCCCACGTTTCAGCGCCATCGCCGATGCGGTTGACGTCCATTTTGTCGAGCGCCAGGCCGCCGGTTTTCAGCTTTTCGTTATGGCATGTCACGCAGTATTTGTCGAGGAGAGCGCGCTCGCTCGCGGGGAACATGACGGGGGCTGGGGCAGGACCGGAAGACTGCTGGGGCGCGGAACTCAGCACCAGCGATACGGCGCAGATACCTACTGCTAAGACGAGAGAACGCAAGGCATTTCCTCACAGACGGGCGGTGATGGCCACGTGGACACTCCTATGGTAACAATCACGACGAGATCGATTCGAGCGCTTGATTGTTGGTCTTCGGCCCGAGAATGCCGATCGCGAGCATCACGATCACCATGCTTCCCGCGATGAACGCGAAGACGCCAGGCACTCCGAAGCGCTTCAGGAAGAAAGCAATGGCGAACGAACTGAAGACGACGGAGAAGCGGCTCCAGGAGTAAGTGAAGCCGACCGCCAGCGCGCGGATTCGCGTGGGGTAAAGTTCAGCCTGATACGCGTGCGACGAGAACGAGAGAATGTTGGCGGAGAGCGTGACGAGAACGCCGAAGACGATCAGCAGCGGGACCACGTTGAGTTGTCCGAACAGCACGCCGAAGAAGGCGATACCGAACGCGGCCAGCACGATCTGCCACTTGCGCTCGATGCGGTCGGCGATTCCCGAGGCGAGAAGCGGCCCGAACGGTGCGGCGATGGCGATCAGAAATGTGTAGCGCAGGCTGCTGGTGATAGCGATGCCGCGACCGATGAGCAGCGTTGGCACCCAGTTCGAGAAGCCGTAATAGCCGACCGTCTGAAACAGATTGAAGACGATCATCATGACGGTGCGGCGGCGGTACGGCGGCTGCCAGATTTCCCGGAAACTGCCGCGCGCTTCGGTCAACTCAGGTCTACCTGGTTCCTCTAACGCCACGCCTGTTTCTTTTTCGACGCGACGTTCGAGATCGGAGAGCACCTGTTCGGCTTCCGCCAGCCTGCCGTGCTGGGCGAGCCAGCGCGGGCTTTCGGGCACGCGCAGACGGATCCACCATACGAAGATCGCGCCCGCGGCGCCAGTCAGCACGACCCAGCGCCAGCCTTCGAGTCCGAGCGGTGCGCGCGGGACGAGCAACCACGCGAGAAGCGCCACCAGCGGCACGGAACAGAACTGAATCGTTTGGTTGTAGGCGAACGCGCGGCCGCGCAGTTGCTTCGGGACGAGCTCCGCGAGGTAGGTATCTATGGTGACCAGTTCCACGCCTACACCGATGCCGGAGAGAAAACGCCAGAAAAGCAGAGCTTTCGGGTCGTGCTGGAAAGCCATGACGACGCTGGCGACCGTGTACCAGAGGAGAGAGACGGTGAAGATAGTACGGCGACCGAAGCGGTCGGCCACGAAGCCGAAAAGCGCGGTGCCGATGAACAGCCCCGAGAACATGGCGGCGATGAAACCGGCGATTCCGGTGGTGCCGAACAGGCCGCTGCGAATCAGGCCGGGCGCGATGTAACCGGTGAAGAAAATGTCATAGAACTCGAAGAAGCCGCCCAGCGAGAGGAGCATGACGCGAGTCCAGACGGTGCGGGAGGCGGGCAGGCGGTCGAGACGCGCGCTGATGGAACCGGGATTTGCTGGGGCGGCTTTCGGCAAAGTCCTGCACAGTATATCGACGGACTACGTCGGCTGGCGGTACTTCTCAAACATTGCAGTAACGATTTCGCCGCTGGTAGGCCACGCTCCGCGCCTCCGGCCTGCGTGAGTTTCATATTGTTCCAGCGACGAGGGATCGGGCTGAATCACTCGACCATTTTTCATAAACAGCAACCCTGCCTTTTCCGTCGGCATTTTGGTCACGAAGGCTTCGGCTTCGGCCAGAGCAGCACGCAGTTTCGCGAGAACGGCGGCGGGGTCGACAGGCTCGGTCATAACGAGCGCGCGCCATTCGCTGTCCGGATAGGAGGAGTTTCGCCGGATTTCCGCAATCAAACCTTCGGGCGTGAAGCCTGGGGCCTTTTCGACAGCCGCCCAGATCACGGCGCCAAGCGGCAGGATAGTCTCGTGGATCGTAACGAGATCGACCAGATCGCGCACTTCGCGCCGTCCGGCAGCGGCCATGGCCTTATTCATTGCGAGATCGACGGGGTGCAGCACGAAGCCAAACAACTCGTCTCGCACTGTCGGGAAGAATCGATAATCGCTGTCGACAACCCATTCCAGTCGCGTTCCCGCATTGCCGAGTGTGATGGCAGCACTGTAGACAAGCGGGAGTTGCCTGAGCCAGACTGCCTCATATCCCCCGTCGCGCAGAGTCTGAACATCGAGGGACGCGGCGGACGCTACTCTCTCTTCGCGGTCATGAAAAACATCGATATCACTCGAATAGCGGGCTGCCGTTCGATTCAGCGGCGTGGCTCCGGCCACGTAGCTTTCGGGATCGCGGTGAGATGCGAGGAGCAGGAGAACGTCGCTCTGGATTTTAGACAGCGGCACGGCACGCCTGTTCGATCTGCTCCGCCAGGTGCCGCGCGTTGAGGTCGCCCTCGATCCGTAAGGCGCGAGCAACCACCAGCGCATCTTCCGGAGCCGGATTTTCGATCATTCGCTTGTTCCATAACGCGCGAACTCCGTACTCGGTAAACGCACGTCTGTACAGGGTGACAAAATTCTCCCGCGGCTCTGGGTTCGTGCTCATCTGCTGCTTTCAGATTACGTCAGGTTGTTTCGGGACTGGCTACTTCTTTAACGCGGCAGGCCAGTTCAAGATGACCGTCAGGGGATTGACGTTCGAATCCGCGGTCTGGACCGGAATAAGGAAGCGGCCCTCTTTCGAAACGTCGAACCGGGCATTGAAATCCGTCGTGCTCATGTGGCTGTCGAAGAGAGCCTCAGGGTGGCCGGCCAGGAGTGCTGGTCCTGAATGAACCGCAACAGCCATCATTTTCCGGCCGGGAGCGAGGAAGAAAATCTCACTGCCATCGCGGCTCCAGCGGGGTCGCTCGCCGCCGCCAGTCGAGATCTGGACTTTGCTGCCCGGGGGTCGCGAAGGACTGCGCGTATACTTCGGTTCGCCCGGTTTCATCCGAGGAATAAACGATCCACTTGCCGTCGGGAGAAATACTCGCATTCCTTTCCTCGAACTCAGTCTGGAGATATGGAAAGGCTTTCCCGGGGCCCGGCTTGCCATCCGGAATGAGCGGCTGGATCCAGATATCGTCCTTCGTTGGAGTATCGACGACTCTTTCGACAAGATATCGGCCGTCGTGCGACCAGTCTTCCGGAAGAGTGGCGTGCGGGGGGTCGCCGAGAGCGGGAAACGATTCCTCTTTCCCCCCGTTCAGGGTTTTCTCAAACCCATGTATCACGCGATCTCCCCGGGAGGCAAACGCAACACGCGTGCCGTCTGGGGACCAGACGGGAAAACCGGGTACTGAAGCGCCGAAAGTGAATCGTGATGCGGCACCGCGCGACACGTTATAGAGCCAGGTGTCGGCAGTGCCGGCGCGCGCATCCGAAACAGCGACCGCGATAGTTGAGCCGTCCGGTGAGATCGCGGGCGATCGAAGAACCGAAGGAGAGCCCACTGTTCCGAGTTGCTTGCCGGAACGATCGAACCAGGTAAGCTGCGACGGGGATTCCGAGGCGCCGGACATGTAAGCGAGGACGCCGGTCAGCGAAGCGGAAAAAAAGCCGACTTCCGCAACCCCGTTGCCGGCGACGGCGGCTATCGGAACTGCGTCGCCGAGCGTCTGGAGAGTGCGATCGTTGAAAGGTTGCGCCAGCAGATTGCCGCTGCCGTTTGTTGCATCGGCGACAAAAAGCAGTTTACCGGTGGCAAACATCGCGTTGAAAGACGTCTCCAGCACCCGTTTTCTCTGGCCCGATTCCAAATCCGCCACATAGACGGTTCCGCGATACGAAAGAGGTTGCGCGGAATACAGAAAATGATGACCATCGGGAAGAAACCAGGGCCAGATGAGGTTCAATTCACCGGCAGCCGCATTCGGCTTGACGACGAGCACGGGCGAGCCTCCCGCGGCGGGAACCTGAAAAATTCCGGCGCCGTTCAGAGCGAAGAGAATGACTTCTTTGCCGGCTGCAGCCCATGTAGCTCCGCGAAAACCGCCGCCGGCGGGGATGTCGCAAAGGGTAAAAACCGGACCGCCGGCGAGATCGACTTTCTTCAGTTTATTGCCGTCGAAAAAGCCGACCGTGCGGCTGTCGGGCGACCAGAATGGGACCTCTGCGGCATCCGTGCCAGGCAGCTGACGGTTGGTCAGCGAATCGAAGTCGCGCACCCAGAGCCCGGTTTTTCCCTGCACGGTGGCTTCAAAGGCCAGGTGCCTGCCATCTGGAGACACTGCGGGGGCCTGGGTATACGACGCGCCGTCGGGGGGAAGAACGGAAAGTTTCAGGACAGCCGGTTGGGGTTCGGCTCCACGGCGGTATGCGAGCGCGCCCAAACCTACGGCGGCCAGGAACAATGCGGCGGCAACAGCCCAGGGGATGCTCTTCGCGAGTCTCGATCCGGAGGGCGGGACCGCGACGCGCTCGTTCTCATCCAGAATGGGCATGGCATCGCCGATATGGCGGAGACGGCGCTTCGGATCTTTTTCCAAACATCGCCGCAGGAGCGGTTGGAGGATGGCGGGAGCGGCCGTAAGATCCGGCTGTTCCTTAATGACCGCGGCGAGGGTTTCAGAAATGGTCTCAGCCGTGAACAGGCGCTGGCCGGTGGCCATTTCAAACAGGACCACTCCGAACGCCCAGATATCGGTTCGTTTGTCCACCGGTTTCCCGCAAGCCTGCTCGGGGCTCATGTAGGCCGCGGTCCCGAGGATCATGCCGGCGTTGGTGGCGCTGGCAAGAAAGGTGGGGGAATCGGGCGTGACCGGGGTTTCGAGGCCAAGCTGGGCTAAGCCGAAATCCAGGACCTTGACGGTTCCATCGGGTTTGATCTTGATGTTCGCCGGCTTCAGATCGCGATGAACGACACCTTTTTCGTGAGCGGCTTCGAGCGCATCGGCCATCTGCCGCGCGATCTTCAGCGCTTCATCGAGCGGCATCGGCCCTTTGGGAGCTTCGCCGTCGATATACTCCATCACGATGTAGTTCGGGCCGACATCGTAGATCTGACAGATGTTGGGATGATTCAGCGCCGCAACGGCCCGCGCCTCGCGCTCGAATCTTTCGGTGAACTGCTCCTTCGAAAATTTGATCGCTACATCCCGGCCGAGGCGCGGGTCGCGCGCCTTCCACACCTCGCCCATCCCGCCTTCGCCAATCTTTACGGTGAGTTCGTAGGGCCCGAGTTTATCCCCGACGTGGAGCGGCATATTTGTTCGTTCAACTTACCACCGGCACCCGTCTGCAAACGACCGGCTACGATCAAATCTCCGCGTTGGAGAGATCGATCCTGAAGCGGTCAGTAGAAAAAATGCGGTCCTCTACGGTCACTACGCCGTTAACGGAGTGTACCTGGCCCGTCAGGGAAACCGGGTCGATGACCCAGACCCAGGCGACTCCGAAATGCAGATATTCCCGAACCTTTTCCAGGGTCTCGACGACAGTGTCTTCCGGCGAGAGAATTTCGACGGATAAGTATGGAGGACGGGTGACAATGCGTCGACCCGGCTCGCCTTCCGGCTTCTCTGTGACTACACAAACATCGGGAACGCGAAAACGGTCGGGGCGGGTTTGTACACGCTGCTCAGGCACGGCGAAGAAGCCAAGTCTGCGACCAATGACCCGCAGCTCTTCGATTAGAAATCCCTGCATGCAGGCGTGTTCCCAAGTGGGCATGGGGCGTTGGATGATTCTTCCTTCCACAAATTCGGCATCGTGTTCGAAGCTCGAATGAAGGTACCTTTCAGCGCTTACAAGTTCGGCAACCGCCATGACTTTTCCATAATAGCGTTTCAGACGTCCACAAGAATTTGTCCTGCAGGTCTAAAGCAGCAGGTGTGAAGCAGCAGGTGTGAAGCATTAGTCGGGGGCGATCCGCGCTGGGGCCGGAATCCGGGTAAAGTGGGCTGCATGCCTTTTTCAGTGTCGCGGCGTACTGCCTATGCGGATCGTGCGCGCGGTAGACTTCGCCCATGCCGCCTTCGCCGAGCAGCGCGACGATCTCATCCGGACCGATTTTAGTCCGGGCGGCGGGTTGCATTTTGTCCCATTATTCTACCTTCGGGACACAATGATCCCAGAACTCCGAATCGTGATACGATTCCGTGCATTGCCATTGAGCGTCCTCAGCCGCGGGCCAGGAGCATACTCAGGTGGATCGAAAACGACCGTATACAGCTCTCGGTAATACCGTGGTGCTCTCAGGTGTCATCATGGCAGCCGGAGTGCCTGCAATCGCTGCCGATCAGATTGTCGGTACGTGGAAGCTGGATGTAGCGAACTCGAAGTTCGCTTCGTTCTTCTCTCCCCCGAGGGAACAAACAGAAGTGTATCGGGACCTGCCCTCGGGTGAGATCGAGATGGTCCTGACCCGAGTCTCCACCGAAGGAACAACCACTTCCAGCAGGCTGATCTGGCCGACAGGGGGAGGGGCGGTAAAAGATCCTGAGAGCAGTCTCCCAAAGGGGAAACCCTGGTCGAGACAGTGATTGGACCAGGGGAATGGTATGTCACATACCTCATGAACGGCAAGCAGGTCGTGACCATGCACAAGGTCATCAGCGAGGACGGGAAAACGATGCGGCAGACTATCAAAGGCGTGGATTCCCAGGGCCGGGAGGGCGAACAGACTCAGGTGCTCCACCGGCAATAGAAGGCGCTCTAATCCCGGCTGGTTCTTTATCGGGAAGCAGCCGTCTTTCGAAACGTCGAAGCGGGCGTTAGCGGCAGATCAGGCTGTTCCCGGAATCCAGTTCCGTGGGAATCAGGGAAACGTTTTTTCAGTCTACTATGACAACTATGGCCGGATCGTTGACGAACAAAGTTGCTGTGGTCGCCGGCTCCAGCCGGGGCTGCGGGCGTGGGATCGCGGTGGCGCTTGGCGAACTGGGTGCGACCGTCTACGTCACGGGCCGTTCAATCCGCGGAGGGCCGGCTCCTTTCGATAACATTTCGGGCACCATCGAGGACACCGCGGAGGAAGTGACCCGGCGCGGCGGCTACGGCATTCCGGCGCAGGTGGATCATTCCGATGCCGCGCAGGTGGCGGAGTTGTTTGCCCGCGTGGAGCGCGATCAGGACCGGCTCGATATCCTTGCCTGCGCCGTGTGGGGCGGGAATGAACGCTTCACCGATCCGATCTGGCAGCAGCCTTTCTGGAATCTGCCGGCGGGGTTCTGGGACGACTGCATGGGTGCGGGTCCGCAGGCTTTCTGGATAGCGGCCCGTGAAGCGGCGCGGATCATGTCACGCCATAACGCGGGGCTTATTGTCGCAATCAGCGAACCGATGATCGACCCGGACGCGCTTACCGGCAGTGTTCAATGGGATTTATTCGAGCACCTGCCGCACTACTCGCTGAACCGGCTGGTGGCATCGCTGGCTCCGGATGCGCGCAAAGCCGGCATCACGCTGCTCGGACTGCTGCCCGGGTTTATGAAGACGGAACGGGTGCAGGTCCACATGCAGGATGAGGAAATGCAAAAGCAATATCGCTACGATCTCGCGGAATCGACGGAATACACGGGCCGCGCGGTGGCTGCTTTGGCTGCTGATCCGAACATGATCGCGAAATCCGGCCAGCTGGTTTTCGTGGGCGATGCGGCGAAAGAATACGGCTTCACCGATATCGATGGCCGCTATATCGAAAACTTCTACCGGGCGGCGGGGCGGATCCCCTGATCCGCAGCCGACGCCCTCGTCGGCCTTCCTCGGAGGTTACCGGTTTGTGGAAGAGCGGGACCGGGGGATCCGCCCCACTATCGAACACACAAAGCCGAAGGTGAAACCTGCTGGAAGTCGACCGCCTCAAAGACAGTGGGTTTGGACTCGGCGATGGATACTAAAGTCCAAACGCGGCGCTGCTGACCAGGCCGACCACGAAGACTGCCGAACTGAGAAACGCGGCACCTGGCAGCTTCGCCCAGACGCAGGCGCGAACGCCGAACAGGCCAGTCGTCGCGACGACCGCGAGAATCCACAGTACAGGTTGGGCCGTGAGAGCCCGCTGCGGATTCACGCTGACGATGCCAAACGCCAGCACCGCGACTGAAACCGCCCAATGGACTCTTGAGGCGATCGCGAGTGTGCCTTCGTTCTTCATGGAAATCCACAAGGCCGCTTCCATTGTCAGGACGAGTACTGCTGCGACGACGACCAGAACCGCATAATAGTTCAGAACCATGGGGCGTGCAGGAGCACTTCGCTGGCCTGAGGAGCGGCCGTTTGAATTGAGCAACTTAGTGACTTCCGCAGTGCGCCTGCGCCTGATTCCACACCGCCTTCTGCGTGAGATGGCGCAAAAGGCAAGCGAGCGTCGCCTGCTAGACTGAACCGTATCCGGACCCCCGATTCGTCTCTCCCCGTCGCCGAGCGAATATCCTGACCGACAAACTATGGCGATTCACGTTGCGCTGAATCACAAGACGCAGTATCGATACGATCGCAGCATTCATCTTGGTCCTCAGGTGGTGCGGCTCCGCCCGGCGCCTCACTGCCGCACCCCGATCCTCGCTTACTCGCTGAAGGTCGAGCCGCCGACCCACTTCATCAACTGGCAGCAGGACCCGCAGGGCAACTATCTGGCGCGCCTTGTCTTCCTGGAGGCTACGGACAAGTTCTTTGTCGAAGTGGATCTGGTCGCCGAGATGTCGGTGTTCAATCCGTTCGACTTTTTTCTGGAGCCCTCGGCCGAGAACATTCCGTTCACCTATGATGATGCCCTCATGCGCGAACTGCGGCCATTTCTCGAGACCGAGGAGGCCGGCCCATCTCTCAGCGCCTGGCTGAGCAAAGTCTCGCGCAAGCCGCTTCGCACGATTGATTTTCTGATCGGCCTGAACCAGAGACTGCAAGGCGAAATCGGATATGTGATCCGCATGGAGGCGGGAGTGCAAAGCTGCGAGCAGACGCTCACGCTCGGCACGGGGTCATGCCGCGATTCGGCGTGGCTGCTGGTGCAGATTCTGAGGCACCTCGGCCTCGCCGCGCGTTTTGTTTCCGGCTATTTGATTCAGTTGACGCCGGATGTAAAATCGCTCGACGGTCCTTCCGGCGCGACGTCCGACTTCACCGATCTGCATGCGTGGACCGAAGTCTATCTCCCTGGCGCCGGCTGGGTGGGGCTCGATCCAACCTCAGGACTTCTGGCCGGAGAAGGACACATTCCGCTGGCATGCACCCCCGACGCCAGCAGCGCGGCCCCCATCTCCGGGTTGCTGGAACCGTGCAATACGGAGTTCAACCATGAGATGTCGGTGCAGCGGATCTTCGAATCGCCGCGCGTCACCAAGCCGTATTCGGAACTGCAGTGGGAGCAGATCGCGGCCCTGGGCCATGCGGTCGACCGTGAACTGAAAGAAGGTGACGTCCGGCTGACTATGGGCGGCGAGCCAACCTTCGTATCGATCGACGATGCCGACGGCGCCGAGTGGACCACCAGCGCGTTCGGGCCCAACAAACGCAGGCTTTCATTCGACCTTCTTCTGAAATTGCGCGACCGCTTCAGTTATGGCGCGCTGCTGCACTTCGGACAGGGAAAGTGGTACCCGGGTGAGCCGCTTCCGCGCTGGTCTTTGGCCTGTTACTGGCGCAAAGATGGCGTGCCGATATGGGAACATCCTTCGCTCATCATCGACGACAACAAGACTTACCGTCAGAATGCCTCCGATGCAAGGCGTTTTCTGGAAGCGCTGGCGAAGCGTCTCGAAGTAGACGACTCGTTCATCATGACAGCGCTCGAAGACGTCTTCTATTACATGTGGAAGGAGCGCAAGCTGCCTCCCAACGTCGACCCGTCTGATTCCAAACTGGCCGATCCGCTGGAGCGGGCGACTATGGCGCGCGTCTTCGAAGAAGGCCTTGGCCGGACCGTGGGCTACGTACTGCCGATTCGTAAAGTCCCGACCAAGCCGGGAACTTTCAAGTGGACCAGCCAGCCGTGGTTCCTCACCACCCAGCGATTATTCCTGGTGCCCGGCGATTCCGCCATGGGTTACCGTCTGCCGCTCGAATCGCTGCCGTGGACGAAGCCCGAAGACGTGGAATGGAGTTTCGAGGCGGATCCGTTTCAGGAACGAGATCAGTTGCCAGCGCGGCCAGTCCGGAAGAAGGATCTGTTCGCCGGGAAGAAGTTCGCAAATCCGGCGCAGCGTCCGTACGGGAAACCGGCGGAGAAAGCAGCGGACAAGGGGGAGTCTTCGCCCTGGATTTCACGGCCCGCTCTTTGTGTGCAGGTCCGGGAGGGCAAGCTGTTCGTGTTCATGCCGCCGGTGGAATATCTCGCCGACTATCTGGATCTGATCTTCGCCATTGAAGATGCGGCGGCGTTTACGAAGATTCCTGTCGCGATTGAAGGTTACGCGCCGCCTTACGATCCGCGTATCGCGGTGCTCAAAGTGACGCCCGACCCCGGCGTGATCGAAGTGAACGTCCATCCCGCGGCATCATGGGATGAACTCGTCGAGAATACGACAGCGATTTATGAACTGGCGCGCCAGTCGCGGCTCGGCACCGAGAAGTTCATGCTGGATGGACGGCATTCCGGCACGGGCGGCGGCAATCACGTAGTCATCGGCGGGGCGACTCCCGCGGACAGCGCGTTCCTGCGGCGGCCCGATCTGCTGCGCAGCATGGTGGGCTTCTGGCAGAATCATCCGTCGCTGTCGTATCTGTTCTCGGGACTTTTCATCGGACCGACCAGCCAGCATCCGCGCGTGGATGAAGCGCGCATGGACAACCTGTACGAGCTCCAGATTGCGTTCAGCCAGGTACCGGATCGGGACGAGGGCACTATCACGCCGTGGCTGGTGGATCGCATCTTCCGTAATCTGCTGATCGATCTGACCGGCAACACGCACCGCACGGAACTCTGCATTGATAAGTTGTATCCACCGGATTCGTCCTCGTCGCGGCTGGGTCTGGTGGAACTGCGGTCGTTCGAAATGCCGCCGCACGCGCGCATGAGCCTGACGCAGCAGTTGCTGGTGCGGGCGCTGATCGCGAACTTCTGGAAAAATCCGGCGTTCACCAGAAGCGGGCAGCGGCAACTCGTACCGTGGGGCACCGCACTGCACGACCGGTATATGCTGCCGTACTTCATTGAGCGCGATTTTGAAGACGTGCTCGAAGAACTGAACGACGCGGGCTATCCGTTCCGAAAGGACTGGTTTGCGCCCCATTTCGAATTCCGGTTTCCGGCGATCGGGTCCATCACGAAACGCGGCATCCATCTGGAACTGCGCAATGCGCTGGAACCCTGGAACGTTCTGGGAGAGGAAACTTCCGCAGGCGGCACGGCACGGAATGTGGACTCTTCGGTGGAACGGTTGCAGGTCAAAGTGTCGGGAATGATCGATCCCCGGTTTGTTGTGCTTTGCAATAAGCGCCGCGTCCCGCTGCATCCTACGGGCACGCCGGGGGAGTATGTCGCGGGGGTTCGCTATCGCGCGTGGCAGCCGCCGTCGTGTCTGCACCCCAACATCCCGGTTCACTCTCCGCTTGTGTTTGATATCCTGGATTCATGGTCAGGGCGTGCAATCGGGGGCTGCACGTATCATGTGTCTCACCCCGGAGGCCGCTCCAACGAACAGTTTCCGGTCAACGCATATGAAGCGGAAAGCCGCCGGCTGGCTCGATTCAGGAGCATTGGACACACCCCTGGTTTAATGACCATGCCCAAAGAAGAGCGCAATCCCGACTTCCCTCTGACGCTGGATCTGCGCCGGGAGCTTTTTTCCGGCAAGCCATGACGGCCCGGCCGCATTGCGTTGAAGTGGCCCGATGAACATTTCCGTCGACAACAGTCTCGCTGCGCCTTTCGTGGAGGCCTACAACCCCACGCCCGGGGTCTACGACGAGATGTCGAGCGCGCCTGGAATCATCCGGCCGGGCTGGGATTCTTACATTTCTTCGATTTCGGGCCTGGGCTCCGGAGAAATGGCCCGCCGCTGGGCTACGGCACGGCAGCGTATCCGCGAAAACGGCGTCACCTACAACGTCTACGGCGATCCGCTGGGAATTGACCGGCCGTGGAATCTGGACGCGATCCCGCTGCTGATTTCGCCGCACGAATGGCGGGAACTGGAAGCGGGCCTGATACAGCGGGCGCGCCTGCTGAACTGGATCCTCACCGATCTCTACGGCCCGCAGAGATTGCTGCGGGGCGGCCACCTGCCGCCGGCGACGATGTTTGCGAACCCCGGTTTCTGGCGGCCGTGTCATGGCTTGCCGGTGCCGGATAACGCGCACCTGCATCTTCTGGCAGTGGATCTCGCGCGTTCCGCGAGCGGCCAGTGGTGGGTGCTTTCCGATCGCACGCAGGCGCCATCCGGTGCGGGCTATGCTCTCGAAAACCGGATCGTGCTCCGCGAGACTTTTCCCGATCTGTTTCGCGAATTCGAGATCCAGCGGCTGGCATCGTTCTTCAGAGCGTTTCGCGACAACATGCTGCGGTTATCGAACTCGATGCGCAGCAATCCGCGTGTCGTACTGCTGACCCCGGGACCGCTCAACGAAACTTATTTCGAGCACTCTTATCTGGCGCGGTACCTGAACTTCACGCTGGCGCAGGGCGGCGATCTTACCGTGCGCGACAGCCGGGTTTTTCTGAAGACGCTGGAAGGGCTGAAGCAGGTGGACGTGATCCTGCGGCGCGTGGATGGCGGTTTCTGTGACCCCATTGAACTCCGCTCCGATTCGTATCTGGGCGTTGCCGGGCTTGTGGAAGCTGTGCGCGCGGGAAACGTGGTGGTGGCGAATTCGCTCGGCAGCGGCATGATCGAATCGCCCGCCTTCATGCCATTCCTGCCGGGGCTCAGCAGCCGTTTTCTCGGTGAGAAGCTCAAGCTGCCGTCGGTCGCAACGTGGTGGTGCGGGCAGCCGGAAGCGTTTGAGTACGTTCGTAAGAACCTGGACAATCTCGTGATCAAGCCATCGTTCCCTGCTCTCGGCTGGGAGCCGGTATTCGGCGGACAGGTGGCTGGTGACGAGCGCAGGAAACTGCTCGACCGCATGCAGGCGCGGCCCTGGGATTTCGCCGGACAGGAGTTGCTGCACCTCTCGACGGCCCCGGTCTGGGCCGATAACAAGCTCACACCCCGAAGGCTGGTGCTGCGCGTTTTTGTCGCGGCGGTGGGCGATTCGTGGGTCGTAATGCCGGGTGGTCTGGCACGCGTTTCGCCTTCGGCTGAATCGGGCGTCGTTTCGATGCAGCGTGGCGGCGGCAGCAAAGATACGTGGGTTCTGTCCGACACGCCGGTCGACAAATTCACGCTGCAGCGCTCACGCGATCTGCCTGTTGCATTGAACCGGGGCGGCACAAGCGATCTGCCGAGCCGTGCGGCCGACAATCTTT
>ODAK010001614.1_pt1 | contig 24348 bp, 69 predicted proteins | sample 1539591 | NCBI WGS metagenome assembly ODAK01 (sample SAMEA3539303, study PRJEB22396) | soil metagenome | biome: tundra; feature: field; material: soil | place: USA | collected 2010-05 | depth 0.15 m | reverse complement strand
TATTCTTAAATTTTTCTTCATATGCCGCAATAGATTCATCACTGGTAACTGGACCAATATAAAACAATTGTTTACCAGTTAGATCGAAAAATTTATGAGTGAGTTTCATTTCACCTAACAACATATGGTTTTCCAGTGCAACGATGAATATGTGCTACTGCATCCTTTTTATATTTAAAGTAAACAAATCCACAAGCAGATTGAGAAACATCAATAGATGCTCCATCATCATCAGCAGTACATCTAGCTACACGATCACTATTCAAGTCTCTAATATACCAAGGATGACTAAGCCTGAACTTACCATAACCACCATCCTTAAATACTCTAAGCCTCATCTTCATGGCAAAACCTCATTATTAATCAGCCGACCAATAACAATTTCTCGATTTTCAATACCGCTTTGCATCTTCTTACAATCACCGTGCATATATTGCCATTCAATATATTCATCCCACATTTTTAAACGCTCTATTAGACCAGTGACATTCCATGGCTTCAATCCAAAAGGAAATTCAGCGGTATTCTTCATTGTTCCAATAACCCCAACTTCTCCAAACTTGCATCAGTTACAACTACATGCTTGCGCTGGATATCCTTAATCTTGGATTGAAGCCTCACAACCGAAAGCTTATAAGCCGTCCGCAGCTTCACAAGTTCAAGCTTAACCACCAAGATTGCCGCCTGATCCTTTACCGAGTAATTCTTTGCTCCAACTGTACGCATTGTCTTAATCTCCGGTTCTGTTTTTCGTTGATAATTAATAGTACCAAATTAAATTAATTGTGTCAAGCTTTCTTCAAGATTTTATCAACCAATTTTACGGCTACATCATTCCATGCAAAAACAACAGCATGAGCCAATGCTTTAAAATCCTCAGTTACTGGATAGCCTGAATTTTCCAATTCACTAAGCAAATTTGATGCCACCAAATGCGTACAAATTTGTGAACCAGGGAATTTCATGGCATTGCGAACCATGCCGAGAATCACTTCATCTTTAATCATTTTTTAATCATACTCCATTCAATTTAAATTGTCAACTATCTCGTACCTGAGATACGCGAAAGTTAGACTATTGACAAGATTATGGTTTTAGTGTATAATTATGTTATGGAACATGGTTACTACATAGATGTATTGATTGATAATCAATGGCATAATATGACCTATGGTCCTATATCTATACATACTGCATATGGTATGATATCTTTTTCAGCTAGATACATTGACAAAGATATAAAATCTGGTATAATTGCCATACGAATCAGGAGAGTATAATGAAAGCATGTGGTTATGATGAATTTTATTATAAAAATCCTGTAATGTTTCATTGGGATTTTGGTTGTTGGCATTGTCGTTATGATTTGATGAAGGCATTAGGATTGTCAAATGGGAATTATCCAAATGTTTGAATCATGGAATTGGAGTAATTATTGTGATAAATGTGGATGTTATGCCACAATTGATTGTATGGATGATAATAATGTTGTATTTGGAGCATTATGCCCTGATTGTTATGAAGGAATTGACGTATTAGGTCCTATGATAAATATTCATCCAAATGTTGGAGAACGTGTATTAGCATATGCATATTTTGGTATTATTGTCAAGCCTGTTAAGCCACCAGATTTTGAATCTGTTATGATAGGATTAACAATATGAAACTTAGAGAGAAATGTATTCAGCATTTAGTTAATGCTTTCCATTATAAAGATGATGAGTTAATCAATCTTAATGATATAGTCATCCTTCTTTTTATAATGATGTGAAACATTATGCAAGTATTCATGACGATCTATTTCATCAAGAATTTCGGATGTTACTTCTAACCGTCTATGCTCATTATGACTGTAGTTTACAATAGCATCATGGCTACCAGGTGACTTTACGCCAAGATTAAATGATGCTATGTCATATCGGTTTATAGCTTCATCAATAGGGATAGCAACCAACACGAGACAATATTTGAATTTATTTTTCATATTCTTTATCCAGCAAGCTTAACATTTTTTATAAATCTTTCAAGCACAGTCATATCAGCATTATAAATGGCAGCGCCTCCATCACCAGACCATGCTTCACTATAGCTAGGATCGCCATAATGTGCTATATATCCTATATAATCTCCACCACAACGATTCATCCATTCACGCTGAGATTGTTCCATGTTAGTCCAAAACAATCTATTTTTAATCTTTTTGCTCATGATTATATCCTATAGTTTTGCAGACCCTTTGTCAAGGCATATTCTCTAAGTGCATTAGCTCTGGACAAACTTACTGACGCCAATTGTGAAATCCATGATCGCGCCAGTGTAGCATAGTGATTAGCAATCCATTGAACCTCATTATTACCTGACCCTTCAATTGGTTCATTATGACTATTGATGATAGAAGCATGTTTAACAATTAGTTTATTAGCCATAGCAACGTCATTAATAGCATTGATAGCATTCGCAGCACAACTATCATAATGCTGTTTAATGGCTACCCATTGCTCATCAGTAGTGTTAGATGGTCTAATCAATTTTCCGTCTTTATCAATGTGCATTTTCTTCAATGATTCTTTTAACCATTGCCTCTTGTGCCTCAGTTAAGTCCATTAGATGATAAGTAAAAGTTTTAGCGTTATAAACTCTCAATTGAAAAATTTCATGAGAAGTTTCAATATTTACATCTAATGATGATTGTTTCATATCTAATACTCTACTAAAACAAACATTACAGGTTCATAACCGGCATTATCGTTACTAACTTTAGTAATAGACACAACTTTAAAAGGTGGCAACTTTAATGCACCGTCCTGGTGATGATAATTCATTTCATTAAGAGTGTTAGCTATTTTACTATATGATGCACAAAATGATTCAAACATTCTATTAACTCCGTTTAATTTTGCGCTTGCCCTTATTGTCAAACAACCATTTAAAATTATAAGCAATTGATGCAACTGCACTTCCTTTTTTATCAAGACTGGAATCAGGACATACTTTGTTTATGAAATTCCATGTTTCACATATGAATTGCTCTAAATCTGTCTTTGGTAATGGTCTACTACCATTTTCATACATATGCATTCTAATAACTCCTAAAAATTTTGTTGCGCTTAGCACGAATCGAACATGCGACCCATTCATAAACGGTTCAGAACTGATCAGGCTCTTTAGACTCATCATCTGTACACAATAATGAATCAAGTTTATGAATGGCTATCACCATCACAGAGATAGAGCGAACTAACCATAACGCCGTATATGCGCAAACTAATAACTCTTTAAATTTTATTTCAACTTCATCAGATTGTCAATAGTTTCGATTTGAATTTCTGCTAACCTTTGAGTGAATAGTTGATCCCATTCTTTACCAGTATTCGCTGGCCGCGCCATTACTCTCGCAGCATCAACGGCACGAACACCGGAGCAGAATGCAGCTTCAAGTAGATACTTCAATTCATTACTTACAATAGTAATTGCTACTTTTCTCATAATCAAATCATACTCCATTCTTAATTAATTGTCAAGCCTCTTATTCCATGCAGTGATGGCATTTGATCTATCATACCATCCACAACCACGAGACCCATTATACATAACACAACCACAATCATAACATTGCACAATCCAGGCCATATCACGCGGACCAATTTCTGCCATGTTACGTTCAGAGACCAAAATTTTAGATGCGCCGCAGAACGGGCATGACCTTGCTTGTATTTGTATTGTAATCGGCATATTCAAATACTATCAAAATAAAATATCATTGTCAAGTCCTATTGACAGTGAACTATAATTGATGTATCATTAATACATATGGATAATTTATTTTGGCGTAATTCTAGTGGTCATCTCTTGCTTGTGAATCCTTCTGAATATGATGATTATAGGCAAATTTTGGCATATGATAATGAGTGTCATGTCTGCCGTCAGGATGTAATGGTTGCATTAGGATTCTATAATTATCATGATTAAATGCCCTCATTGTAACAGTAAGAATGTAACTATAGTTCTTGTTAAATGCCATGTCAAGGATAGGGAATGGAATTGTCCAGATTGTAATTGTCGATTCATGAAACTTGATGACATGATATGCATCATCTACAATGGTAATACCAGAAAAGAAATTAAAGTAAAGCATTGACAGCCAATTATAATTGGAGTATCATATCATTATGAATGAACTAGCAATAATAGGTATAATGCGCTTATTTGTTGAGCATTTGGATAAGGCGCGCAAAATTATAAAGGATTCAAGTGATATTGATGAAACGATTAGAAATGATTAAGACTTGGCATGTGCTATATACTGGTGCCAATGGACAGGATACCTGGGGCATTACGGTGCGTAGGATAGGTAATGCATCAGATATTGAAGATAGAGGTTATCAACGCCAATATGATATCAATGATTATTCTATTGCCAGTGATGCAGATAGAATAGCCGAGCAATTGGATATTACTATTGCAGAATTATTTAGTGGTAGGTTAGTGTAATGAGAAGTAAATCAAAATATAATTCTATGCTTAAACGTCACTGTCACTACTGTGAACGTCAAGCTTATAAGTTGTGTAATCGTTGTCATCATTTTGTATGTGGTTATGAGCAATGTCCAGGGTCACCATGTCCTAAAAAGAATCATGCATCATCGTAATGGCATTGGCACCACAATTGCATTTCATTCTAATAACCCCAGTTTTTTGACTTGCAGCGCCAATGACAATCACAGTCACAATCAACATTGATACATTTAGTATGATCCTTAAAAACACAGAAATATGCTATAAATTTAAGCATCGTCTAATAACTCCTAATAACGCAATTGGTATGCGTAGCTAATCCATTATGCGTAGCTCCAATAACTCGCCTTTGAAACCACCATATGAATTTATGGCATATTTCGCATCTATTCATGCTCTAATAACTCCATCCAAACATCACGAGTAGATGAAATGCTGCTAGTTCACAATAGAAACATGAACTTAACCATTTCTTATGCTCACGGTCATGCCTTGATCTATTTGCAATCATAATCATATAGACTAATAACTCCTACTTATGTTGTGCAATGTTGATATTACGCTTGCCGCGTCCATCAATACCAGAACATGCACCACAATCAATGCAATTTACGCGCTTTCCCATTTCTTTACTAGCTGGACATGTCGCCGAGTTAGGCATACGCTTAGCGCCCTTGGTAACGATAAATGCGCGCCATCCTAGAGCATTAGCTTTTTGATAATCGGCTTCATCGCATGATGCCATGATATATTTTTTATAGCCTTGAAACATTGGATTGCGCCATTGATGAGTGTAGCCCGTCCAAAGACTAGCACGACTAGCAATCTCTTTAATAACTCCTAATGGCAATAGCACAGGCTCACCATAGGTACCAAATCGGACAGCGCGACCATCAAATAGGCTATAATCTGTTAGTTTATGGTATCCCTCACCATAAACTCCACTATACTTTTTCCAAATCTTCGCTGGACCATGTACAGTCTTGACATAACACTTGGTTTCATTGTTTAGTGATGGCCGAAATGGACACTTAAAACAAATAGCCTTGTCCGAGCCATCCTTGACCGCTTCTGTAGGATGCCGATCCTTACGAACGGCGGTTATCTGTATCATTGCGCCAGTCTTAAGATTTTTTGACTTCGCTGCAAATCCAGTCGCTATTAATACGACTGTAGCAGTTTCGTGAATGATATAACCATTTGCTTTCGCCATAGTTGATAATATACTTGAATCATCGAATATAGTCAATACCAAAATAAATTTTATTTTATGCTTGACAATTCATAACCCTGGAAGTAATATTTGATCATGAAGAAACGAATTAGCAAACAAGAAAAACTTGCGGAAAATCTTATTAATGAGCGTATTCAGCGCGCAATCAATCGCCTACAGATTCCAATGATGCAAATTTCCAAGCTTGCAGAACATGCTCGTGCCATGATAGCACAAGGAGCTACGGATGAGCAATTGCGTGATGGCGTTGTGCAGTTTCTTAATGCTTGACAATTCCTAGCCCTGGGAATAGGATTAACTTATGAAAATCACATATCTAGTGTCGTGTACTTGCGGAAATTTTAATCTGTCATTTCACGCTCATGCTTCATCTGAAATGCGCAAAATGCGTGAGACTGCATATAAATTTGCGCGCCGTCATATTGCACTTAACGAGAGTCATATTTCTGCGGTTTCAAAGGTTGCAACATCTATGTTACGCCGTTACTAATTGGATCATGATGTTTAATTTTGATATTAGTGCCGTTTATCCTTATATGTTTGATCAATGGCCTTGTTTCCTTATCATATTCAACGATGGTAGTCGATCATGGTTAAATTTTGCGCCTACGCATTCTGACTTTGTAGCTCCGATAAACTCTTATTCGGATTATGCTGGCGCAAAACGATATGATAATCGAAAATATGGTGATTGACAACTAATTAAAATTGGAGTATTATTCAATCATGTTTGATAAAAAATCTGATGAAGTAGGAAAATTAGTAAACGCTAACGCATTACTTCGCTCGCAATTGGTCGATCTTAATGCCATGGATGATAATGGCAAAATGAAACCTAGTCCATTGACTACCTTTGAAAAGAATCTTAAACGTCGGATAACTGAATATTTCCAATATTGGGATTAATATCATGCGAACCAAATTAGAGCAAGCACAGATCAACTATCGGCGCGCACGAACGCATCATAACAGAATGCAAAATTTGGGCGAAACTACTTTATCACCTATTGTCACTCGCAAGATGGCCCTTGCAGTTTCCGCAATGCAACGGGCGCATTTCAAGCTTCTCGATGCCGAACGCGAGTATGAATATCAGGAACAAAAACGTAAAAATACTATGACTTGGATATCGTTAGCTTGACAGTCTCTTAAATTAAGAGTATCATAAACTTATGAAATCAAAAGTAAAAATGAATATCAATCCAAACGAGACTAAGGGTGAGCGGTTCGCACGATTAGGTCATTATCGTGTTAATCATACTCTTGATGAAATTCGCAAGCTTGTTGCGCTTGGCGGATATATGTATTCAGAAAATAGTAAAGAGCAACGCGAACTAAAACGCAAATATATCCAGAAACTTATGTCTGCCATCAATACGGTAGAAATGGCATGGCAAGCAACTAACAAGGCTGATCGCAGCGAATTTACAGTTGATGATCCTGATGATGCTCCTATCATAGCTGACCGTGATCTTGATGATGATACGGCATTACGCGGTCCAGATGGTGAATCTATAGTGGTTAGCGAGCCTGTAGAGCCTGTTAGTGATGATGCGCCGGTTCGTACCTATGTCGGTATACAGCGTGATAATGCTCCTATCATTGTTGGAGAACGTGCCTTTGATGACGCGCATGGTCTTAGCGCGATTGTATTCAATAATGATGGAATATGCTCGTGCAAGTCAATTAATTGTATGCGTCAGCATAATGCTTGACAATCGGCCATAATTGGAGCATAATCTTTAATGATGAAAGTATTACATAAAGTCAGAGTAGTATCAACTCGTGATCTGGATTCATTAACTGAAATAGGTCGTGATGATGTTGATGATATTGGTAACTGTGCAATCTTCGCCATAGGCGATAATATGCTGGCCGCCGAATGGTTAGGACCAAATCGTGATCGACGGTGGCAGGGAAACTATGCTACTCGTATGATTTCTAATTGGCAACTACATTTAATTGCTTGACAATTAATTAAGGTTGGAGTATTATTTGATCATGGCAAATAAAAAGAAAATTCCTAGTCGATATGCTCTGATTGCATCAATGTATAAGGCTTTTAAGCTTGATTCATATGATGAAAATCTTGTTGATGCAGTTAGCGCGTTGATTTCCAAATTGACTGATAAGGAATTGTTTGAAGTAACTCAAGAGTTTAGCTTGACAGTCTCTGAATAGTAGAGTATCATTTGATTATGTCGAAAGCAATCAAAGTAAAAGACTTGCAGGATCAAATTTTAACTACTGACCGATCATTTCTATTATGCCGAGTATGCGGCGCGCATAATTCGGCTAATGCTGGTGATTATTGGAATACTCCCGATGATCATATCTTTAAGTGCTGTAATGCTAACATGGTCCGAGTAGTAAGATATACTACTTATGTTGAAGTGTGATTATGAGTAATGCATATATCAATCCCAAAGTCCATTTTGTTAGTGGTGGGAATGATGCCATAGTTGCGGTTCAAAAGCTAGAAGGCAAGCTTAATAATATTTTTATAACTGAGCTTGACAAGGCTATCACAATCTGTTAGGATAAAGAAATGGAAACCTGCCCTAATTGTGGAAAGCAAACCACGTTCACAAGTCACGAATTAGATGAATTTGATAATGATGATGGTTATCATATTAGTTATTGGTTAACTTGTGATCTTTGTAATTCTATTACAAGCAATGCAGAACTAGAAAAGATTAACACTGATGGAGCATACTAAAATAATGTTTTATTTTAATGTCAAGAGTCTATCGCGTATCTTTGGAGCAACCTGGCGTCTCCGATTCAATGATGACTTGGTTTCGTTTATACCATGCCGAGAAGCCACTAGCAAGCCTGTAGCGCGTTCAGTAAATGGTAGATGGTAGTACCATATACCTTTGATGAATAGGATGCGTCATTAGCCATATTGACAAGCTTTGATGTTTAGAGTAAAATTCAGTTATGTCAACGCAAAAGTTACGAATTAGTGAATTAGTTGTGGGTGATTATGTTGACCTGGAAGGCGATGAATTTGCCGATCCCAAACATGATCATCCTTACTTTGAATCTGAATATGAAGTTGTGGAGTGTATTGAAAAAGAATCGAAAAACTGTATTTGCGTGCATTTTGAGAATAGCAATCCAGTAGGATTTCCGCCAGATCATTTGGTTTCAGTTTCAGCACATTCACCTGATTGTAATGATACGATTCCGCCATCATACGCTGTAAGACGTGCATTGTAAAGACTTGACAATCAATAGTCGATAGAGTATTATTTAATGATGGTAATTAAACCTAAAATCTTTACCGATGAGCAACGAGTGAAGCTTGTATATCTTAAGAGCATAGGCATAACCATTAAACAAATGAAGCAAACTCGTGAATATTTGCATAATACTTGGCAAAATGACAGCCTTGGGAGTGCGATTGACATGCTTTATGTATGTCTTAATAATAGGCTAATTGAAAATTGGGAAATCTAATAACTCTCTAATAACTCCATTGCGCAAAATAAAGCATAGTTGTATCTTCATCCTGACAACGGGATGCGCAATGATGCCTATAAAATAGGCAATTGCTCATTATTTAGGCAACATTAGTAATGAGAAATGATTCTAAGATAATTAACAATGATTGTCAATCCTATTGACATTGAACCATAAACGGAGTATCATTGAAATATGAAAATTGAATATACATTTCAGCCACCTATTCCAGAAACTCAAGTAAAGTTTGCATTTATGAAGTATCGCGTTGAATGCAAAGACACTGGAACGGTCATAGGTTTCGTGGTAGGCATTGATGCCGTTAGAGCATTGACTGACCATTGGAAAATTTACCATATCGATCTTATAGCAGTTGATATTTAATCTATTGACAATCAATCATTAAAAGAGTATCATTAAACAATGGATTATGCAAGCTTTCTAATGGATTGCGTTGATGATTATTGGAATAGTCAAGATTATGATGATTTCGGCGAGCAAGATTCAATGATTATTGACATTGAATGCGTCAATATAATTAATCATCATGATCAATCATGCGCTAGTTTTATCCATTGTAACTGTTGACAATCAATCATTCTTAGAGTATCATAACGGATAGGTGACGAATCAATGCTTGGAGCTAGTGGTTATAAAACAAAAAAAGACTTGAAGGCATCAATCGGAAAATCGTTGTGCTATATCGAAACAAGTCTTTTCGGAGATGAGTACAAGTCTACCGGGAAATTCTGCATGGTCGGGCCGGATGCGTATCGTAGTCGCAAATGGTTTGCAGAAATCACTATGGAGAATGATATAATCATCAAGGTGGCTTGACAATAGATCATTCCTAGAGTATCATAAGATCATGAGTCAAACAATTACTGAATTAGAGCGCAAGGTTATTCTAGGGATCATGGCGAGCGAATACTGTGACGGTGATCCTATGTCAGAAATTTGGTCGTGGTCTATTCGAGCGCCTGGCATCGCTAAGAAATCACTATCCGGCATTGTCTCAAGCTTAAGTAAAAAAGGATTAGTCATTTGTCGTAGTGGTGAAATACATAGTGAAGATACTATAGCCATAACGCAAGAGGCTTTCGATCTGGTCCAGTAAGATGAAAATCAAGTTAGAAATCACTGATGCATGGTCTGATGAATGCACTAAGGGCTATCACTGGACCATCATGCGCGACAATGGACGCGGATGGTTCAATACAGGCCATGGTGAAATGTCAGATACATTTGATAATGCTGCCGTTCATGGAATGTTAGCACTAATTAGTCACAATGTCAATAGCGAAAATAATATTAAAAACTATTGACAATGAACCACGATTAGAGTATTATTTAATTATGAATCGTATCATTACCTATGCCATTGAAAATGATTCCGGCTTAGTAATCTCTCGTGTAGGCTCTGAGGTTGCATGGCCTGTGCTAGAGTATGACAAGATGCTTCCGGCCAATAATTTCACGGCAGGCTATCATCTTGAACGATTTCCAGTCTCTAGCCTGGGATCAAACTGGCGCAATCTCAAATGGACAAAAAAGATTCCTACCTATCTCAAGAATCGCCATCGTGAATTTTGGAGTTTCAAACCTATCAAGGTGAAATAATTTATGGCTACTTCATGGGTGATAATCGAAAAGGCTACTGGATGCGCTGTAATGGAAACATATAACCAAAAAACAGTCAACGCTGTCAATCGAAATAAATTCGAGGTTATACCGATTCTTGAATATCTATGCAATTTCAATGCCAAAGTAAAGGCGAATAATCATATAATTATTGCTTGACAGTCGCCAGCGATTAGAGTATTATTTAATTATGGATAGATATGACACTTGGAAAGAGGCGCATATTGAGGCTATCATGCGCGCGCGCCTATGTCAATGCGATGTTGGAATATGGCGCAAGAAAGAGTTTGGCCGCGATGGTTTCAATATCCGCCTGTTACCAAGGGTAGAAAATCGTTATGGTGATGACTTGCGTTGTGAAGTAGTCAAGGCTACTGACGCACTATAGAGCATGGAGATTGATATAATGTATCGTATTTGGTTTAGTTTCGGACATAATGGCGAATACTCGTTGCGAGCATTGGAAAGTCTTATCTTGGAGCAATTCTGCGATACCATTACTCGTATTGAAAAGATTAGCTAGGCTATTTACAATCGCCAGCCGATAGAGTATTATTTAACTATGTCAAATGATGAAAAGTTTAATGGCATGGTTCTATTAGTCGCCAAACGTAATGATGCTAGTGCGAAGGCTGAATTAGCCTTAATCAAATATGGCTATGACAGTCGAGAGTATGATACATCAAGCGCAATCGAACATATAGCGAACTCTGCCGTGCGTGATTGGCGCAATCTTTGCAACAAAGGATAATCATGTTTAATTATTTCTTTGCAGACTGGCTCTGGTTTAGTGGCGATCTATTGACAGTGATTGATGATCTAGGCTATAATTAGAGCATGGATGCTCTGATTGTACAGGCTAGTTGTCGCGGATGCATTCAACAATTGCGAATAATCGTTGAGAATGCTGGACTATTAGGCATGATGATTAGTTATTGTGCAGTTGCCTATAATTTAGGCAGTTAGACAATGATTATAATTAATAGTCTATAATGGCATCATTATTGCGTATATTCCTAATCCTGTAACAATGTTTTCAATTGTGTTAAGCATTTTCAATCATTGATAATTATATCATACTATACAAGTCACGTCAATCCCATTGACATAATATAAATTATAAGGAAATAAATTATAAGCTAAGCGTTTAGCCATTGACAATTCTAAGTTATAAGAGTATTATTTAATTATGGCAAGAGTAACAGAGTCACAGTGTCCAAAGTGTAAACGTACTAGTGGTGAACGGCATCTCACAACGACTAAGCGGCCATCTATCGCCACAATGACGCGGTGGAACAATGACGGCATTGCGCGTGCTACCGATGGCTGCCGGGTGGAGCCTGATGGTCATTGCGAGCATGGTCACGCATCCTGGTTACTGCAAATGGGAATGATCTAGTATTGACATAACATAGCCCTAGATGTTATGATAATGATGACGGATACGAATAGATTAAACGATTGATTATAATAAACCATGGGAAGATCATCATGTAACAAAGACTGACTATATCATAATTTATGTCGCCTGAATAGATTAAACGATTGATTATAATAAACCATGGGGAGATCATAATTTATGTCGCCTAAATAGAGATATTGATTGCATGGAGAGAAACGTAGAAGTGTAATCAATTACCATGCCAGCCTGTATATCGATGCAAAGTGCAATATACAGGCTGGCTCATTATATGCATAGTAATTATAATTAATGCAATTGTCGTGCCAACACTGGCAATGTGGTGCGCAATTCGCAAAATGCCAAAAGTGGTACCATAAAAGCCACTTCGGGCGCACATCCTTTCAAGCTTCAATGAATGATCATTATAAAAAATTTTTCGCTATATAAAGCAACTACATAATTTTTCAAAAATATTTTGTTCTGACTCAGTTATATTTGATAATCCTTCAAGTATCTGAGCCATAAATTCTTTATCCAGTTCAGTTAGCATATCACTCAATAATTTACCATGAAGCTCTATCATTCTTTTTTGAAATGGTGAATCGTATGTTTTATTCATAAAAAATTTTTCGCTATATAATTTCCTCTGAAAGTGGCGAATATGGAAACCAACCATACTTCCATTGTCCTGCAAACAATACTAATTGCCACCATGATTTAATATCATCATTAAAAATAACTTCTGAAAAAGCGCATAAAACATTTCTACTATATTTAATTTCTTTGATATTAAAGTCAAACATTATGGTAACAACTCTTGAATAACGTATCTAAAATGTCAACAACTCTCGATTATATACTAAAATACATTATTACTGCTGCCATTGCACCTAAAACAATTACCCATATTATCAATAATATTGAATCTTGTGCCTTATTACTTAGTTTCATATTATTCTTCTCCAGCATTTATTCATTACGAAATTCTTAGAATATTTCTCAATTTGCGAATTAACCAAGATGGTTCTTTTAATAATGGATTAAAGCCATATTTACTTCTCATCTCTATTGAACATTTTTCACAATAATTCCATGGATATCCAGCATATATTTCTTGATACATATCATAAAATAAGGTCCTGAATACTATATCACAACGATCACATTTGAATGTTGAATACATATGGTTAATTATTAAATTTCCTCCAGAGAGTACCTGGATTACCGGCTCCAAGTCTAATCATCTCATCCAGTTCCATTTCAATAAATGCTTCGCCATCAGATAAATGACTGGCGATTAGCTCACATTGATTAGACAATTCAATTATATCTAGAGCACCCCATGATGGGAATCTAGGACGATAATAAACATAGGATTTGGAATTCTTAGAAGCATTTTCATAATCTATATCATAATTCGTAATATATACATTATAATCACTAAACATGGTACGATACTCATTAGCCCATGAGATTAAAGTACGAATAAATTGTTGTTTTTCAAAATAAAGCTTCATACTACCTTTACTTCTCCACGACAACAATTTGATTCTATTGTAACTCTTCTTTCATGAATATTTTTATAAGTTCTCAGGTAGGATATATGTTCTGCCCTACATAGCTTTCCACAAATCTGACAAAAATATTTTGGGGTTACTTTTTCCATAATTACTCCAATCTACAAGGACCATCATGATTCTTAAATAAATTACAAAATTTAGATTCTCCATATAACCATTCTGCTATATCAGTAGATGATATATTTTTACCACATAGAAGATATACAGAGATATATGGAGCATAGAAAAATCCAGTATCAAATACTGTTTCACTTCTTAATGGCATTCTTACTACGCCAATATCAGTTACTACATCTATCATGACAAGTATATCATCAATATAATCACCAGTATCATTGTATGTTTTAATTGTCATAATTTATAAAAATTTCTTCCTAAATCCTAAATGATTAAGAAGATCACGTTCTGAATCTAAAGCTATTCTCCATTTATGACGACGGAATATTAAATACTTACCATGCTCAAATTTTAATTTACCACGTTGGAATAGTTCTTCAGCTTCATCAATGCTTTCAAGTATCATTCTTGAATCAAAATAATCCTTATGTTTTTTATTATTCATTATATAAAGCTCCTATCCATTATGAATTTTTATAACAACCAATCCAAGTTGCTCTATGATTAAAAGTCCAACTATTCCAAGTCCTAATCCAATTAATACACTACTAACAATAACCGTCGCTATTTTCAAATATTTTTTCATTACAATTTTCCTTTAACTTTTTATCTAGGCGTTCCATTCTTAACATTCCTACAATTATACCTAACTGCCAAATAATAAAACATCGCACATGATAATAGTCACCATGATCCATTACATAATTACGATCACTATTACTACTCCACCAATGGAAAATATTATTAAGACATACTGAACAATATCTCTGTTCTCTCATGATTTTCTACCTATATTTTGAAAAAATAAATAACCAAATAATATTGCATCAAATATTCCTAAGGCCCAACATGATATTAATAGCTCAGTGTGTACTGTCATGGCTTATTCTCTATTGCTGCCATAAGTGCTTCTTCTGGTGTCTTGCCACTTTTAGTATAACTATGACCACCTTTGCCATTATCAAATTCAATGTGAGCATACCAATTTTTCATTGAAGGACCATACCAAAGACTTATATGATTATTTTTAATTAATTGAAGATACTCGGTTGATAATTCCATTCTAGTTTCAGTATGTGGACAGCTTTCAGATGACCATTGTTCCGGTGTTTCATCTTTAATACCCATTTTTCTTAATTGCATACCAATAATGCATGCAGTGGAACATTTCTGACAATATAATTGAGCCATAATCATTCCTTATTTTTTATACAATTAATAATTCCAATTTGAAAACGACCGTAAACTATTCCGGTAAAATGATGATAATGCATATTTTTATTTTCAATCGCAGTCTCATTATGAAGGTCCCATATTCTATTCCATGGTGCCTTAACTGCAAATCCAATTTTATTATATATGTGCCAGTAATTAAATTTCATAATTAATTTTCTTTTTCTAGAATCTCCTGATATTCTCTACCACGAACCCAATAACCATCATGTCTATCATATATAATAAAATACCAAAGTTCATCATTTTCCCATACCCATTTAAGGGCTTCTACCTGTGCATGTTTTTCAGTTATTGTTGGCATAATAATAAGGTATCACAATTTTATGTCATTGTCAATGTTCAATATTATATCTTTTGTCAATGCTTATATTGTCAATGCTTCTGTCATTGTAGTCATAGGTATAGATAACATTACCATGACTAGAAAAGCCAATTGAATTACAAGGTGGATGATTACATTTACTCTTCCATCCAATTCCATATTCAGATTCAATAACGTTAGGAGCGATGAGGATTGGATTTATTGATTTGGGTATATCAAACCATACAAAAAATACTATAATAGCAAGCATACTAAAAAAGATAACATTTATTTTATCAATTTTATATGTATTATTCATTATCTAAACCCCATTCTCTTGGATGGTGCAGCATTCTTAATCGTAGCATGTTTTTTCTTACCAATCTTGGAATATAAGTTAGCTAAAATGAGATTTTGTGGAATATCTTCTACATCAAAATCATGATTCTTTTGTTGTAACCATTTAATAGCTTCATCTTTAGTAAATGCACCAAATGAAAGATTAGATAGACAACGACCTTCACGACTCACTGCCACATGAATTTTATCAAGTTCTTCATTTGTAGTAATAAGAATCATGAGATTAATACCCTGTCCAAGAAGTCCGTCAGATAGATTTAATAGTTTAGATAAGGCTTGACCGCCATCAGATCGTTGTGAAGCATCCAAAGAAATAAAATTACCAGAATCTTCTAATATTAATAAATTCCAGATTGGCTTATTCACATTAAATATATTTTCATCCTGTATATAATCATCACCAGTGATAATATCTCCATAATCTCGATAAGCTTCATTATTATCATTTGGTTTTGGAACAGCATTCATTAAACCAATCATGTAATTTGCATCACCAAAAAATCTTTCTGGATCAATTACATAATGAACATTACACCAATCTCGCCATTCCATGGCCAATGATCTAATAGCCCATGTTTTGCCAGTTCCAGGATCACCACGCCATAACATTAATCTAGAACCAGATAACGTATCACTTGGCTTCATTTTCATAATTTCTTCTAATTCCAAATTTATAGAAGCTGGATAATTACATTTAATATCATCCCATGATGGAGCCTTAATCTTTCTAGTAGTTTCATTTGGTGCAGTAGCTCCAGCAGACCAAAAACTAATGGAAACTATAGAAGGATTGACAGGTTTTTCTTTTGGAAAACACTCTTTAAATTGTTTTATTTTTTTAGTAACATCATCATAAGAGGCAAAATAACCACGAATAGTTATTGCTCTACGTTCACCATCATAATTAATAAGATAGGCATATTCTGGATGTCCATACTGCTCTATATTGCTCTCATCACCATATTTTTTAATATAAAATTTTTGAATTAACTTTTTATACTGATGCGAAGCAAATAATGTCATATCTTCTATTAATTTTTCAGGTATAGCATCAACATCACTAACTGCAAAGGCAACATCATGATAGAAATTACCTTTTAAGATATATTCTCCGGTAATTTCTTCAAATGAAGTGTCAATACCATTTTGGGCACCGTGATTAATACTTACACTCGTTTCCTTCATGAATCACCTTTATTATAGATTTTACTGCGTCATTCTCTACCTCTATTAATAGAGGTAGTCTTTTAATCTCATCGATACTAAAATTTAATCTAAATTGTTTACCCTCTACTAAAAGCATACACCATATAATGCAAGCTGTATCCAAATCATCCGGTAAAGTTACTATATATTGCTTTTCAAATTCTTTTTTTTGTAATATCCTATAAAAAGTTTCCCTAATTTCATCATTTATAAGAGTATTCTTTTTTTGTTTATAGTTTTTACAAAGCCATTCATAAGCAATATTAATTCCTTTAAGAACTTCTTCACCAGTAGGATTAACATCAGGATGGTAACGTTTAGCCAATAGCCAATAACGTTGTTTTATAACTTCAATACTGGAACTATCACCTAATACTCCCAAAGTTTTTAAATATATTTTTTGTTCATTCATTAGCCATTATAACACATTATTTCTTCTTATGCAATCCTTTTTTGTACGCTAACCAATGCTGAAATAATCCATGTTCCTTGCCTCGCGCCTCTTCTTCCCATGGAACTTCCCAATAAACTAAATCATTATCAGGGTCATAATCTTGATATATTTTATCTTTCCATCTGGTATCACCATTCGTATAATGATATAATCGACCTTTAGCATGTTGCATCATATGTACTAATTCATGACATAAACCAAGACGAAAATCCACCATTTTTAATTTATTATGTATTCCTACAGAAAATCTTCTAGGACGTACATTCTTCAAATATTCTATATCTGGTTCACATCCTGCCCAACATCCCTCTTCTCCCAACATATTATAAATTGATACTGTTATTTCAATAGTATCAATTAATCTTGGCATTAGTTTTTTTACAAGCCAAGGAAGCATTTCCTCTATTGCTTTTTTCTGATTAGTATTACCACCATCAATTACTAGTTTCATGATAGTATTTATCTATAAAATCCAACGCTGGTTTAATATAATCTTTTGTTTTTTTAACAAATAACTGTGGCAATGAATCATCAACACCAATTAAAATTACTAATTGTGGAACTTTTATCTTAGTCATTTCATAAATACAGGCAGCATACATAGCGGCCTGTAAAAAATAATTTTCAATCCATTCTTCACGTTTCTTTTTCTTTGAGGTCTTAAAATCTGCAATGGTTAATTTGCTATTCCATGTACAGAGCAAATCCGCTGTACCAGCACATTTTAGAATATTGGAATATACACTAAATTCTTGGTTATGTACAATATTAACACTAGCATCTAATACTATCTTCATGCTCATAAACATATCTAAAGTTAATGGATTAGCTGAATGAATTATACCTTCATTTAAGAGGTATTTTTCAACAATTAAATGTAATTCCTTACCTCTACTACTAGCAGCATTAGATATAAAGTCAGCCTGTTTTGCACCGACTTTTTCTCTCCATTGTTTAATACCGGCATCACTTAAGATTTTAAGCATTGTTGTAATAGAGGGATACTGATCACCTTTTGGTGTTACATAATAACGTTTACCATTAAAATCAGTTACTTGCTCAATAACATCAAATTTATATGGCTCATGTATAAAAATCATCTATTGTTTATTCTTTCCATCAACATTTTAAATTCTTTATTATATAATGCTAATTCAGATTTTGCTCCATTAAAATCATAAGCTTTAACTTTATCAACCATAATTGAAAGATGTTCATTTACAACATCCAATTCCTTCATCATTACTTCTTCTGTTAGAATTTTATCCATTAAAATGATCCTCTAAATGAATTCTGAATCAGTTTTCTAACTCTTTCCATCGTCTCTTCTTTAATATCATTATCAAACCGTTCTCTTATCAATGTAGGATATAGGTGTTCTTCAATCATAACTTTATCTGGTCCGTATTGATCAGCAGTTATATCAATATATAAATTACCAAGTTGGTTAAACCAATGTGATTCACCATTTATTATTGTAGAAACTAAATTACCGCCAAATATATAACGAACTATAATAGCTGCCACAGCACAATGCCCTTGGCTACTTCCTTCAGTCCATACTCCACCATAAGCAGTTTCTCTACTAAACACCATTAAAAATCTAAGTGCAGATAATTGATTAAATAATCTATGTTTCTTACCTTCATCAACTACTAATTCAAGGTCAACATCAACATCATGATCACCATTCTTTGATGTTATAAAACCACATTTAGAACAACACCACACTCCAACTGCATCCACCGCAGGATGCACCGACGATATAATACCATCACATTTCATTATAATTACTCCTTTATTCATCAAATCCAGTAGTCATAGCTACTAAATTAATTAGTGGTAATGCAATAGAATTAAACATAAAAAAACAAATTAACATATTATGAAATATTATACTATCCATTTTTCATAGCCTCTCGTGCAATTATATACTTTTTAACTAATGGATTTCTAACAATATCATCTGCTAAGAATTCTATCCATTTAAAACATTCCATTGTTTCAAGAATATCCAAAAATCTATCCAGACCATCATGATTTGGTAGATCACTCTGTCTATAATCACCACAAAATATAGTACGGCAATCATCTCCAACTCTTGTTATTACAGTATCTAATTCTCCAAAACTCATATTTTGTATTTCATCTACTATTATAATTGACTTTTCAAATGTCTCTCCACGTAGAAAAGATGTAGTACAAAATTCAAGTATTCCTTTATCAACAAGTATAGCATATGCATCACTTCTTGTATATAGATTATTTACCATATGAACATATGGTTGCTCAAATATCTTTTGTTTTTCTTCTAATGTTCCAGGTAAAAACCCAACATCTCTAGATGGCACTACTGAACGAACAATTTTAACATTTTTATAGGAACTATGTTTTTGTTCTTTTAGGGCCAAATATAATGATATAAATGATTTACCAGTACCTGCCATCCCATGAAGACAAAGTTGCTTGCCTTCACTATATGCATCAAATGTTAATTCTTGATTACGAGTTAAAGGAATAATAGTACGTAATTCAAGTTTTCCAACCGATTTAATAGGTTTAGTTACAGGAACATTGATTTCAACAATATCTTTTCTTTTTTTTGACAAGCAGTAGACTCCTCAGAAGGAAGATTTTAGGGGTCAGGAGTATTTATGGTGCTTTAATATATACGCCAATTGTAAAACCGTTGTTTAATACGTTCTCTCCATGTTAATTTTGATACATTATGAGTACCATTAACTGGATAACGTTGTTTCTGCCAGCAAATATCCTCCATTAATACTGGTTTATTTTTCTTTTCCTCTTCCCATGAACATGGGCTGCCACCATGATTTACACAACACTGATCATTATCATGATGTAATGTTCCATCTGGTGTTTGTTGTATAACTATATCATTAGTAACAATATCATCATTTTTCATTAACTTTTCCTCTATGATATCATGACTCCATTTTTTATATTCTTTGGCGCTTTCAATGACTGCTAGTGTTGCTATTTTTACTTCCTCTCTAGCACTCATTCTTAATTCTTGTGGATTAGTTTTATCAACATCATCCCATTTAGTTGCTTCAACACCAGCACGAGATGGATTATGAATTATAGCATTTTGGCACATTGGCGTATGAACACATATAACTGATGTACATTCTTCTCGTTTTACTCGTGTTCGTTCATGATATTGTTTTTGCACACTTAATTCTTTAAATCCCTTACACATTTGATAATTACATTTATGATTAATATCACTTAAATTATATCCTTTAAGTTTAAATCCAAGTTCATGACATACTTCTCTGCGCCAGCGACATTCTCTACCATTAATATTATCACTAGTATGTCCATGAATTAATTGGTTTAATGCTCTAGGACTTGGGTATATTTCAACTCCTATAAGATATGTAACTGCATGTTTAAACATGTCTTCTGCTGATCTTAATTTCATATAATACTCATGCTGTTTGTATTGTAGAATGACGATGATGTTTCTTAATATTATTCATTAAGTCTTTAAAATCATTAGGAATTTTGCTACGAATATCACCAGCACCACTTACAATTGCAGTTCCTACAATTTCTTGAACAACATTAGGATGATCTTTAAGATACTGTTCACGTTCTGATAACGTTAAAAACAATTCATATGATCTTTTAGTTTTTTTATTTTTAAAAGAATATGTTGGCATTAATTATTCTCTGAATCAATTAATTTGAAATCTTCTAAATCTTTAGAATCTATAGGAGCATCATTTTCCCATTCACGAATTAATTGCGTGTTAGCCACACGCTGGTTTTTCTTCATTTGATGAACTTTTTTATCATTACGATCATCTTTATGATCTTTGAAAGTTTTACCCATTTTCCTTCTCCCTGTTTAATGCGTTAACACATTTTTGACATGTATCATATCCTATTACCTTATTATAGTAACAATCCCAATGACATTTATCTATATGTCTGCCGCATCTTGTACAATAAATTGTATAATGATTAATCAAGAAAATTTACCTTTGTTCTACCATCATGTCCGTGAATAGCTTCAAGATCAGATAAGCTATTGTATATAGCAATACTGGCAGCTTTATGCGTTCTCCACCAATTTAGCGCTATCTGTCCATTTCCAAACATAACACCTTCAGCTACCACTCCTACACCACTTATACCGGATATATCTTCTATACGAACTAATTCAAATAATCGCATATTAGATTTATTATTCATTATCGTTGGCTTCACGTAATTCATCTGGTATAAACATCTTATTCTTTGAAAGGAATTCAATATCACCATAAATCATTCCTGGAAATGCCAACCTAACAGTATTTTCAGTTATTCCCCTAATACCAATTTGTTTATTCTTTACATTCATCAACATCTCAGCATCACTAGGATATATTGACTCCAATGTTTGAATAAAAATTCTCTCTCGTTGTAATTGTGACATACTAGCTACAATTTCACCTGATGAAGCATCTCTCTTGGTAGGACCACCATGAGTTATTACTTTTCTACCTTTACCATCAAGATCAGTAAAATTTTCTTCCAAAACACAAAGATTTACTAATTTAAATACCTCACGATATAATCGTTCATCTTGATCCAATAATAATGTTACCTTATAATCCACTTTTGCTTGTGGTAATAAAAATTTAATACGAGGATCAAAAGCAAACTTAAAAAGTTCCATCAAAGATATATTATCTTTATGCTCTCGTAAAGCCTTAATCTTAAGTTCTTTGCTATTTTCTGAACCACATTTCTTTAAAATTGTTGATAGTGCTGGTTTTGCCATAGTTCCACTCATTGTTCTAATCCTTATCTATAGTTATTAAACATTTCGGACAGATCATGATCTGCGCGTTCTCGAATTCCATCTAAAGTATATTCCCATGTTATTTTTCCATTCAAATATACTTCTAAAAGAATATCATCTACCATATCACGTTTATTAATTGTCTTATACATTCCGTCTTTAATTATCAAACTTTGGTAGCCTTTCTTAGAAGCTTTACCACTATCCGTAATTGGTTGCTTGAATACATCTCTTTGAAACCCATTAACAATAATTGATGATGCCTTAAAAGCAAATGCTTGGGTATCTCGATTAACTTTTTGTAGAAGTCCACCACCCATACCAAATGCTACGTTATCTGCTGACCATCCAGCCACTTCCATTTTAGCTAGAATATTTCTAATTTCAAAATAATCTACACCATCACCTTGAATTAATCGAACCTTTGGATGTAGTACTTTATATCCTTTTCCATTAATAGTGATACCAAATTTATCACCAAGAATATCCAGACATTTTAATACAACTTCATGTGGAGTTCCCGAATCAGGGCGAATAACTAATGTACCCTTTCCATTAAGTACATCATACTTAAGTTCTCCTCCCCAATATTCACGACATGCTCTATAGATATCATAAGAATCACTAACACAAGCATATAATGGATAATCACTATATGTTTTAATCATATTACGCATTGCATCAACTTCACCATCTTGATTCCATGAAGTCATGGTAGAATGTTCTGATGCAGGAATTGAAAATCCTGCCATTCTACAATCATAATATTCACGAGCTAATATTAGCGGCGGCACCGTATCACCACCACGGAAATTAACTAAATGAGCTAATCCACCAATTGCGGCAGACTCAACAGATGACACTCCACGAAAACCAAAATCATGTAATTTGAAATTGATTAATGATGGATCACCAGTCTTTTCTAGATATCGAAGAATCATCTTCTTACATTCACGAGATAAAGTACAAACAGTGCTTGGATACCAAACTTGAACTAATAAAGTTTCAAGGTAATTGGTAAGCCAAAAACATTTAGGATCAGTATTTTCAATTGTCATTAAAACATTTCTAGTAGGAATAGTCATACCTTCTGGTACAGCTTTAATACGGACAGGAAGATATCCAAGTTCAGCAATATACTTCCATCCTTCATAATTAAAAAGTTTGTCTGATCCAAAATGCAATCGAAATAATTCTGCCGCTTCATCAACTTGTCTCATTGATGGTGCATGAAAATATCGCTTCAAAATATATTGTAATCCAAAAAAGGTAGTGTCCTGAAATAAACTTCCTTCACGACTTTCAAAATAAGAATAAACATATTCTGTACCTTTAGGATACTGTGGATAATGTCCTACCTTATAAGAGTCAGTCAACAGAATAATATTATCATCAAAACGCATTTTATAAGCTCCTGTAGAATTTAACCATTTCTCTATATGTATCTTGATCATTATATACTATATCAAGAAGAATGTCAAATGTTCCTTTTGGAACCATATCCACAAGATGCCCCAAATCGGGTTTCATTATCTCCATTTCATGATTTTGCCATACGGTATATTTTGCATTAAAAAACACATCACGTACATCAGAAGCATGAAACCCTACTTTATTATAATGATAAATTACATTCCAATCTGGAAAATTGTTTAGATATGTTGTGCTTTTATCATCTTCATTACCTAATAATGTTATTTCTTCTTTATTATTTACTATGCTACGAATTATATGATTAAGATTATATTGCCATACCTTATTTGAAGAATCATCTATAATTGTAGCTATTGTTACCCTTTGAATTTCACTATTAGTAAGAGAATTTATAATCATATTACTAACATCATCAAATTGAAATGGATTATTAAGAGCAGTGGTTTTAACTGTTCCTATTACTACTATCATTTTTTGATTCATCTCAAGGCCATATCTAATTTGATTAAGATGACCATTATGAAAAGGCTGAAATCGTCCAATATAAACTAACATAATTTATTCCTTAAAAGTCGCTGGCTGAA
>ODAK010001613.1_pt1 | contig 24357 bp, 28 predicted proteins | sample 1539591 | NCBI WGS metagenome assembly ODAK01 (sample SAMEA3539303, study PRJEB22396) | soil metagenome | biome: tundra; feature: field; material: soil | place: USA | collected 2010-05 | depth 0.15 m | reverse complement strand
GTCTGCTGCCAAGCGGGGAGAGGCGCGCATGAACGGATTCCATGTGTCAACGCTGGTGACGACTTCTGGGCCGGATCGCCAGCGCCGCTGACGATGCGCTACAGCTTCACAGCAGCACGGTCCACAGACACCACGTGGGCGACGACGAGGAGAGGGCTAATGCCGTCGTGTTCATCGTGCCGCGTGTTGCCGTTTCAGTGGCAAAGCGGGCCTACCCTGGAGCTATTGGGTTCGTCGCTTTAGGGGTGGTCATAGGTGGTGGCCACTCCGGGCTGCTGGGGCCCTTATTGGCCATCGCTTTCTTTGGGACTTTCCTAACCCTCGGTGTGGTGGTGCTGAGGTGGGTTCAGGCGCGGGGACTATGCCAGCGTTCCGACCGGACGCTCGTCGTCTCGTGGAGTCGTTAGACAAACGCACTAATCTGGCGATGACGCGCGTTCGGTCGTGCCGACTAGAGGATGTTCGGTGGTGGTCGCGTTTCGGCGACGTGATTCCGGACTTCGCGCCGCGAGCCAGCATCGCTATTTGCTGGTTGCTGCGGTGCGGACGCGGGGTTCTGCAAGCTGATCGTGTCGGTTCGGCCGGCTACGAGCTGTTGGAGTATTCCGTGTGGGCCGATCAACGCTAGCTCCCGCGAGTAGGGCCGGTTGCCGGGCAGGTTCGGAGCCTCGATGAACCCATCGAGAATGCACGCCACGACTGGGGTCGTGCTGGTGTAGTAAGCGCTGCTCTGCGCCGGGCGTGGCGATGGGTCGCCGGGGTGCGAGCCGATTGAGTCGGCGTAGCGGTGCGCGTCTCCTTCGGTCGTGTTGAAACCGGCCACGACCGTCAGCGCGGGCATCGTGTCGCCGGCGACGAGGAGCTTGGCTTCTTGCGTATTCTCGGCCGCCTGGCACTTGGAAATCGCTGCCGCGTCGCCAACCGCCGCAGCTCGGGCTCCGGATAGCGGAGCCGACTCGGCCGGGATCGAGGTGAACACCTGGGTCGGCGTGGGTCCACCGATGTTAGTTCCACCCGGGTTGCCGCTGACACAGCCTGAGGCGGCGATCACTGAGGCGAGCGCGGCCACCTTCAACATTCGGTGCGGCTTCGTGTCGGTGTGACCGGGTCCTCTCGTGTTGAGTTCCATACTGGTTCAACTGGCCCGTAGACTTACACGCTCGGTGTCATCGACTTGATCGCAAGCCGTTCGATTCAGCCAACAAGACTGTCACGACGGATGGACGCTGCCTCGCAGATCTACGCTTCTGGCTGGTCGCGCGCCGTGCGCAGGTGCTTGCCGCACGGCGACCGTAGGATTCCCGCCGCCATATCGGGAGCAGTCGACATGTCCGTGCTCGCGGCAGTCGGCACTAAGTAGCGCGAGTGGACGCAACAGAAGCCGACGGAAGGGAATGACCGGGCGATGACCGATCCCGTGCGTTGGGGAATCCTTTCGACCGCGCTCATCAACGCCAAGGTCCTTCGGGGCGCCGCGCTGACAACCGACGTGAGCGTGGTGGCGGTCGGCAGCCGCGATGGCGATCGCAGTCGTGAGTTCGCGCGTCAGTGGAACATTCCGCGCGCATACGGCAGCTACGACGAGATGTTGGCCGACCCGGACGTCGAGGCCGTTTACATTCCGCTGCCGAACTCGATGCACCACACCTGGACGATGAGGTCGCTCGCGGCGGGCAAGCATGTGCTGTGCGAGAAGCCCTACAGTCGCCATCCCGCCGAGGTGACCGCGGCTTTCGACGAGGCGGCACGACGAGGTTTGGTGCTCAGCGAGGCATTCATGTTTCGCTATCACCCGCAGACGAAGGCCCTTGTGAAGCTCGTGAAGAGTGGGCAGCTCGGCCGCCTTCGTCTCATCTCGGGCGCGTTCTCCGGGCCTACTGACAACCCCAGCGACGTGCGACTCGATCCCGGGCTGGACGGCGGGAGCCTGATGGACGTCGGCGTCTACCCGCTGAGTGCTTCGAGACTGCTCGCAGGGGAGCCGATCGCAGTGACTGCGCAGCAAGTGACGGGCGCCACGGGAGTAGACGTCGGCTTCGCGGCGACCCTGCGTTTCGACGACGACGTCCTTGCGCATTTCGACAGTGGCTTCCACCTGCCCGACCGGAGTTACCTCGAGGTGGTCGGCGATCGAGGTCGCGTCGAAGTGTCCGACCCCTGGCACGGCCAACAACCTGCGCTCACGGTCACGATGCAGGGCGCCGAACCGGTGCGAACCGAATTCGACCCAGCGAATCCCTACCAGCTTGAGCTCGAGCAGTTCGAGCGCGCTGTGCGAGGCGAGCCGAACCAGCTTCTCGGCCGAGCCGACGCAGAGGGGCAAGCGACGGCGATCGAGGCGCTGTATCGAGCCGCCGATTCCGGAGCCACCGTGAGGTTGGGCGAACCAAGCAGGTAACGGGCGGGCTCAACCAAGGCCGAGTGCAGCTCGCAGGTCTATGCCGATTTGGTGTAGCACCCCGTGCGCCAACACCCGTGCATCGTCGACAGACATCGTGACATCGACCACGAGCTCGAGGTAGCACTTCAGCTTGGGCTCTGTTCCACTCGGCCGTACCACGACCCGCGCCTGCCCGCAGCCGAGCGTCGTCCCGTCGAGCCAGTACCGCAACCCCTCCGTCGGTGGCAGGCCGCCGGCGCCGAGAAACAGGTCGTCGACGCCAGTGACCGGCAAGCCTCCGAGCGAGGACGGCGGAGCAGCTCGTAGCCGGTCAACTGCGGCGCCGATTTGCGCGAGGTCGGAAACCCGCACCGAAAGCTGGTCGGTCGCGTGTAGCCCGTATTCGCGCGCGAGCTCGTCAAGACGCGAAACTAGCGACGACCCTGACGCCCGAAGTGTTGCCGCGAGCAGTGCGACGATCAGCGCGGCGCTGATGCCGTCCTTGTCCCGGGTCAAATACGGCGCGACGCAGTAGCCGAGCGCCTCCTCATAGCCGTACACGAGGTCCGAACCCGAGTTCACGATCCACTTGAAGCCGGTCAGGGTTTCGGAGTACGGCATCCCGTGGGCAATGGCCATCTTCGATAGCAACGACGACGATACGATCGTCGTCGCGTACCGGCCGGAAATCCCATGCGATAAAAGGAAATCGGCCAGCAGCACACCTACCTCATCGCCGCGGAGCATCCGCCATCCACCGGTTACCAACGAATCGGGAATCGCGACGGCGCACCGGTCGGCGTCCGGATCATTGGCAAGAACAAGATCGGCCGACGTCGCGCGTGCCAGCGCAAGCGCCAGGTCGATCGCGCCGGGCTCCTCGGGGTTCGGGAACGCAACGGTTGGAAAATCCGGGTCAGGTGCACCCTGCTCCGCGACGACCGCCAACGGCGTGAAGCCCGCGCGTTCGAACGCGGCGAGCACGACGTCACGACCAACCCCATGTAATGGCGTGTACGCGATCCGCACGTCGCGATGCGGCAACGTCGCGAGCAAGGGCATCGACGTGACGTCGGCCAGGTACGCGTCAAGCACCGCGTCGTCCAGCAAATGCCAAGCATCGCTTCGCGGGACGTCGGCCAGCGCGCCGACCGCGTCGATGTGCCGCGAGATATCGCCGTCTGCGGGAGGCACGATCTGCCCGCCGTCACCGAGATAGACCTTGTACCCGTTGTCCTGCGGAGGGTTGTGCGAAGCAGTGACCATGACTCCGGCCGAGACGCCGAGATGGCGGATCGCGAATGCCAGCACCGGCGTAGGCAAGGGCCGTGGCAGCACCGACGCGGTCAGCCCGAAGCCGGCCATCACCGCGGCGGTGTCCCAAGCGAACACATCCGACTTGTGTCGCGCGTCGTAACCGATGACGACCGATGTGCCGCCGGTCTCGAGCAGGTACGCAGCGAGCCCCGCAGCGGCGCGAATGACGACCGCTCGGTTCATCCGGTTCGGCCCCGCGCCGAGCGCGCCGCGCAGTCCTGCCGTACCGAACTGAAGCCGCGCACCGAACCGGTCGGCCAACCCCTCGGCGTCCCGCGAATCAAGCAGTTGTGAAAGCTCGGCGCGCGTATCTGCGTCCGGGTCTTCTGAAAGCCAGGTCCGGGCAGCCGTCTCGAAGTTCACAGCCGTGACACGACTTGTGCGAGCAGTGCACCCATGCGAGCGGCCGACGCGTTCCCGGCGGCAAGAACCTCTTTGTGGTCAAGCGGTTCGCCGGTCATGCCCGCAGCGAGGTTGGTCACCAGCGAGATGCCGAGCACCTCCGCACCGGCCTCGCGCGCGGCGATCGCCTCGAGTGTGGTCGACATGCCCACCAAGTCGGCGCCCATCGTTCGCAGCATCGCGATCTCGGCCGGAGTTTCGTAGTGGGGGCCGGGCAGTTGGGCATAGACGCCGTCGGTGAGGGTGGGGTCGACCTCTCGCGCAATTGTGCGCAGCCGGGTGCTGTACAGATCGGTCAGGTCGACGAACGTCGCGCCGTGCAACGGAGATGTCGCGGTGAGATTGAGATGGTCGGCGATCAGCACGGGCTGGCCCGGCGCGTATTCGGAGCGCAGCCCACCGCATCCGTTGGTCAGGACGATGACTTTGCAGCCGGCCCGCGCCGCCGTCCGGACGCCGTGCACTACGGCATCGACCCCACGGCCCTCGTATAGATGGGTGCGGCCGAGGAAGACCAGCACCCGGCGGCTGCCGGCATCGATCGAGCGGATCCGGCCCGCATGCCCCAGCACTGCCGGCGCTGCGAACCCGGGGAGGTCGGTCACCGCAATGTCGTGCGTTGGCGTGCCGATGGCATCGGCGGCCGGCACCCAACCAGAGCCGAGCACGATCGCGACATCGTGTCGCTCGACGCCGGTGCGCTCGGCCAGCCGAGCCGCGGCCTGCGCGGCGGCATCGACGGCAGCGCTGCCGGTAATCGCGCTCATGCGTCACCCGTCAGGTCGTCGTCCACCGAGGTGTCGCCGATCGACTGGCAGGGCCGCAGCCGCAACTCGTTCACATAGTCGGCTGGCGCTCCGGCCATCTCCGCCGCGTCGGCGACCATGCCGAGGTAGCGTGCCGACGGCAGGCCACCCTCGTAGCCGTTGAGGACGTAGAGCCACGCGGTCAGGTCGCCATCGAGGGTCGCGACCCGAACCCGGATCTTGTCGTACAAGCCGAGCGCGTTACCTTCCCAACGATCGAGTTCGGGCTCGTCGAAGGACGGGACGTCGTACAGCATGACGAACACCTGACTGCCGGGGTCTTCGACGACCGTGGCAAGCGCGCCTTCGAAGCTCAATTCCTCGCCTCCGAACGTCAGCCGCCAGCCTTGCAGCCACCCGGTTCCCTGGGCGGGCGAATGCGGTGCCCGCGTGAGCATCTGCTCCGGATCGAGGTTGCTGCCATAGGCGGCGTAGAGGGCCACGCACCGAAGGTTAGACGGTTAGGACAGAATGCGGCACGTGACGCGCATCGCCATTATCGGGAGTGGCCCCGGCGGTTACGAGGCGGCGCTGGTTGCGGCGCAACTCGGTGCGCAGGTCACGATCGTCGAACGCACCGGCGTGGGCGGCGCCTGCGTCCTCACGGACTGCGTGCCCTCGAAGACCCTCATTGCCACGGCTGAGGCGATGACCGCCCTCGCACTGTCGCCACACCTCGGCGTCCGGTTCGACGGCGGCACGGATCGCGACGCCGGGAAGGTCACCGTCGACGCCCCTCAGGTCAACGCCCGCGTCCGTTCCCTGGCGAAGGCGCAGTCTGACGACATTGCATTGCGGCTCGCGGGCGAGAGCGTGGAGGTCATCGCGGGATCCGCCCGGCTGGCGGCCCCGACCGTCGCCGGCCGTCGGGTCGTCATCACCACAGATGACGGTGTCGACGAGATTGATGCGGACGTCGTGTTGCTGGCGACCGGCGCGCATCCTCGCGTACTGCCCACCGCTGTTCCAGACGGCGAACGGATTTTGACCTGGCACCAGATCTACGACCTCGACGCATTCCCGGAGCACCTGATCGTCGTCGGCTCAGGTGTGACTGGCGCCGAGTTCGCCGGCGCGTACCAGGCACTCGGTTCGCAGGTGACACTCGTGTCGTCGCGCGACCGGGTGCTGCCCGGTGAGGACGCGGATGCGGCAGCCGTCGTCGAGTCTGTCTTTCGCCGTCGTGGCATGACGGTCGTGAACGACGCGCGCGCCACAGCAGTGACGAGAACGGCGGGTGGTGTGCTCGTCTCGCTTGCCGACGGAAGTACTGTCTCGGGTTCGCATTGCCTGATGGCAGTCGGGTCGGTACCGAACACTGCCGATCTCTGCCTCGACGAGGCGGGTGTGCGCGTATCGTCGTCCGGCTATGTCGAGGTCGATCGGGTGTCTCGCACGTCGGCGACCGGCGTGTATGCGGCCGGCGACTGCACCGGGTTACTCATGCTCGCATCCGTCGCCGCGATGCAGGGACGGATCGCGATGTGGCATGCGCTTGGTGATGCGGTGCGGCCGCTGCGACTGTCGATGGTCGCTGCCAACGTCTTCACCGATCCCGAGATTGCCGCAGTGGGGATTTCGCAGAGCGCCGTCGATGCAGGATCGGTCGAAGCGCGATCGGTGAAGTTGCCGCTCGCCCGAAATGCGCGCGCCAAGATGGCGGGCGTTACCGACGGATTCGTCAAGCTGTTTGCGCGTCCCGGGACCGGTGTCGTGTTGGGTGGGGTCGTCGTTGCGCCGCGAGCGAGCGAGCTGATTCTGCCTGTCACGATGGGTGTTCAGCTCGGGCTGACGGTCGACCAGATCGCGCAGAGCTTCTCGGTCTATCCGTCGTTGTCGGGATCGATCACCGAGGCCGGCCGCCAGCTGATGGAGACCCACCTCGACTGATCAATCGTCTTCGCTTCTGCGCGGCGCGCTGGTGGCTCGTGGCACGTCGCGATGGTCTAATCGAACTCGCGTCCATGCTGCAGATCCTGACATGCGGACCTACATCCTCGTCAGGTCCCGTACCTGGACGTCATCGAGCTCAGGAAGCTCCGTTCGAAGACGTGCTCGTTCGGCCACCACCACGACGCCGGTCAAGATGATGACCCCGCCACCGATCTCGGCCGCCGTCATGTGCTCACCGAGCACACCCCATGCAACCACCGCGCCGACCAGGATCTCCAGCGTTGCGATCACGGTCGCCGACGGCGACGGCAGATACGCGAGCGCCGACATGCCTAGCAGGTACGCCAGCACCGTGCCGACAAACACGACCACGCTCAGCAATATCCATATCGGCGTGCCTTGTCCCGCGAATCGAGCCGAGTGGCCGAGTGCCGAGAACGGAAAAGTCCAGACCGGCAAGACAAAAGCAAGCACAATTGCGCCGACCCCGGCACCGTAAGCCGTCAACTCCAGCACTGGCAGTCGCGCCGTCCCGCGTTCGCCGATCAGGAAGTACGCCGCACATCCCAACGCGGCACCGGCGCCGGCAACCGAGCCCCACGCGTTCAGCCGAAATCCCGACCACGGCTGCGTGAGCACCACCACCCCAGCCACCGCCAGCGTGACTCCCACCCACACTGCACGCGGCTGTGGCCGATGCTGCAGCACCGCCGCATAGACCGCTACCAGCACCACAGACATGTATTCGAACAGCAGGGCGACGCCGACCGGCAGCCGGTCGATCGCAATGAAATAACAGATCTGGACGGCGACAAAGCCGAGCGAGCCATACGCGATCACCAGCCACACATCGGCCGCCGTCCAGCGATAGGCAGGACGCGTGCCGCTCAGGTGCCGAACGACCACCACGCCAAGCATGACGGCAGCGGCCATCGTGATCCGGAATTGCGCCAGCCGCAGCGGACTCAGCTCACCGCTGGTCAATACGGCCTTCGAGAACGGCCCTGCAGCACCGAACGAGAGTGCACTCACGATCGCCAGCGACACACCTCGCCCGGCGTGCGGCTCCAACCGCGCCATGCTCACCAACCGTTCCCTGTCCACCCGCCGAGGCTATCGCCGTCCCCTGACTCAAAGCGCCCGATGATCAAGGCATGGGTCAACGCCAGTCGCCGGCCATTTCCAATATTGCTGCGGCTACGGCGTCCGGATCGGTGAGCATGTGCAGGTGCCCGCCGGGTAGGTGGGCGGTGGGCCAGCCTCGCAGGGCCGCCTGTTCGGCTCCCTTGTCGTAGGGCCTGCCGAACCAGATGTAGCCGGCCGACGGCGCGGTCCAGTCATGCGGTGCGGGTGGCAGATGGTCGTAGTAGGCCAGCGGCATGCGCGGTTGCTCGGCTTCCACCTCGGCCCGCACGTGTGGGTCTGGAAACAGTGCAGCAACGTCGGCGTCGCCCCACCACGACGTCCATGGCGGCAGCAGTCCGTCGACGGTGGCCAGCGTGCGCAGAAAGTCGGGCGTGGTGTGGTGGCCGGCGGCTGGCATCGCAGCGTCGATGAACACGACACCGCGAACCTGCTCGCCGAGCGCCTCGACGACCGCTGGCACGTACAGTCCGGCGTTGCTATGCGGGACGATCACGACCGGTTCGTCCGCGGCGGAACGGATGATCGAATCGACTCCCGCGGGCCAGTACGGTGGTGCGCTTTGTGCGACGGTCAGCAAGCTGGGCACGTGCACGCGCCGTTGCTTGCCCTCCAGTGCGCGGGCGGTCGACTGCCAGGTCGCCGGTCCCAGAAACGGACTGTGGATCAGGATGAGCGACGGCCCCATCGGACAAGCATGCCGCGGCGCTCGTCAGACGCGGCGAACTAGTCGCGTCTCGACCCCGTGGCTCACGAGTGTTTCGCTCGGATGTCCCCTCGTATGTTCCGGCGCCAGCGAGCCGGTGGCGTGCCGTAGCGGTGCTTGAACGCACGGCTGAACGCCGCCTCCGACGTGTAGCCGACCTTCTCCGCGATGAGCGTGACCGGAAAGGAGGTGTCGCGGAGCAGGTCGGTGGCGGCGTCCAGGCGTACGTGCGCGAGATAGGTGGCTGGCGGCTTCCCGACGCGAGCGCTGAACCGCGCGGCGAACGCCGACCGGGAAAGGCTGCAGGCCCGGGCCAGCTCCTCGACTGTCCAGTCGTGGTCGGGGCATCGATGGATAGCACTTAAGGCCGGACCGATCTGCGGGTCGAGCGCGCCGGCCAGCCAGTTCGGTTCGGCGTCGGTGCCAGCCGCCCACGTGCGCAGAATCTGGATGAAGACCAGATCAAGGATGCGAGCGACCATCACCGCCGATCCTTGAGAGGGCGATTGCATCTCGAATAGGAGCATCCTGCGGGCCACTTCGAGCCCTTCGAGAGCTTGGCCACCGCCGCCGCGAAGGATGATCACGGCCGGGAGGCTCGCGAGCAGGTGGCTCGCCTGCGGGTCGCCGCTCGTGAAGGTTCCGCAGAGCCAGCGCGCCGGCTCGGGTAGGGGCGCGTCGCGCTCGGACTCGCCGGCACCTACGGTCGCGCGCGCTCGGTTGCCTGCGTCGCTGATGTGGTGCGGGTCGCCGCGCGGGAGCAGGACGACATCGCCGCGACTCACGCGCTCGACATGGGGGTCGCCGTCGACCTGAAGCACGAGTTCGCCCTCGTCAATCAGGTGCACGGTCCCGATGTCGGCGAAGCTGATCGAGACAGTGCGCGGCGGAGCATACGCAACGATCCGCTCTCCGCTCAGACGGACGCTCCGAAGCAGCTCCGAGAGCAAGTCGTACGGCTGGCCCTGCAGGTCGAGGCCGTTCTCGGCGTCCTCGAGCGCGGAAGGATCGACAAACCCTCGCGCCGGTCGGAGCAAACCGGCTGTCGTCGCTGGACGATCGGCAAGGTTTTCCGGCGGAGCGGTCATTGTCCCTACCCATTCCTCCGAATACGTTCGGCGGCAACGGTATCGGACCGGACAGACGTGACTCGACCAAGGAGGAACCAAACCCATGACACCGACAGATGGTGAAGCTGCGCAGGACAAGCCGACCAAGATCAGCTTCGTCTATTCCAACCCCATCGACCCGGCCGCCTTCGAGGCGACTTACCCGGAGCAGCTTGCGCTGGCGCGGAAGCTCCCGGGTCTGACTCGGCTGCAGACGTCGAAAGTCTGGCCCAAGGAAGACGGCAGCCCGACCCCGGCGTACCGAATGTTGGACCTATATTTTGCCGACTACGCGGCGGCCAGCGCCGCCACCAAAGCGGCAGGCCCCCTTGTCGGCGCCACCCTCGAGCACGCCACCGGAGGCGTCGTGATCGCATTCGCAGAGGTCCTCGACGACGCCTAGACCCAAAACTCAGAGCGGGAGCGGGCGGGACAGAACTCCGTCGCCCGGGGCGCGTTGGGCCAGGGTACGGGCGAACGTGATGGCATCGATGATGACGTGCTCGCCCGCGGTGCCTTGGGTGTAGTGGCCGCCGGCCGGTCCGGTCAACACGAGGACGAATGGCAGGCCGTGGGTTGTTGCCCATTCGGCGACCAGGTCGGCGACGATGCGGCCGTCGTGACCGGCGTCGGCGTTGAAGGGTTTGCCCGTGGCCTCGGCGAGGTCAATGCGGTGCATCCATGTATCGCGGGTGAACCCGACGTTGAACAGGTAGGCGAGGGGTTGTCGTCCAACAGGGGCGGGCAGGTTGAGTAGGGGCAGCTTGGCAATGAGGCGGGGCAGCTTGCGGCGGGCCTTCAATGCGCGCGGCGCGATGTAGTCCCATTCGGCGATGAGTTGTTCGATGCTGAGGTCGCTTCGTTCACGGACCTGGATCTCGTTCATCCCATCCCACCAGTACTGCGCGCCTATTTCGACGACAACCGGGCGACCGGCCCGGACCTGACGGAGGAACTCCCGCGGCGAGGCCTGGCTGGCGGCAGACCCGACCATGTGCGCGGCCAGCGCGCGCACATCCCAGCGAGGGCAGTCCGTCGGTTTGGCCCAGTCACCCGGCTCCACGTTGCGTAGCGTCGCGGCGACCTTGTGGGCCTCGACGTCAGCGATCCGCATTGCCTCGGCGTGCATGATCCGCGGGATCGTGCTCACGTCGACTGCGGTGGTCATGATCGTCGGGATCCCTTCGTCAGTGGTGGTGCGGTGCGACGTCGATCGATGTCGGTGAGGAACATCTCGGTGACGCGGCCGGCCAACCGGACCCAGCGTTGGCCACCTGGTTCGTTGGCTACCTGTTGGTGGGCCAACCCGTTGGCCAGAGCGGTGAATATGTCGATGTTGCGTTGGTCAGTAACGCCTGCGGCAGCGATCAGTTGGCGGGCGACCTCGTAGAACTCCAGCGCCAAGGCAAATGCCTCAGCCGATGGCTCAAAGCCCGGGATGGTGCGCTGGAACAGCATTTGGTGCCGCACGATGTCGTCGCTGGAGAACTGCACGAGGTCGCCGAGGAACCGTGCCAAGGCGCGACGTGGATCACCGGCGTAGCTGCGTTCCGCAACGAAACTCAGAAGTTGACGGTAGCCGTCAGCGAACATTGCATCGTAAAGGTTCAGCTTCGAGTCGAAGTACACATACAGCGACGGTTGGCGAAGGCCCACACTGTCGGCCAGGTCTCGCAGCGAGATCGCTCCGAGGCCGTCGCGGTGCGCGAGGACCCAAGCCTGAACAAGAATCTCGGCACGCTTTGCCTCATGGCGGACCTTCCTGCGGTCTGGTTGAGCCGCCATCATCGGTCAACCCGACAGAGCTGTGTCATCCCTTGGCGGGTGGGGTCTGCGCAGAGGTGAGGTCATTGAGCTCGTACAGCGAACTGATTGCCATCTCCGGTTGGCCGGCGATACCCAGCTGCGTGACGGCCGGCATGATCTGCGTCTGCACGAACGTCATGAACTGCGCCTCGGAGTCCCACACATCGGTCATGTTGAGCACCCCGCTGTCGAAGGTAGCCACGTGTAAGCGCATCCCGTCCGGCGTATGCCGATCCCAGCCCACGATGTCGCGGACCGCGTCGTACTGGTCGGGCGTAAATCCGGCCCATGTCTGCATGATCACTTCGGCCATGATGTGCCTCCTAGGTTTCCTATCGGTGATAGGAAGCCTATCGGTCATAGGCAAGGTGTCAAGGATGCCGTCGTGCTGAGCGCCAAGCCGCATAGGTTCCGGCGTTGGGCGGCGTCGCTCAACTCTCGGCTGGTGGCAAACCGAGGTCGGCGCGGACCAGATTCGCGTCCCGTCTCAGGACGCTGCCGTCGGAACTTGCCTTGGTGAGATTCAGTGCCTCAAAGTCGGCGAGCTCAGTTGCGTCGTCGCGCACGAGGCTACGGACGTCGACTTCCGCCTTGCCCGGCCAGGCGACGGAGAGCAGCGCCACGTCGCAAGCGTCGACCGCCTCTTTCACGATCGCGAACCCTGCTTTGATCTGCGCATCCGTTGCCGGACGATGCATCCCCTCAAACGCCGTAACAGCCTGGAGAGCCGGGGTCACGATCGCCAAGTAACGCGAGGCATACCAGGACAACGGCGTAGCGGAGGGACCCGGCGCGGATGAGGAAGCGGATGGACCCGGCGCGGATGAGGAAGCGGAGGAACCCAGCGCGGACGCGGAATCCGATGCGCTCACTGCGGTCCGCGCGCTCGACGCTACGGCCGAGGAACTCGTCGCCGTCGGTGTGGCCGATGTCACAGCCTTTGAGGATCCCGCACCACCGCATCCTGCGACGAACACGAGCGTCACAACAGGAACAACGACGATACGGCCGCGCATAACGATCCCTCGATCGGCACGTAGCGCAACTGCGCTAGCGCAAAAGAAACCCTACGCTGCCGAGAGGGGAGTTAGTCCAGACTCACTCACGCGTGGGACCTCGGAGAGCGTGGTGGGGTCAACTCGCTCGATGAGTTCCACGTGCGGTACTCCCGCCTTAGCGGGCTTCGAGTACAGCCTCGCGTTGCAGTGTCGACAACGGCTTCACAGCCTCGCGGATCGTCACTCCTGACGCCCGCGACGCCCTCGGAAGCAACCAGCGATAGACCAGGTCTGGGCGCGTCTTAGCCGTATCCCGCAACACCCAGCCGATTGCCTTGCGAATGAAGAACTCCCTGTCATCGAGCATCGCATCGGCATATCGCGAGAAGCGCTCAAAGTCTCCTTGTCCTCGACGCAGTGCAACGAGCAGCGCGAGCAGCGCGGAGCGACGGATCCAGAAGTCACTGTCGTCAGCCCAGCGGTCAAGTATGAGCCAAGCTCGTGATGGCCCTCCACGAGGCGCCCAACGACATTGGCTGCGAGCCCATCGACCAGGGCCCACGTTCGGGCGTCGCGAAGCAGTTGCTCGATGACAGGCGCATCGGTAGGTCGAAGCTTGTCACCGAAGAGGTCGAGCAACTCGACCACAGTCATACGCCGCTCGTGGACCGGTGCGGCCCAGAGCGCAGTTACGAGCGCGATGACCTCGTCGTGGCCCAGCGTTGGATACGTCGATGCAACCCCTTTTGCTACGGCGCGGATCGAGGGCACGCTCGCGCCCTAGTGCGTCAGCTCGCTCTTCAAGTAGGCCCTTTCGTGCAGAGCACGGTCAGGATCGCCTCGGTCTCGTAGCTCTTCATCGATCTCGCGAACAAGCCGCTTGGTATCCATTGGCTCGATGGTAGGGGTCTAACAGGACTGATCTCCCGAAGTACCACTCTGCCGAGGGTCGTGCTCTAGCGTTTAGTTGTGATCGAGATCGGCAGCCGGAAGCGCGCACAACCAGCCCCACCACGGGTTGTGTTCGAGGCGCTGACCGAACCCGACCGAGACCCCTACAGGCCCTGGCTGAAGTTGTTGAGCGATGAGCAGCGCCCGAAGGTCGTGCGCAGCCAAGCTCCGGACAGCGTGGTCTGGTCGTCCCTGTGGATCAAACGACCGGATGCAGTGGTGGAGTTCGAGCTACCTCCGAGCCCGGACGGCGGGACTGCGCTCCGTTGGACCTTGTACGTCGACGAACCGATTCCTCGCGACCCGTTGGTGCGCCACATGCGCGAGCGATGAATCAGCTGATCAACGCCAACCTACGTTTCACCTTCGGCCAGTGATCGATCAAGTGGGGGCACTGGCGAACGGCTTTCCTACGTGACCTTCAGTCGAGGAAACCCTTGCCTTGCGGATAGGGCGCCTCGTCGCCGTCCGTTCGTAGCGTTCTCATCAGCGGGTCGCAGGGCGCTGACCCGTCAGAGGAGGCGCAGCGACGGTGACGGCGGTCACGATGGCGCCTCTGGCCGGTATCGCGCCGGCTCCCGCTGGGATCAGCTACGACGCCGTGCGCACGAGGGAGGCGCACGGCAGGTGGGCTGGTCTTGACGTCGCGAGGGGCGTCGCGGTCGCGGGGATGCTCGTCGTGGAGCAACTTCCAACCGGCCCACGACGGCATCCGTGGCTGATTCACGCGGTGTGGAACGGCTGGACCGGCGCCGACCTCGTCTTTCCCGCGTTCCTTTTTCTCGCCGGCATCGGTATTGACGAACTTGTGCGCCGCCGCGGGCGCGCGTCCTTGTTGCGGTTGGCTCGACGGGCTGTCGCGCTGCTGGTGCTCGGCATGCTCTTCAATGCCTGGGACGGCGCAGGTGCCAACTTCACTGATGCCCGTTGGCCGGGTGTGTTGCAGCGAATCGGAGTCGTGAGTTTGGCTTGCGGCGCTGTCGTGGTCCTCTGTCGTCGCGGGATTTGGCCGATGCTGTTGATCGCCGGCGGTCTGCTGGTGTTGTACGCCCAACTGTTGGTCCGGGTGCCCCTGGCGTGCGGCACGGGTGTGATTACACCTGCATGCAACGTGCCAGGCCACCTCGATCTTGCGTTGTTCGGCGCGGCACACGTCTACAACCAGGGTGCCTTCGGCTACGACCCTGAAGGCTTCCTGTCGACGATGGGTGCGGTCGCGACGGCGCTCGTCGGCGTCGCTATTGGTCGGGCACTTCGCGCTCGGCCGGACTGGCTCACGATCATTGGCCTGTGCGGTTTCGCGTTCGCCTGTTGGGCTGCAACGCAACTCGGACTCGTGGGGCCGGCGGTGAACAAGCGGATGTGGACACCCGCTTTCGTGCTGCTGACGGCAGCCACCAGCATCCTCTTGCTGGTTGTCTGCCACGTGGTCGTCGACGTCGGTGGACGGCAACTCAATCCGGTTGTCCGGATCGGATCACGGGTTGCCGCGTGGCCCTGGGCAGCGCTCGGGCGCAATGCCTTGGTCGTCTACGTCGGTCAGCACGTGCTCGGCGCGATCCTCGCGCAGACACCAGCGCACGCCGGCACGAAGCTGACGACCGCGGCAAGCTACGTGCAGGAGCACTTCTTCGCGGGTGGCTGGCTCGGTCTCGACTCGCAGTGGACGTACGTCGCCGTGATGCTGGCATTCTGGACGACGGTCGCTGCGGCCATGCATGCCGCCCGCTGGTATGTCACCCTCTAACCCAATGGACACTGCCTTTGCAGGTTGCGCCCCGTGAGCGCGTACCTAGAAATATGGGGACGCCGCGGGCCGCAGCTCGCGCCGCTCGAAACCGACCACGTCACGGTAGGGCGCGGTGCAGAGAACATCGTGTCGCTTTCATGGGACCGCACCGTCTCGGCGCTGCACGCTGTGATCGAGCGCTATGCGTCAGGCTGGTCGGTCCGTGACCTCGGTTCCACCAACGGAACATTCGTCAATAACAGTCGACTATCAGCCGAGCACCGGCTGCGTAACGGTGACGAGATCCGGTTCGGCTCAAGCCGCCTGGTCTTCCGACTCCGCAACGCGCCCGCATCGACCGCAACAGCTGCCGCAGAACCGCCGCCGCACGTCACGAGGCGCGAACACGAAGTGCTGGTCGTCCTATGCCGCCCACTGCTCGACGGGGACATGTTCACCGAAGCCGCAACCGTGGCAGCTATCGCGGCAGATCTGGTCGTCACCGAAGCCGCAGTCAAGTTCCACCTTGGCAACCTCTACGACAAGTTCGGTATCAGCGACGGAGGTGACGGCGTCCGGCGTTCGCGGCTGGCAAATGAGGCAATCCGCCGTCGCGCACTCACCCTCTCTGACTTGCGACCCCCCACATGAGCGAGATGTGGCGCGGGCGGTACGGGTCTGTCGAGACGATCGCGCAAGGCGGGCAGGGCAGGCTGCTTCGTGGGATTGACCGCCAACACGATCGGCCCGTTGCCCTCAAGGTCCGCAACGTTGCCTCCACCGAGGAACGCAACCACGTTCTCGCCGAAGCTCGAGTACTGCTCAGCTTGCGGCCGCACCCTGGCCTGCCGACCGTGCGGGAGGACTTCTTCGAAGGTGACAGCTACGTGCTGGTCATGGACTGGGTCGACGGCACTTCCCTGGATCAGGTCGTCGCCGCGCGGGGCGCACCAGGAATGCCACTGCCGAGCGTGCTGCGCTGGGCAGCGCAGCTCGCGGCAGCGATCGACCACCTGCATGCGCACCGGCCGGTCATCGTGCACGGTGACGTCAAACCTGCGAATGCGGTGCTGACCCCTGACGACCGCGTCGTGCTCGTCGACTTCGGCATCGCGACGAACGGCGTCGCGACCAGGTCGGGGACGGTCGGTTACGCAGCCCCAGAAGTTCTCGACGGGCAGGCGCCAACTCCGGCAGCCGACATTTACGGTCTGGCGGCAACGCTGCTCGCACTTCTCACCGGCCGCCCCCCCGGCGACGTCCGACCTCCGTGGGAAGGCCTTGACCCGACCACGATCGAGGTCATCGAACGTGGCCTGCGACCTGGACTGGCGCTCGAGCCCCAGCGCCGCCCGGCGAGTGCTCGCGAGCTGGTTGAACGTATGCGCGCGTGGGCCGGCCCGGACGCCGCGGTCGTTGAACCGGCGTCCGTCGGACACGAGCGCGGTACATCTGACGCGCACGTTCGCGAGCGACCGGGTGCCGCGTTGCGGTGGTTGCGGCGTCCCGCGTTTCTTCCCGCGTGGTTGCGGGTGTCCTTCGTCGCGGTTGTTGTCGCCGCTATCGTCGTCGGCTTCGCGTTCGGCAGTAAACCGCGCTCGCCCGTACGTCGCGTTCAAGGACCGGATCGATACACCACTGCTGCGCAGGTGGCGTTGAACTCGTTCACGCATGCCGACACCGCAGTACTCGCCCGTGGAGACGATCTCGCCGATGCCATCGCCGGCAGTTACCTCGCAGGTGCTCAAGGCGGCGGCCCGATCCTGCTAACTCCACCGCAAGGCCTGCCTGACGATGTCCTGCACGCGTTGAGCCAGCTCAAGGTGAAGCAGGTATTCATCATCGGCGACACGACGGCCATTGCTGCCAGCGTCGACAGCGCACTGCAAGCCAAGGGGATGCGCACGACGCGGCTGGCTGGTGTGACGCGCTATGCCACTGCGGGTGTCATCGAACAGGCAGGTGGGCAGGCCGCCAAGCTTCCCGGATATGGGCCGACCGCGTTGCTGGTTAGCTCTGGCGACATGCCTGATGCGGTCGCGGCTGGTCCGGTTGCATTCCACAACCGATACCCACTGCTTTACACCGCAGGCACAGAGATTCCTCCTGAGACCGTCGCAGCGTTACGCGAGGGTGGGATCACGCATGTGATCCTCGTCGGACCAGTCGCCCAGATCGGCGACGCGATCGTCACCCAATTGGCTGCGCTCAATATCACTGCCGAACGTCTTGCCGGCGCCGGTGACCCGACGTCCGAATCGATCGCGCTCGCACACTTCGAACTCCAAACCCTCCACTGGCCGCTGCCGCAGGTCGATCTCGTGCGCGGGGACCAGGGCGCAGTCGACGGCGTAGCCACCATCGCGAACGCGGGGAGCAACGCCAGTGCGCTCATGCTGACCAACAGCCCTAGCGACCTCGGTCCCGCATTGAACGGATTTCTCACGCAACAGGTGGGCAGAGTGCAGCAACTCATCGTTGTCGGCGATCTCACTACGATCACCGCGAGCGCCCAGCAGGCCGCGGCGACTGCCCTGCACCTGCGCGAATAGCGCCTCGCGACTCGCCAGCGACCTAGCTGCGGTGTGGGTGGCGAAATCCCCGGACACTCAGACCGGTAGCGAGGCCGAGCACGGCACCGACAACCGCGGCGGGGACTCCAAGCTCGAAGACCGCAAACCACGCTGTTGGGGGGTACACGCGCAGTCCGACGAATAGTCCGACGACACCACCGACGACACCCGCCAGTACCGCGCCGACGAGCACGAATCTGCGGAGGCGCGGTAGGCGCGCCAGCGCGGTGGCCACTGTTCGCATGACGCCATCATCCACCATCGCCTCGGTCACGCGAGCCGGAGTGCTTCGTCGCACCATGTGACGCTTCTCCGCGGTCGTTCCTGACAAATTGACACGACTGCTCGCGTTAACGCGCCGTCCAACCGCCGTCCACCGGAATCGTCGTCCCAGTGATCAGTGACGCGGCGTTAGAGGCCAGGAACACAACGGCGCCGGTGACATCGACTGGCTGACCGATGCGGTGCAAGGCCGCGATGCGCTCGACCACGTCGGCGCGAAACGCCGGGTCGGACAATGCTGACTCGGTGCCGGGAGTCTCGATGAACGTCGGTGCTACGCAGTTGACCGTGATGCCGAGAACGCCCCACTCAACGGCGAGGCACTTGGTCAAATGGCCTACTGCCGCCTTCGTCATGCAGTAGATCGACTCGCCCGGCAAGGCGACCAAACCGGCTTGTGAGCCGATGTTGATGATGCGCCCAGAGCCTTGGCTGCTCATGACGTTCGCCGCGGCCTGGCTGGCGAAGAACGTGCCTTTCACGTTGACCTGGAGGGTCGCATCGAAATTCTCTTCGGTCACCGACGATGCTGGCGCGCCCGGCGCGATCCCCGCGTTGTTCACCAAGATGTCGAGCCGCCCGAAGGCGTCGTGAGCGTCCGCGATCGCCTTGCGGATCTCGGGCAGACTGGTCATGTTCATCTGAAGCGGCACTGCTCGACGTCCCAATGCAGTGATCGCCTCCACGACGTCTCCCGCTGACTCGCGGTCGCGCAACCCAAGGGCAATGTCCGCGCCGGCGTGAGCCAACGCGATCGCGATTGCGCGCCCTAGGCCACGGCCACTCGCCGTAACGAGGGCGACCTTGCCGGCGAGAGAGAAGTCGGGAAACTCATTCACGGGTCATCCTCGGTGTGAGTGATTGCGGTCTGGACGGCGACGGGTGCGGTCGTATGCTGGTTGCTGCAACATCATCGCGCTGTTTGCGGCGCGGCCGAGGTCGAGAGGCGCTGCGACGGACTCAGTCCGCCACGCTCGGTCCCGGTGCATCTGGTCAAGGGCGCTTCCTGTCGCGTGTGGGAGGCAGCGCCATGGTTGACCAGCAAGTCGCTCGGGTGGTGTCGCTGTTTCGGTACCCGGTCAAGTCGATGGCTGCCGAGGTGCTGGATGAGGTCGACGTGTCGTGGCAGGGCTTGGCCGGAGATCGCCGCTGGGCGTTCGTCCAAGAGCGCCTGGTACGAAGCGGGTTCCCGTGGCTGACGGTCCGTGAGCTTCCGGTCATGTGGACGTACCGGCCTTCGTTCGTTGAACCGCTGCGACCCGACAAGTCATCTACTGTGGTCCGCACTCCGGCGGGGAACAACCTTGATGTGACCGACCCGCTGCTGGCTGCCGAGCTCGGCCCAGGTGTGCGCGTTATCAAGCACGACCGCGGCGTCTTCGACGGGTTTCCGTTGTCGCTGATCAGCACCCGAACGGTCGCCGACCTGGGCACAACTGTCGGCGCAGAACTCAATCCATTGCGGTTCCGGCCCAATCTGCTGGTCGAGCCGATCGACGACACGCCCTTCCCCGAAGAGGCCTGGGTAGGTTCGGTGCTGCGCATCGGTGAACTGCGGATGCGCGTCGACGAACGAGATCAGCGCTGCATCATGGTCAACGTCGATCCGAAGACGACCAAGCGGAACTCCGCGGTCCTGCGCGCGATCGGGCGGGAGCGCGACGCGTGCCTCGGGGTGTACGGGACGACGGTGACGCCGGGCCGGGTCGCCGTCGGCGACCTCGTGTCGATCGAGGGGTAGACGCGGGACTTACACGGAGTCGGTCGGACGGCCCAGGTCGCGATCTTCGGGCACCGGCAGGTCGTGTTGGCGAAGCCGCGACGCGCGCACGCTGTCGGCATACATGAACGAGGTCAGCAAGCCGCCGACCAGGACGAGAACCATGAGCGTGACCTTCAACGACCACGGCCCCGGCAGTGCCGCGAACGCCGCCGCAACCGGAACGACCAGCACGAGCTGCCTTACTGCCGCGCGAATACGCCAACCCGCGTCGGTCAATTCGTGGCGTACCCACTCGCGATTCTCCGGGGGCAGTCGCACGCCGATCGCAAACAGCAGCCAGCGACGTGGTCCAGGGTCGCCCGCAATTCGGGTCATGCGCTGACCGTAGACCTCGGCGGCGACGTGAGCCGGCGCCCGCGCAGACCGACCGGATCAGCGGGCGGCGCCGCTGTTCGCGTTGATCTCGAGGCTGGTGGTGTCGACGGCTTCGAACGCGCTGGCTGGAATCGTCTTCAGTGCTTCGATCAACGCGTCCGGCCATGCGTTGTCGGCGGTGCCCTGGAAGTACCACGGCGAACCGTTGTCGGCTAGCACGAGGCCGTAGGTCTGCATGGCGCGCAGCACCGTCTGTGCCTGCGCCGAGTAGCCGGCGAGCGAGAAGCTGGCCTTCAGACGGAATCGGGCGCCCATCGGCGGCAGGTTCACATTGTGATTCGAGCTTGCCGCGTGCCGCGCGGGCCACAGGTAGCTGTCGTCGGTCGTGTTCGTGGTGAACCTGATCGCGTGGTCGACGTGACCGGATTTGACCTCGTCGTAACGCAGCAGGCCCGGCAGGATCGGTAACCCCGCGGCGTCCGCCGACGTCCACGTATTCGGCCGTAGCGCATCGCTGGACAACGACCAGTGCGCGCCTGAGCCTGCGGTCCAGCCGGACGACGTGTCGCTCGTGTCCCAGGTCTCAAACAATTCGCAGGTGTCGGCGGTGACCAGGATGGCGTGCTGGTCGCCGCCCGAGTTCGCGCCGCCCTCGATCAACGTGTTCGGTCCCAGCGGGTACTTGAGCTGGTCGCTCTCATCGGCGTACTGGAAGGTCACCGGCACTCGCGCCTGACCGGCCGGGACCACGGTGACCGGGATGCCGTAGGGAACCGCTGCGTCGCCCGACGGTCCGAAGTCGGGGTGCAGCCAGCGGGTCGATGCCCCCATCGCCGAGAGCCATTGCGCACTGTGCGCGTTGACCGGCAGCGACGCGATGTCGGCGTGCCAGTAGTTGTCGGCCGGGAAGATCTGGCAGCCGGCGAGGACGTCGGTGCCGGACGCGGTGCCACCTGCTGGGGGCGGCGCGGGGGTCGTCTTGACCGGCGTCGGCTTCGCGGTAGGTTGCGCCGTCGGTTTCGCGCTGGCCGACTTGCTCGGTGTCGGGGTGGCCGGCGCTTTGCTGGGCGATGACGTCGCCGAGGCTGACGCGCCCGCCGCGCCCGCGCCTGATGCCGCACTGGAGGACGCCGCGCTAGAAACGGCCGCGCTCGAGGCTGCGCTGGACGTCGGGGCCGAAGCCGACGAGGCCGCGCCGCTTGCGCTGCCCGGCGCGCTCGGAAGCGGCCCGTTTGGCGCCGCCTGGTGGTGATGACCGCCTCCGCACGCCGCGGTGAGCGTGGCGAGAGCGGTGATCACGGCTGCGGCGATGGTGGCCCTTGGCAAGCTGCGCGTCCGGCTCATGCTTCATCTTCGACCCGCGGAACCCCAACCCGAAGACAGCGACGTCGCGGATGACGCTTGTCATGGCCGATGGACGACGGGTTGCACTGGGCCGAGCCGCGGCGCAGCGGGCAGTATCGACGCATGACTACTGCTACTGACTTCAGGACCACCACGGCGGGCATCCGCCTCGCGTCCTTGAGCAAGAGTTACGGCCCGGTGCTGGCCGTCGACGGCATCGACCTGGTCATCGCCCCCGGTGAGACCGTTGCCCTGCTCGGCCCGAACGGCGCCGGGAAGTCGACGACGATCGACCTGATCCTCGGGCTGACGAAGCCGAATACCGGGTCAGTGCAGGTGTTCGGCATGACTCCTGCCGACGCAGTTCGGGCGGGCGCGATCGGAGCGATGCTGCAGACCGGCCAGCTGCTGCGGGACCTGAGCGTGCGCGAGCTCATCACGACGATGGCGTCGCTGTATCCGAACCCGATGGCAGTCGACGACGTGCTCGAGGTGACGGGCGTGACCGACCTTGCCGATCGGCGCACGCAGAAGTTGTCCGGCGGCCAGACGCAACGCATCAGAGCCGCGATCGCGTTGGTTTCCAACCCCGACCTGCTGATCCTCGACGAACCAACAGTGGCGATGGACGTCGAAATGCGCCGCGAGTTCTGGACCTCGATGCGCGAGTTTGCGGCACGCGGGAAGACCGTGGTGTTTGCCACGCACTATCTCGAAGAGGCTGACAGCTACGCCGACCGGATCGTGCTGATGGCTCGTGGCCGCATCGTGGCCGATGGCCCGGCGACGGAGATCAAAGCTGTGGGGCTGCGCACGATCAAAGCCACGCTGCCCAACGTTCCGATCGCGAGTCTTAGCGGTCTCGACGGTGTGCAAGGTGCGGAGCTGCGCGGCGAATCCATCGTCTTGCATTGCAGCGACTCCGATGCTGCGATTCGCGCCCTGCTAAGGGATTATCCGGCCGCTAGCGACATCGAGATTGCCGGCGCCGGACTCGAAGAGGCATTCCTGCTGCTGACGGGGAACGAGAAGTCCGAGGAGCTCTCATGAATCTCACGTACCTTCGCTACGAACTCATTCGCAGCGTGCGCAACAGACGGGCATTCATCTTCTCGCTCTTGTTTCCGCTGATCTTCTTCTACCTGATCGCAGGCGAGAACCGGCACATCCAGCTCGGTGGCATACCGTTCCCGACGTACTACCTCGCGGGCATGGCGTCGTTCGGCACGATGGCCGCCATGATTTCGCTCGGCGCAAAGATTGCTGCCGAGCGTTCAGTCGGGTGGAACAGGCAGTTGCGACTGACGCCCTTGAGCACACGTTCGTACATGCGCGCGAAGGTGCTGAGCGGCTATCTCACGGCGTTGGTCACCCTCGTCCTCCTGTTCCTTGCTGGCTCGACGCTCGGTGTGCACCTCAACGCCAGTCGCGTGCTGCACATGACCGGCCTCGTTATCGTGGGGCTGATCCCATTCGCCGCACTTGGCATCTTGGTCGGGCACCTGTTCACGCCCGATTCGATGGGCCCGGTTATCGGTGGCGGCGTCTCGATCCTTGCCTTCCTTGGCGGGTCCTGGGGACCGATCGGCGGCGACAGCGGACTCCTTCACAACGTGTCGCAGGCCACGCCGACCTACTGGCTCGTGCAGGCTGGGCACACGCTCGTGGGTGCGCCGGGATGGGACTCCAAGGGATGGCTCGTCATAGCGACATGGACACTTGTGCTCGGAGCCCTCGCTGCGTGGGCGTTCCGTCGCGACACGTCACGGATCTGAGCGGACGACGCCGATGACCGTCAGTATGAGGGCCCTATGACCATCACGAGAAGTGAGGCCGAGCGGCGCAGATGGGTGCCTGGAACCGGCAACGACAGGGAGGAGGGCCCGAAGCGTTTTCGCCGCGGCGGCGGGTTCTGGTTGGTGTACCTCGCGGTGCCGCTCGGCAGTGCGTGGACGCATCACCAACTCGCCGCCAGCATCGCCGGCACAGTTCTGTTGGTGGCGTTCGGGTGGGCGTACCTGTTCCTCGTGCCGCTGGGTTGGTGGGGGGCGCGCGGCGCGCGGTACAGCTACCTGATCGTCGGTGTGCTCATGACGCTGACGGTTGCGGCGACCGCGGTCATTGGCGAGAACGGCCTGATGGCGCTGATCTTCGTCGCGGCGGCTTCGATCATCTTGTTGCCGGGACGAGTGGCACTAGGTGAGGTCGCGGTTCTTGCCGTCGTTTCGTCTGTGCTTCCGCAGTTCATCAAGCCGTGGCACCAGCACGGTCTCGCGTGGTCGATCGGTGTCAGCGTCGCGCTTGCCTCACTCGCGGTGTTCGGTTTCTCCCGCCTCATCAGGGCGAACGCGGAGCTTGCGGCGATGCGCGAAGAGGTCGCAACACTCGCAGCCGAACGTGAGCGGCTGCGCATTGCACGCGACCTGCACGACCTCCTCGGTCACTCGCTCACTACCGTGACCGTGAAGGCTGCATTGGCTACGCGGCTGTTCGATCAGGATCCGGTGCGGGCGCGAGCCGAGATCGCCGAAGTCGAGGCACTCGCGCGGGAAAGCCTCGCCGATGTTCGAGCGGCCGTTGCGGGGTACCGCGAAGTGCGGCTGGCCACCGAACTCGCGACCGCACGCGAGGTTCTCGACGCGGCCGGTATTGACGCTCAGTTGCCAGGCGTCGTTGAGGGTATGTCACCCGAGGTTGGCGGGCTCTTCGGCTGGGTGGTTCGCGAAGGCGTGACGAACGTCGTGCGGCACAGCAAGGCGACCTCGGTGCGGATCACCTTGGACGCGACCGGCATCGAGATCTTCGATGACGGATCGGGGT
>ODAK010001612.1_pt1 | contig 24363 bp, 17 predicted proteins | sample 1539591 | NCBI WGS metagenome assembly ODAK01 (sample SAMEA3539303, study PRJEB22396) | soil metagenome | biome: tundra; feature: field; material: soil | place: USA | collected 2010-05 | depth 0.15 m | reverse complement strand
ATGCTTCTTCGTAACATACACGGCTGTGGATTGGGAGTAGTTTTTCAGCAGCCTGTTAGGTGGCTGCGTAAGTAATTTAAAAGTCGTCGTTGACAGGCGTATCTTGGGCCTGGATCTTGGGCCGGGGGGCAGCTTTCTAGCGCCGATCTTGATGAATCCGGACCTTTGGGTTATGAGCCATCAACACTTTCGTTGATCTGGCGCAACTTAACCCCCGTTTCGGGCTGAAAACGGCCCTTTTGTTGGACCCAACATTATGCTCCTATTCTGACGACTCTTACACCCTCGACACCCGATTCCGACCCTAATCGGGGTCGATACGCGACAGGGATCTCAGCCTTCGATGCCTTCAGCGGAAGAAGTTGAGGCCTTCCTCGATCGAATTGGGGCGAAGCACACCAGGAATCTGCCGTCGAGAAGGTACAGTATAGGACATAGCTCGGAATCGTGAGCTCTGCTGCTGTCACGCCACGGTCCCGCATTCGCGCACGACAGCACAGTAAGCGAACATATTTGTAGACATGCATTCAGCGTCCGCGGTCTGAAATCGAAATCGCAATCTCACGGCAGATTGCCCGCCAGCGGCTGTGTGCCTACCGGCCCAACGACCCACACTTTGGGCGCGTACTCCGACAGACTCATGTTGAAGCCAAAAAAAGGCGGCGTAGTGGATGCGCAAATGTCATCTTGAAGATTCACTGTTATGCTGTGCGCGTTCCATTGCACGTTCCACGCACCGGAGGACTTCGTATAAGTCACAACTCCTGGACAGGAAGCGATGTAGGTCTGCAACTGCACGCTCTCGACCACCCATCCGGGGCGCAGTCGGCTGAAATCGTAGATATCGTTGCCAATTCCAAATTGTTCCGAATCCGACCGCAAGACGAATGCGGAGGTTCCGGTTGCGTCTTTGGGCACATCGCCGCCCTGGGCTGGCGGCGAAACATATTCCAGCTTGTTCACCGAGCGAGAACGCACGCCGCTGGCGTGAAGTTTGACCCACGATGAAGGGATGACGTTCAACAATTGAGGCGCGCCTCTGGCGGCAACAAAAAAACAGCCTGGCAGTTCCACTCGTTGCCCATTGGCGAGATAAATCACCAGCGTAACGGGGCTGTCCGGAAGTGCAGACAAAGTAGAGTTGAGGTGCACATCAATTTCACTATCGGACCAGGTGCTTTCTGGACTGTCGAACTGGAGAACGATCGGCGCAGAAGACTGCCCAAGGATCAACGGGCGTGGCTCAAGTTGGACTCGTCCCGGCTGGCTTCCGAAGAGGCAGCCTTCGATCCGGTAGGAATTATCAGGAACTTGGGGGGTGAACGTGACGCCCTTTCCGCGGCCGTTGACGGAGCGGATGATGGGCGCATGGCAGGGGAGAGACCGCGAACTTGCTGTACCCGACACAGATGCTTGCAACAGCAGATGTTGATCCGGTTTCTTGTCGGGAGTTGCAGATCGGTATGGGGAGCTCGACAGGTCCTTCGCGCTGTTTTGGGTGGCTCGGACGCCGATACGTGCAAGTCGTGAGTGGGTTTGCAAATAGTTTCGCTGTTCTTCCAGAGTCGCTGCGATTACAGGTTCAAACCCTTCTTTCGAGATTTTTGGGTTCCTGAATCTGGGGGTAAGCTGAACGTTCGCGCTGGCCAGAGCCTTGGCGCGAAGTTGTAAGTATTCCTCCGCCGGCAGGTCTTTCCGTCCCGTTGCCGGCGCCTGCTTGCCCGACGCCGCCATGGCGAGGATCCGCAGCGACAGAAACATTGAGGCACCGTAGTTCTGGCATCCACTCGAGAGACCGAACACGGCTAGAACCAGTAGGCTCACGCTGCCGATTCTCTTAAACATCGGCCTCCTTCCCCTTCCTTACTCTGCGTTGCATCGCTTCCTCGCCCGGTGATGTCAGTTGCCGCAGGTTTCGTTGCCACATGTGTTCACGTTCTGGATAGGTCTGTACCGGCTTGCCGGTGAAAGGATCGGTGCAGCGCGGTCCGCGTGCCCAAATGTTAAGGGCATACGCCGAGCCGGTATTATTCTGGTAAGCGCTGACGATTGGGGGGAGAAGGGGGACAAACCCGGAGCACGATGTGTCAGCCCCATGCACTACAAACCCGCGATCCGTCCACGCTGTCTGCATCGACCCGAAGGTTTGGTTATAGGTGATGATTCCTGGACAGAGGGGCGGAGCATCGTAGGTAAACCATTGCACGGAGTCCAGATCCCACCCGTGCGCCAGATTGAAATTTTCGTAAGAATCTATGCCTGTTAGGAATTTCTGGTTTAGGTCGCGCTCGACATATACCGAGGTGCCGACCGCGTCTTGAGCCACGTAGTCATTCGGCGTCACGGGCGAGAAATAGCGGAGATTAGGCTTGGCGCCATTCTCAGCGGACAACTTCGACAGCATCACCCAGAACGGCGGAATGGATGGCAGCAGCACTGCCGGATCGGAACGCGCGGCCGCAAACTTGAAGCCAGTCGCCTTCAATTGTGGTTTATTGACTGGCGCAACTACCAGCGAGACATTGTCCTGATTAAGCTCTCCGGTGAGCTTGGGGTCCACCCGCGCATCGATCTCGCCATCATTCCAGTACTGAATCTGAAGATTGATCGTCGGAGGGTTAAATTTCCCGACCCAGTACACTTGGCCGGTTTGGGTCCCGAAGAAACAACCCTTGATGATGTACGCGTTGTATTCCGTCTCCGGTGTAAATACTGCGTTGTGAGATTGACCGTTCACGTCGGTAATGAGCGGACTGGTGCAAACGTAGGCGAAAGCTATTGGTCGTTGTGCCATGGCTTTGGGATCGTGACCTGCAACCTGGTCCTGGTTGACATGAGTGGCCTCGTATCGGCCGGCGAGAGCAGGGTCATTCCCATGGACGGGCGGAGAGTTATACCCCAAAGTTCTTTGTGTTCCGATGGCAGCGGGATGCGAGACGGCAAAGGCCTTCTGGTTGTTGAGCGTTGTAACCGTTGAGAGCGGCAGGCCACGCAATCCAAATTTAGGGCTCGTTATTCTTGGACCAGCCTTGGCCCTACTCTTGGCGCGTTCTTCGGTGGCAAACTTTCGCATTTCATCCGCCGTCATCGGGTGGACCTTCGCATTCGCTGGCAGTTTTTGTGGCGTTGCCAATCCTATCTGTGGTTGCGAAGAAGAAATCGGCGCGGGTTGTTGGGCGGAGAGTAAGAGTGATGAAATCGAAAGCCCAGCCACCACAAGGATTTTCGTCGTTGCGTTCAAGAGCATGTCATTCCCTTGCAACTGGTTCCTCTGCTGCTGCCGACTTGCCGGCCACAGTCTCAAACCGCGCCGGTCGGAAGCCCGAGTTTTGGCGCCATACCACGTCCGCCATTCGTCAAATGGCGCAAGTGCGGCCAACTTCAGAAAGGGTTGCATCCGCGCGGGCCCTCGACCCAGACATCGGCCGCATAAGCGGATACACCGCTTGTGCCGCAACTCTGTTCCTGCCACGAGATGTTCAACTTGTCGGTCCCAGAGATAAATATGTTCCAGTTTCCGCTGCTGGAGAATTTCGACGGGCACGTCTCTGGAGTCAGGTTCGCGTAGAACGGTTGAAAACTTGAAACCTGAAAGCCTGGCTGTAACGAATACACCAGATCGAAGGTGTCTGTGCCGAAGGGGAAAGGCGCGCCGTTGTCCTCACGGATGACTGCGAATGTGTGCCCCGGAAGAACCACGGACGCTGCCGAAGGGCTGAGAAGCTGTGCCTGGACCGCATGTCCGGCGCTGTCGGTCACATGGGCGGGCAAGAAGTCGCTTCCAGGAGAAACAATGCTGATCCCCGTCGGGCTGCTTGCACCATAGAGCCGGCGTGGAAGAGAGCCGAGTTTCTGCTGTGCCCGTGCCGCGAAGAAATTGAAATTTGGGGCCTGATATTGGGTCGTTCCGTCGCGCAAGATGACGACGACCACTGCGCGGTCTGAGTCGTAGAACCCGTTGGCGTTCGGATCGACAACGACTTCGATCATTGTGTCGGTCCAGGTGCGCTGAGTTTGATGCGAACTGCTGCCCGGAACCTGCAGTTGTACCCAGTTCGAATGCTGTTGCAATGGAGCCACCCTCATGCCCTCCGATGGCGCTCTATCCTGATGGACATCCATTAGGTAGGCCATGCCTGGCTGATTCCCGAACCCGCAGCCATGAATGATGTAGGTGTACCCAGGGCTGAAGTAATAGCCAGCCTTCGATCCATTCACGTCACTGATCCCGGGCTTGCAGATTGCGATTGGCGGCGGTGCAGTGCGCGCCTGGTGGGCGAGCGATGAAGCTGGGTGAGAGGGGGGCTGTTCTTTCTGTGTCCCTGGGGCCGTAAGGGAGCTGGGAACGGTCCCGCCAATCTGGCTCACAGTGGCGGCACTGGTTTGGCTGGGCCCAAGTAGCGTAGGAGTTTTGTTCCCAAGGAGCATTCCGGAGGTGTTCGCTTCCGAGGGTTTAATCCCTTGCGCGAACTGCGCGGACGTCTGCTGTCGCTTTAGAACAGCAAGGATGTCAGTATTCGAATGCTGTACGGCGGGGAGGGTGACCTTTGTCCCAGGAGTCACGTTGCGACCCAACTGTTGAACGAACCGCCCTGGTGCCGTCCAGCGAAATTCTGTCTTCTTTCCGCCGTCCGGTTCGCGTGAACCCTGCAGCATCTGAGAGAAGGCATTTGGAGTCCCGACGGGGGCCACAACCACCAGGACGGAAAGGAAGAACGCGCTGAGCTTTGGCATGTTGCTACTCCGATACGAAGAATTGAATTTCCGGACGTGCCGCAGCCCAAGTAATAAGCGAGAGAGAGGCACCGGTCAAAGGAACTGCTCGTGATCCCTTCATGACCTGCTAACCCATTTGATTTGATAACATTACGGGTTCTGCTGACGCGCGGAAATGACCGTGCTATGATTCTGGCCACTCGCAATGCCTGGGCCCATAGAACGCGCCGCAGCTTCCTTACGGATTTTCCATTTCGGCTTGTTTGAGGCAGATGCTTCCCGCTGCGTCCTGACTCGCAATGGTGTGCGGGTCAAAATTCAAGACCAGCCGTTTCGCGTGCTCATCCTTTTGCTGGAGCGTCCGGGAGAAATCCTGACCCGCGAGGAGCTACGGCAGAAGCTTTGGCCGGAAGGGACTTTCGTAGATTTTGATGGCAGCCTGAATGTCATCTTTAAGAAGCTCCGCGCCGCCCTTGACGATGATTCTGACAATCCACGTTTTATAGAAACCGTTCCCCGGCGAGGGTACCGCTTCATCGCTCCAGTTTCGGAGAGTGGTACGAGCGGAGAGCCAACTCCGGCTGTCGCGCCGATCCCGCCCGGAACCCAAAATGACGCGGGCATCATTGCGGAGGGCCATTCCACTAGGAAGCGTGCCTTCCACCTTATTTATATGTCTTCGGCTGTGATGCTTTTGCTGGCAATCGGTCTGGGGTGGCTGGGATGGCATCGAGGCCGTGGGAAAACGCCAGCTCTTTCCTCGCAAATCACAGCGCCCATTCCTGTACGCGAGTCCATCGCGGTACTCGGGTTTCGCAGCGTTACTGGCAGAGGAGACGACGCATGGCTGGCGCCGGCATTTTCTGAAATGCTGAGCACTGAGCTGGCCGGAAGCGAAAAACTGCGCCTGGTTTCCGGGGAGGAAGTGGCGAACCTCCGGCTTTCCTCGCCGTGGTCGCAGACCGACACGCTGGATCAGCAGAGCACCGCGCGTATTGGAACTGCTCTGAACAGTGATTTCTTGGTTCTGGGTTCTTACACAACAGTAGGCAGGCCGGATCGCAGACAACTGCGGGTCGATGTACGTCTGCAGCAGGCCAGAACTGGGGAGATCCTGGCGGAGATCGCGGACATTGGTGATACCCAGGATCTTTTTCATATTATCTCCCGCGTCGGCGGCAAACTGAGAGATCGTTTGGGGATTCCGCGCCTCGATGAGCCGGAAGAGGCGAGCGTGCTCGCCGCTTTGCCTTCGGACCGTGAAGCTGCGCGATTCTATGCCCTGGGGCTTGCCAAGTTGCGCCAGTTTGATTTCTTGGCCGCGAAAGACATGCTGGAGCAGTCCAGTAAAGCAGATCCAAAATTCTCACTCGGACATGCCATGCTGGCGCAGGCTTGGTCACGGCTCGGCTATGAGCAAAAACGCAAGCAGGAGGCAAAGAAGGCGCTGGATCTTTCGGCTGCTCTACCGCGCGCATACCGCATGCTGGTGGAAGGAAACTACTACGAAAGTCTAGCGGATCATGAGAACGCCGCTTCCGTCTACCACGCATTGTTTGTATTGTTCCCCGACAGCGTAGAGTATGGACTACAACTCGCATCCGCGCAGGCCGCGGCGGGCCATGGCAGCCAGGCCCTTGAGACTCTCGCTCAGCTTCGGCGTCTTCCGCCACCATCGTCCGGTGATCCCCTTATCGATTTGGCGGAAGCGCGAATCACATCAAACGTACCTAGCCAGCTCACCCTGATTCGGAATGCCACGGCGAAGGCTGAATCCCAGGGCCGGAAACTGGTCTACGCCCAAGCCCGACGCGAAGAATGCCTGGCGCTGATGTATAGTGATCATCCAGAACCGGCTACGGCCGCATGTGCGGATGCTTACGAGATTTTTCTCGCTGCAGGAAATCGTTTGGGGGCGGCGGACGCCATGCGCCTGCTTGGGGACCGTCACGGGGAGCAGGGGCACTTGGAGCAGGCAATCGCAACCTACCAGCGAGCCCTCGCTATCCTTCAGGAGTTGGGTGAGCACGAGAAAACCGGGGCTGTTCTCAATAATATGGGGATCAACTTCCAGAAGGAGGGGCAACTCGACAGGGCTGAACAGATGTACCAGCAGGCAAAGCATCATTTCGAACAGGCGGGGGACAAGAATAATGTCGGGGTTGCCCTCGAAAACATTGCTGACGTCCTCTACCTCCGAGGCAATCTGTCGAGTGCGGGGAAGGTTTATGCACAAACTCTTGAGATCGAAAGCTCGTTGGATCCAAGCGATCCGGGCTATCCACTGTACAGGCTTGCGGACCTCGCGCTAGCGCAAGGCCAAGTCCAGGAAGCTCATCGCCGTGCCGACCAAGCGATTAGCGCCTATCGCCTGCAACAAGGCAGTTACCAGTACTTGACCAGCGTCATGGTTGTGCTGGGCGATGTACTGGTGGCGGAAGGTGACTTGCCCGGCGCCCGAAGGCAGTACCAAGAAGCGCTGGAGATGCGGCAGAAATTAGGCGAAATGGACCTGATTGCCGAGAGCCAGGTTTCGCTTGCGAAACTCTCTCTGGACGAAGGCCATCCCGAGCAAGGCGAGCCCCTCGTTCGCAGTGCGATCGCGGAGTTTGAGAAGGAAAAGAGCACCCCTGACGAAGTCGGCGCTTATGTCGTGCTAAGCCGAGTCCTGCTGATGCAGGGCAAATTGGACGATGCACGCAATGCGGTCCAGCGCGCATCGGAACTCGGCCGTACCAGTTCTGACCCTGCGTTGAAATTGCCCGCCGCCATTCAGGATGCCCGCGTCGAAATGGCAACTGCGGCCCACGCTAGCCAGAAGAGTTCCGCCCTCGCCGGTCCCCGCCTGAAACTGCGCACCGCCGCAGCGTCTGCCAAGAAACTGGGATATTACCAGCTTGAATGCGAGGCGCGACTGGCCCTCAGCGAACTGGAACTGAAACTTAACCCGGTATCGGCTCGAACCCAGCTTTTGACGCTGGCGGCGGAGACCCGCAGCCGCGGTTTCGAACTCCTCGCCCGCCGAGCCGAACAGGCCGCATCTTCAGCAGGTAGTATGGTTGCGGAGCGCAAGCCCTCGCAGTAATTCCGAAGTTCCCGTGTCGAAATTAGTTTTTCCACCGCCTGTCTAAGACCCGACTCCTTACCTCTGGGCGCTGCGCGTCTCGTGCCTGGTTCCAGATTGCTGGTCATCTTCCTCTCCAAGCGATTCAGCAACCAAGACTTAGTAGGTCAGTTCCATATCAGGCTCAGTTCCTTTGACGGTTGAGTCGTTCCCGGGTTATCCAAGCAGCGTCAGTGCGCAGAACTCAAAGCGCACGGAGGCTTTGCCGAATCGCCAGCAGCATGTCGCTCTTGCTGGACGCCGGAGAGCGGAGATCGGACCTGAGGAGCCACCAATGAAGCAGATGAGCTGCAACGTCAACGCGCTGGTTATTGGGATCGGTTTGATTTTGTTATGGGCGGTTTCTCCGGCACAAGCCCAGCCGCCAAGTGTAAGCCACCCCGGACAGGCGCAACCGGAACTGCCGGCCGTACAACGTCGGTCGCTGAGTAATGCTGACGTCATCCGGATGGTGAAAGGTGGTGTCCCTGAATCGACGGTCCTCACTTCGATTCAGTCGAGCCCTTCCAAGTTTGATCTCTCCCCCGATGCGCTGGTTGCTCTGCACCGGGCGGGAGTGAGTCAGAAAATTATGGACGTAATGATGGCCCATGCAGTTGTCATGAACACCGCGGCCCCACGCAAGGCCGGACCCGCCCATGCCAGAGCCGTCGTAAAGAATCCGCGTGCGGCTCAGGCTGACGTCGCAATCGTTGCCGTCCTGCAAAAACAAAAGCAGGCAGCGGAGCTTGAAGCGTCACAGATGGTCAGGACTGGAGTACGCCCAGCGGCGTTGCAGGGCACGCCATCGAAGCCGATGTCCGCCACCAGTGGAAACCGCGCGCAGGCACCCATGCCAGCACCCGCCCAAAAGGTCGCAACTGCCGGAACGATCTCTCCTGGCAAAGCTACCGCGTCCTCGGGGAGTCCGCTCGCTTCATTCGGACAAGCGCCCGAACTTCTAAATTCCGCTTTGCCTTGTGTGCACGATGCCACGATGACGATTGTTAAAGTGAGCGGGGACTTCTATCCCGCCACGTTCACTCCGGACAAGAACTACAATTTCTACACAATCACCGGTTGCTCCTTCGGTGATCAGGGATCCAATTCCAAAGTCTATATCTACTACAAAGATACTTTTCACCAGGATTTCATCATTCAGGAGTGGCATGAGAACGGGATCAAACTCAACCTCAATCCCTCTCTGACTGGTCTGCTGGATCAGGACAACCTGACTCTGGTGGTTCAGCGCAACGACGGTAAGCAAGCCACCAAGAACGGTTTCAAATTCTATGCGGCGCGCGACACGACCCCGCTGTCGCACATTCCGCAGAGCGCATTTTCACTGAACCGGTTCACGCCGACCGACACTTCTCATCTCCAACTCGATTACAGCTCCCCGTCCTCTCCGGCTACCTATCCTTATCTAAACGGATACACCGCTGCAGTGGGATGGCTGTGCACGAATTGCTCTGCGAAGACTGGATCCAACTTCGGAGTCTATGCGCAACCCGGCGAAGATGTTTATCAGTTCAAAAACCTCCAGCCTGGTTTCGTTCCCGAGAACGCCGGTCTGGATTCTGCTGACATCGATTGCGCTGGGCGGCCAGTACACAAGGAGGGAAACTTTGATCTCAAGTGGGTGGCAGACGACCTGCACGTGCAGTGGCAAGGACAGACGTGTATGGATCACGGATGTGGCGGCGCGCTTCCCCAACCAGACTGCTTCGACTCCAACGGCACCGCATATGGCGTGAATGTCTGGGTCACGGGCCCACGCGGTGTCGATCCCTGGACGGGCCAGCCGGCGACGCGTTGATCGGTATTTTTACAAACTTAGCGGTAGGAGGGGGTTACGCAATGAGGACCAGAACTTTCAATCGGACGTTCTTGATCATGGCTTGCGCCGTTCTGTGCGCTCCGCTGTTTGGCCAGCAGACACAGAAGCCGCTGACCAACCTCGATGTAATCAAAATGGTGAAGGGCGGAGTGCCGGAGTCGGTGGTCATCTCTTCCATCCGGTCGCGGAAAACGAAATTCGACATTTCTCCGGATGGGCTGATAGCTCTGCACAAGGCGGGGGTCACGCCTGGTGAAATGGATGCGATCATGGGGGCATCCGGACATGCGGCCGGCGCGCCACCGTCAGGCCCAGTCACTGCCGGGGCTTCTCCTGCGGCCGCCGCTGCGGGTGGAACGCAGCCAGCCGCAGCTTCCGCCCCTCCAGCGTCGAAGTCCAAGTGGCACATGCCGACGGTAACGGTCATGCAGAACGGCTCGTCCCAAGAACTGCCGTTGGAGAAAACGCAACTGGCAACGACCAAGGCCAAGCCCAGTTCGATGAAAAGCTTGGCCGGCGATTCCGCTCTGCAGTCCGGAATCAGTACGGCGACCCTCGGCGCCGAGACGCACATGAACTCAGGCATGGGTGCCGGTTCCATCCAGGAGGCTGGAAGCGTGTTTTCCGGAATCATGGGTCACCGCAAGCCAGCCGTGACCTACTTGTGGGGAGTTCCCAATCCAGCTTCGACCAATGTTTTGCAAACCACAACACCCACGTTCTCGGTGAACTTTGCCAACGCGCCGGGCATAAACCCGGATGATTACGAACCTGCCATTGTGAAACTGACGCCCGCGCAGAATACGTGCCGCTTGGTCGGAGCAACTCAAGCTAAAGAGGACGCAGGCTCGAGTCCAGCCGCGGACTGGGAGGTCTACTCCCATTTCCTGGAAGAAAGGGTAGCGGTGAACGCCAAGAAACTGGCGACGGGTAAGTATGAAATGTCGTCCACGTCAGAGTTGTTGCCGGGGGAATACGGAGTCGTTTTGCGTCCGATTTCGAAATCCAAGAAATTTTCCGGTGGAGACGTAGCCCGAGGCCAGGGCGATGGACTGGTCTTCGACGCCGTATGGTCGTTCCAAGTGCACCTAGAGTAAAGGGAACTTTTTCACTCCCGCGAAAGGAAGGCCATATGGCATTTTGTGGAAATTGTGGTGTAGTTGCTCACTTTGAAATCTGCTGCTGTGTCGCATGGCTTTGAGACCGCAATGTGGATTTCGCGTACGTGGAGAACAACTCAACAGGGAGGCGCGTCGTGAACGTTAACAGGGAATATTGTTCGAGGTGCTGGATTCTGCCCGTGATGGGCTTACTGTTTCTCGCCGCATCAGGATGCAACTCCGGGCATCCTATCAGGGGCAACGAAAGCAGTGTCCAGCACTCTGCCGGCGTAAGCAATCCGTTGGAACAGGGATTTGACGGAGGAAGCTATTGTGTGCAGACCTTCACGCAGGGTCCGCCGCCCGCCACGCCGATCCATTTCTCCAATAAGGTAACCGAAAGCGACGGTTCATCGAAGGACTTCGAGACAGACCTTTTGGGCGACAAGCTCGACCAAACAATCCGCCAGCGACATCCTGCGACCGACGAGGATCGCAAGTTCATTCAAGATTCCAAGAGTATGGTATGGGTCATCCGCGACGGATTCGCTGAGATGGCGAGCACAAACCACTACACCCGTGCTGACGAGTCGGGTTGGAGGGGCGGGGTCACCAGTGTGGCGCTAGGGGGCACGCCTTGGAGATTGTTTCTCAACAAGCCGACGGCGACGCGGGTTGGCGCCGAAAACATCAATGGCTACGACACGATCAAGTATGCCGTGGATACAACTCATCAGAGCCTGGTTGAGAAAGCTGCCCTCCTTTCTATTGAGCGCTTAAAAGATTACAACATCACCGGCACTGCATGGGCCACCAAGGACACCCACTGCATTTTGCAATATGTCATTGACTTTGAAGAGGACAGCAAGGACGGCAAGGTCAGCAAGACACATTATGAAGGAGCGGTCATGAAGCAATAATCGCCGGCAGGCAAATTCCGTTTACAGAGGCCTTGCAGCGCAACCATTGAGCCCGGAGAACGGCAAGACTTTTGGTCAAGAAACACCTTACAAGGAGAATCCAATGCGAGTGAAGCTGCTATTCGGCACGATATTCCTGTGGGCCCTCGGTGCCCACGCGGCGGACAAAGTTCAACCACTCAATCTGAAGCCTGGTCTCTGGGAAATAACAGGCACGGTTTCAATGTCTGGCAACGGCGGCTCGCCCCTGTCTCGGGAACAATTGGACAAGTTGACTCCCGAACAGCGCACAAGGTTCGAGCAGGCGTGGAAACAGGCTCTCTCACAGGCGCCGAAAGCCCGCACCTATGAACAGTGCCTCAAAGCTGAAGATGTGAATAAAGCCGACGCCATGTTCGGCGAGGACAAATCCTGGTCCTGCAATCGGACCGTTGTGTCCTCCTCGAGCAGCAAGCTGGAGTTCCACGAGCAGTGTGTTCACGAGGGTATGAAAGTAAATCGAAATGTCCGCATGGAGGCGTCCAACCCCGAGAGCGTTACAGGTTTGATAGAGCAGACCGCTGCCGGTGGTGAGGGCGTCACGAAATCGAGTTCCACCTTTACGAGTAAATGGCTCGGATCTAGTTGCAAAGGTACAAAGTAGCAAGCAAGAAGCGAGCGAAGGACCCGTCGTGACGGCCACGAATCGTTATCGGTCTGCTCTTTATGTATGCGTGATTGGGTCGCTTTGGACATTGGTGCGAGGTGGGTGCAGCGGCCCTGAGGCGCAAGCGGAGGCTCGCGGCCAAAGACATACCGCCCGCAACCGGCAATCAAGGACGAGTTATCTGTTCAAAACGGAGGGTTGCGAAACACATGAAACCGACAGGTGGGATGAAACGCTTGGTTAAATTCTCGTTGTGGTTATTACTGTGCTTGACTGTACTGCTGACTGGGTGCAAGAAAACGCAGTCTTCCGCTGGCACCGTGACCATGACTGGCGTGCCCAGCCAATTCCGCGATCTGCGCAATCTTCCAGGGACGGTCTTCGACGTCACCTATACGCCCAATACCATACGCATCGACTTGCCCACCGTTCAGAAGACCCTGCGCAGCCTGAGCGAGGATGGCCGCGTCTTCGTTTTCGAGGGGGACGACCCCCGACTGCGTCAACTGGGCGAGGGGAAGGTCATGTTTCTGGAGCACCTAGGGGTGCGGCGCGTGCTTGCCCTCCACACAGACGGCCCCCAAGTCGCCGTTTTGACCGAAGCAGCGGCTCTGACCGACTTTATTCAGGACGGCAACATCCAGTTCTCTGTGCCGGTCGACTTCCGTGAACTGCAGGCGCGCAATGCGCCGGAGACACACCCGGAGGTTGCGGGCAGCGCCATCCCCTGGTTGATCCCTCCGGTCGTCTACGCCAGCGAGGGAAAAGGCAAAATCGGCCTGCACACCAAAGGGGAAATCGACAACTGGGAATTCGAAGTCGAAGGAGAACCGGAAGGAGACGGCCTGGCTCTTTCGCTCAGCGCGGGCAAGAAGCTTGTGGGCTTCATTGCCAGTGTCAAGATCAAGGGCAAGGTGGAGCATATCAGCACCAAGTTCAATGTTTTGATTCACGGCGGCAAGATGCAGAAGTTTGAATACAACACGCCTCTCCAGGGGCAGGTTAACGCCACCTGGGCGGTGTTGACCGAAGGTGCCAATAGCGGAATTGGAGAGGCACGCCTGAAGCTGCCGCCTTTCGCCAAGGACGTATTTGACATCTACGGCATCCCATTCCTTTTCAAAGTAGACGAAGCCTTGATCTTCAAGCCTGGCTTCGGCGGTAAAAAAGATGCCGCGCAGGGCAGCTTCCACGTCACTTACGACGGATCGGGAGGACTGGCAGTCAACGGCAGCCAAAGCTCGCCCGAGGGAACGATGAACGCCCAGCCCGAACCCGAAAAGACCACTGCTGAATCACTCGCGCCCCACGGTGTAGTCCTGGCGGTGAATGCGCCGAAAATTTCCGTGTCGCTCGGCACTGAAAGTATTAAAGAGGCCATTAAGCAAACCGTCCCGGCTGCGTTGACGGACAAGGTCGCGGAATTCCTGGAGAAGGGGCCGTTTGGGTTGGGTGGTCTGGCGAAATCCCTCAAAGAAGATTTCTTCAAAATCGAGGGAGCAGCCTACGTGCAATTGGTGACGGAATTCGACTACGCCGGATCGGGGCCTCTGAGTATCGTGCCTTGCTCGATGACTCACTTGAACTTCTATGCACAGGCGGGAGCGGACGCAGCCCTGTTTGGCGTCAAGGGCGAGTCCCCCAAAATCAATATCAAGGAAACCAAGCTTACAAACCGGGAGCCGGACATCGATGCGTGCGGCGCGAAATAGAAGGAACTGGACTCGCTGCTCCGCCGCTCCGGCGCTTACTTGCAATGCTTCGGCTCAGCGCTCTGAGACATCTCGAAAGGGAGGTATGTTCGTGAACTTGAACGAAGGACATTGCACAAAGGTGTGGGTCGTTCTGGTGATGGCCTCGGCGCTGTTGAGCATGGCTGGATGCAGCTCCGAGCGGCCGAAAAAGCAGCAGGATCCCAGCGCAAAACAGGCGGCGAGCCCAGCACCGGCGGCGCATCATAGCACCCCGGTCGATCAACCCGCAACTCCTGCACCGGCGAATACAAGCGTCGCGCCGGTCACCGGGCCGGAAACCGAACGGATCGAAAGTGGACCGGAGGCAGACCTGCTGGTACGAACGGGGAGCATCAATAATCTCGGGTTTGGTTGGCCGAAAGGATTCGATCCGTTTTCCGGCAAATCCACCCCGGAGCACGGCTGGCCTTGGAAGCCTCCTAAGGATCCGGCCGACGGAACTGACCGTATTATGATCGGGTCGTCCGTAACGCCGGCGGATTTTGGCGCAAAACCGCACGACGGCTATAGCGCAGAAATCAAACCTCCTTGTTGCGCAGTGTCCTCATCCAACGCACCTCCTTTGCAAAGAAATGCGGACTCGATGCCCCGGCCCATCACGCTCAACGTCGGCACCTTGCCCGCAAAGATGGACGCGGTCCTGTTTCAGATGTTCGTGGATGATTTTCAGGCGCCCGTATGGAATTCGCACTTTCAGGTATCGCTGAACGGTACGCGCATACCATCCTTTGAGGACTCTATCAATTCGCTCAACCAGACCGGACCGATCGGCAAACTCATAACCCTCCGGCTGCTTCCCGAGTATTGGCCATTGCTGCAATCGGGCACGGTCAAGCTGCTGATCGACGATCCGACTACGCATAACCCGGATGGATATGCCATCGATTTCGTCCGCATTCTGGTCAACCCGCACAAGTTCAAGTACGAGGTCTCACTCACTTGTTCCGTCGTGGACGCTGCTAAACACTCCCCGATCGCAGAGGCTACGGTGACCGCTGCGCTTGCTACTACCTCGACCGACAAACGAGGAAAGTGCGCTCTGCAGAATGTGCCCGCAGGGCTTGTAGCGGCAACCGCCAGCGCACCCGGCTACGATCCGGGCTCCATGACGGTGGACCTCGTGGCCGGACAGGCCGGCAAGGCGGAATTTCAATTGCACCCCCACGAGGAAGGCAGGGCCGACTTGGAAAAAGCCATCGCGCAAACCGGCTCGGCTACTGTTTACGGAATACATTTCGACACTGGCTCGGCAAAGCTGAGGCCCGATAGCACACCCGCCCTAGAGTCCGTTCTTGGTCTGATCAGTGCTCACCCGGGATCGCGTTGGACGATTGCGGGGCATACCGACGATCAGGGCAACGGCGACGACAATCAAAAACTTTCCGAGGCGCGCTCCGCTTCGGTTGTTTCCTGGCTTGGTGCGCACGGCGTGGAGGCGGATCGGCTGGTGCCAAAGGGCTTTGGAGCGAACCGCCCTGTTGCCGACAATGCAAACGCTAATGGAAGAGCACTCAACCGCCGCGTGGAAATTGCGCCGGCAAATTAGCAGCCGTAGAAATCGTAGGCGACGAGGCGCCAGGTCACAGCTAGCTCTAACACATTGCACAATAAGGGCTTATCAGGTCACAAGAGTATCAGGCGCAAGTCCTTTGACGTTTCCGATGAAATTGCGGCACTCTGCTGCACGTGTCGCGCGAGTCCTTTTCAGGCAACTGAATTTGGGCAGGGGAATCGCGGGAATCAAGAAGGCTCAGACAACATTTGAGGTACGGGAAAAGGGGAAATTCAATGAAACGACTTCCGACGTTTTGCGCACTGCTGCTGATGAATATGGTTGCGGTGTCTGCCACCGGCTTTGCACAAACGGCACCCGCAGGAGCGACCAACTTCGCGATGGTGGGCCTTACCAACACCCAGACGCTGCGCGAGAACATGGTTGCCTTCACGAACGCTCCTTGCGCCGGGACGCTGGGCTTCTTCAACGCTGCGGGTATGGCGGTAGGACCGACCAAGACCATCAATCTCTCTGCGGGACAGTCAGCCTCCCTCGATCTCAAGGGCAAGCTCGTCGCGGCCTCAGGGCAGCGCACGGACATTCTGGCTGTCTTTACGGTGGCTCCGGGGTATACGTCGGGCCCCTGCCGCGCGTCTGCGGAAGTCTTTGGAGGAAGCGCAGGAGCGACCGCCATCGCCATTGATGGTGTGAGCGGCTACCCACCCGATCCCGTCTTTGGAATGGCTGGCCTCACCAACGCGTATACCTCTCGCCTGAACCTGGTTGCCTTTACGCACAGTCCGTGCGCCGGTGAGATGAGTTTCGAAGATGCGAGCGGCAATGTGCTGGCGGGCCCGGTCGCCGTAACCCTCAATCCCGGCCAAGCCGCCTTCCTCGATCTGAACGGTGCCTCGTTTATCCCTTCCGGCAAGCGTGCCGAAGTGCATGCCGTGGTCAGTTCGGTCACCGGGGGGCAAACGAACTGTGTGGGCTCAGTCGAGGTCTTCAACAATACGAACTTACAGACGAAGTCTTATTACACGGGCGGCACTTGCGACCCGTCCAGCAACAGTTGCCTGACTCATTGACGGGCACTTGCTGGTGAGGGCCGGCTAACTTTCGAGCGTTTCGAAATGTGCTGCGCCGGAACCGGCCGGGGAACAAACGGTTCCAGCCCGGACATGGCCTTTATAGGAGAAGGTTTTGGTCTTTCTCTGAAAGCAAAATTCACCGAATAGGGAGGCAACATGCTCAGCAAGCTAGGGAACCGTGAAGGCGAGGATTGTGATGCTAAGACTTTGGTCCACAACGGAGGAACAACATATGACGCGACAACTGGCGTGGTTTTTCCTGGCAGTGCTAATGCTGGCTGTGAGCGCTCCGCTCCAAGCGCTGAATTACGAGGTCGGAGGTTGTAAGAGCGGTTCAGGCTACGTAAACTTCAGCACCATCTCTGCGGCGGTGATCGGCGTGCCGGCGGGTTCGAAAATTCAGATCTGTCCGGGAGTGTATCCGGAGCAGGTGACAATCACGCAGCCGTTGACCCTGCAGGGTATAGCCGCCAACAACGCGAGCCGAGCAGTGATCACGGTCCCCGTAGGTGTGTCGCTTGCCCCAAACGTAAGCGGCCTCCTCGGGGCCTTCTACGCTCAAGTTTTGGTACAAAACGTCAACCCGGCAGGCCCGGTCAACATCATCGGTATTACTGTGGACGGAGCCGGCATCAATTTGTCGTGTGACAGTAACAAGTTTCTTGCGGGAATTTTCTATGCGTCGGGTACCGCGGGCACGGTCAATGGAGTGACCGCCCGGAATAACCAGAATTCCGGATGTGGCTTTGGCGTCTGGGCTGAAAACGGGGCTGCCCCAAACCAATCGATTGTCATCGAGAACAGCAGCGTCCACGAGGGCGGCATCGTCACCCTGACAGACCAAAATCCGCCAACGCTTGCAGCCACCATCAAAGGGAATTTCTTGACTAGCGCCAATCAAACCTACGTTGAGGGTTATTTTGAGGGAATCACCGTGGCGGGTGTGAATGGCTCAGTGACTGGCAATGTGACCACCGGTGGTTACAGTGGCATTACCGCCGGCAACGGTGTTTACGGCGGGGGCGGCGGCACCGTAACTATTTCCCAGAATACCATTGCGGACTTGGGGAACGGAATATTTCTGGTGAACAGCATAGGCGTAATAAATTCCAACAAGATATGGAACGTCATCGATGCATTTACCTTTGCTAACAACGTGGGCTACCCGGACGGCCCAACTACGATCAAGGGCAACACAGCGATGAACTCATTTGAGGCCGTGTTTTTCGCTACTTGCCCGACAAGTTGGACTGTACAGGGAAACACATTTAATGATGCACAAGTTGCCTTCTATCGCGCTCCGTCGGTGATCACGGGAAATGCACTGTACAGCGTCGACACTCTCCAGGCAGGCTCATCGTGCAATTGAACAAGGTGAAACGATTTGAACTGAATTTCAGAGACTCCGAGTTGCTGTGTCATCTTTCGTACGCTTATCACATGGGTCGCGCGTTCTAAAGGAGATTCCAATGTATGCGAAACAAAGGCTTTTTACGATCGGTCACAGTATCTTTCGGCCCGAAAGCGAGGTTGTCTAGGAACGCGGATCACCGGAGATCAAATATGAAAACGATGGCAGTGGCGACTCTTTGTTTATTACTTACCCTCAAGGTGGCGGCGCAACCTTCGCAACGTTTCGCACAGAGGGCGAATGCCGGACTGGCGGCGACCAGTCAGTGCTATTCGACTTTCACTTTCGGGAGTGGGCAGACATTGTTCAACTTCTGTGTCACTGGCAACGGCAACGTGACGCAACTGACGAGTCCGGCAGGCTATGAGCACATCGGGTTGGGTTTGATTGGCGAGGGTTATGGGCTCTGCGATTATGCCGCGCAGGCGAGATACTTTGACTATGCGGATTTTGGCGATTCGGGAAATTGGGGATCCCCGACCGTAAGTCAGCCCAACGGGGCCAATACATTTCCGTTCAGCATCGTGCGCTCGACAGCGGACGGCTTGTTTACCCTAACGCAAGCGTTCACCAGAAATACGACAGAGCGCATTGTCGTTGTTAAGACGACGATTAAGAACAACAGCCCCATAACCAAACAATTGGTTTTGGTGCGGTTTGCCGATATTGATGCCAACAACGGTCATTTTGGCGACTACCAGAATTGGTTTGACCAGGATTCCGACTCCGCTTGGGGATATAACTCTCTTTCCCTGGTGGCCTTGAACCCGGTGCCGGTTTACGGGGTGAAGCTGATCACGGGCAGTGTTTTGGTCCCGCATCAAGCTGGCACGTTTGACGTTGCTGCAAAGGGATTTGCTGGTCCGGATCCCTGTTTTCCCTCCCTTTCAGAAAACGACAACACCCCAGTCCTAGAGGATGGGGGAGTCTGGCTTGCGCATTTTGTGATGCTGAAGAAGGGAACAACGGCCACCGTGAACGTGGAGTACCGCCGGTTTTAGCACCGGTAACGGCTTCGGGTGACCGCAGAAAACGACAGAGCTAAAGGAGACTTCGATGGCAACGAGAAACAGCGAAGATCGGCCAGTTGACCTGGCTGGGCAACTTTGCGCCGGCAACGGCCCTATCGACATCAGGGCTGGGGTGACCGCGCCCTTCTTTTATGGACTCGGCGTAGAGGAAATGCGCGCGGAGCTGGAGCATAAAGTGTAGGAATCAAATAACTCTTAGACAACATTTGAGTAACCGAACAGGGCGCTTTATCTGGCAAGTAGGCGAGAAGTGTGTTGCAAGCGCTGCCGTTCTTGAAGGGAGAAAATAATGTCTCGAATCTCTGGATTGTTCTTGCTGGCGATAGTTGTGCTTGGCGCGAATCAACTTCTGGCTGCCACTTATGCCGTGGGGACCTGCAAACCAAGGTTTCCCAGCTTTACGACCATAACGGCTGCAGTGACCAGCGTGCCAGCCGGTTCTGTCATCGACGTCTGTCCAGGAACATACGCAGAGCAATTCACAATCTCGAAGCCGTTGACATTGCAGGGTATCGCGACGGGAAACGCAGCCCGGGCCGTGATCACAGTACCGTTCAACGTGGATGGTGCGCCAAATCTGCAGCCGAATACCATCAGTCAGGCCACCGGAGTGTACTTAGGAGGCGACTTCCCGTTCGCGGCGCAAATTCTGGTACAGACGCCGGGGCCGGTCAATCTCACCAACCTCACCATCGACGGTGCGGGTGGCAACTTTGGATGCTTCACTCAACCGCCATACGTCTGGCTCGCAGGGATCTTCTTCACGAACGGCTCTTCGGGGAATGTGAACCGGGTCACTACCCGCAACCACTTGGATGCGGGCTGCGGCAGCGGAATCTGGGCGGAAAGCGCGGGCGGCTCCCAAACTGTGAACATCACGAACAGCAGCCTGCACGACTTTGATTTTTCCGGACTTTTCGCGGGTACTCCCGGCTACGACGGATCGCTTTCGCTTTCGATCAAGGGAAATTCTGTGAACGGCCAAAAGGAAGTTGCCCAGTATGGCGCTGCTGGAATCAATACTAGCTTCGTCACCGCGGCGGTCTCGGGCAACACGGTCACGGGCGGCAGCGTCGGGATTTTCAACCTGAGCAGTGCGCCAGCCACCACCATTTCCAACAATACTGTCGCAGACGCGACCACGGGAATCTGGATCGACTACGATTTCGGTATTGCCAAAAATAACAACATTTCGAACACGTCTACGGGAATCAATTTGCAGAACAACGACGCGACCGCAACCTACAACACCGTTCGGAAATCGACGACCGCCATTGAAATCAATTGCTCCAATACAAATGTGACCGTATCCAACAACACCATCAGCGACGCGGGTACGGCTCTGAATGACATCCCAGGAAGCGTGGCTTCTGCCAACAGCTACTACAACGTCGACACCATTCGAAACCAGGGCTTCTGTCCGACTAAGCCAGCAGGAAGGTAAGAGTTACGCCTTGTTGTTTCTAACAGCGTGGAAAAGGAGAACACGATGAAACTTCACAAGTACTTCCGGATCCTATTCGTCCCATTGTTTTTCATGAGTGCGCATTCCGCCCTGGCGACGACCTATGCAGTCGGAACCTGCCTACCGAGGCTGGTGAGTTTCACCACCATTCAAGGGGCGGTCAACGCGGTGCCGGCCGGCTCCACGATTGCGGTTTGCCCGGGAGTGTATCGGGAGCAAGTGGTGATTACAAAGCCGCTGACTTTGCGAGGCCACGGCAGCAGCAATCAGGACCGACCGGTGATTGCTCCGCCTGGAAGTCTGCTTGCCAAGAACGTGACCAGCATCACGGGGGAGCCGGTTGCAGCGCAAGTGTTGGTGCAGAATGTCACTCCGCTCGGGAACGTCATCATCACTGGCATCACTGTAGATGGGACCGGCGCCGAGGTGCAAGGGTGCTCGGTAACGGCAGCACAGGCTGGAATCTTCTATGCCTCAGGCAGTTCAGGCACCATCAACGACGTGACGACACGGGATCAGCAACTCCCTTCTTGCGGATACGGCATCTGGCTGGAAAACGGAGCTGGACCCAATCAGTCGATCACGGTCGAGAACAACAGCGTTCACGACGTGAGCTGGACGGGCATTTTCGCTATCAGCAATCAAACACCGCCGACGCTGACCGCCACGATCGCGGGTAATTTTGTAAACGGCAAGGTCTACAACCAGACGAGAGACATTTGGGTAGAAGGCACCAGCGGTGCAGTCACCGGCAATGTGGTTACAGGTGGTTTTCAAGGGATCATTAGCGATGGCGAAGGCCCCGTCACGATTTCAAAAAATACGGTAGCTGATATATCCATTGGCGTCGGCATAGCAATTGAGGATGGCAGTACGGTGAGCTCCAACAAAGTATCCAACGTCTACGCTGCGTTTCTGTTCGGCGGCAGCGGCTTAAGTCCCGGTCCGACGGTCACGGGGAACACAACCATGAATACGACTTACGTGATCATGTACAACTGCACCCCGAACGTCACCGTGAAGTCGAACATGTTTAATGATTCAGAATTTGGTTTTGACCACGTTCCTACTGCAAACAGCGGCCTGGGTGTGAATTCGATCTACAACATCGATACCGTCCAGACGAGCTCATGCCCGTGAACTATGGTGTCGGGGACGGTTGCGCACGCCCGCCCAGCGGGGACGGCCAATGCGCCATTACTGGGGTGGGTCGTAGAACACCCGCCGCAAACTAGCGCAGGGCGCCGTGGAGGCGAGGACTGTGATGCTAAAACTTTGGTCAACAACGGAGGAACAATCTATGTCGCGGCATCTCGCGTGGTTTTTCTTGGCAGTGCTAATGCTGGCTGTGAGCGCTCCGCTCCAAGCGCTAAATTACGAGGTTGGAGGTTGTAAGACCGGTTCAAGCTATGTAAACTTCACCACCATCTCGGCGGCGGTGATCGGCGTGCCGGCGGGTTCGAAAATTCAGATCTGTCCGGGAGTGTATCCGGAGCAGGTGACAATCACGCAGCCGTTGACCCTGCAGGGTATAGCCGCCAACAACGCGAGCCGAGCAGTGATCACGGTCCCCGTAGGTGTGTCGCTTGCCCCAAACGTAAGCGGCCTCCTCGGGGCCTTCTACGCTCAAGTTTTGGTACAAAACGTCAACCCGGCAGGCCCGGTCAACATCATCGGTATTACTGTGGACGGAGCCGGCATCAATTTGTCGTGTGACAGTAACAAGTTTCTTGCGGGAATTTTCTATGCGTCGGGTACCGCGGGCACGGTCAATGGAGTGACTGCCCGGAATAACCAGAGTTCCGGATGTGGCTATGGCGTCTGGGCTGAAAACGGGGCTGGCCTGAACCAATCGATCGTCATCGAGAACAGCAGCGTCCACGAGGGCGGCATCATAGCCCTCACGGACCAAAATCCGCCAACGCTTACAGCCACCATCAAAGGGAATTTCTTGACTAGCGCCTATCAAACCTATAATTGGAATTATTTTGGCGGAGTCGCCGTGGCGGGTGCGAATGGCTCAATCACAGGCAACGTGATTACGGGCGGCTGGTACGGCATTACCGCCGGTAACACTATTTACGGATGGGGTGGCGGCACCGTAACCATTTCCCAGAATACCCTTGCGGACTTGCAATCTGGAATATTCCTGGGAAACAGCATAGGAGTAATAAGTTCCAACAAGATATGGAACGCCCAGTGGCCCTTTACCTTTGTTCCCCAAACGACCTACCCGGACGGCCCGACTACGATAAAGGGCAACATAGCTATGAATTCATTTGAGGCCGTGTTTTTCGCTGGCTGCCCGGCAAATTTAACCCTACAGGGGAACATATTTAATGATGCACAAGTTGCTTTCTACCGCGCCCCGTCGGTGATCACGGGAAATGCACTGTACAACGTTGACACAGTCCAGGCAGGCTCGTCGTGCAATTGAGCAAGGTGGCTTGGCCGGGATTGAGGTTTACGACGACCGGGCCCGCCAGCACATTTCCGCTCGCATCTTCGAAACTCATCTCACCGGTGCACGGACCGTGTGTATAGGCGACCAAGTTCAGGCGGGAGGTATACGCGTTGGTGAGGCCAGCCATGCCAAAAACGGGATCGAGCGGCTATTGCCACGCCCACCGGGAATACCTACGCCGGGCTGCTGACATTTCCAAGAAGCGAGCAGATGAAGCTCCCGTTGGAATACCTTTGTCATCGATGGGACAAAGACCGAACAAGGCTTGGGCCACATCCTAACCAGTCCGGGAAGAGTCACGGTGATTTAATCGAAGGGCAAATCGTGGCATTTGGCAACGGTCCTCACGCCGCTCACAACTTGGCGAGTACGTCTTGAGCGAGGGTCTTCTCCATCGCCTTAATCTGGTCCTCGGGAAACCCGAAGACGACGATATCGAATACGGAACCGCCCTTCTTGACGTAAAGGCTTGTATTCAAACCCGACACGATATAGTAAGCGTCATCGCCAACGCCGCTAATGGGTGTCTTAACGATTCCCTGGACTGGCGTTTTCGCGTTGTTGAACCGCTCCACCGGCGTAAGTTTGCCGATGGGACCGAACAGGTCGAGCCGGACCCGCTTGCCGCCGAAGCTGTTGCCCGGTTGAGACCACTGACACAGCAGCCGGTTCGGCTGGCCGGTGAACGGACTGCTCCCGCCAGGGTAGTCACCGGGGCCGATCGAGACGCCAAGCACTGCGCTCACACGGCTCTGACTGAGCAGTGAACAGGCATCGCTCGCGCCACTAGCCGCCCACAGCAGACTGCCCGCAGAAATGATGTGTGCCGGGGAGCGCAGGGCAGCGGCAGACCCGGCAACCATACCCATCAGCAGCAGTGAGAGCGCGCAAACCATCGAAAGTCGTTTCATTGAGTTTTCCCTTTTCATGTAGCGAAAACGTGGGAGGAGAGTACGGCATCGCATCGGAAACGTCAAAGGACTTGCGCCTGATGCGCGCGTGACCTGACAAACTCCTTGTTTGCAATACGTTAGGGCTGGATGTGACTCGGCATTTTCTCTGATACGCCAGTGATCTGAAAAACCAACCCGAGACGGGAGCGCAATCAGGACACTCCGAACTTCGTCCCCGTAGTGGCGCTCTGCAATCTTTTGACCTGGCGGGGCATCCACGGATTGAAGAAGCTTACGATCTCCGCCGCCAGAATCTCGATGTGCGATCCAACATCGAATAGTGATGACCCTTCTTCCAGCCAAGCGGGATGGTAGCCGATACATCAACCCGGTGCCAACCAAGGTGGGTGGGCTCTCGCTCATGTTCAAAATGG
>ODAK010001611.1_pt1 | contig 24365 bp, 19 predicted proteins | sample 1539591 | NCBI WGS metagenome assembly ODAK01 (sample SAMEA3539303, study PRJEB22396) | soil metagenome | biome: tundra; feature: field; material: soil | place: USA | collected 2010-05 | depth 0.15 m | reverse complement strand
CTCTCGCCGTTTTTTTGATCGCCGTTATGTAGCGTTATTTATGCGCTTCTGTATAGAATCTAGCGGAGAAGACGCAGGCGCGTAATTGTTGCCGCCGCATATTTTGAGCTAGGCAGCTTTCGCTATTTTTCTAGGTGGAATTACCTAGGTGAATTCTGAAAAAAGAAGAATCCGTCAGAGGGACGAGCGATTTTCGAGAGCGAATTGCAGCAGGCGATGGCTGCCATGCAAATCCAACTTGGCGCAGATGTTGGCGCGGTGCGCCTCCACCGTGCGCACGCTGATGAACAATTCCGCCGCAATTTCACGGCTGGTTTTGTTTCCGGAGATGAGCTTGAGGATGCGGCATTCGGCCTTGGTGAGATCATCAAGGCCGGGCTTGTGCGCGGCGAGCGTTTCGGCGCGATTGCGGCGGCGCACCAGGTAACCGGAAACGCTCGGACTCAAATAATGTTCCCCGGCGGCGGCGGTGACGATGGCGTCAAGGATGTCTTCCACGGCATTTTCCTTGAGCACAAAACCGTTCACGCCGAAGTCGAGCGCGCGGTTGATCAGCTCCTCCTCCTTGTGCATGGTGAGGATGATGACGCGCGTGCGGAGTTTTTTTTCGTGAACTTTGCGAGCGACTTCGAGGCCGGTCAGCCCCGGCAAGTTGATGTCCAGCACGGCCACGTCGGGCTTTTTTTCCAGGATCAGCTTCCACGCCGTCTCGCCGTCGCCCGTTTCGCCCACCAGTTCAAAGCGCGCGTCGGAGGCTATCACCTGCCGCAGCCCGCCACGGAAGAGCGGATGGTCGTCCACGATCAAAACCGTGATGCGCGCTGCCATGATTTATGATTTTGCCAAGAAACAGTTTTGCTTGCGAGCGGGAACTTTGCATCAGCCCGTTTTTTCGCGAATGGGAATCGTGACTTCGACGCGGGTGCCCTGGCCGGGCGACGAGTCCACGCTCCATTTTCCGCCCAGCATCCGCACGCGCTCGGCAATATTTTTCAATCCCAGGCCTTTTCCATTGCCAGTTTTTTCCAAGTTGAAACCGGTGCCGTCGTCCTTGATCTGCAACTGCACCTCGTGAATATCGCGTTCCAGGCGAATGTCCACGCGTTTAGCGCGTGCGTGTTTCAGGATGTTGTTCAGGCTTTCCTGCACCACGCGGTAAAGATTCATGGCGGCGTCCGGCGGGAAAAGATCGTCCACGGATTCAAACTTTGAAGTGAACTGGAGGCCGTTGGCCTGGGACGTGTTTTTCACCAGCGCCTCCAACGCGCGGGTCAGGCCGAGATGATCCAGTTGTGGCGGATGTAACGCGTGCGAAATCTGCCGTGCCTCGGCAACGCATGCGGAAGCAAGCTGGCTGATGTTTTCAAGCTGGTCGGTGGACTGGGCGGCGGCGCCGCCGGGCAGGAGCGCCAGTTGCGCCCGGTTTTTGATGAGCAGCAAATTTTGTCCCAAGCTGTCGTGCAGTTCGGCGGCGATGCGTTTGCGCTCGGCCTCCTGCGCGGCGATCAACTGAAGCGTGTATTCGATTCGCGCCTGCTGTTCCCGGGCCACTGCTTGCTCGCGCTCAGCCCGCGCGCGATCCTGACCGATGCAGACCGCCGCCGTGTGGGTGGCCATGTTGATCAATCGCTGATGCGCTTCATCGGGCAATCCCGGCTGACGATAATACATGGCAAAAGTTCCCAGCACCTGGCGCTGCCCGTCGAAAATCGGCGTGGACCAGCAGGCGCGCAAACCGTGGGGCAGCGCAAATTTTTTCCAGTCCGTCCACAACGGGTCGCTGGTGATGTCCGCCACGAAGACCGCCTCGCGCCGAAACGCCGCCGTGCCGCACGAACCGGCGCACGGTCCGATGGCCGAGCCGTCAATCACCTTCAAATATTCCGCCGGCAGCGACGGTGCCGCGCCATGGCGGATATGAATGCCGTCCGCGTCGAGCAGCAAAACGGAGCAAAGCATTTCGGGCGATTGTGCCTCCACCATGCGCAACAAGGCATCGAGCGTTTCCGGCAGCGACCGGCCGGCGGCGATCATTTCCAGCACCTTGATTTGTGCCTGGCTCAAATTCTCCGCGCGGATGCGCCGCGTCAAATCCACGTCCATGCAGACAAAGCGCGGCTCGCCGGACGGAATCTGGATTTGAAAAACCGTTGAAAGGACGATGCCGGTTTTGCCATCCCGGTGGCGGAACGGAAATTCCGCCGGGCCGAAGGGCGTGCCGCTTTGTTCGATGTCGGAAATCACCTTCCGAAAAGCGGCGGCCTGCGCGGCGGTTAGGACCAGTGCATCCAGGGTTTTGTCCATCGCCTCCACGGCAGTCCAGCCATACAGGCTTTCGGAAGCCCGGTTCCAGAAAGTCACGCGGCCTTGGCGGTCAAACCATTGCACGGCGACATTAGGGGTGTTGTCAATCGTGGCCCGCAGGCTTTCCTCGCTCGCGCGCAAGGCCGTTTCGGCGCGGACTTGGGCGGTCATGTCATGCACGACCGAAATGACGCAGGCGCGGCCTTTGATCTCGACGATTTCCGCGCTGAACAAATTGTGAAACAATTCGCCGGACCGCTTGCGGCTCATGCCCGCTTGGTTGCGAATCGAACCATCCAGCATCAGCCGCCGGACCATTTCGTCGCGATCCGCCTGATTTTGCCACATGCCCAATTCGCTGGAGGTGCGTCCCACGATTTCCTCGCGGGCGTAGCCGTAGAGGCTGGGAAAACCGTCGTTGACCTCCAGGAACTCGCCCGTCACCAGATCGGAAATGGACATGGCATCGGGGCTGGAGCGAAAAGCCTTGGAAAATTTTTCCTCGGATTCGCGCACCGCCCGTTCGGCCTGGATCCGGTCCGTGATGTCGTGCAACGCGGAAACGAGGCACGCTTTCCCGCCGATCTCAATTGGTTCGGCGCTTACCAAAACAACCCGGATCTCGCCGTGGCGTGAGCGCATTTGGACTTCCAGCTTGCGCACCCTCCGGGCCGTTTTCAATCTGCGGACGAGACGAGCGCGATCCCGCACATCTTCCCAGAGTCCCAGTTCGATGGACGTGTGGCCGAGCATTTCCTCGCGACTGTAGCCGAAAAGCTCGCAGTAACCCTCGTTCACCTCAATGTAGCGTCCGGTCTCCAGTTCGGAAACCGCCAGGCCGTCCGGGCTGGCGCGAAAGGCCTTGGAAAATTTCTCCGCGGATTCGCGCAACGCCTGTTCCGCCAGCTCGCGTTCCGTGATGTCGCGCAACGCCGTCATCCGCAGCCTTCGGCCACCGACAGACACCATCCTCGCCTGCGCTTCCGCATGAAAAAAAGTCCCGTCTTTGCGCCGCGCCGTGTGGCCATAGATCAATTCCTTTCCCATGTGAATGGCCTGGGCCACGACCGGCCGCGATTCCGGCCCAACCAGATCGAGGATTTCCTTGCCGATCATTTCGTCCCGCGTGTAGCCGAACATTTTCAGCCCCTGGTCGTTCATGTCCAACACGATTCCATTCTCGCTGATGCACACGCCTTCATAAGCGGCCTCGTTCAGGCTGCGATAGCGGTTCTCGCTGTCGCGCAGCTTTGCCATCGCCCGGTCGCGTTCGGCGAGAATGATCGGCGGGATCAACGCCACGAAGGCCGCCACGACCAGATAAACTTGCAGCGTGGCGATGAAATTCCCGGAGGCAATTTCGGCAGGTGAAAGCCCCTTCAAAAAATGCGTGGTCAGAAAGGAGGTCCACAATGCCATCCAGAAAACCGTCGCCGCCGCCCCGCGCACACCGAAACGCAACCCCGCCCATAATCCAAATATCAGCAGCGGAACTTTGGGCGCATTGACGCCGCCGCCCCAAACCAGCAGACACCATGCACCAAAACTCAACCCGCAAAAAAGTGCGGCGGCCTCGATCTTTCTTGCCGCCGACAACGGCGCGTCCCGTTGTCCGCTCGCTGGATTGAACCACGTCAACAACAACGGCGAAAAAACCAGGACCGCCATCGCGCTGCCCGCCCACCATCTGAACCAAGTGTGAAAAAAATCATGGCTTTTCCCGATCACCATCAACGCCGGCGCGCCGATCAGCGCGCCGATCAGGGCGCTGAAAATACCTGCCAAAATCATCAGCCCGAAGACTTCCTTCAACGTGGAGAGCGCCGGTCTTTCCGCCACGAACCGCCGGACCAGCCACGCTCCCACCAAGGCCCGGCAAACGTTGGCGGCATAGAAGATCAGCATCAGGCGTGGATTCGGATCCGGCTCGTGCAGCAACTCAAACGCCACGCTCGCCGGTAAAATCGCCAGCGCAAACCACGGCCAGTCACGCGTCGGGTTGAGCAGCAGGACCGCAATGGACAGTCCCGCCGGCAGCCAGAAACTCACGTTCACCGCGCCCTGGACAGACAACTGGCTGCCCACCAACGCGCACAGGAAATAACCCAGCGAAAATAACGCCGCCCGTTGCCACCGGGGAAACGAAGTCCGTCCAAAAACCTGGTCATCTCGGTTTCGGAACATTGTGCTGTTATACAGCAACGATTTTGCAGGGCCACATAAATCTGACTGCAAAAATTCCGCCGGCTACTGGACCGGATCGCGGCATTATAAATTCCCCATGCTTGCACCGGGCAAATTTTCCGCCGAAACTCACGCTGCATGAACTGGCACGCCGTCATCTACAAATTCTGGCCGCACCTCGCCGCCGGTTTTGATTTGCTGGCCTGCCTCCTCGCCTCCAGTCACGCGCTGCTGCACAAGCGCGACACCCGCGCCGCGACCATCTGGATCAGCGTCATCTGGACGCTGCCCGCGCTCGGCCCACTGCTCTACCTGGCGCTCGGCGTGAACCGCATCCGCCGCCGCGCCATCCGGCTCGGCGTCCACAATGCCTTGAGCCGGCCCGTCCCGGAAAATCTCGGCGAAACGGAGCATGATGGCGCGGAACATCTCAAGCATATCGCTCACGTCGTGAGCCGCATCGCCACGCAACTGCTGACGGCGGGAAATAAAATCGGGCCGCTCGTCAACGGCGACGCCGCGTTTCCTGCCATGCTCGCGGCCATCGAATCCGCGAAAAAATCCGTCACGCTCTGCACCTATATTTTCGACAACGACGCGAGCGGAAAACAATTTGTCGGCGCACTGGAACGCGCGCTGAAACGCGGCGTGGCCGTGCGCGTTTTGATTGATTCCGCCGGCACGCGCTACTCCTGGCCGCCCATCACTTTCAAACTGCGCCGCGCGAAAATTCCGTTTGCAAAATTCCTGCCGGCGTCGCTGTTCACGCCGTGGCGCGCGGCCACCATCAACTTGCGCAACCACCGCAAGTCGCTGGTCGTGGATGGACAACTCGCCTTCACCGGCGGCATGAACATCCGGCAGGGAAACAGGCTGGCCGAAAAGCCGGCGCACCCGGTTCAGGATTTGCATTTCCGGGTGGAAGGCCCGGTCGTCACCGAATTGCAGGATACGTTTGCCAACGACTGGGCGTTCACCACGAACGAAATTCTCCAAGGCGAACTCTGGTTTCCGGAAGTGAAAGAAGCCGGCGACGTCATCGCCCGCGCCATCCCCGACGGGCCGGACGCCGATTTTGAGAACGCCCGCTGGACGCTGCTGGCCGCACTTGCCGAGGCGCAGACTTCCGTGAAAATTCTCACGCCGTATTTTTTGCCGGACAACGCGCTCATCACCGCGCTGAACCTCGCCGCGCTGCGCGGCGTGCGCGTGGACATCATTTTGCCCGCGAAAAATAATCTGCCGTTCGTGCAGTGGGCGTCGCGCGCGCTGTGGTGGCAGGTGCTGGAACGCGGCTGCCACGTCTGGCTCACGCCGCCGCCGTTCGACCACTCCAAGCTGATGATCGTGGACGGCCACTGGGTTTTGCTCGGCTCGGCCAACTGGGATGCGCGCAGCCTGCGCCTGAATTTTGAGTTAAACGTCGAAGCGTATGGCCGCACGTTCGCGCAGGAGATGGAAAAAATCATCACCCAAAAAATCTCCGCCGCGCGCGAAGTGACCCTGGCCGAGGTGGACAGCCGCTCAATGCCAAGAAAATTGCGCGATGCGCTGGCTCGTTTATTTTCACCGTATTTGTGAAAGCCTTCGACAACCTCACCAAACACATGGATTTTTCGAAACCAATTCCGACAACAGCAGCCTGACCGGACCCGGTCATCCGTGAACATTCAAGGACCTTGGAATTTATCTGACGACGGCGACTGACATTCACGGCCCGTGAAGTGATCCGGTCGTGTTGAATTCAATCGGCCTTGACCCGTCGCTGTTCCACGACGGTTATGGTCGCAAGTGGCTGGTGAACATGATCTGGAATTTTCGCAAAAGCCGCTACCGTTTCGTCGGCATCGTGGTGCAGAAATACGATCACCAACAGCGAAGCCCGTCGGGCCGGTGACCAAAAATTTGGCTCCGCGAATTTCTTTTCCTTCGCTGCCAGCCGGATTATGCTGCGGTGCATGAAATCCATTCTCTGGCTGTCGTTGGCGGCATCTTTTCTGGTTGCGGCGGGGCGCAACGCCCGGGGCGCGGAAACCAATCATGATTTCGTCAAGTGGGAAACGGAAATTTCCGCCTACGAACGCGCGGACGCCACGCATCCGCCGCCCAAAGGTGGGATTGAATTCGTCGGATCCTCCACCATCAGGTTGTGGAAAACGCTCGCACAGGATTTCCCCGGACAGCCGGTGTTCAATCGCGGGTTCGGCGGTTCGGAAATAGTGGACTCCACGCATTTCGCCGACCGGATTATTTTTCCCTACGCACCGCGGCGGATTTTTTTCCGGGCAGGTGGCAATGACATTGCGAACGGCCGATCGCCAGAGCAGGTCTTCGCCGATTACCAGGAATTTGTCGCGCTGGTTCACGCGCAATTACCCGCAACGGAAATTTTTTTCATTTCGTGGAATCCCACCACCGCCCGCTGGGGACAACGGGAAAAGGAAAGAACCCTCAACGCCCTGGTGGCCGATTTTGTGCAAGGCAAACCCTACCTGAAATACATCGAGACTTCCGACCTGCCGCTGGGTGCCGACGGTCTGCCGCGACCTGAATTATTTGTCGCGGACAAACTGCATTTCAGTCCCGCCGGTTACAAGTTGCTGGCCGAACGTGTGCGGCCCTTTGTGACAAATTCAGTCGCCGCCAAAATTGAATCCGCTGCCTCGCCTGCTGGCAAACTGACGGTCCCGGCGGTGCTGCCCGGCAACGGCCTCGCAAAGCACGATTTTTTTTACGCCGGCGAAGCCAAGACGCGCGACATGTATCTCGTGCAGCATGGCCAGGTGGTTTGGGCTTACAACGATGCCACAAACCGGGGTGAAATCAGCGACGCGGTGCGGCTGGCGAATGGAAACATTTTGTTCGCGCACCAGTTTGGCGTGACCCTCATCACGCCGGAAAAACAAGTCCTCTGGAATTATGACGCGCCACCCCAATGCGAGATTCACACGGCGCAACCCATTGGCACCAACCGCGTCATCTTCATTCAGAACGGGCCGGAACCGAAACTGTTCGTCGCTAATCTTGCTTCCGGCCGGATGGAGAAGGAAATTTCCCTACCAGTTAAAAATACCAACAGCACGCATGGACAATTCCATCACGCGCGCCTCACCGCTGCGGGCACTTATCTCGTGGCGCACATGGATTTGGGGAAAGTGGTTGAATATGATGAAACCGGCGCGGCGGTCTGGTCGGTGAACGCGCCCGGCGTGTGGTCGGCGGTGCGCCTGCCCAATGGCAACACGCTCACCTGCGGCAAGACCGTGCGCGAACTTAATTCGCACAGCGAAACGGTTTGGGAATTTACCGCCGCCGACGTGCCGGATTACAAATTCAACAGCATGCAGATTGCGACGCGGCTGCCGAATGGCGACACGCTCATCAACAACTGGGTTAATCAGTGGAACGGCAATATTGACGCGGACACCGCGCCGGTGCAGGCGCTGGAAATTTCACCGGACAAGAAAGTTGTTTGGGCTTTGCGCTCCTGGACGAATCCGAATCTGGGGCCGGCCACGACCATTCAATTGCTCGACGAACCCGCGGCGCCGGAAAATGCGCATTTCGGAAGCATCAAATGAAATTGCGCATGGGCGTAATCACCACGCCCTGAAGTCTGACACGGCACAGATTTGAAAATTGCCGCGCAGCCAAAAGATCAACTCCCGAGCGCGGTGGATGGAGACATTTGGCCCAGCAGGAGGCGGATGACCTCGGCGGCGGTATAGGAGTCGCGGCCCGGCGGCACAAAACGGGCGACGTTGGCAACTTCATTACCGGCGGTGACGAGGGGCAGGCCGGAAATATTTTCTGAATTCACTTGAGGCAGGCCAATCGTCCCCACCAGTCCGTTGCAGACGCATTCCCGGCCATGCGTTTCTTCCAGCGTGCCGCCTTTGCGGATAAAATCGTCCACCGGCTCGGCGGGGCAGCGATAACCGATCGTGCCGTCCGCTTTGCGATAGGCGTGCCGGAGATAACCGAGATCGCAGAGACGCTCCCGCGCCGGAAGTGATTTGGCATCCGACAAGGTTCCGGGGAGTTGCACGACCTTGAACGGAAAACCGGTCGGTGACGCGAGCGGATCGGTGAACACGCGAAGTTTGCCTTCGCGGCTCAACTGAAAAACCTGCTGCTTGAGCTCGGGACGAATGCCGGATTCCTCGCAGAACGCAAACGCGGTGCCGACCTGGATGCCGGCAGCGCCAAGACTCAACGCTTCGGCGAGCTTGCCGATGGCGCCGCAGGAACCGGCGAGCCAGAACGGCAGCCCCAGCTCGCGGATTTTGTCCAGGTCCGCCACGTCACGCGGCCCGTAAACCGGTTCGCCCTCGGCATTCAATTGCATCGGGCCGCGCGGGGGCGCATTGTGCCCGCCGGCGGTTTCGCCCTCGACGATGAAGCCGTTGACCTGGCCGCTGGATTTGCGCGCGAGGGTCATCGCCAAAGTGGCCGAGGCGACAATGCCGAGAAATTCCGGGCGTTTCAATACCGGGGCGCGACCGCCGCAAAAGGCCGCCGGATCAAACTTGGAATGAAATTCTTCGCCGGGCAGCGCGCCTTCGATGTCAATTTTCAACTCCACCGTTTCGCCGCGCGCGAGCCGGTCCAGCACGCCGGGAATGGAGCGGGGAATGCCCGCGCCCATCAGCACATAATTCACGTTCGCCAGCATTGCCCCGAAAATCGAGGCCAGCGTGGGGAACTGGATTTTTTCCAGAAAGTTGATGCCGACTAAACCGGCGTGACCTTCCTTGGCCAGGAAAACTTCGACGAAATTTGCCGCGACGGTCAGCGCCACAAAATCCGGGCTGGGATTCAGGCCAGGCAACGGCGAGAGTTTAAAGGGGGCGCTGGCGGGCTTGCCGCCGGGGATGAAATAATCCGCGAGAATTTTGGCGGCGACGCCGGGCATGGGAAACCGTTCGAGCGCGCGGCGCATGTGACCGTCGGGGTCGCCGACTTGCAGGCGGCGGACGAGAATGGCGGCGAGCGCGGTGCCGGAAACGACGCCCAACTGGCCGTTCTGCGAAACCGCGCGGGCCAGATGCCAGTCGGAGACGCCGGCGCCCATTCCGCCCTGGATGATTTGTGGATGTGCCATGATATTTCAACCAACAATGACCGCCCGCTAAACGGTTCGGTTGCGGTTGAAAACAGGATTTACCAGACAGATGCGCTCTAAGTCACATCGAGCGGGACTTTCCAAAGGAAACAATCGCAGTGGGACATTAGTTTCCCAGGGTCGAAATGGCAAGCGTTTGTTTTGCTCGGATGCGGGCGCATCCTAGTTTTTTTGCAGACGAAGAAGCAATCCGCTCATTATCACCTGGCATCACGCCGGTGGTTTTCCGCGACGAACTTCCACACTTTGCAAAGTGTGGAAGTCGCATGCGCATCGGGCGCCGGAGTGGCTTTGGTGAGAAGGGGAAAAGCAGCTTTTACCGTCTGCTCGGCGCGGAGCATCGCGGGGCCAAGCCGTTCAGCTGGTCAGGCATCACCGGAAAGCTTTTGCCGAATGTCCTCCGGCTCGAAACCATGCAGCAACACGGTCTTGTGCCGGGAAGTGTGGCCGCGAATCAACTCCACCCGGTTGCGGGCGCACCTCAGTTTTTCCGCGAGAAATTTCACCAGCGCTTCGTTCGCGGCGGCGTCCACGGGCGGCGCGGTGACTTTGATTTTCAACTCCCAGCCGAGCGGCGCGCAGATCTCGTTCGCGGAGGCGCGGGGTTGAAGTTTGATGGCCAGCCGCACACCTTCGGGGTGGACGCTTAGAAAATCCGGAACGCCTGGCTGTGCCCGGCCGGGTGAATTTGTTTTGTCGCTCACAAAGGTTAATTTTGGTCTGCGATTCGATTCGTGTTGGCGGGCGTGGCGGGAAGCCGTTTATAAATTTTGCCGCCAAAACGACCGTCCTGCACCGGCTCGTTGCCGATGAGCTGCAAATTCATGCGATTACGCGAGAGTTGAATCGGCGCGCTGGGAAACCAATCGAACGTCGAGTTCGCGAAATAATAAATATCAACGACGTGGCAGAGGCTCGGGTCGGGGAAAAAACCGGGCAAGATGGGATTTTGAATCACAGGCACGGCATTAGGTTGCTGATTTGGCGGAAAATTTCAAGCCGATGCTGAAATTGCTTCGCCCAATCAATGCAACAAATCTCAAAATTGCTCCTTGGTAACTCATTTCAAATTTTTTGCACCGTGCTTAAGTGAAGAGAGTCATAGGAACGGGCATTTTGCGCCAGACTTTCCGGTGCGCGCTGGTGAAGGCGAGCGCCTGCATCTGTGCGGGAGTCAGCCAGATGCCATCCGCTTGTTTCGGAACTTTTTTCATCTGGACGCGGCAGGCTTCCAGCGTGAGGCGATAGCGCGTGATGGAATGCTTCACCGTGCAAAGCCGATGAACTTCCGGCGGCGCAATTCTAAAAATGCTTTGAAAGATTTCCGTCACGTCGAGTTTCGCGGTCGTGATTTCTATATTCGGAAACTCCCACAAATGCGCGTTCACGATGCCGGCCGGTCTTTGGCGGACGAGAAATTTTCCCTGATGCTCGACCACAAACGCGATGAAGTGTCTCGTGGTCGCGGCTTCGCGTTTGCCGGGGCTTGGCAATTCTGCCACGCGGTTTTCCTTGAATGCGAAGCAAAGTTTTTTTACCGGACAAATCTGGCACTGCGGATTTCGTGTCGTGCAAATCAGCGCGCCCAGTTCCATCAAAGATTGGTTGAGTGCGGAGCACAAACCCGTGACTGTAGCAGCCGACGTGAGGAGGCTATGATTATATCGGGTTTCGGGTTTCGGGTTTCGGATTTGAGAATGAGCCTCCTTACGTCGGCTGCTATGAGATAAATTGAGCCGCGCGGCGTGCGCCACCAACTCTTCAGCCAGCCTCCATAGTTTTGCATTCGTCCCCTTCTCCTTGGGATTTTCCGCGACGCCAAAGACGCGCGTCAAAACGCGGATGACGTTGCCATCTACAATCGGCGTTGGCTGGTTGAAGGCGATGCTGCAAATCGCGCCGGCGGTGTAGCGGCCGATGCCGGGCAATGCAACCACCTCATCAAATTGTTTCGGAAATTTTCCACCGTGTTTTTCCACGATGATCTGCGCGGCCTTTTGCAAATTGCGGACGCGTGTGTAATAGCCGAGTCCTTCCCAGAGCTTGTGAATTTTGTCGGAAGGTGCTTGCGCGGCGGCTTCGATGGTTGGCAGTTCGCGCAGCCAGCGTTCCCAAAATGGAATCACCGTTTTCACCTGCGTCTGCTGCAGCATGATTTCGGACACATGGATCGCGTAAGGATCACGCGTGTGTCGCCACGGCAGGTCGCGGGCGTGTTGCGCAAACCAGGGCAGCAATGCAGTGACCATCGCCGAAACTTTTGTTTCGCGTTTTTGATTTTGCTTCGGTGTGGGCATCGCCAATAGTTTAAGGCGGGAATGCTGGGTGGAAACCAGAAATGGAGAGAAAAGAGCAAGAATTGTGATTTTCGCCCTGCATGTTTGCGGCTATATTCTTTCGATGCACCGCGCAAAACGAATTGTCCGCCTGTGGCCTCGATTCAAGCTGGCGTTTTTGGCCCGCGAAAGATTTTTCCCTGTGCTGGTCGGCCTGTGGTTATGGCTCGCGCTTTTGCCGTCGGCGGTGGCTTCCTCGACGATTTTTGGCGGCGGCCCATTTTACACGGGCGGCACGGCCACGATGAATGCTCTGCGCGCGTCGGGTTACACCACGGTGATGCTCTGGACCATTCATGTGAATGCGACTTCTGGCAACTTGATTTATAACGATCAATTGGTTGTGTCCAACGGTGTTTATGTGGGGAACGCCGCGTGGCCGGCGCAACTGGCGACGTTGAAAGCAGGACCCACTTCGGTGAACCGGATTGAATGGTCGGTGGCTTCGGCCCCCAGCGGCGGGAATGATTTCCTGAACATCCAGACGTTGATGAACACTTACGGGACGAACACCACCAGCATTTTGTATTCAAATTTTCTGGCGTTGAAAATCGCCACCGGCGCGGACGCGGTGGATTACGATGACGAAACACTTTACGACGTGCCCACGGCGGTGAAGTTTGGCCAGATGCTTTCTTCCATCGGCTACAAAGTGACGCTGTGTCCTTACACGAATCCGACTTTTTGGCAGAGCGTTTACAATCAACTCGGCAGCGGTGTCGTGGACCGCGTCTATCTTCAATGTTACGCCGGCGGTGCAGGAAATAATCCGGGCACATGGAACAGTTACTTCACTGGATTGAAAGTGATTCCGGGCATGTGGGGGATCGCCTCCGATTCGTCAGGCAGCACGGCCAGCCAGGTTGAGACGCAAATGACAGCCTGGCGCGCCGCCTATGGCATTCCCGGTGGTTTCATGTGGCTTTATGACAACATCGCCGCCAACACCAGCGGCGGCACGCCCGCTGATTACGCTCTGGCCATCAATCGCGCGGTGGATCCGCTGACGGTTGCGCCGTCCACCGGTTTTTCCGCCGTCACCGCTTTCAATTTGCGTTCGCTGCCGATGAGCACGCCGTTCACGCTTTCCAACGCCAGCGCCAGCGCAATTTCCTGGAGCGCAATCAACACTTCAAGCTGGCTGAATGTTTCGATTTCTTCCGGCACCCTTGCCGCTGGCGCAGCCACGGCGGTGACCGCGAGTTTGAATTCGGCGATTGCGACCAATCTTCCCTTGGGCGTTTATTCAACCAGCCTTGTTTTCAGCAACAAAACAACACTGGTTGGCAGCGCGCGCAGTTTCACGCTCAACACCGCCGTTGCGAATTGGCCGATAGCTTTGAGCGGATTTAACGCCGCCCTGCTGGCGAGCAATAACGCCACCGCCGCCACTCCCGGGGCCACTGCGTTCGACATTCCGAATAATTATTGTTTCTACCAACAAGGCTTGAGCGGCAGCGCGCGTGGTTTGCCGTTGAACGGCGTCTTTTCCAGCCAGAGCGACAGCAGCACGGCGTTTCAACTCGGTCCTTACGGTGCCGCCGACGCGTTGATCTTGGGTGATACTTACGCCAAATCCGGCACGCTGACTTTGTCCACTCCCGATGCGTTTAATTCTCTCACGATCCTCGCCGCGTCCGCCAACGGCGGCGGGCAGGGGACGTTTGTTTTGAATTTTACCAACGGCACCAAGAGTTCGGTGTTTGCGTTCAATTGTCAGGATTGGTTCTATGTGGTCACGAATGTCGCCATCCAAGGTTTCGGGCGGCTCAAACTCGGTGCCAGTTTGACCATCGAAGACAACGGCAGTTCCAACCCAAACCTGTATCAAACGACGGTGAATCTCGCCGCGCTCGGTTTGGCCCAGCCAATCGCCTCCATCACTTTTTCAAATCGTGCTGGCGCGGGTGCAACGGAAAGCACGGCCATTTTTGCCGTCAGCGGAATGCCCACCAGTATTCCAGTGCAAACTCCGACGGGTTTGACGGCGATTCCCGGAACCAACGCGACGGTGCAATTGTTTTGGAACGCTTCCGCCGGCGCGACGAGTTACAACATCAGGCAATCCACAGTTAGCGGCAGCGGGTATGCTCCGGTGGGGACTGTGTCCGGCACAAGTTACACCGCCAACGGGTTGGCCAATGGCTCGACTTATTATTACGTCGTGTCCGCAGTTGGTGTCGCTAATGAAAGCACCAATTCCAGTCAGGTCAGCGCCATGCCTGGCTCTTATCTCGGCTGGGCGTTCGCTGCCAATCCTTTCGCCTACTGGCCGTTGAATGAAGCGTCTGGGAGCGTGGCGTATGATTTGGTTCGCGGCAGCAACGGCGCGTTTAGTGGCGGTTATACGCTCACAACTGGCGGTGCCGTGGGTGCTGGGTTTGGCAGTCCGCACCGGTTGGTGTTTTACAACGGTTCGTCGGGTTACACGCAAATTCCCCGGCTGATTGGCAGCACGAATTTTTCCATCATTTTCTGGGTGCGGACCGGTGCCAGCGGCGGCACTCCAAATTGGTATAACGGCGAAGGCTTGGTGGATGGCGAAGTCAGCGGCACCACCGGCGATTTCGGCGTGGCGCTCGTGGGCACCAAAGTTGGTTTCGGCATTGGCAATCCCGACACGACGCTGCCTTCGGTCAAAAACATTAGCGACAATGTTTGGCATCAAGTCGCGGTCACACGTGATGCCGGCAGCGGCGCGATGACCATCTGCATTGATGGCAAGTTTGACAGCACCATGACCGGCCCGACCGGCGTGCGCACCAACCCGCCGGCTTTGCGCATCGGCAGCATCCAGACGGGCACCGGCTTTTTCAGCGGCAGCATTTCGGACGTGACGATGTATCAGCAGGTTCTCACCACGAATCAAATTGCCACACTTTACAGCGCGGCCACCGGCATCTTTTACAACGTGACGCTCACCAATAAAATCAGCGGAGCCAACCTGGTCTTGAGCTGGCCGGGCAATGGAAAACTCCTTGAAGCGACCAATCTCTCCGGCCCGTGGACAACGAATATTTCCGCCTCGCCCGCAACCGTGGCGCCCAACCAGCCGCAAAAATTCTACCGCATTCGCACGCAATAAATGGGTAGCACAGGCCTCCGGCCTGTCGTTTCGGGCGTCGCGCCCGAAATCGTCGTGACGTGGCCAGACCTTGGCGGATTCAAATCTTTTTGTGTCTTTTGCGCTTTTTTGCGGCTAATTTTTCCGCCGTGAAGCCGCTCACCATCCACACTTGCAAGCTAACGGACGAACAAGCCTCGGCGCTCTTGGCCGCGTTGCAGGCGCGCAACTGGAAGCCACGCGAAGTGCCGTATGCGCGGTTCGCGTTTGAGTCGGACAAGACGAACATCGTTTTTTACGAGAGCGGCAAGCTGGTGGTGCAAGGGAAGGGGACGGCGGAATTTGTCGAGTTCGTTTTGGAGCCGGAAATTTTGAAGCAGGCCAAGCTCGGCTACGAAACCGTGTTAAATCCTGACCTGCTTCTGCCGCGCATCGGGGTGGACGAAAGCGGCAAGGGCGATTTCTTCGGACCGCTCTGCATCGCGGGCGTGTATGTGAACGAGAGCGTCATCAAGGCGTGGACCGATGCCGGCATCCGCGATTCCAAAAATATTTCCAGCGACAAGAAGATTTCCGACCTCGCCGAACTCATCCGCAAGACACCCGGCTGCGTGGTGGATTCCGTCGTCGTCGGCAATGAGGCTTACAACTGGCTTTACGCGAAGATGAAAAGCGTCAACACGCTGCTCGCGTGGGGCCACGCGCGCGTGATCGAGAACCTCATGGGCAAGCGTTACCAGATGAACCCGCCGCCGGTGAAGGCCATCAGCGACCAGTTCGCCGCGAGCAAGAGCGTGATTGAAAAAGCGTTGATGGCGCAGGGCAAGGAAATCCAGCTCGTGCAGCGGCACAAGGCGGAAGAAGACATCGCCGTGGCGGCGGCCTCCATTCTGGCGCGCGACGCCTTTGTGAAAGGCCTGGCGAAGCTGGAAAAAGATTTTGCCATAAAGCTGCCGAAAGGCGCATCCGCCGCCGTGGATGCGGCGGCGAAACAATTTGTGGACGAACGCGGCGCGGGCGAGTTGGCGAAGATTTCCAAGCTGCATTTCCGCACCGCGCTGCGTGCGCAAGGTTTGCCGGAGCCGCCGAAGACGGAGTGGCGAAAGAAAAGCGGGTGAAATTTGGCAGATGTTCCGAAAATATGGAATAATAATTTCATGAATGTCCTTGCCGCCTCTGGCAGTTAGAAATAGAATGATGACTATGTTACCCATTCCAAAAATGGAAACACAGCGCGGAAAGCTATATGAGGCGGATTGTCTATCCATACTGCCTCATATTCCTGCCAACACTGTAGATTTGGTGTTTGCAGATCCACCGTTTAATCTAGGTAAGGACTACAATTCAAAATTTGATGACGCAGTTCCAGAGCGAAATTATATTTTGTGGTGTGAAAAGTGGCTTGATGAGCTTGTGCGAGTATTGCGTCCTGGTGGCGCTTTATTTCTTTTTAATTTGCCAAAGTGGAATCTGCCTCTTGGAGCGTTCCTCGGCAAGAAGCTGACTTTTAGGCATTGGATTTCGGTTGATATTAAATACTCGCTTCCAATTCCCAAGCGTCTCTATCCCTCGCATTACTCACTGCTTTATTTCATCAAAGGTGATAAACCGGCAATTTTTCATCCGGACAGACTCCCAATAAAAACCTGCTCACACTGCGGAAAGGAAGCAAATGATTATGGCGGATACAAAGACAAGATGAATCCGGCTGGCGTGAATTTGACGGACGTTTGGTATGATATTCCGCCGGTGCGTCACGCCAAATACAAAAAGCGAAAAGCAAACGAGCTTTCATTGAAACTTCTGGATCGTGTTGTTTCAATGGCGACCGATCCCGGCTCATTGGTTCTCGATCCGTTTGGCGGATCTGGAACAACGTTTGTGGCTTCAGAACTTTTGGGTCGAAACTGGATTGGGATTGAACTGGAATCAACTTCCATCGTTGAGCGTTTCGAGAACATCAACGCAGACGCCAATTATCTCGCGAAGCTGACCGCCAGCAAAAATCGTCTTTTCACCCCAGACAGCTTAAAATTGCGAAAGCAGTTTGGTCATGACACCAGCAAATACCGGATAAACAGCTTTATTGAAGAACCAGATCTCAAACTCCAGCCTATTTTGATTTAGCCTTACCTTCGGCACTACGACCGTCTTTTCCTTGGCCGATATATGGAACCGAAGGATCATCAGTCAGTTCATCATGTTCAACCACCGTCACCGCTAATAATCCTTTCTTCACGAATTCTCCGGCTCTTTTCCAGAAATGAAAATATGGAGACAGCTCCATCCAATTACCAATACGATCAGTTAAATGAGGGTAAAGAACTCGGCTTGGCACGATCAGGACGCCAATCTCAATTTGTGAGGTCATCAATGCGAGGCACAGCTTGTTCATGCTCCGGTGGGAGGATGAAATATTTCCCGTCTCCCACTCGATGACCGCTCGCCATTTATCAGCAATTTTGAATGAGCAATCAAAGTCGCCGACCATATTGTGAAGTGGCTCTGTATGGCCTTTCTTACTCGGATATTCGAGGAATAATTCTTCAACCTCTTTCGAGGACTCATATTTTTCCATGAGTGCTGAAATGTTCAGAGGATCTTCCACCTTCCAATAAAGCTTGAGCATTTCATCTAAAAACTGCTGTTTGATGGCGGTTACACCATTGCGGTTCCATTGACTTGTGGGCTTGCCGAGCTTGTTCAATTTCCGAGATTTTTTTCTTATCGTAAATTGCTTGCTGCCGGGAGGATGAACCATTGCCCGAATTGCATCTGTGTAGGCCGAGTGGATTTTTCCCCACTCCACAGAGTCAATAATTTTTCCACGATCCAAAACGACGAGAGTTCGAATAACTTTCATCGGGACGGCTCCTTCGGAAGACCTTTGGTCAACGATGCCACATCGCAGCCCAACGCTTGGGCGATTTGGCAGAGTTTGTCAAAAGACAAATTTCTCTCGCCACGTTCAACCCCGCCAATATAACTGCGGTCAATTTCGCTCTCGTAAGCCAAATCCTCTTGAGTGAGATTTTTGACTTTTCGCATTTCGCGTATCCGCTCCCCAAGAATTTTCAGCGGGCTTGGCTTGGATTGCATGAAGGCGATGATGCCCGTTTTGAGGACTATCCGTCCACAGACTATGTTACCCATTTTGTGTGGGAGTATTATTTAAGCTTGGTTCGGTTTGAGGAGCGCACCGTCTCACCACACAAACGGAATGAGCCGGCAGGGGGTGCGCCGGCAGTATTCGGCATAGCCGGGCAGTTCGCGGCGGAGAAATTTTTCCTCATTGAGCAGGCGGAAAACGAGCAGTGGCAGGGCGAGGGCGAAGGCCGGCAATGCGAAGAACGAGCCGAGCGCCAGCGGCGCCGCCAGCCACAGGAGGAGGAAGCCGGAATACATGGGATGCCGGACGCGCTGGTAAGGGCCGGTGTCCGTGACGGTCTGGCCGGTCTCGACTTGAATGATGCTCGCGGCATAGCGGTTGGCTTTCAACACCCGATAGAACAGGAGATAACCGGCTGGAATCAGCAGCAGCGCCAACACCGTGAGCCAACCCGGCACCGGCATCAAGAATTGGCGCGACCAGCCGAACCGGTGATCGAATCCGGCCAGCAGATACGCCGGCACGGAAAGCAGTTTCCATATCAGCATGATGATTTTCTGCGCGCCGACTTTTTCCTTGGTCAGCATCCGGCGGGCGAGCAGTTGCGGATCGTGCCGGTAGAAATAAATGCAGAAGCCGAGAGTGGCGGCGAGATTCACGGCCATGAAGGCCCAGCCCTGCCAGAATTTCAGCGTGCCGGCGGAACCCAGCACCAGCGCGGCCAGCAGAAGCTGGCCCACAAAACCACGGCGAACCAATCGTGACAGGAGGTTCTGGCAGTCCGGCATGGTGGTTGGAGTTTTCAATCGGAGCAGCAGCCTGCCATGTTTGGTTGTGAGTTGCCAGCCCGCCAGTGGACTTGGTTTTGGTTGTCGGACGGGCGGGAATGTTCCACAGTGGACTATTATGACGAAAACATTTCAGTGGCCAGCTGGGGAATTTACGCTGCAAGCCGCAGTGGATTTGAATGCCGGGATTCCCCAGGCGGAGATCCGAAAAAAACTGGCGGAGGAAATCGCGGCTAAAACCATTGTCCAAACCCAGAAAGGCGACGGAAAAATCAAAGGCAAATTTCAAGTGGTAAAGCCCGCCCGCCCGGACGAAGACTAAAAACGGCAGCCGCCGGCAAGAGGAAACTTTGCGGGTGGATTCAAATTTCGTTAAGCTTGTGCAATGGCGAAACCCAATTTCATCGAACTGCCGGGCTGCGAGCCGATCCCCATCATCTTTGAAGATCGCTCGGTGCTGGCGATTGACAAGCCGCGCGGCTGGATGCTCGTGCCGGATTCCTGGCGCAAGACGAACTGGAATTTGCAGACGGCGATTGATTCGTCCATCCGGGCGGATGATTTCTGGGCGCGCTCGCGCAATCTGCGTTATCTCCGGCACGTTCACCGGCTGGATGCGGACACGAGCGGCGTGATGCTCTTCGCCAAAAGCGAGGGCGCGATGCGCGCGATGGGCGAGATGTTCGAGTCGCGCCGGATGGAGAAAACCTACCTCGCTGTCGTCGAAGGCGTGCCGCGCGAGAAGGAATGGAAGTGTGAATTACCGATCGGACCGGATCCGAAAAATTTTGGCAAGATGCGCGTTGACTACACCGAAGAGGGCAGGGAATCCGAGACGCATTTCCGCGTTTTGCAAAGCAACGAGCGGTTCACGCTGATCGAGGCGAGTCCGCTGACGGGACGCACGCATCAAATCCGTTTACACCTAGCCGAATCCGGCAGTCCAATCATGTGCGACGAACTTTACGGTCGCGTGGAAAAAGGTTTTCGCCTCGGCCTGCGCGCGGTGCGGCTGGCTTACAAGGACACGTTCACGCGGCGGCCGGTGAACATCATCGCACCGGCGGAATTTTTTCTGAAAGAATTTGGCTTCAAACTGACGCCGGAACTGGAGCAGGCAAAATGGGTGCGTCGTCCGTTCGTGCCCAAAGAAAAAGGGCCGATCGCAAATCCGCCGCCGCCCGGAAAAAAAGCTGTGTCGGGTTAGTTCGCGTAGTGGACCCCGCAGCCGTAAGGCTTGGTCTGCGCCACAGTGACAGGTTTGCCGGCGAGCAATTCATCCACGGCGGCTCGGACGTAATTTTTCGCGGTGCGCGGATCGCCGAACGGTTGTGGGCGATCATCAATCGCACCCTCATAAACCAGCGTGCCGTCGGCGGCGACAACAAAACAATGCGGCGTGGTTTTCATGCCGTAAAGATGGCCGATATCGCCGGAGTGATCGTCCAGCCAGGCGGTCGCGGCGATTTTCAGATCCACCGATTCCTTCCGCGCCTGTTCCGGCGTTCGGTAACTGAAATTTTTCGTATTCACGGAATCCACCAACAGCCACACGACGCCTTTTGCCGCCAGATCCTTTTGCAATTCCTGCATCGCGCCGGTTGCATAATGGTTGTGACAAAACGGGCAGTCGGAATTATAGGACTCAATGACGACAATCTTTCCTTTGTAATCCGACAGCTTGACGGTTTTACCATTGATATCCGTGCCGGTAAAGTCAGGGGCTGGCTTGCCGATTTCGAAGGCGAAGGCGGATGCGGTCAAGGCCAGTGCGGCGAACAAGGCGAAAGTCTTTTTCATAATTCGATTCATTTAGTTGATGATGGTTAAAATAACAGACCCAATCCAGCGGAGTTTGGTTCAATATTTTTTGTAGGAGCCGAGGTGACGAGGCTCAAGTTAAAGGGAACAATTGGAGACTCCTCACGTCGTCACCTACTGTTAATCAGCGCGGTTGAGCGCGTCCAGCACAATTCCCGGTGTCAGAACTTCCGGCAGAACAATCGGCGGCGTGTCAGCATTTTTCGGATAAACCAGGATCAGCGGCACGCCGGCGCGGCTGTAGCGGTTCAATTCCACGGAGATGTTTTCCGGCGTATGCGTGTCGTCAGCCAGAAGCGCCACGACATTCAATTCTTTGATTTTTTTTCGGACGGATGGGATTTCGATGCTGGTTTTTTTGTTGACCTGGCAGGTCAGGCACCAGTCGGCGGTGAAATCCACCAGCACAGGCTTGCCGGCGGCCCGCGCCTGCGCGACGGCTGCGGCACTCCACGGCCGCCAGTCAATGCCGTCCGCCGATTCCTTCAGCGAGCCGGCTTCCGTAACCGGCATGGTGGTGCGCCAGTCCAATTCTTTTTCCAGCGCAAAAGCATAGCCCCCGATGAGCAAAATGAAAACGAGCGCGAGTGCCACGCCCCGGTGCGAACGTCCGCGCTGGAAAAATTCGCCGAAAATCCACGCGGCAAACGCGACGACAACCAGAAAAATTCCGAGCCATAAAACATTTTTACCGTAGCTGCTGGCCGCGACGTTGAACAGCCACACGACCGTCGCGAGCATGGGAAAGCCCATGGCGATTTTAAATTTTTCCATCCACGCGCCGGGCTTGGGCAAAAATTTCAGCCAGGCCGGATTCCAGCTCAACAAAATATACGGCGACGCCAGTCCAAGCCCGACTGTGAGAAAAATCAAAACGATCACAGAGACGCTTTGCGCGAACGCGAAGCCGAGCGCGGCACCTAAAAATGGAGCGGTGCAGGGCGTCGCCAGAATCGTGGCGAGCACGCCGTTGAAAAAAGCGCCCGCCGCGCCGTGTTTGGAGGCGAGTTCGCCCGCCGTGTCGAGCGCGCGGCCCGAAACGGCGACTTCAAACACACCAAATAGATTCAGCGCCACCAGCGTGACGAGCGTGGTCAGGCACACGACGAAAATCGGGCTGCCGAATTGCATGCCCCAGCCGGCATGGTGTCCGGCGGCTTTCACGCCGATGACCACGGCGGCGAGCGCGAGAAACGAGAGCAGCACCCCGAGCGCGTAGATCAAGCCGAGCTTGCGGACGCGGCGCGGTTCGCTTTTGGCCTCGCTGACGAAGCCGAGAATTTTCAGCGCAATGACCGGCAGCACGCAGGGCATGATGTTCAGGATCAATCCGCCGATGAAGGCGAAGAGCAACATTTTGAATAGCGTCTGCGAGGGCAGGGCGGGTTGGCTGTTACTTGGAGCAATCGTCTTGCCGTTCGGAGCTTTATCGGCGATGGGCAATTTGACTTCGTAGCCAATTCGCTGCTTGCCGGATTCAATCACCACCACGCCGGAAATTTCCTTGGGCCAGTCGCCGGAGAATTTCTTTGCGATTTTGCGAAAGGTAAGGCCGGACGGATCAGCGGGGAATTTTTCCACGGCGGATTGAATCTCAAAGTCGTCGCTGGCATAGGGAAAGAAATCAACGGAATCACGCGCGACATTTTTGGTGGGCGCAGTTTCCCGGCCGCCGAAAATCAGCGGTCGCGTGTCGCCGCTTGCCGACTTTTCCCACCACGCTTGAAATTGAAACTCGCTCGTGGGCTTGGGAACTTTTGCCTGCCACGATTCAATCACCGCGGCGTTTGCGGAATTCTTGGTTTCAGCGCCGAGGTTGAGCGTTGCGGCAACTGCGGCATCGGCAGGCAGGCATGATTCCTTGCATTCGAGCCACGTAACTTTGGCGGCAAGATTCAGCGTGCCAGCGGCCAGGTTCGTTGCCAGCTTGAGCGGCACGATCAAAACCACTTCGTCTTCGTAGCCGTAAGTCGTGACCTCGGCGGGCGGAATCTTTTTTGGCAGCGGCCATTGAATTTCATCGGCGGAAATTCTAGGCGGCAGTGTCCAGGCAATCGTTGTTGCAGTCCCGGCTTCGCCGGGATTTTTCCAATAAGTGTGCCAGCCGGGATCCATTTTCATTTGCACGCCGGCCAGAATCGTGTCGCCGGGTTTGGCGACGTCGGCGGACAAAATCAATTTCACCTTCGTGTGATGCTCGGCCAACGAATCGCCAAACGACTGCAAACCCGCTTGCGCGGACGTGCGGTGCGTTCCCAAGAATGCGAGGCAAATGCAGGTGAAAAGGATGGCGGTGGTTTGGCGCACAGGGATTAGATGCCACAAGCAGCGATTCATTTGAAACTAATTTTTGGCTTAAGGAAGCGCGGGGGCATGGGCGGTCAGCCGGAACGGTTCAGTTGCCGCCGGGCGTAGCTGCGACGCCGCGTCGCAGAAGGTGGGCGCGACGCCCTAGTCGCGCGAAGCCAATGGTCCGCGGTTTGATGCACCTGTGTTTCTGGCGACGAGGCGTCGCCAGCACGCACTGCGACGGGGCGTCGCAGCTACGCTTTGCCCAGCTTCGACTTTCAACTGCGTCGTTCCGGTTTAGCTTGATCAGGAGTTGGCGCTGAACAATCCTCAATTGGAGAACCGCCTGTTTCCTGCGCACCCGTTGGTTGCGAGTTGGATTTCACGCGGTGATGTGCGACGGTAGCAGCCGTCGTCCACGGACGATGACGTTCACCGATGCAAACTACGACAGCTTTATTTCACCCGATGTCGCGTGCGGACATGACCGCGCGCGGCTGGGACGAACTCGACGTGCTCCTCGTCACCGGAGACGCCTATATTGACCATCCCTCCTTCGGGGCGGCCGTCATCGGGCGCGTGCTGGAGGCGGACGGCTTTCGGGTGGGCATCATCGCGCAGCCGGACTGGCGCAATCCCGAATCGCTTAAAGTGCTGGGGCGTCCGCGGCTTTTCTGCGGCGTTACCGCAGGCAATCTCGATTCGATGGTGTCGAACTACACTGCCGCCCGGCACAAGCGCCGCGAAGATGATTACACCGAGGGCGGCGTCACTGGGAAGCGGCCCAATCACGCCGCCGTGGTTTATTCGCAGTTCTGCCGCCGCGCGTTTCCCGGCTTGACGGTTGTTCTCGGCGGCGTCGAAGCCAGTTTGCGGCGCGTGGCGCACTACGACTATTGGTCGGACGGTTTCAAACCTTCCATCCTGCTCGACGCAAAGGCGGACTTGCTGGTTTTTGGCATGGGCGAACGCGCGGCTCGCGAAATCGCGGCGCGGCTGAAGGCAGGGCAGAGCGTGGACGGCATTCGCGGCACGGCGCGGCTGCTCGGTGCGAAGGCGACGGCCGCCATGGACTTCAGCAAACATCTCGAACTTCCGAGTTGGGAGGCGTTGCAGCAGGACAAGAATCTGCTCATCCCAATCACAAAAATCGTCGAGCGCGAGCAAAGCCCGTTCAACGGGCGTCAGCTTTTTCAGCGACATGGTGATCGCTGTGTGGTAATTGAATCGCCGGCGTTTCCGCTGAAAGGGCCGGAGATGGACGCACTTTACGATCTGCCCTTTACGCGGGTGCCGCATCCGATGTATCGGCAGACGATCCCGGCGTTCACCATGATCAAGGACT
>ODAK010001610.1_pt1 | contig 24378 bp, 25 predicted proteins | sample 1539591 | NCBI WGS metagenome assembly ODAK01 (sample SAMEA3539303, study PRJEB22396) | soil metagenome | biome: tundra; feature: field; material: soil | place: USA | collected 2010-05 | depth 0.15 m | reverse complement strand
TGCTCATCGCTGAAAAGCTCGTACTATGGTATTTCGTGGCGAGTTACGGGCAGTAGAACGAATTCACTTCAGGGGTGAATATGGACAAGGTGCCTCAAGGAATCCCAGCATATACGACTCCGCTCAAGCTCGATAAGGCATTAGCTATTCCAGGTTGGATGAGTTTGCCTGAGATTTGCTGGCTTGCAAAAAGCGCTACGGAGCATTCGCGCATCTTGGAGATTGGCTCTTACCTTGGACGTTCAACGAGGGCACTTGCAGACAATACGCCGGGAGTTGTTCTTGCTCTTGATGATTGGCAAGGCCCACGCGATGCTGAACATGAAGATAATTTATTTGCAAAGTTCACTGAGAACATGCAGGGAGCGAATTACGCAGCCTATGTGGTTAATCATGCCGATGGAATTTATATGCTCGAAGGCCAGAAAGTATTCGATATGATATTTTTGGACGGATCTCATGAATACGAAGATGTGAAGCGCGACATCGAGAAGTGGCTTCCTTGTTTAATGCCAGGTGGATTGATCTGCGGGCATGATTACTCGAATGAATATCCGACGGTAAAGCGAGCAGTTACGGAAATATTCAAAGAGTGCGGCATATACGGAACGATCTGGTATGTCGATTACGGGGCGAAGCGTGCGTAAGACGCTCTATACGCTTTCGATTAACGATTACGCGCCTGACATAACCGAGATGACATTCCCGCTGATGAAGCGATGGGCACACAAGATTGGCGCGGAGTTTCAAATCATCACAGAGCGAAAGTTCCCGCATCTACCAATTCCGATGGAGAAACTACAAATCCACGAACTTGGGAGGAACAATGACTGGTCGATTTTCCTCGATGCAGATACGCTCATTCATCCAGATATGTTTGACCCAACAAACCATTTACGACCGGATACTGTTGCCCACTACGCTAACGACATGGCAGGCCACCGATGGAGATATGACAAATACTTTCGCAGAGACGGAAGGCATATCGGCTCATGCAACTGGTGTGCAATCGCTCCTAAGGATTGTCACGATCTCTGGCATCCACTCGATTTAACCTATGAAGAAGCCGTAGCAAATATATTTCCCGTGCAAGTCGAAAGAGTATCGGGATGCCTTGAGACGGACCATCTTCTCGATGATTACACACTGTCTCGAAACATCGCGAAGTTCGGGCTAAAGTTCAAGACCATCGTAAGCATCATCGAGGAGTTGAAAAGCGGTAGCGGCTGGCTTTGGCATCTCTACAACATTCCGCATGAAACGAAAGTTCGGATGATCTACGAACTGCTTACCACGCCTCCGTCAGTAAGGCCAGGACAGCCAAGCGGCTGGGGATTGATGGATAGAGATGACGTGACACTCAAAGAACTGTGGAATCGTGAGTACGAGATGCTTGGCGAGCGAGAGATGAAACGATTCTCGCTTGACACTCTCGAAAAACAAGAGTAGCGTTTCTATTGTAGCGATTGTACTCAGGTGACTCTCGCGCAAATCTAACTTCGAGGTTCATCATGCCGATATATTCACCAAGCGACCAAGTTAATTTTGGCACGAGTCGTACACCTGGATCTTCAGCACTCCAGCGTCAAACAGTCAATCTCACCGGAGCGCAGCTCGTACAGCTCGATGGCACAGCCGTCACGCTCGTACAGGCCCCGGGCTCAGGCTTTATGCTGATGCCGATCGCAGCAATGGTATCAGTCTATGCCGGAGCGAACGCAACGACTGACGGTGGCGGGAACATTCAATTCAACGTGGGAACACGACTTTACAATCTCGCCTCCGGAGCATTGACTTGCGGAGCAGGAAACAACACGCACGCATACTATGTTTTCCCGAACGCGCAAAGTACTTCTGGCGCGCCGCCGACAGACGAAAACGCAGCTCTAACTCTCAACAAGGCTGGAAACAACGTCGCAAACGTCGGGAACACCAGCACATGCTCGATAGAGATATTCTATCGCACCGTGTCAATCAGTCCTGTTCCCGTAACAGCGTAAATAATCCAATAGGGGGCGGGACAATCTCTCGCCCTCTAAGTCTATTCAGGTGTTACAATGCGTGACAGAGATTTGATGAGTCTCCGTGCCATCGCCATATATGCACGATTTGACCTCAGTAGAGCCATTGAACATGGGCGGATAAATCGCCCTAACCATTGTTCAGTATGCAAAAATAAAACTCGCGTACAAGGCCATCATACCGATTATCGTAGGTCATTAGATGTTGTGTGGGTTTGCCAGAAATGTCACAGTAAACTCGACATAAAATATAACAGCGAACAAAAATGGGAGTGTGTCACTTGATAGACACAAATCCCTCAGTTTCGCCCACAGAACAGGGCAAACTTCAAGAATTCGTAGAGCTTGGTAAAGCCACTCGCTGGCAGCCCGGCCAATCAGGAAATGCCGGTGGCAGACCGAAATCAAAGCCAATCACAGAAGCATATAATCGTATTGGCGAGCTAACTCCTGAAGAATTCGGACTATTCAAGCCTAAGAACGTATTCGAGATGAAAGCAATCGAAATGCTCCTTGCGAATGGCAAGAATCTTGTTCCCGCCGTTCGAGAGATAACAAACCGCATCGAGGGCTCTGTAGATGCAAGCGAAGCGAACGGTCTGCAAGTGATTGTGAATACGGCAGTTTTTCCTCAGCCCGGTGATCAGGTAGATGCCGACTGAAGTTCCGATAACCAACTTCTATAAGCCTCAATACAAGCAACGACTCTTTCACGCTTCGACGGCTCGCTATCCGCTCATGGAAGGTGGCAGAGGTGGCGGGAAGTCTATTGCCTTGCTGTGGGAAGCGATACGGCAATGCTTGGACGTGGTAGGCTGTAACTGCTTGCTATTGCGACGAACGCTGACTGCGGCTGAGAAAGGCGGCATCGAGGACCACTTCCTGAAGTTTGTGCCTCGCGGCTTCTATAAGTCGTTTAACGGGCAAAAGCATTGCGTACAGTTCCACAACGGATCCCAGCTGTTCTTCGGGCATATCCAGGGCGACCACGATCTAAGCCAGTATCAGTCGGCTGAGTTCTTGTTTATCGGATTCGATGAAATAACGCAGTTCACCTACGCTCAGTTCGACTACATGAAGGGGTCAAATCGCTGTCCAATCAAGCTCGATAAGTACGGCAGAGCGACTAGGGCTAGGATGGCTGGAGCAACGAATCCGAACGGCATTGGCTCAGGATGGGTCAAAGCTCTATGGATCACGAAGAAACCGCCAGCCGGAGAGATGGTTCTAGGCTATAATCCGAATGACTACGAAGCGATACACTCAACCTTCGAGGACAACAGCGTCTATGCAAATGACAAAGAATATATCGCAGGACTTACTAGCATATCTGACCCCGCACTTCGAGCGGCGTGGGTGCCTGGTGACTGGAACATTCTGGCTGGGCAATATTACCAACAATGGGATGCCGCTCGTCACGTACGACCAACGGGGGACATCGAGTTCGAGGACTGGCAAGAGCGATGGATTGGCATCGACTGGGGATACTCACACGCCTGCGCCGTAGGATGGTTCACGCGAGCGAAAGTCTTAGACGGATTCGGACGCAAGCGCGATGTGATTGTTTGCTATAGAGAATTGATTGTGAGGCAAACCAATGAGGAAGTTTTGGGCGACAAGATTGGCAAGCTGTCTCTCTCCGAGAAAATCAACCGTGTATTTCTTTCACCGGAGAGATTTAACCGCACTAATGAGGAGCATACTCTTGCCGACAGATTGGGAGATACTTTACGACAGTTCGATATTCCCAGGCCGGAACGCGCAAATAACGATAGAGTCGGAGGATGGACTTGTGTCGGAACTCTACTCGATACAGAAACGCTAATCTTCCTCGATACTTGCCGCGATTCAATCGAATCAATCCCTAAACTTCAGCGTGATCCAAAGCATCTGGAAGATGCAATCAAAGAGGGCAACGAATTACATCTTGATGTCTGCGAGATGATACGCTACGCTTGCATGAGTTATGCGACGGAGAATCCGATTCCGAAAGACATCCTGCACGATCGTCATATCAAATCTATTCCAGACAATACATGGAAGATGATGGAACACTTGCGATTGACCGCGCAGAAGCAGCAGCCTGATTTCATCCTAAACGTACCGGGGAGACGATGATTTGGAATAAGCATCTACTCGATGAGATAGCCGACCTTCGCAAGCAAAGAGATTTCTTTATGGGGAAGTGCGAACGGCTTGAGATGGCATTGATGAGCCAATCTACGCCAGCCGCGCAGAGTTATGTTGAGCGCACCGAGCCAAAGCCGATTGAATCTACAACGGTTGAATTGCCGAAGAAAGAATCATGGCGCGAAAAGTTTGACAAGTGGGGTAAGATGACAGACGAAGAACGAGATGCTGCAATCGGCATCAAGGCTGATGAACCGAAACCGGAGGTAGTCTAATGCTTGGACAGAAATCAGCAGACGGCAAGATGAGTGGCAACGCGCAGTTAGTCGAGTCTCACAATTCCGCGCATAAGAAGCCAGCACCAAAGTCTGAGCCACCAGAAAACGAGATGGGCGGTGGCGAAGCTCCTGAGCAAGTAGTCGCGGCTCACGGCCCAGCGACAGAGGTTCACATCTCGCACGATCATGCTTCTGGCAAGCATCATGTCCACTCGAAGCATGAGGATGGGCACGAGCATCACTCCGAGCATGGTTCGGCGGAAGAAGCGCACAATGCAGCTGGAACACTTGCCGGTGCTAGCGCCGTTGAAAAGGAATCGTTTCCTTCGATGGGCAAGTCGCATACGGGGCCCTCAGCCGGATACATGGGATAAGTCGTGCCTTTCAAGTCGCAAGCTCAAGCGGGTTATTTTCATACGCACAAGAAACAACTTGAGGCGCAGGGAGTAAACGTTTCGGAGTGGGATGCCGCGACGAAAGGTAAGAAGCTTCCGAAGCGCGTGAAGCCTAAAAGCCACTCATGGATGAACCGCAAAACCTAACCGCCGACGAGCAAGAGAACGTCGAAGAAGCGTCACAGTTCGCTCCGGGTGAGCTATGCCCAATGGATGCGACGGATGCGAAGATAGAGCTTGTCGATGACGAAGCTGGAACCGTCGAAGAGAAAGAAACCTGTATAAAGAACCTATCGAACAAATCATCGCAGAGAGATTTAACCAGCCGCCGCATTCAGATTCGAGACGTTTGGAAGAACAGGCTTTTCTGGCAAGGAAAACAGCGGATATTGCCATACCGTGGTGGATGGGTATTGCCAGGACAGGTAGCGGGCATGGGAACCTCGGATGACTCGCAGGATTCGCAGGAGACGAACATCACTCTCGCGCATGGGCAAGGCATCGTCTCTGCCCTGACTAGTGGTCTGCCATCGGTACGCTTCGAGGCACAAGACCAAAGTAATCCTGCTGAGGTTTCCGCCGCCGAGAATGGAGAGAAAGCCCGCCTGCTGATTGAGCGCAACAACGACATGATCGTGCGGCAGGGCGAGGTAGCGCGATTCGGCTGGACGGATGAGGTAACGTATATCTACGTTCGTTCAGTCTATGACGGGCAGCGATTCGGATTCGAGGATGACAATGCACAGCAAGACGAAGCATCGTACTTACCGGAAACAGGAGGACAAGGGCCAGATGAGAGTAATCCCGTTCAAGCTAGCCCGGAAAGTCCTAACGATGATTCATCAGGAATTGGTGGCGAATCCTCCCAAGAAAATGGCTCTAGCGTACCGCAAACTCCGAAACGCCAGCCACGAAATGAAGAAGTCATTGAGGTCTGGGGCGCACTCGAAATCAAGGTAGGGATGCAGACGAACTCACAGTCTGAGACGCCTTACTTGCGGTTCTCGCGTGAGAAAGACTTAACGCTTCTGAAGTCTGCATATCCTGAAAAGGCTGGCAAACTCAAAGCAATGCAAGTCGGCTCGGCTGAGTCTGAGATTGAGCGTTTGGCCCGCATCTCGGTCAACATGGGCATCCGGCCGTCGAGTACAACGTCTGATTCAATGTCGAATATGGCGACGGAGGAACGAGTCTGGATTCGCCCTGGATTCTTTACCGAAGAAAAAGAAAAGCGACTCAGGGATTGGCTATATCAGGTTGCGCCGAATGGTTTGATGTCAGTGATCGTATCGAACGAAGTCTGCGAAGCTCGCAACGAATCAATGGACGAGCACTGGACGCAGATTCACATGCAGTACGGTGATGGTAATCACAGGCCCGCATTGTGCGCTCCGATTATCCCGCTAAACGAAAAGCTTAACGATGCGATGGACGAACTCCACGAGTGCTATATGCACTTGCTACAGAGAGTTTGGGTGGACTCAGAAGCAGTAGACGCTAAAGCGCTGAACGAAACCAAAGCCTCGCCAAAACAATACTTCAATATAAAAAGCAAGGCGGGGAAGCCTATCTCGGAGAATTTCTTTACTGAATCAGAGATTAAAGTTCCGCCGGGTTTAATCGAGTATATCGACAAGCTATTTGCGGATTGGTCGCAATTCCTGTCCTCGGACTTCCCTGCCCTATTCGGCGGAAACACAGGCTCGAACGATACAAGCTCTGGCATCGCGCAGCAACGAAACTCCGCTCTAGGTCGTGTAGGACTGGCATGGCGAGCAATGCGGGCTGGGTATGCTGACATCATCAGCCACGCGGTTCAATGCGCGGCGAAATATCGCAACGGCATGATGAGCGGTTCGCTGCCTCGTAAAGACGGTTCAGGCATGATGCAGATTGCGATTGACTCAAATGACTTGAAAGGCAAGACACTTTGCTTCCCTGATACGGATGAGAATTTCCCGGTAACATGGATTGAGAAGCAAGGCATCTGGACGAAGATTGTCGAAGGTGCGGCAACGAATCCGGTGATTGCTCAGATGTTATCGTCGCCGCAGAACATGAGGATTGCGAAGGACTTTGTAGGCGTGCCGGAGTTGGTTGTTCCTGGCGCACAAGCTGATGAAAAGCAGCGCGGTCAAATCATGGAGCTATTGCAAAGCCCGCCGCAGCCGAATCCTGAATTTGCGCAGGCACAGATGGAGATGCAGACGCTTGGGCCGCAAGCTCCACCCGAAGCGCAACAGATGGCTCAACAGGCGATGTCGCAGATACCGCAACTGCTTTCAACCGTTCCGATCGATCCTGACGTTGACGATATGGCTTCGATGATTCAGACGACAAAGGATTGGGCGAACTCGAACGATGGCATCAAAGCGAAGGCCACGAATCCCGGTGGATATTTGAACGTCATCACACAGATGAAAGAGCGAGAAGCGAATATCGCGCAGCAACAGCAAGCGCAACAGCCGAAGCCTCCATCGGAGAGTATCGGATTCAAAGACCTAGCAGGGATGCCGAGCGCACAAATGCAGATGGCGAAACAGGCGGGCATTCAGCTTAATCCGCAAGAGATTCAACAGAAGCAAGTCGCAGACCAGCAACAGGCTGCGGCGGAGTTGGAAGCGAAAAAGAAACAACCTCAGGGGATGATTCAATAACTCAGGTAATCAGGAGGCAACATGGACGGTGAAGACGTAGGGCTACTTACAGAGGTAGGAGGTGACGGTGGAGAAGATACCGGATCATCCGTTGCCGATGTGGATACAGAGATTGGTACTGAAGTCGTTGAAGAAGGAACTCAAGAGACAACTGAATCTACTGAAGAAAGTACGGGCGATGGTAGACAAATCTCCGCCGCCGTCAAGAACCATCTCGCAGAGCTAAAACGCATAAATCCCGCACTTGAGAAGCAGATTCGCGGAGACATTTACGCCGCTCGAGCAGCGCGTGACCTTGGCCCGATACCGGAACTTCGCGCACTAAAGGAATCAGTAGAACTCTATGGAGGCTCCGAAGGTTTGGCGACGATGGCCGAATCCATCGAGCAGAACAAACAGCTTGAGCAAGGATTCGAGCGTGGCGATCCGAAAGTAATTGAAGGGTGGGCTCAGGATTATCCTGAAGGATTTAAGAAGTTAGTCGTCCCCGCATTCGATAAGCTCGCGCAGATTGATCCTGCATATTACGAGAAAGCAGCGTCAACCGTTGCGACAAAGTTTCTCGGTCAATATGGCGTATTCGATGCGATGAGTCAGATCGGCGAAGCATTGACGGCGAACAAGCCGGAAGATGCGATTCGCGTGTACAACGATTTGGTAAAGAAAGTATTCTCTCCGATGCGAAGTCTTGCATCGCAGCCAACTGTTGACACTTCGCGGGATAACGAACTCTCGGAGCGCGAGAAAAACATTACAGCCGCAGAGGATAAAGTTTTCATGGGCGGCGTTCGCTCGCGTGTGAATCCTGAAATGACCACGCACGTCAACAAAGTTTTGGCGACGTTGCTTGGCACGCGTAAGCTCACTACTGAACAGGGCAACAAGATTCGTAGAGACATCAATTCGGAAATCGCCGCGATGGTGAACTCGCAGCCCGAATATCAGAAACGCTATACGACGCTGCAACGCTCGCGTAGCGAAGATGCTCTATTCAATCACGTCATTACGGCGGCGAAGGGTAAGACTCTGGAAGCGGTGAAGAAAGTTATGCGCGAATCTGGATTCTCGTCAGCTCCAAAGCTGACGGTTCCGCCGCGAACCATTACGCCTCAGAAGCAAGGCGTTCAAGCGGTCAATGGACGACCAGCAATTCCAGATGTAGACTTTACGCGAACGGATAAAGCATCGTTTGTCGGGATGAGGGAGCATGGAAAAGCATGGCTCAAAAGCGGCAAGCAAGTGAGCTGGTAATCTGCGATGGAGTGCCCATTGCGAATTATCGCGGCATCTCAAGATTGTTGTGGTATATTTACGATCGTAAGGTGAGCCGCGTGGACGCGGGAAGATTGATTCACGAATATGCCGTCGCTTGGGCCGATGCCCGCGACAAGTTTTCTAGAAGTGATGCGCCTGTTAGTGGCACGCAGCCCACTCTAAAAGGCGAAGCACAGAGCGCATCGCAGATAGATGTAGCACCCTGCTAACGCGGGCTTTCTATCGCAAAATACGTCAGCAAAACGATGCTGGCCGTCTCAGGAACGGCGAACCGCAAGCGATAAGATTTATGCTTGAGGTACGCTTTCATGGCAGCACTGAACGAAGCGGCTGTCCAACCCGTAGAGATTGAGGCATTTCGGGAGGACATCCCAGATTTGATGATGGAAGGCGAGGAGACTTTATACTCCGCGCTGAAAAAGGCTGGTCGCGTAATTACCTGCTCCACCTCCACAGGTGGCGGCGCAGGTTCCAGCTACGATCCTTCGGGCCGACCTTCGGTTCGCATTCCGATGCGAATCAAGGCGGGTTCGACTCACACACAATTCAACGCCGATGGCGGAGACATGGGACGCGGCACAGGTTCCTTGTGGGCCGACCAGTTTCTAGGGCCAGTTTCTTTTTCACAGGCTCTCGAAATAACGGCTCAGGCTATATGGTCAACCGATTCATCGAAGAAAGCCCGCATCAACGTCAAGCCCGTCGAAATGACGAACACGCTTGACCAGTTCAAGATGGCGCTCGATGCCGATTTCCAGGGCGATGGCTCTGGAGCATTGGCAACGATTGTCACGGCTTCTTCGGCGGGTACGGCTGGCCCTGCGTATTCAAACGTCACCGTCGATAACGCAAACCAGTTCTTCGACAATCAAATCGTTCAAGTGTTTCCTTCCGTTGGTGGAACATCACGCGGCAGCTTCCAAATAAGCTATGTCGATGGTGTGACGAACACCCTCTACTCTGCTGACGCGCTACCATCCTTCGGTGGGGCAACTGCAACGAGCGATATTCTTGTCGTGAACGGAGCTTCTGGCGCAGCCGGAACTTCCATCATGGGCTTGCGAGCTTATCAGGTGAACGGCAACACCGGAACCTTGAACGGCCTTTCGCGTTCGCAGTATCCGGGCCGTCTCTCAACTCCAACCGTCAACCTCTCTGGCGCTGCACTGACTCCGTTTGTTGGCCGGCAAATTACCTCGAAGATTCAGCTTGCGTTGGGGACAGAATCCCCGGCTATTGCTGACCTTCGCTGGTACATGAACGTCGATCAGGCAGCGGCACAGGAAAATCAGGCCATCCAGGTTGCCATCACAAATCAACAGGAAATCAAGGGCAACTCGGCGCAGGACATGATGAAGAAATACACGCCGCAGACCTTCGTCGATTATCCGGTATTGAAGTCTCTCCATCAGTTGCCGGGACGCATTGATGCGCTCTGCCTCAAGAACTGGGGCATGATCGAATTGAAGGCGATTGATTTGTACGATGTGAACGGCCAGACCGTATTCCCAACGATTGGCGCAAGCGGAGGTATCAACGCTTCGACAGTCGTGTATTACGTTTGGAGTGGCAACGTGTACAACGCAAATGTTCGCGCAGGCGCGTATGTACAGAACGCTGCAATCCCAAGCGGCATCTTCGGCTAAGGATTGAACTATGGATATTGAGGTCACTCGATGGGCGCGAGAATGTCCGAGAGAATACTCTGATTTCCTTGTCCGTATCGGGGGCCTCAATGTTCACGGTCAACCGCAGTTCAGACTTGTCTGGGGACAAAGTTCCACGAAAAACATTTGGGGTCAGATGGACGGCGGTTCGTGCGGCAAACATGAAGTCTTACGTTACGGCGGAGTAGCAGCTTGGCACCTGGAAGAATGGAAACCTCCTGCATATTTTGGATCTCCGGAAGATTGGTATGCTAAATCTTGGGACGCGAATACCGGACTTCACACTCAGGGTGACTATCCGTTTCGAGGCGACTACATCTGCCAGATTCAGCTTTATACGCGACGATTCGAGGGCGACAAGATGATTATTGACGCGCTGCCCTTGAATTACGAAATACTCGAACTTCTCGTTCCGGCAATCTTCGAGTCGCGCTCGCTGACTTACAGTGAAGTGAAGTATCGCACCGAACAGGAACTTGCAAAGCAAAAACAAGAATTCAAGAATAAATCAATAGACGCTTACAAGAACGCGCAAATCCCGTTTCACGGTAATGATTGGACAGGTGCATCGAATCGTGAGCGGATGATAGACAAACACAAGGCAAGACACTTCCCTATTAGCGCCGAAGAAATCAAGAAGCGTATGGGAACGGGACATCAGGCAGTCCAAATCTAACTCAGGTTCAGGGAGAACAAAATGCCACGATCAACAACGCAACTCGAACAAGCATCAAGAGAGATGGAGCAATCCATCGACGGGCAAATCGATTACATGGCCGACCCGCGTGACAGAGCTTTGAAGGGCGAGCCAGTTTATATTTTCAATCTCTACCCGCAGAAACATATCGTCGGGAAAGGTTCACTCGGTACGTTTGTGATTCCAGCGTGCGAGCCGGGAGAGACAGTATCAAAGCCTTGCGTGATTCCGGCATGGCCGGGAAGCACTTACTACGATGTGCAAACTCATGCCATGAAGATTTTCCGAGACGAAGGGAAGTTTGTCGCGCAGGACATCGTTCATCCATTCCTAGGAAGCGGAGCGAGCGCCGATTGGTCGTTCGGGCAGAATCTTGATGATCTCGGCGTGTTCTGGACAGAGCGCAAAGTTCCTACAGAAAAAGAAATTAGTGATGCTCGCGTGAAACTAGAATCTACATACAAGAAAGCTCTTGCCGATGCAACGCAACTTGAGACGGCTGGCAAACTAGAATTTGTGACGCCGATGATGAGGCTTGCGGCTCAGTATTTCGGTGAAGATCGCCCGTGGAACAAGATTTACAAGAAGATGGCCGAATGTTTCGCGTGCGGCTTGCCAATGAAGGAAGGAATTATCGTCCATTCGTGCGGTGCGGTTTACGATTGGCCGAAAGCTATCTCGCTCGGCCTGAGAACACGGGAGCAGGCAGAAGCGGCAGGAATTGACTTGGGCAGTAAGCCTAAAGCCAAGCAATCTTCGCAGAGCGTTTGACACAACTCACGAGTACCTGACTTGTGAGCGTTGAGTGTTCTGCGAGGTTACATTGAGGAGCGTGAATGCCATCAGCACCGTCAGTGATGTCGGGAAATTATCCGACTTGCGAGGATGTGCTTAATCTCGCTCGCGCTCTGTCGAATGATATGTTGCAATCGACGGGCGGTGCGATTCTCACCGACAATGCTAACTTCACGCTTCCTTATCTCAATGCAGCCATCGAACAAGTAGGAAAAGAACTCGCCAACAACGGATGCCCTCAGACGATTATCGACAATGAGATTCTAGGGCCGTTGACTCCGGTTTCAAATACTAATCCATCAATACAGACCTTCATCAGCCAAGACGGATATTTCGACGGTACGGTGATGCACGCCGTTCCTTTCCTTCCCCCGAACATGATTCTGCCGTTAGACGTTTGGGAACGTCAGGTAAATAGCGGTCAGCAATTCCAACAGATGACGCAGCCGCAAGGGGGATTACCTTCCTGTCCTCAGACGCAATGGATAGGAATGTGGGAATGGCGACAGGGACAAATCAATTTTGTTGGCTCGCTATCGAACGAGGAAATCAGAGTGCGTTATCTTGGATCGCTTCCAAAAGTCGGCAATAGCGCAGACCTTTCCAAGACGGTTATCCAGATTCAGGGTGGGACAAGGGCACTAGCCTACTGGGTAGTCACATTCTTCGCAGAGACTCGTGGCGGCGCAATGGCTCCTACCGCTCGCCAACGCGCAGAGGAAATGACAGATCAACTCATCATAGAATTTGTTCGCGCTGGACAGAGAATCGCATATCGTCCTCGCGGCTATCGTGACGGTTCTGACAGATTAGATAACGCAGTTGTGTGGGGAGGCAATCGGTGAGCATCACGATCATCGCGCTTAGTCCTTCATCTCCCGGTAGCTTTACCGTAGCTCACGGAATCCCCGGAGGGCCGACATTCCTTCCTCCGATTGTAATGACTTCGCCAGGGCTGATTTTCTATCAGTATCCGACTTCTTACGATGCGACAAATCTATATCTTGTGGCGTCTGCCGGAGGATTGACCGGACTTGCCGAAATTCAAATTGGCGGTAGCGGTGGCGGAGGACTTCCCGGTTCAGCTTTCCGCTACGATGGAAACGTAAGAGATGTAATTGGAGACTCGCTCAACGGCGTCTCTATCGCGGTTATGACGCAGCCGGCGAATACAACGACTTTCCCAGGCTCACCGCTCGCAACGATTTACTCAGGGCCGAATTCAACAAGTCCAAACGTCACAGGAGCATCATGGCTTGCGGGAACGGCTACGGTTATTCTCAATACGATTCCGATTGATTTAATCGTTGGCTCTTACGTTGAATTCGATAGTATTTCTCCGAGTGGATACAACGGAATAGTGCAGGTCACGGGAGTCAACGGCCTAAACGTAACTTACGCGCTCAACGTGAATCCTGGCGTGTATGTTTCAGGAGGCACGGCTAGAACTTCCGCGCTTCCAAATCCATTTCTATCAGATAACATCGGGAACTTTTTCTTCTACGCTTCTGCAGAACTTTACACCGTGCAACTCTATGGCGGAACTTTGCGCCAGCCTCTTGTGCTTCCTGACCAAGCGATTACCTCTGGCGGTTCTGGAGTTGTGAGTGTGGGACTTGAAGGGGATGGAGTCGTTTACAATCCCTCGGTTACAGGGAGTCCAGTTACCAACATCGGTGTTCTTGCACCTTCACTCGCATCGAATAGCGATAATAAATTCTTGGCATCCCCAGTTGATGGAAGCAATGGACCTTGGGTAGCGCGGCCCATTGCCGCCGCTGACATCACCGGACTTACCGGATCTGGAACACTTACATCTACATCAGCAAATAACTGCGTCCCACTTTTTACGACAGTAGTAACGGCGCCAACTTCCACGCCTGCGATTGGATTCACGCTATCGAATGCCGCACAGAATACGGCTCTCATGGGGCCAACGGGTGGAGCGGGAGCGCCGACATATCGCCAAGTAACGCCAGCAGATACTACAACTCCGCCGTTACCAACCGTTGGAGTTTGTTTTCTAGGCCCGACGAATGGAAATAATGCAGTAGCAGCTCCGTCATGGCGAGCACCGTTTGCCTGTACCGTAACGAATGTTCGCGGATACATGGTCGGTGGAAATAATTGCAGCGTCAACGCGCAGAAGAACGGATCGAATCTGGTTTCAACGCTTCTGATTACCGCGGCGGGTGCGTGGCATGACGCGGGAGCGATTACAGCAGGTACGGTTGCGGCGGGAGATACGATTACTCCGGTGCTCGTATCGCAGAATAACAACACAGCATCAGTTACCGTGCAGATAGATTTTACACGACCTTAAAATGGCTGGCTCAATCACACTCGACCCGACAAGCCTATCCTTCAGCAGCGTAGCGGTAGGTTCGCTTTCAACGCTGACGGTCAATATCAAGGCTCTTGGATTCGGTCCGTTTTCTGTGACGAGTGTGTCGAATACAGATACTGCGGAGTTTGCGTCGAATATCGGAGGGACTCTAAATACCGGAGACAACAATTTCTCAGTGAGTTTCACTCCGGCATCTACGGGCAGCAAGTCCGACAGCTTTGCGATTATGATTTTGGATGCTTCAACAACGGATACAACTGAATATGATTTACCAGTTGACGGCACGGGTACAGCAGCACCGCCCGCCGCTGTCTCTGGATTCGTAACAATAGTTTCACAATAAGGAGAAAATATGGCGACAGCCACAACGATCTACACAATCAATCCGAGCTTACCTCTAGGGGAAGCTCTTCAAAAAACCGTTCGCTTCTATGGGACGGTTACGTTCAGTGCGGTAGGCGACACCTATGCAACTGGTGGGCTTGCCGCTAAGACGGGTTCCGCATTCAAGAATATGGGCGCACCGTATTCCGATCGCGCACCTGTATTCGTTAAGGTCTGGAGCGCGGCCGGCAGCGGGCTTGATTACGAGTACATCGTTTCAAGCGGCTTACTCAAGATTTTCGGCGGCGGTTCTGGCGGCGGTGGAACGGTTGCATCAGTCATCAACCTCGCAGCCGGAAACAACAACACCGAATATCCGGTCACCTTATCGGCGCTCGCAAACAACGCCGCATTGACAAACAACAACAACGGCAACGCTCTGACCGGGATCACTGGCGTAGTTTCGACGTTCTCAGGAAACTCGGTATCTGGGGCTGGCGAAATTGCGAATACCACGGCTTTGAACGGCACCACTCCGGCGATTTCGACGGACGTTGTAAAGTTTGAGCTAGTCGTAATCAGGAGTTAACCGTGCCGGAAGTTGATGTCGCACTGACGGTTTTTGGGGGGGCGGTTTCGGAGATGGAGCCGACCGTCTTACCCGAAGGTGCGTCTGCGGGAAATCAAGATTGTGACTTCGCACCCGGCGCTGTATTCACTCGCGCCGGAACGCTGAACGTCGCAAGTCTGTCTCCTGCTCCGATAACTCCGTCTAATTTCAACTGGGTCAAAACTTACGAGCAAGATGACGGAGAAATCGACACGCTCGCGCTCGATAACTCAGGTGTACTCTGGCAAGAAGATGTAGTCAACTCGCCAGGGATATTTTCTCCGATATTTTCAGCGATTGAGCCGGGAAGTACGGCATCTTCAGTGACCTTCGATGATGTCGAATACATCGCGCTATCAAACGGCGTAAATGCTACCGACATCCCGCGTCAATGGAACGGGCAATGGCTGGACAGGGTTTCTCAAGTCGGGCCAGGTGCGCCGCCGCAGATTTCCGCATCCTCAGCGGGAAGCGCAATCACTAACATCGTGCAGAATCCTCCTGTCTCGATTCCAATTTCAACAGGCGGGACTTCAGGATCAATCTTGCTGTTCTCAAACGCTCCGATTCCGGTAGGCGTGCAGAACCTTCCGCATACAGCAGGAAACGTAATGTCATGGTACTTCCCGAAGGCATACGTCCTTCCTGCATATATTCAGGTTGGCTCGAACATCGTTGTGACTGGCGTACAGACTACGACGAATGGATTTAATCCTAATAGCGGTGCGATGAATGGAGCGGTAGCGAATCCACCGTACTACACGATTACCTCTATGCCTGGATTGCCAAGCGCTACCGACAATGACTACTACATCGGATTTACGGTTATCGTTCCGTTCTCGGATTACTACAGCGGTAGATTCATCTCAGGAAGCGAGTTTCAGGCTACGATTGCAACTCTTACCGCCGCGGTGCAAGTCCCCTTCCTTGAAGTTGGCAACCAATTCACGGTTGAAGGGAACTCACAGGACGGATACAACGAAACTTGGACAGTTGCCACCACGCCAAATGCTTCGCAGCTTTCCATCACGAATAGTAGTAGGACAGGTGGAATCGCTTCCTACAATTTCATTTTGATTTCAGGTACGACACCCGTAGCAGGGCAGTTCGTTACGATGGTTGGCCTACTCAACGGAAATGGAGCTTTCGATGTCGTCAACGCCGTAATTAACACCGTCATCGGAAGCGTGATTACAATCCTATTTCCAGGTGCTGATATTGCAGGCGCATCTGAGGATGGCAACGGAATAATTAGCGGCACGATCTTCACGTTTGACACCGCCGGAGTAGCTGTCCCTCCGATTATCGGAACAGGTCTCGGAGGAACGATTGCCACTTCCGGCGTACTGGGAGTGGGGATTCGCAAATGTGTTTGCATATTCAAGACGCGCAATGGAGCGTTGACCGCGCCATCACCATTCATACAATTCAATATAACCGTAGCCGACAATGCTATGGTGATTTCGCAGATTCCCATTGGTCCTCCGAACGTGATCGCACGGATTTTGGCGTTTACCGGAGCGGGAGGCGCTAACTATTTCTGGATTCCCGAACCTGTCACGGTCACATCGAACGGCCAGCAGATTACTTACAGCTCGACCATCGTGAACGACAATACAAGCTCCCAAGTCACGCTATCATTCCCTGATGCCGTTCTTCTTTCGGCTGATGCTATCGACATTGAAGGAAACAATCTTTTCAATCAGATTGAACTTGGTGCTTGCACAGGATTTGTGTCTTATGCTGACAGACTTATCGCATGGGGCGAGCAGAACAAGATTCAGAACCTTTTGAATCTCTCTTTTGATGGCGGGATCGGCGTCAACACGGCGGCACAGCCGAACTTCGCTCTTGGTGCCGCGCCTGTCACGAGCTTCCCTCTTGGATGGACGATAGACCCGACATATGGCGGAGGTGGAAGCCTTCAACTCTCGCCTATCTTCGGAAACTGCTACCAGATTGACAATCATAGCGGCTCGACGCAGGCAACACTTGGAGATATTTTCCAGCCGGCATTCCAAGATGAATATCAAGTTCCGATTGTGCAGAGTGGAACCGCATATTCATGCCGCGTAACGGCTTCCTGTACTCCGACCGCATCCGGCAATCTTGTTGTGCAGTTTTTCAGTCCGCAACTAAATCAAGTGTTTGGGACATTCTCGATTCCGCTTGCGAACATGACGACTTCGATGAAAGTCTTTACCGGAACGCTTCTAACAACTCCGTTTGGCGCAGTTCCTAATGATTTAATCCTTGACGTGTATGCGGAAAACATTCTGGACGGCACAACGATTCAGATTGACCGCATCGAACCGTTTCCGACGAGACAGCCTGTTTTCTCAACGCAATTTCGCGCATCTTATACGAATAACCCGGAAGCCTTTGACTTGATTACCGGGGCATTCGGACCTTCGCAGAATCAGCAGCCAGTTCGCGGTGCGCTAGTACTTTTCGATACGCTCTACATGCTCAAAGGGAAGTCATGGTATTCAACGTCGGATAATGGAGTCACCGAACCGGATCATTGGACGTGGCGCGAAGTATCGAACAAGGTGGGAACATCAGGAATTCACAGTTTCGACTATGGCGAGGGATGGGCGCTGTCTGCTGACCGATCGGGAATCAATTTCTTTAATGGCGGCGAACCTATCAAGATTTCTCAGGAAAATCAGCCAGTTTGGGAGATGATTAACTGGGATGCAGGTCAACAGATTTGGCTTAAGAACGATGTGACGAACAAACGCATCTTTTGTGGCGTGCCGATATCGACTCCAAACCAGTATATGCCGGAATTTCCGTTGAACGAGAATCCGACAAGCCCGAACGTGATTCTGATGGTGAACTATCGGGAATTGAACACAGGGATGGCCCTTGCCGATACAGGACCGATTCGCAGCTCGTTTCAAGGGCGGTTGCTTGCCCCAGAACCTGCACGCAAGACATCGTTCTGGAACGTTAAGTCTCCCTATGCCGATTTCGTTGACCGTGGCGATAACAACGCTCCACTTTTTATTTGTTCGGGATATGAGGATAGCAAAATCTTCAAACTCAACCCGACGCAACTTTTCGATGATGGAGAAAAGGCAATCAACAGTTATTACATCACCAGCGGTCTGATGAAGCCCGATGATGCACAGGCAAAGCAGTTGCCGATTACGCGGATGCTGATTTCCTATCTGCGCTCGCTGGTGACGGGTTATGGGAACGTGAATATCTGGATTTATCCGAACACGCCGTTTAATCCGTTGCCACAAGTTTTGCAGCCGATTGCTCTTGATGCGATTACTACCGGAGACTTGGAATCCATGCCGAATCAGACGGGCGAGAGATTCTTCGTGCGCTACGGAACGAATGCGGCAGGGGCGGCATTCCGATTGTCGAAAGTAGTAGCTAGACTTGCAGCAGACCCATGGGCCAGTGTGCGCGGCACGGCAAAGCAGGCGCTATGATAAGCGGAGAACAGTTCTTGAAGGAACTGCGAAGCACGCAGCCGCATCTCGCTCTGCTTTTGCAGAATATCATTGACGGCGTGAATTCTACGGCGACTCAGCTTGGAGTTAATCCGAATGGGAAGGTTTCTGCGCCTCCGGCACCTGAGAAACTTAGTGTCACCGCTAATAACGGAACTGTGCAGGCGAGTATCACGCATAACGCTCCAATCAATAAGCAGATTCAGTACCACTTGGAAGTAGACACGAATCCATCGTTTGCAACCGCTCATGTAATTCATCTGGTAGATTCGCGCTCATGGTTTGGCAGTTTGCCGGGAAGGATGGCGGGGGCAAATAATTCGACTGTCGCACAGCCGTGGTATTTCAGGGCGTATGCTCAATACAATGGCTCTGACCCTTCGGAAAAAGTTTATCTCGGAGATTCACTTAATCCCACACCCGTTACAGTGGGAGGGAATGGAACTTTCGTTCCGTTGGCTTCGACGGGAAGTGGAACGGCGGCACCGAACGGCCAACAGCCAGGCACAGGGCTAGGGCCAGTCCAGATTCGCGCAGCGGTAGGACCAAAACGGAGCCCCGCGCAATGATAAGAGACTTTCAGGATAAAGATTTAGAAGTTCTCAGGAAACTTCACCGTCAATCAGGAGCGAAGTTTGAGATTCCGAACATCAACAGTCCACTCGTTATAGTTCGTAAAGTTTTGGATGATGATGGCGCTAAAATGATTTGCATAGGAGAGCTTCACATCAGTGCAATGATGTGGGTGGATAAAAACTGGAAAACACCGCAAGAACGATTAGACGCCGTAAAAGAATTACAAAACGAAATGATGGTTGAGGCCGCGAAGTTCGGAATTGACACAGCAACGACACAGGCTGATGGACGATTTGCGGAACGACTAGTGGAAATGAATTGGACAGAAGCGGCTGGAAAGATGTTTTATCGGAGTCTACATTGAGAATATCCACAAAAGTTATCATAGACCTCGAAACAGGGGCCGTCCTTTATCGTGAATCTTACGAATACGGCGGCCCTCTCGAACTAGCGATTAAAAAGGCAACGCAAGCGGCGCAAGGTGCAGCGACTACCGCAGGACAGACCGGCGCACAGTACGGTCAGGCAGGACAGAACGTCGCTGGTACACTGACGCCAGCTTTGACGCAAGAGGCTACGCATCCGACTGGCATCAACCCGACAGACTTGAACTCGATGCTCGTAGCAGGTCAGCAAGGGGCAGGAGGCGCGACGGCTGGCATAAACGGGCAGGCTGGATTGACGGCCGCTCGCACCCGAAACTCAGGTGCGCTATCAGGAGTGATGGACCAAGCGGCGCGAACAAAGCAGCAAGCCAACTCAAACTCCGCGTTAGGTGTGCAAGGAATTAACGCACAGACCAAATTGAAGCAACAACAGGAAGGACTTTCCGGCCTTGAAGGATTGTACGGCACGGATGTAAACGCGGGACTCAAAGCGCAGGGACTGGTTCCAGAAGATATCAATGCGTGGGCAGACGCCTCAAAAACGGGTTGGTATCAGAACCTCCTAGCAGGTTTAAACACGGTCGGTGGAATGGGCGCTAAGATTGCAGGTGGCTTAGGTGGCGGAGGCTAATGAACATTTACGCGATTACAAATGACGTGAACGATAAAGTTTACGTCGGGACTACGGCGCAACCTCTTGCGCGGAGATGGAACGGACATCTTCAACAGGCAAAGCATGGTCGCGGTTATTCATTAGCATCAGCGATGCGAGAATTTGGTGCTAATAAATTTCACGTCACAAGCGTTTGGTCTGGATATGTTTCGCGTGATGCGTTGCATGGATTGGAGAAGTATTTCATTAAGAGTTTCCGCACAAAATCTCCAAACGGTTACAACGAAACAACTGGTGGGTGGAGTCGCGTTTATCGCCCATGTTCACCGGAAAAGGCGGCTAAGATTTCCGCAAAACTAATGGGCCATACTGTTTCCGAAGAAACAAAAGAGAAAATCAGGAATAGTCCATGTGCTGTTAGTTTTGTTGGTAGGACACATACCCCCGAAGTGATGGAAAGAATCGCGGCAGCGCATCGTGGAAGGAAAGCTTCGGACGAAACAAGGAAGCGTCAAAGTGATGCGCGTAAAGGAAAAGTGCCGTGGAATAAAGGCCGGCGGAAGGCTCAATAATGCCAGACATACTCAGCCCTGACGATATCAGATTGCAGCGGATCCAAGCGTTGCGGCAGATTGGTATGCCGAATCCGCCGACGATTGGAGCGCCCGGTGCTGCGCCTGACGTTCAAGATGGGGCATCGCAGCTTCAGCCTGTCTCAACGCCGCAACTACAAAAAATGACAGGTGATTCTCCGGTTAAGCCGTTGAACTTCCATCAGCGCGAGCAACTTCCGATTACTTCGCCGGATGCGCCAGCGGGCAGCATTTCCGCGCATCAATCGCAACTCTCGAAACTCGCAGACGAACGTGCGAATCCGTGGAGCACGCCTGAGAATCATCCCGGCACACTTGGTAAAGTCGGACACATCCTTTCGACGGTCGGAAACATCGCAGGAGATATTGTAGCTCCAGCGACGATGCAGAACATTCCAGGCACAGACTTGAATAAGCGATTGCAGGAACGATCACTTCAGGGACAGGTTGCAGGGCAGCAAAAGGAGCAGGCGGCGGAAGGTGTAGCAAAAGAAAACGCTGATTCAGAACAAAAACTTCGCGGGGCAGAGGCTGGACAGTTCGATACTGTTCCGTTCAAGTTATCCGATGGTACGGAAATCCCTGTTCAGCAGAAAGACGTTGCTTCTCTGCAAAAAGAAATTGAATCTGGAAAGTCCAAGCAATCCGTCGCTGACACGACGAACGCGACGAAGAAAGACATCGCCACGCAGTCAACCGACTCAAGGGAAACGATTGCTGCGGCTGGCAATGAATCAAAGGAAACTCTCGCAGGTAATAAGATTACCTCTACGGAAAAGGTTGCCGGTGCGAATATCGCATCGCGGGAACACGTCGCACAACTTCGCACAGAAGCATCCAAGATGATTGCGGCGGAAAAGCAGGCTAATACGGACGATCCGAACAAGCTGACCAACGCCATGAAAACTATGAAGCAAACCGCGCAAGCTACGTTGCCGGAACTTGATAATGCTCTCGCGGAGACGGAAAAGGTCAAAGGTCTACTCGGCCCGACTTCTGGACGGTGGAACGATTTCTGGCAGGGTAAAGTAGGTGCGTCTGACCCGCAATTCGCGCACTACAAGGATGAGATTTCTTTCATCTCGACGGCGGTAACTTTGGCTCATGCTCGAGGACGAATGAGCAATGAACTATTCGAGCATTTCCAGAAGATGTTCGATGCTGGAAAGCAAGACGCCAATAACATGAAGGAGGCGTTGACCGTCGCAAAGGAATGGCTTGGAGGATACGCACAAATGGGCGAGCATCCGACAGCGCAGGGCGGTAAGACAGGTGACCCGCTGGGGATTCGATGAGCACAACGCCACAACCGATTACTTCGCAGACTGATCCACAAGTCGCGTCCTTCGCGTCGAAGATTCGCGCCAAGTTTCCCGGTGCTTACGATGATTTGAAGGACGATGAACTCGCCACGAAAATAGTCACAAAACACCCTGAATATTCGGATATGTTGCCGAAAGGATACGGGCAGAAGAAACCACTGCCGAATTACGCATCCGGCCAACAAGCGCAACCGGGAGACGTTCAACAGAAACCCGGTGGACCGATTTACAACACGAAAACAAATCCACCGCCGCCAGTACCGTCCACGCTTGGGCAGAAAATGGCTAAGGGTGGTTCTGAGGGAATTGCATCAGGGCTTGGCATCTCCACTCCGCAGCCTAATCAATCATTGCCACGTTATATGTTGCAATCTGCTGGCGAGATGGGAAAGAATTTACTTCCTATTTTGAAAGACCCTCTATCTGGTATCTCTCATGGAATTGATTCGATGGCAACGAATATCGAGGACGCAGGGCGGAAAATATATCACGGACTTGGAAGTCCGGGGATTATTCCAGACCGCCAAAGCATGATGAAAATGAATCCCGAAGAAATATCTCATGGAGCGGGGCAGTTAGTGGGAACCGCCGCCCCCGTCGTAGCGGGAATGAGGGGTGACGCTCCCGAAGGTCCGGGAATACGTAGAACGATTGGCTCTAAAGTTTTTAATACGGAAGGGAAATTGACTCCCCTAGGAGATGCGATTTCTCATCCAATCGAAAAGGGAACCGAATTCGGATTACGAAAACTTTTTCCGCCGCCCCAGCCTGAAGGTGTCGGAGCAACCGAACCATCAGCCGGAGAATTTTACGAGAACAAGGGAAAAGATTTAATGCGACGTGGGACGCAGCAAGCCACTCTCGATAGAGCGGCGGCACGGGCAATTCCGAAACCTGTGAAGGGTGTAATGTCTGTTGGAGAAGGTGGGCCGCAGACATTGTCGAATGTGGGACGCGATACTCCTTTCGAATCTCCGCAGCCAATGAATCCTGTGAAGCAAGTTGGCGCGACTTCGACAACTGGCCCTGAAGTGAAGATGGTAAGCAAGGTTGAGTCACAGAAACCAAGTGGAATCGTCGGCCCGGATAGCAAGCCACCAACGGTTGAAGGATCGTATTGGTCGGTAAAAGAACCTGCATTACGGCAGGCGGTACTTTCGGGAGATAGGCAAGCAGCGATTGTCTATAAGCAGAGGTTCTTGGCGCTTCCCAAAGGTGCGAATTATCTTACTGATGTAGGCCATCAACCGAACTTGGGTCTATACCAAAGCAATAAACTGGACTAGGAATGAACATGAGAAAACTCGCATTTCTACTGATGTTTTTCGCAATCGCGGTTTTCGCTCAACAGCCGCAAGCTCCCAATGGCACGCCTATCGCAAAGCTCAATGCTGCCTACACGAACGGTATTGCTCCAGGTTATTGGCCGACGAAGGGCACAGGACTGACTCTCAATGTTTCAGCGGGAACGGTAGTTTGCTCTGGTACAACACCAACTTATTATGCGGCCGGAACTTTGACGATGACGAATTCTACAACGAATTACGTCTATCTGAATACAGCTTCTAGCTGCGCTGTAACGTCAAACACGACAGGATTTACGACAGCGACGATACCGATTGCGGTAGTTGTGGCGGCAGGTGGAGTCATCACAACGATTACCGATGTGCGCTCACCATTCAATGCAGGAAGCGGCGGAGGCGGGAGTAGCGCTGGCTGGTACGTCGCAAGCCAATCAATCCAGTGGGTGTCTGCGCTAGGCTTAGATACAAACGATGGACTTTCACCAGCGACGGCGAAACTCACATGGGATAGAGCTTGCACGGCACTTACAGGTGGTAGCAACTCCCCTCCACTCACTTGTGGGCAGGGAACAATCTACGTTATCGGGTCAGTCGCAGCGAATACTGACGCGACAAAGGGTCGATGGCTGATGGGGTCAACCGACGTAAATTACGCATCCCCACCGACCGGATGGTACAGATCGTCAGGAGCGCTGAGAACTATTTGCGCCGGTGGAAATAACTCCGTTTATGCCAATGGTTCAGTAGCGACCTGCATTGTCTCCGGCGGATCATCAACGCCAGGTATCCCAGGTCTTTGGCTATCCAATCTCTTTAATTTCGAGGACGATCACATAGCGGTTCAGCAATATCTGGGAAGCCCAGTAAGAATTGGAATTGATTCAACTGGAAATAGGGATTTAGGGGCAGTTAGCAGTG
>ODAK010001609.1_pt1 | contig 24393 bp, 18 predicted proteins | sample 1539591 | NCBI WGS metagenome assembly ODAK01 (sample SAMEA3539303, study PRJEB22396) | soil metagenome | biome: tundra; feature: field; material: soil | place: USA | collected 2010-05 | depth 0.15 m | reverse complement strand
CCGCGGCCTCGTGCGTCGCGGCGGCGCTCGACGAGGGAATCACGACCTTTGATACCGCCGACGTCTACGCGGGCACTAAGGCCGAAGAGGTGCTCGGCCGGGCCCTGCATGGCGTGCGGCGCGAATCCGTCGAGGTCTTCACCAAGGTCTACTGGCCGACCGGCCAGGGCGCCAATGACCGGGGCCTGTCGCGCAAGCACATCATCGAGTCCGCCCACGCCTCGCTGCGGCGGCTGCAGACCGACTACGTCGACCTCTACCAGGCCCACCGCTACGACCACGAGACGCCGCTCGAGGAGACCCTCCGCGCGTTCGACGACCTGGTCCGCCAGGGCAAGGTGCTCTACGTCGGCGTCTCCGAGTGGCGCGCCGAGCAGATCGCGAACGCCCTGCGGATCGCCGATGAGATGGGATTTGACCGGATCATTGCCAACCAGCCGCAGTACAACATGGTCTGGAGGGTCATCGAATCGGAGGTGGTGCCGCTCTGCGAAAAGGAAGGCATCGGGCAGGTCGTCTGGTCGCCGATCGCGCAGGGCGTGCTGACCGGCAAGTACCTGCCGGGAGCCGCCCCGCCGGCCGACTCGCGGGCAACCGATCAGTCCGGCTCCACCTTCATCTCGAACTACCTCAATAACGACGACCTGCTCGGCCGGGTGCAGCAGCTAGGGCCGCTGGCGCAAGAGGCCGGGCTGAGCCTGGCTCAGCTGGCGATCGCGTGGACACTGCAGAACCCGAACGTGGCCGCGGCGATCATCGGCGCGACCCGGCCTGAGCAGGTACGCGAGAACGTGCAGGCGTCGGGCGTGCGCCTGGAGGCTGAGCTGGTGCGGCGCATCGACGACATCCTGGGCCCGGTGATCGTCCGCGATCCCGCGCGGACCGCGAGCCCGGAGAAGCGCCCCTGACCGCTACTCGGCTGCCGGGTGCAGGCTCATCGGCCCGTAGACGGCCTTGTCGTCATCGAGCAGTGTCACCTGATCGACGCCAGCCTCGAGCAGACTCCGCCAGTTCTCGCCGAGCCAGCTTTCGGCGTCGCCCTGGCTGCTGAAGACTTCCCTCGGCAGGCTGCGCGACGTCACCGCCGAGCCGTCTTCCTTCTCGAACTGCCAGGTCCAGGTCATGCCCCGCCTCGGTAGTTAGGATCGGGCCGGTCAACAGGCGGCTAATACTAACTGCTGCGTACCAGAGGCATCGTGGGGGCTAGCGCTATGGATGTTCGCTTGCTCGGCACCGGCGGCCGGGACGGCTGGCCGCAGCCGGGATGCAACTGCGCCTCCTGCGGGCGGGCGCGGCTGGCGGGCCCCGGCCGGGCGCCCGGCCGCGTGCTCCTGGACGGCGCGCTGGAGATCGTGCCGGATCAGTCCCCGTTCCCGGCCGGCTGCGGGAGCGGCGCTCGCGGCACCGGCACTGGGCAGGTCGGCGCCCATCAGGTAGAGCCGGTGCCCGGCGGCTGGGACATTACCTCGCCCGACGGCGGCAGGCTGCTCGTCGCCGCGGGACCGGGCGCGGTCCCCCGGCCGCCTGATGGCAGCCGGCCCTACGACGTGGCACTGCTTGACCTCCTGGAGTGGCCAGCGCAGCTCGGCGAGCTGCGCGCCCGGCGGCTCGTGGGCGATCGCACCGTCGTGACGGCCCTGTACGCCGATCACCGGGTCACCTCAGCGGCCGAGCTGGCCCGGCGGTGCCAGCTCTGGCATGCGGCGATGCCCGCCGACGGTAGGACCCTGACAAGCCCGGCGACGGGAACTGGCCAAGGCGCCCCGGCCGCCAGCCAACGGCCGCCGCGCGGCCGGATCCTGGTCCTCGGCGGGGCCCGGTCGGGCAAGTCGCGCGAGGCCGAGCTGCGGCTGGCCGCTGAGCCTCGCGTCACCTACCTGGCCGCCGGGCCCTTGGCTGGCGGCGTGCGGGCCCGCGACCAGGACGCCAGCGACCAGGACGCCAGCAACCCGGACGCCAGCAACCCGGGAACCGGCGACTCGTGGATTGGCCCCGACGGCATTGCTGATACCGAGTGGGCGCGGCGGGTGGCGGCGCATCGGGCGAGGCGGCCGCCGTGGTGGCGGACGGTAGAGAGTGCCGATGTGGCGGGGATGCTGCGTTCTGAATCTGGTGCATTGCTCATAGACGGCATCGGCACCTGGCTTGCCGCGGTGCTGGACGAAACCGGGGCCTGGACCGAGGATCGGGCGGCCGAGGAGAAGATCGCCGAGCGGGTGGCTGAGCTGGTCGCGGCCTGGCGGCAGACCACGGCGCACGTCGTCGCGGTCAGCGACCAGGTTGGCTCGGGCGTGCATCCGGCCACTCGCTCCGGGCGGATGTTTCGCGACCAGCTGGGCTGGCTGAACCAGCGGCTGGCCGCGGAGTCGGAGCAGACAGTGCTGGTCGTGGCCGGACGGGTTACCATCCTGCCGACTTGATCCGTAATATGACTAAACAAGGCTTCGCGCCGCGAACGGCACAAGACCGGGCGGCGAAGCTGTTAAGTTCTAGGGGGCTGACTTTGTGAGCCGGACGCCCGTGGAAGCACCGCAGGCCCAGCCCCGTGATCAAGGTGGTGACCATGACGCGTGTTGTCGTCGTGGGTGATCTGATGACGGACACGGTCGCCCATGTCGTTCTGCCGCTTGCCAAGGACAGTGACACGCCTGCGACCGTCACCATGCACGGTGGCGGCTCCGGCGCGAACATCGCTGCCTGGCTCGCGGTTGACGGCGCGGAGGTGGCCTTCGTCGGACGGCGGGGCGCCGACATCGCCGGCCGGAACAGGGACATGGAGCTCATGGGCTACGGCGTCGACGCCCGGCTCGTGATGGACCCGGAGCGGCCGACCGGCACCTGCGTCGTCATGGTCACCCACCGGGGAGATCAGACGATGATGTCCGACCCCGGCGCGAACGCCGCGCTATCGCCCGACGACCTGCCCAAAGACCTGTTCACGCCCGGAAGTCACCTGCATATCTCCGGCTACACGCTGCTGAACGACGGCTCCCGTAACGCTGGCCTCGCCGCCTTCGCGCACGCCCAGCAGGCCGGGATGACCATCTCCGTGGACGGCGCGTCGTCGGCACCGCTGGAGCGCCTCGGCGCCGAGCCGTTCCTGGAGATGACCAACGGGTCCACCCTGCTGTTCGTCAACGGCGACCAGGCCCAGGTGCTGACCGGCCGCGCGGAGCCCGAGCAGGCGGCCCGCGTGCTCAATGCCTGGTATCCGCAGGTGGTCATGAAGCTCGGCCTTGATGGCGCGCTCTTCTATGCCAACGGCCGGCCCGATCCGGCTCGCGTCCCCGCACCGCCGATCGAGGAGGTTGTGGACAGGACCGGGGCCGGGGACGCGTTCTGCGCCGGTGTCCTGCCTGCATGGCTGGACCGCAAGCCGCCGGGCGAGGCGCTCGCCAGCGGCAGCAGGCTCGCCGCCAAGGCGCTGAGCATGGTCGGGGCACGGCCAGCGCCCTAATCCGGCGGCGCTCGATCCCTCGGCAGGCATCGCCGGAGTTGCGGGCTTCCGTCCCCGGTTCCGCGCTTCCCCGCGCCGCGACCTGCCCGCTGGGCATACTCGTTGCTGGATATGACTGATTACCTGGACCGGCTGTTCTCGCTGCACGGGCACACGGCGCTGGTCACCGGCGGCAGCTCAGGCATCGGCCTGGGCATGTCGCTGGCTCTGGGCCGGGCGGGAGCCAGGGTTGTGCTGGTCGCGCGCGACCAGGAGGGGCTGCTGGTCACGGCTGGCGAGCTCGCCTCAGCCGGCTGCCAGGCGGCCTGGGTCAGCGCTGATCTCGGCGACAGAGCGCAGCTTGAGCGCGCCGCCAGGCAGGCCGCGGCCGCTTTCGGTGAGCCTGACATCCTGGTCAACTGCGCCGGCCTGAACCTCCGGCCGCCGCTGCCAGAGCTGACCCCGGCGCAGTGGGACCAGCTCATTGCGGTGAATTTGACGGCCCCGTTCCTGCTCGGCCAGCGGTTCGGGCCGCCGATGGCCGCACGCGGCTGGGGGCGCATCATCAATGTCGCCTCGCAACAGGCGATGCGCGCCTTCGGCAACAGCGGCGGCTACGGCGCGGCCAAGGGCGGCCTGGTCTCGCTGACTCGATCGCAGTCGGAGGCGTGGGCACCGAGCGGTGTCTGCTGCAACGCGATCGCGCCCGGTTTTGTCGCGACGCCACTGACCGCTGCGGTAGCGGCCGATCCGGTCCGGTCGGCGGCGCTCGCCGCGCGCACCATGATCGGGCGCAACGGGGAGCCCGCGGACTTCGACGGCGCCGCCGTGTTCCTCGCCAGCCGGGCCAGTGACTATGTCACCGGTCAGGTCATCTGCGTGGACGGCGGGTTCTCGGCGGGCTGAGATGCCGAGCCCGGCACGGTCAGAACGCGCCCGGGCTCGTTGTGTGGCCGCCCACCGCGGCAACGATGATGGCCAGCACGAGGAACAGCACGCCGAGGCCGCCGAGCACGATCCCGGCGATGGCCAGGCCCCGGCCTTTCTGGTTGGTCCGCTTGATCTGGCTCAGCGAGATCAGGCCGAAGACCAGCGCCAGCACCGAGCCGAGCCAGAAGAGCCACATCAGGCCGAGTACCAGCGAGGCGATAGCCAGGCCACTGGTTGTCTGCGGTGCGGCATATCCGCCCTGCTGCGGCCAGTAGCCCGGGTCTTGCGGCGAGGGGTAGGGACCCGGCGCCGGGTAGCTTCCCGGCGGGTAGGTCCCCGGCTGCCGGAAGCCGCCCGGCTGCTGGTCGGTTCCCGGCGGCGGGTAGGCACCCGGCTGGCCGAACTGATAGCTGGCTGACATTGGGTCATCAGCCGCGGGGACTGGGCCATCGCCGGGGTAAGCCGGGAAGCTGCTCGTCGACGGCAGTGTTCCCGGACCGCCGGACTCGGTGGTCTGCCGCCGGGCGCCGCAGAGGGGGCAGAAATTGTCAGCGGGAGCCATCGAGTGGCCGTTCTGGCAACGCGGCAGCTCCTGACTCGCTGGCTGCTCCGAAAATGTCACGCCCCGCCCCTTTCATCCATGATCCGGTAAAATCCGGCGCGCTATACGACGCGGATCTTACGGGATCATGGAGGACACCGCTGCGGGTCGCCGCAGCGGTGCCGGACTGAGCACGCCGGGGGCGCAGCGCGGCACGCCGGGGGCGCAAGACGCGCGGCGCCAGCGTGCGGGCGGCACAATGACGGTCATGGCCAGACGCACCACGACAACTCCGCCGCCCGAGGACTTCGAAGAGAACATCGTTGACATCGATGTGACTGACGAGATGCGCGGCAGCTTCCTGGAGTACGCCTACTCGGTGATCTACCAGCGCGCCCTGCCGGACGCGCGCGACGGACTGAAGCCCGTCCAGCGGCGGATCCTCTACCAGATGAGCGAGATGGGGCTGCGGCCGGACCGCGCTCACGTCAAATGCGCCAGGGTCGTCGGCGAGGTGATGGGCCGGCTGCACCCGCACGGCGACAGCGCCATCTACGACGCACTGGTGCGGATGGCCCAGCCGTTCGCGATGCGGCTGCCGCTGATCGACGGGCACGGTAACTTCGGCTCTCTCGGCGGCGACGACGCCCCGGCCGCGATGCGCTACACCGAGGCGCGGCTGTCGGCCGCGGCGATGGAGATGACCACCTCACTCGACGAGGACACCGTCGACTTCGCGCCGAACTACGACGGCCAGGAAAACGAGCCTCAGGTACTCCCGGCTGCGATCCCCAATCTCCTGGTCAACGGGGCGTCGGGAATCGCCGTCGGCATGGCCACCAACATGGCCCCGCACAACCTGGGTGAGGTCGTCGCGGCAGCCCGGCACCTGATTGCGCACCCGGCCGCTGACCTCGAGACGCTGATGCGGTTCGTCCCGGGGCCTGACCTGCCGACCGGCGGCAAGATCGTGGGGCTGGACGGGATCAGGGAGGCCTACGAGACCGGGCGCGGGACCTTCCGCACCCGGGCCGCGGCGAGCATCGAGCAGATAACCCCGCGGCGCACCGGGATCGTCGTCACCGAGCTGCCGTACGGGATCGGCCCCGAGAAAATCGTGGCCAGGATCAAGGACCTGGTCGGCGCCAAGAAGCTCAACGGCATCGCCGACCTGAAGGACCTCACCGACCGGCACCGCGGCCTGCACCTGGTCATCGAGATCCGCAGCGGTTTCCACGCCGAGGCCGTCCTGGACGAGCTGTACCGGCTGACCCCGATGGAAGAGACGTTCGGCATCAACAACGTCGCCCTGGTCGACGGGCAGCCGCGGGTGCTGGGCCTGCGCGAGCTGCTGCAGATCTACGTCGACCACCGGCTGGAGGTCGTGCGCCGCCGCACGGCGTTCCGCCGGGCCAAGCGGGAGGACCGGCTGCACCTGGTCGACGGCCTGATCGTCGCGCTGCTCAACATCGACGAGGTCATTCAGGTGATCCGCGCCAGCGACGACGCCGCGGCCGCGAAAGAGCGGCTGATGTCGGTGTTCGACCTGACCGCGATCCAGGCCCAGTACATCCTGGACACGCCGCTGCGCCGGCTGACCCGCTTCGACCGGCTGGAGCTGGAACGCGAGCGGGAGACGCTGCAGGCTGAGATCGCCGAGCTGACCGCGATCCTCGATTCCGAGCAGAAGCTGCGCGAGGTCGTCTCGGCCGAGCTGGCCAGCGTCAGCGGGCGGTTCGCGACCCCGCGCCGGACTGTGCTGCTGGAGGGCAGTGGCGCGGCCCGAACCGCTGCCGTGCCGCTGGAGGTCGCCGACGACCCGTGCACGGTGCTGCTGTCGTCGGCGGGGCTGCTCGCCCGGACTGCGGGGGGCATCGGGAGGTCGATCCCCCAGTCCGGCGCCGCTGCCGGGCAGCCGGCCGGGCAGGAAGCGCTGCAGCTGGAAAACACCGACGCACAACGAAAAGCACCCGCAGCCGTGTCCCGCCCGGCCGGCGGCGACCCGGGCGATCCGGCCGGCGGCCCGCGGGCGGCGCATGACGTGATCGTCGCCGCGGTCGAATCGACGGCGCGCGGCACAATTGGCGTGGTGACCTCGCTGGGCCGGCTGATCCGGCTGGGCGTGCTCGAGCTGCCCGCCATCCCGCCGAGTGCCCACTCCCCCGGCCTGTCCGGCGGCGCGCCGGTCAGCGAGTTCGTCGGAACCGAGCCGGGCGAGACCGTGGTCGCCGTCGTGGCCGCTGACGCGGACGGCACCGGGCTGGCCCTGGGCACGGCGGGCGGCGTGGTCAAGCGGGTCGCACCCGATTACCCGCAGAACGCCAGTGACTTCGAGGTCATCGCGCTGAAGGACGGGGACCGGGTGGTGGGCGCGGTCCAGCTCGACAGCGAGGAGCAGGATCTGGTCTTCATCACCAGCGACGGGCAACTGCTGCGATTCAGTGCCTCGTCGGTACGGCCGCAGGGCAGGGGCGCAGGCGGCATGACCGGGATCCGGCTTTCGCCGCGCGCCTCGGTGGTCTGGTTTGGCGCGGTCCATCCGGACGGCCCGGCGGGATCGGCTGCTGCGGCATCGCCGGACCCGGTGCCTGGCCGTCCGGTCGTGGTCACGGTGGCCGGCAGCGCGAGTGCACTGCCGGGGACCACGGCCGCTACCGTCAAGGTCACCCCGTATGCCGAGTTCCCGGCCAAGGGCAGGGCCACTGGCGGCGTCCGCTGTCACCGGTTCCTCAAGGGCGCGGATGTCCTGGTGCTGGCCTGGGCCGGGCCAGAGCCGGCCCGCGGCGCGACCGAGGCGGGATCGCCGGTGGACCTGCCCCTCGCGGTGGGGCGCCGCGACGGCTCGGGTGAGCGTGTCCGCCATCCGCTCGCAGTCGTTGGCGGGACGGCCCCGCGCCAGTAGACCCCGCGCCAGTAGCTCATGCTAACGCCCGCTTAATGACGATAACTCCTGTTCACAGTTGCGGTTCTGAGAGCTCACTGAGAGCGCTGCCTCGGCTCCCGGCGGGTCTGGCCCCGCATGCTTGCGGTAGCGGGCCGAACCCGGCCCGCTACGGCACTGCCAGCAGAAAGGAGGGGCTAGTGGCATCCACGAATAGCGGCCGGATGCGGCGCTTCATCTTCACCGCATTCCTCGCCGCCGGAATTGGCGCTGGCGCGGCGGGCGTAGCCGTCGCCAGCACGAGCGGCACGACATCGCACGGGACGTCCACGTCGACGACATCATCAACGTCGTCCTCGCGGTCAGCGTCGCCGTCGGCCGCGCCGTCGGCGGGGTCCGGATCGGCTGCGCCCGGATCGGCTGCGCCCGGCACGAGCAAGCACCACTGCACGCACATGGGAGGCAGTTAGCAGCCATCCCGGCGGGCGGCCGGTGCCAGGTGCACCAGGACGCACCGGACGCGGTCGGAGCAGCACGGTTACTTTCCCAGTAGCCGTTGCTGCGCCGGCCACCCGGACGGCCGCCGGGATTCGCGCGTAGCGTGGCGAGCATGAGCCTTCCGGGCGCGCGCCGGTGCTGGCCGTGGTGACCATTGAGGATGTGCGCCGGCTGGCGCTGACCCTGCCGCGCACCGAGGAGAAGCTGATCGGCGACCGGGTCAAGTTCCGGGTCGGCAGGCTCGTTTATGCGTCGATCTCCGCCGATGAGACGCTGATGGGCTTCGGCTTTCCCAAGGAGGAACGCGTCGCCCTTGTCGCCGCTGAGCCGGACAAGTTCCTCATGCCTGTCCGCTCCGACGAGCGCTACAACTGGGTGCGAGGCAGGCTGGCTGCCGTCGACATCGACGAGATGACCGAGCTGGTTGTCGACGCGTGGCGGATGGTCGTGCCCAAGCGGGTCGCGGCCAGCTACGACCAGCCGGGATGAGGCCGGGGCCCGCGCTGTGGCGCCCGCGCTAGCGCGGGCCGGGCGGGCACCGCCGTCAGGTGTCGATGCGCGAGGGATCCAGCTCGGCGGCCCCGGCGACGATGAAGTCCCGGCGCGGCGCCACCTCACTGCCCATGAGCAGGCCGAACATCTCCCTGGCAGCGGCGGCATCCTCAATCCTGATCCGGCGCAGCGTCCGGTGCCTCGGGTCCATCGTGGTATCGGCCAGCTGGGCGGCGTCCATCTCGCCGAGCCCCTTGTAGCGCTGCGGCGGCTCTTTCCAGCGCTGGCCTTTGCGCTCGAGTTCCAGCATGCTGCGGTGCAGCTCGGCGTCGGAGTAGGTGTAGATGTACTTCTGCTGCCCCCGGCGCGGGCTGGTCAGCTCGATCCGGTGCAGCGGCGGCACGGCGGCGAACACCCGGCCTGCCTCGACCATGGGGCGCATGTAGCGGTGGAAGAGCGTCAGCAGCAGGGTCCGGATGTGCGCACCGTCCACATCGGCGTCCGCCATGAAGATCACCCGCTGGTACCGCGCTGAGTCAAGGTCGAACGCGCTGCCCGAGCCGGCGCCGATCACCTGGATGATGGCGGCGCATTCGGTGTTCTTCAGCATGTCGGCCACGGAGGCCTTCTGCACGTTGAGAATCTTGCCCCGGATCGGCAGCAGCGCCTGGAACTCCGAATCTCTGGCCGTCTTCGCTGTACCGAGCGCGGAATCGCCCTCCACGATGAACAGCTCGCTCCGGTCATCTGCCGACCGGCAGTCAACCAGCTTCGCGGGCAGCGCCGATGTCGCAAGTGCCGATTTACGCCGCTGGTTTTCCCGGTGCTCGCGGGCCGCGATGCGCGTCCGGGCAGCGGAAACCACCTTGTCCAGCACCGCCCGCGCCTGCTGCTTGCTGCCGCGCACCCGGCCCTCGAGGAAGCCGCGCAGCTCGGCGGATACGACCTGGGCGACGATCTTGGATGCGGCCGGAGTGCCGAGCACCTCCTTGGTCTGTCCCTCGAACTGCGGTTCGGGCAGCCGCACCGCGATCACCGCCGTGAGACCCTCGGCGACGTCCTCCTTGGTGACGGGCTCGTCGCCGTTCTTCAGCAGCCGGGCCGCGCGCAGCTGCTCGTTCAGCGTCCTGACCAGCGCCCGGTCGAAGCCGGTGACATGCGTGCCGCCCTTCGGCGTGGCGATCACGTTAACGAATGACCTGGTCACAGTGTCGTAGCCGCTATCCCAGCGCAGCGCTACATCGACGGAGAGTTCACGGTCAACCTCGGTCGGGGTCAGGTGGCCAGCGTCGTCGAGAACCGGCACGGTCTCGGTGAACGTGCCCGACCCGGTGAGCCGGACCACGTCGGTCACCGGCGTGCCCGCGGACAGGTGAGCGCAGAACTCGCTGATGCCGCCCGCGAACTGGAACTCCGCCTCGCGCTGGCCCGCCGCTCCGCTGTCAGCCCCCGCGCTCTCAGCCCCTCCGCTGTCAGCCTCGGTGCTGGTACGGCCCGTCCCGGCGCCGCCGTCAGCCCCGGTGCCGCCGTCAGCCCCGGTGCCGCTGCGGTCCGCGCCTGCGGCGCCGTTACCGTTCGCCGCCCCGGCGCCGTCACCGTCCACGGCGAGCGGGCGGGCCGGCCGCTCGTCCGCCACCCGGATGGAGAGCCCCGGCACGAGGTAGGCGGTCTGGCGAGCCCGCTGAGCGAGGGCGGCGAAGCTCCATTCCGCGCCAGGCACGAACACCTGGCGGTCTGGCCAGAACCGGACCCTGGTGCCAGTCAGCGTCTTGGCGACCCGGCGGACCCGGTGCAGGCCCGAGCCTGGCTCGAAGGCGGCGTCGGGACCATCTCCGGCGAACGCGCCGGGCACGCCGCGCCGGAAGCTCGCGGCCCACTCGCCGCCTTCTCGGTCGACCTGCACGTCCAGCCGCCCCGAGAGGGCATTGACCACCGAGGCGCCGACGCCATGCAGTCCGCCGGAGGCGGTGTAGGACCCGCCGCCGAACTTGCCGCCCGCATGCAGCCGGGTCATCACCAGCTCGACACCGGTCAGCCCGGTTTTCGGCTCCACGTCGACCGGAATGCCGCGGCCGTTGTCGCGCACCTCAGCCGAGTGATCGGCATGCAGTATGACCTCGATCCGAGTGCAGTGGCCGCCGAGCGCCTCATCAACAGCGTTATCGAAAATCTCCCACAGACAGTGCAGCAGCCCGCGGCCGTCGGTGGACCCGATGTACATGCCAGGCCGCTTGCGGACAGCCTCCAGGCCCTCGAGCACCGTCAGATGGCGCGCTGTGTATCCCTCTGCGGCGCTGACTGGCAGAGACACTGCGGGCAGGGCGGTCACAAGAATTCTCCTGATCTCGAATAGCGGCTGCAGACCCGGGAAGGGGCCTGAAGGCAGACTAGCGGCCTGCGGGTGCTGGCCAGAGCAACCACTCCGGTGACGTATCCGGCGGCCCGGGACAAGGCACGCATCATGACAGACGGTTATGGATAGTAACGCAGAGAGACAAACGTGTTCGCTCATGGCGGACGGCTCGCCGGCATGGGATGACAGGACACCGGCAAGGTGTTGTGATGCGGTGTAGGAACACAGGTTGCACGGCCCGACGACAGTGACGCCGGACGGGCCGGAGGCGAGGGAGGCGACATGACCGGAGCTATGGCCCCAACGAAGCCGCTCAAAGCCAGCGACTTGTGTGACCGGTGCGGAGCGCCCGCTTACGTGCGGGTTGTACTCCCCGGATCAGGCGAGCTGCTGTTCTGTGCCCACCACAATCGGCAGCACGCTGACGCGCTGGCGAAGATCGCGGTCGAGATTCAGGATGAGACGGCAAGGCTGCTGGCCAGACCGTCGTCTGACTCTCGCTGACTCGCAGGCGGGCCCGGTCACCGGGCCCGCCGGGAGCATCGCAGGGCTGAGCCAGCGCAGTTTTAACTGCGCCTCGGTCGGCTGTCGTGGAAAACGGCCTGACGTGAAAATATTTTCGAAGCCAGCTGACCCTGTGCAAGGCCCTCTGCTCCGGGATTCACCCAGGCCACTGTCTCAGCTGGCCAGCCAGCCCTCAGTCGAGGTAATCGCGGAGCACCTGCGACCGGGACGGGTGCCGCAGCTTGGACATGGTCTTGGATTCGATCTGGCGGATCCGCTCGCGCGTCACGCCGTAGACCTTGCCGATCTCATCGAGCGTCTTCGGCTGGCCGTCGGTGAGGCCGAACCGCATGGACACGACGCCGGCCTCCCGCTCGGACAGCGTGTCGAGCACCGAATGCAGCTGCTCCTGCAGGAGCGTGAAGCTCACGGCCTCGCCCGGCTGGATTGCCTCGGAGTCCTCGATCAGGTCGCCGAACTCGCTGTCGCCGTCCTCGCCGAGCGGCGTGTGCAGTGAGATCGGCTCCCGGCCGTATTTCTGCACCTCGATGACCTTTTCCGGGGTCATGTCCAGCTCGGCGGCCAGTTCCTCGGGAGTCGGCTCCCGGCCAAGGTCCTGCAGCATCTGCCGCTGCACCCGCGCCAGCTTGTTGATGACCTCGACCATATGCACCGGAATCCGGATGGTCCTGGCCTGGTCGGCCATCGCCCGGGTGATGGCCTGCCGGATCCACCAGGTCGCATAGGTCGAGAACTTGTAGCCCTTGGTGTAGTCGAACTTCTCCACCGCGCGGATCAGGCCGAGATTCCCCTCCTGGATCAGGTCAAGGAACAGCATGCCCCGGCCGGTGTACCGCTTGGCCAGCGAGACCACCAGCCGCAGGTTCGCCTCCAGCAGGTGGTTCTTGGCCCGGCGCCCGTCGTCGGCGATCCACTCCAGATCGAACCGCTGGTCGGGACGCAGGTGCCGGCCGTCGGCGAGCTTCTCCTCGGCGAACAGGCCGGCCTCGATGCGCTTGGCAAGCTCGACCTCCTGCTCGGCATTGAGCAGCGGGACCTTGCCGATCTGCTTGAGGTAGTCCTTGACCGGGTCGGACGTCGCGCCGGCGACCGCGACCTGGGCGGCAGGAAGGTCCTCGTCGTCGTCGCCGTAGACGAAGACCTCGTCCTCGTTCTCCTCGCCGGCCGGCTTCGCCGGCTGGCCAGCGACCGGGACTGCCGCGGCAGGGCCTGCGACGATTCCCGGTACCTCAGCCACCTCATCGACCTGCCCGCCGTCCTCGATCCGGCCGGTCCCGTCGGCGTCGCCCTCGGCCGCTACCTCGTCAATCTCCAGCCCGATGACCGGATCGTCGCCGTCGACGTCATCGTCAGCGAGCACGTCGAGCCCGACATCCAGATCTGTGTCGGCGTCCAGGTCGGCGACAGCCGTCAGATCCGGCTCACTATCCAGATCCGCGGCCTCGACAGCCGGGCCATCGAAATCGAGGTCTGCGCTCACGTCCGTCCGTCCGTAGTCACCGTCGGTTCCCCCACTTTGTGCTTCCGATGTCGAGCCGCCTGCCGCGGACCTGTCCTTGACAGCCATCGCGGATTTGCGCCCGCTGCCCTGCCCGCCGCGGCGTGCTGCGCCTGCGCCATTGCTCCGCATGCTGCCAGCTCCTTCCGCACCGTCACCGCCATCAGTGTCTTTCGTCCCTGTCTGATCCGCTGCCTGGTTTGCCAGCTCGCCGGCCGCACTCTGCTTGCGGGATGCCCGGCGCTGCCGCCCGGCCGGCCGCTTGGCGGTGGGCGTGTCGCCGGAAGCGTGCTGAGCCTCGGCGGTAGCGTCGTCCTGCACGAGCGCTACCGCGGCGTCGGAGCCGGCCCGGGGCTGCTGCGGAATTCGCGAGCCGCGGCCTGACGGCCCTGGCTGCCTCCGCGCTGCGGAGCCTGCAGCGCTTGCCACCGCGTCACCCCTTCCTTCGCTGGACGGCGGCCTGCCGCGCCGCTACCGACCCCTTGCTGACCGTACTAGCAGGTGACACAAGCACCTCTCCGGCAAACGTATGGCGAGAGATGGACCCTACCGCTCGGGCCATGCTCCTATGACCGTGCCGGAAGCCGGGCTCCTGCGGCAGGAGACCGCCGCCGGGACCAGCTTCGCTCCCGTCCACCACCTTAGGCGGAGTCGACGGGTAGGTCGTACCGCTGCGAGCGCCGGCCTCGAGGTCTCCCCGTCACTGCGAGCACACGTCCGAGAATCGTACCCGCATCTGTCATGCCTTGCCCTTTCTTGCAATTCCCGCGGCACGCACCCGGCGGACAGGCACTAATGCGTCCCTGGCCGGCATGTGCAGGACGAGGACGGTGACGTCGTCGTCCTGCTCGTAGCCTGCCATCATCCGGTTAACCAGGTAATCAAGAAGCCTCGCAGGATCTTCCAGGACATCCGCAGGTGCCTGGGCGGCCACCGAGACGAGCTCGTCAAGACCCGAGTCAAGGCCGCGCTTGCGGTTCTCCACTAGTCCATCGGAATAAAGCACCGCCGTGTTGCCAGGCGGCAGCCGGAACGCGTACTGCTTGCGCGGGCTTGCCCAGCCCAGCGGCGTACCGGCCTCGGTCTGGTCCAGCCTCGGCGGAGCGCCTGCGGATAGCAGCAGCAGCGGCAGATGACCGGCGTTGCCGACCATGCCGTCGCCGGTCTCGGGATCCACGACCAGATAGGCGACGGTGGTGACCTGCTCCTCCAGTTCGGTCGCGATGAAGAGCCGGTCCAGCCCGGCCAGCACCGCGGCCGGCCGCGGATCGGTCAGCGCCAGGGCACGCAGCGCGTTGCGGACCCGGCCCATGCCTGCCGCCGCGGTGAGCCCCTTGCCCATGACGTCGCCGACCGCGACCGCGAGTTTCCCGTCCGGCAGGCGGAAGGCGTCATACCAGTCCCCGCCGATCTCCATGTTCCTGGTCACCGGCAGGTATCTGGCCTCCAGCACGATTCCCGGCACGATCGGCAGCCGGTCCGGCAGCAGGCTGCGCTGCAGCGTCTCGGCCGTGGTGTGCTCGCGCTCGAACAGCGACGCCCGCTCCAGGGCCATCGCGCACTGCCCGGCCAGCGCCTCGAGGAATACCCGTTCCTCCTCGGTGATCTGGCGGGGCCGGGTAAACGAGAACCTCAGCGCTCCCAGCGCAGCCCCCGACGACAGCAGCGGCAGCCCCACCCAGGCCCGCTCATCGCTGTGGGCGAGGAACAGCTCGACGCCGGCCTCGGATTCGACGAAGTGCCGCCGCAGCGCGTCCGGGCTCTCCAGCAGTACCGGCCGGCGGGCAATGATGGCGGCCGTCATGACGCTGGGAGTGTCGAGCGGGATATCGCCGCTTGGCGCGCCGGGGCTGTCCGGCAGGCCGCCGGGGTTAACCGTGCGCAGCCGGAGCCGCTCGGAGTCGAGCATGGCCACCGCGGACCGCTCGGCGCCGATGGCCGACCGCCCGACCTCGGTGATGACCTCCACGACCTTGGCCACCGTCAGCGCCTCGGCCAGCATGGACGTCGCCTGCTGCAGCCGGGCGGTGCGCAGCGCGGCCGCGGATAGCTGCTCGGTCAGCCGGCCGCGCATCTCCTCCGCCTCCCGCTGGCCGGTGACGTCGGTGCTCGCGCCGACCCATTCGATGATCTTCCCGTCCCGCTCGATCGGGACGGCGCGCACGTCATAATGCCGGTAGGAGCCCGTCTTGGTGCGCACGCGATAGCGGCTGTCGAACACCTTGCCGGTGCTGATGCACTCCTGCCAGTCCCGGCCCACCCGCTCCCGGTCCTCGGGGTGAATCGCGTCCAGCCAGCCGCCGCGGCGGTACTCCTCGACCGTCTGGCCGGTGATCCAGCGCCATTCGGGCGAATCCTCGGCGATCTCGCCAGTCGGCATGGTGACCCAGACCACCTGCGCCCCCGCCTGCACCAGCGAGCGATAGCGCTCCTCGCTCCGGCGGACAGCCTCCTGGCCGGCCTGCAGGTCAGTGACCTCCACGGCGATCAGCGCGACGCCGGTGATATCACCGTCCGGGTCGCGCGCGGGAAAGCACGACAGGTCCCAGTACCGGCCCTGCGGGGGCGCCGGGACCGCGCCCTGCGCTGACCCGGGGGGGCCGGCTGAGCCCGAGCCGGGAGATGGCACCATGTCAGCCAGGATCCTGCCGGAATGCCCGTCCGGCGGATCTGCGGCCCCTGCGGCGGGACTGCTCGGCGCCGGGACTATGACGGGCTGGTCAGACTGGAAAAGCGGCTCGTGATCGGCGAGCACCCGGCGGGCTGCCGATTGCGTCCAGGCGGCAAGGCCTTCGGGCCATAGCTCGGCCGGGGCGCGCCCGATGTGCTCGGCCTGCCCCATGCCGCTCAGCCGGGCCAGGGTCTCGTTCACCCGCCGGAAGCGCAGATCGGCGCCGAGCAGGGCGAAGCCGATCGGCGCCTTGCTCAGCAGCGTTGCCAGTAGTGCGGAATCTGAATTGTCCATACCGGGCACACGGGGCCTTGGCACGGACGTTCCGGTGCTCACCGAGAACACCCCGCACCCGTGCGAGCGCCTGCCATGTGCGCTCCTCCCTGCTTACTGCGGACACAAGAAGGCTAGCGGCTACAACGCGCATAAGCGGGCTGCGGACTGCAACTCGACGGCTGAGCGCCGGCTGAGCGTCGGCCCCAGCAGCCGGCACGGCCCGCAGTTGCGCTGCCTGCAACCGCGCGGGGGCGCCGGGGGCGCGCTCCGGGCGCAGCGAGGCTGCGGCGCGGCGGACGCGCCGCGGGCAGCGCGGCGGACGCTACCATTACCCGCCGGGATCAGCCGCAGACCCGCCCTTGCTGGCGGATCTGGAGGATACTGAGCAGATCCGCTGATCGTGCTTTCGGGCCGGCCCTTCGGCCGGCCCCCAGACCGGTGCGCCGCCGCAGTCGGCGTCTGGCCGTCCAGGAAGGAGAAGTGGCTGCCCGCAAAGAGAAACGACGGCGCGCCGCGCTCACGCATGGCATCGTTCGCCGCCGATCTGGAAAGCTAGCGACGTGAGCCCGCAAAGCCGTCGCAGACAGCCCCCAGGCGGGCCCGGTCATTCCGGTCCGCCGGGTCAGCGCAGCGGGCCTGGCGGCCTGTCCGGGCCGCCGCCCGACGCGCTGTTCGCTGAGATGCTCCGCGCTGCCCGCGAACTGCTGGCCGTCCGCAGCCCGCTGGATGCGGAGCTGATGGTGAGCGAGCTCCTGGGGACCTGGTGGGGCCAGCGGCCCGGCCGGTCGGGCATGCGCGAGGCACGCAGGCGCCGGGCCGACATCGAGGAACTGGTCGGCGAGGGTCTGGTCGCGTATGCCGCCGAGCAGGGCAGTCCGGCCGCTCTGGCGCTGTTGTCGGGAATTGCCTGTCTGGGCACGCCGCGGCAGGCGGCCCAGGCCGAGCAGGCCGCGCTGGCGCTGATGGAGCGCGGCGTCGCCCGGCCGAGGTGGGCTGAGCACGTGGGCGCGGTCGAGGCGGCGGAGTGCTACATCAATTCGGATGCATTCGGCGACCGGGACGAGGTCGTGTGCGTCTTCAGCTATGCCGGCCAGGAGCAGCACGCGCTCGTCGTCGTCGTCGAGTACAACACCGGCGGCATGGCCCGCGACGGCTGGGTTACCTCGCAGGTAGGCAAGCTGCTGGACTATTGCCGTGGCGGCTGCGGCCAGAACCCGCCGAGCCAGCCGCGCAGCGCCGTGGCAGCGGCGGCGGGCCAGGCTCAGCCGCGGGGGGGACCGGGCGGCCCCACTTTCGAGCAGGTCGATCCGCCGCAGGCCAGGCGGCTGCTGGAGTCGGCGCTCGCTGCCACCGAGAGCGCCGCCGATCCGCCTGTCAGCGCTTCCTTTCCCGCCTACCACGCGTTCATCAGGGCGCGGGTCCATACGCTGCCCCCTGCACCGCCAGTCGGGGCAGCTGGACAGTGGTCGGCTCCGGGCGCAGCTTCCTCCCTTGCCCGCGCCACGCTGGCCGGGCGGCGGCCACTGTGGCGCAAGGACCGCAGGGCAATGCTCGTCGCCGAGTTCCTTGCCTCCGATGACGCCGAGGACCTCTCCGACCGCGAGGCGGCCAGCCGCTGCGCCGACCACATCGTCGAGTACGGCTGCGACAAGGACTTCGGCCGCCCGCTGCGGGTGAGCCCCGCGAAGGTCGAGACCTTCATGCTGGACTGGCTGCCCAGGAAGGTCATGCTGTCAGCGGCCGAGCAGCATGCCATGCCGCACGTGCTGGCTGCCTGGGTGCGCTGGGCGGGCCGCCGGTCCGGCCTGGACGCCGCGGCCGTCCGGATGACGCTTGATGCGATCTACGATTCCATGGGCACCTTTACCCGCGTCTACCACGATCCGGCCTCCTTCGGCCTCGAGCCGAAACTGGTGGCCCGGCTGCTGCCCGACCGTGACCTTGAGGCCCTGCCCCGCCGGGCATTCGCATTTCCGGTGCTTGAGGGCACCTACCGGGGCACTGACCTCGGGGCGCTCGATCCAGCCAACCCGGCCGACCGCCGCACTCTGCTGGCCACCGAGCACGATGATCCGTCCGGCTGGCGGGCCAGCGAGGAGCACCTCGACCGGCATCTCACGCTCGCCGACCGGCTGTGGCGCGGCGACCCGCCCGAGCTCTGGGACGCCGCGCAGCGGCTGCTGGATCTGGGCGAGGACCGGCATGAGGTGCTGCACGACCTCATCAACGCCATCCGGGCGGCCGGGACGGACGAGAACGCCATCGCGTTCGCCCTGGCAGACCTGCCGCCGGAGGAGCCAGTTTGACGACCGGGCCGCCCGTCGTCGATCTTAACGCCGATCTCGGCAAAGCTTCGGAGCCTGGCGGATCGGCGACGACGACGCCCTGCCGTCGGTCGTGACCCCTGCGAACACTGCCTGTGGTTTTCATGGCGGCGACCCGCTGACGATCCGCGGGCCTGCGCGGGCGCAGCCGGGGGCGGCGTGGCCGTCGGAGCCCAGGTGTCGTACCGCGATCTGGCCGTTCGGCCGCGGCCGTTTACCCCGCCGCATCGCCGGGGGCCTGGCGGCTGCTGGGACGTGCCTCGGCGCGGCTGCGGGACCCGTAGCGGGATCCGCCTGCGCTGCTGGCACCAGCGCATGCGGGTGCGCTTCCGCGGCGTCACGACGCTGCCGGACTTGGCGCCCGGCGACGCCCTGAGCGTGCTGGCCGGCGCCGCTTACACCGTCACATCCGCCAGCAACCGGACCGGCCTGCGGCTCGACGGCCCGGCCCTTGCCCGCGGCCGGGTCGATGAGCTGCCCGGCGAGGGCACGGCGGCCGGCTCGCTGCAAGTCCCGCCCGACGGGATGCCGATCCTGATGCTGGCTGATCACCCGGTGACCGGGGGTATCCGGTGATCGCCGTCGTGCACAGCACCGACATCGGGCTGGCGGCGCCACTGCGGCCTGGCCAGCGGGTGCGCTTCGCGCTCAGCCGGTGAAATCCCGGCAGGCGGCGAGCAGGTCGGCTGCCATGACCGTGGTCAGATCCTCAGCGCTGGCAGCCTCGCCGAGCTGAGCGACCCTGACGTCGCGCGACGCGCACGCGCGCTCAAACAGCGACCTGGCGAAACGCCCGTTGCCGAGCTCGCCGATCCGCCCGTTGTCGCAGGCCGCGCGGAAAATCTCCGCCAGCACGGGCAGCGCATCGGCGGCGAACCTGTCCCCCGCCCGCCCGGCGATCACCAAGGCGATCTGCGACAGCTCGGCCGGCGAGTAGCTGGGGAAGCCGACGCGCACGCTGAACCGCGATGCCAGCCCCGGGTTACTGCGCAGGAACCTGTCCATGTCCGGGGTGTAGCCGGCCAGCACGATCACCAGCCTGTCCCGGTCATCTTCGGCGCGCTTGAGCAGCGTCGCCACCGCCTCGGCGCCGAACGCGTCACCGCCGGAGTAGCCGTCGTTGTAGAGGGAATACGCCTCGTCGATGAACAGCACGCCGCCGAGGGCCGAGTCGACCAGCTTGTTCGTCTTGATCGCCGTGGAACCCAGGTGCTCGCCCACCAGGTCAGCGCGGTGCGCCTCCACCACACTCGGCCGGACCAGCAGGCCGAGCGCGGCGAAGATCCGGCCCAGGATGCGCGCCACGGTCGTCTTGCCGGTGCCAGGCGGCCCGGTGAACACGAAGTGCCGGGCCGGCGGCTGGCTGGCCAGCCCCTGCCGGTCGCGCAGCCGTGCCACCCGCAGCTGCGCGGCGATCTCGTGCACCTGGCGCTTGACCGGCTCGAGGCCGACCAGGCCGTCGAGCTCGGCGAGCGCGCTCTCCAGCGTCGGGGTCTGGCCGTAGCCGCGGTACCTGCTGGTCAGCTCGGCAAAAGCCTGCTCGATGTCGCCGCCGCGCAGCGTCACGAGATCGGCCGGCGACGGCTCGGCTCCGCCGCCCATCACGCGCACATCCCTGGCCTGACCGGCCTTTTCCAGCAGGCTGCGCACGAACCGCCCGTTGCCCAGCTCATCCGCCAGCCGTCGGCGGCCCACGTCCTCGAACATCCGCCAGAGCACTGGCCGGGCATCCGGATCCAGCAGCTCGCCGCGCCGCTCCAGGGCAAGGTCGGCGAGTGCGAGCAGCTCGGCGGGCGTGTAGCCGGGGAACTTGATCCTCATGCCGAATCGCGAGGTAAGGCCGGGGTTGGTGGCGAGGAAATTCTCCATCTGCCGCTCGTAGCCGGCCAGGATGATGACGACGTCCTCGCGGTCGTCCTCGGCCCTCTTGAGCAGCGCCTGGACCGCCTCGTTGCCGAACCGGTCGCCCTGGCCGTCCCCCTCGTTCACCAGGCTGTAGGCCTCGTCGATGAACAGCACGCCGCCGAGCGCGGCGTCGACGAGCTCATTGGTCTTGATCGCGGTTGCACCCAGGTACTCGCCGACCAGGTCGGCGCGCTGGGCTTCGATCACCGCCGGGGTGTCCAGCAAACCATGCGCATAAAAGATCTTGGCGATAATTCGCGCGACGGCCGTCTTGCCGGTGCCGGGCGGACCAAGGAAGACGAAATGCTGCATCGGCTTGACGGAGCCGTGGCCGGCCAGGGCGCGCCGCCGCGCGGCCTCGATCGAGGCCGCGATCGAGCGGACCTGGTCCTTGACCGCGGCCAGGCCGATCATCGCGTCCAGCTCAGCCATCGTCTCGTCGACCGTGAGCTCCGGCCGGTCGGCGTCCGCTCGCTCCCTGACCGCCTCCGGGGACGGCCGGCTGCGCGCGCCGTCAGCGCCGCGAGCGCCGGAAGCGGCCTCGGCCGCCATGGCGACCCGGCCGTCGGTGTACCTGCCGCCGCCCGGCTGGCGGGCATCGGGTTGCCTGATGTCCGGCTGAGCGCCGCCGGGGGGCATGCCGCCCCGCTGGCCGGAGTGCGGCGCGGCCGGCAGGCCGCGGGGCGGGCGGGGGGACCAGCCGTAGGGAGCAGCCAGCGCTGCGCCGCGAGTCTGCTGGCGGCCGTAAGCACGCTCGTCCTGCCACGACTTGGCTAGCCGCCAGCCGAGCACCACTAGGGCGATGAGCCAGGCTAAGGCGGGCCCGACGAACTGCTGGCTGCGCCAGACGCGGAACGTGATGATGCCGACCGGCAGCGCCCAGGCCAGCGTCCATGCCACCGTCCGGCACGGAACGAACCAGCGCTTCAGCGATCCAGCGCTCGAAGCCGCCACTGCTGCGAGCGGCAGCAGCCATAGCGCATAACGCGGCAGGTCAGGCCCGTGTGCCTCGGCCGACACCAGGGTGATGCCCCACAGGGCGACCGACAGCGACGCGACGACGGCGCGGTGGCCCGCCCACACCGCATAGGGAGCGTAGAACAGCGCCGCGACCAGCATCAGCGTGACAAGGACGGGAGCCAGCACGCATCCCGCCGCGATCGCCAGAACCTTGACTGGCAGCGGGGCCGCTGCATAGGACCGGCGCAGCCGGCTCAGCGCGTCCTGCACCGTCCGCCGCCGGGGCAGGGACGCAGAAGTTTCCCGTGACCGCATCTCGCTCCCTTTGTACTATGACCTGTATAGCGCATTACTCACTGGATTCGGCAGCACGCAATGACATGCCGCGGAAGTTGCTGCCCGGACACTGCCAGGCAGCCGAGTCGCGCTTCGGCCATTTCTTGCTCCCCCGTTGCATCATCAGGCAAGCTGCTCCCCGATCCAACCTGGCCGCCCGGTTTCCCCCCGCATGCTGTCTGCGATGAGACTGCTGACGACAGGATAAACAGGATAAGAGGCCGCGCGCTGCCACGCCGGCCCCGCAGACGCGGGCGGCGGCCGCCTACCGCGCCGCGACCGTCATGCCGGGCATGTGGGACTGGCACGGGCACCTTCTCGGCAGCCGGTTCCCGACCTGGGCCCAGATGCCGCTCGAGCCGCTGCCGCTGCGCGCCGCGCGCTCAGTGGCTGCGGCTCGCCGACGGCGCGGATGCAGTCATCCGCGCCGTGCGGGAGCAGTTGCGGCAGAAGGCCAAAGTGATCAAGGTGGGCGCCTCCGGCGGCGGCCTGTCCGAGGTGCTGGCGAACCTGGAACAGTTGCCAGCCTGTGCGGCGGCCAGGCTGTGCGCGCTCGCGGACGCGCATGCCCTCGCCGTGAGCCTCGCGATGGAATCTGACGTCACGATAGCGATGGGCACCGGCATCGGCCTGACCGGGATGGACCGGCCGAACTCCTGGGGCAATAGCGGCTCTGAGCTCGTGCACCTGGTCTCTCTCGGGATGACGGTCCGGGCAATCGAGGCCGCGACAGCGACTGCGCCACTCACGCTCGGACCGCAGGCGCCGCAGTGTGCCGCCGGACCGTTCAGTCCCTGGCCGTCCGGGAAGGTAAGGTCTTCGGCCGGTCGCGAACGGGCTGATCCGCGAATCGCTCGTCGGCGTTTGCCCGTCGTGTGTAACGCAAGGTAACCGCTTGTGCGATGCCTGTGTGATAGCCAGCACCAGCCACGATCCGCCGGCGGGCATGCTCGCCTGCTGAGCCGGATCAGCGAGCAGCCGCGCGATGGCCCGGAAACCCTTCCCCCGGCCGGGCCGTCGCGCCGGCACGGATGCGAGGAGCGGCTGCGGCGCGGCAGCGAGGAGCGGCCGCCGCAGCGACCTGCGGCGGCGGCAGCGAGCAGAACTGTCGGACCGGCCTGATAATCAAGAGCACATGACTGCGCTGTCTTTCAAAGACCTGCTCGCCGCGATTGAGGGCCGGTCCGCTGATTTCCGGGACGCGGCCAGCCGCTCAGACCCTGCCGCACGCGTCCCCGGCTGTCCGGACTGGTCGCTGGCGGATCTCGTCGCCCACCTGGGCGAGGTCCAGCGATTCTGGGCGACTGTTGTCATGGCCGGCCCGTCGCCAACCCCGCCAGCTGACGACCTGGTCATCGGCCGGGAACCGCAGGGTGACCTGCTGGCATGGTCGGCGGCCGGCACGGACGCGCTGATCCGCGCTCTGTCCGAGGCTGGCCCCGACCGAGGCTGCTGGACCTGGTGGGCAGCGTCGGGAGCGCCGATGACAGCAGCAGCGGTAGCCCGCCACCAGATGCAGGAGGCAGCCGTGCATTCTTTCGACGCGCAGGAGACCGGCGGCAGCGCCGGGCCGCTGCCGGCCGATATGGCGGCCGACTGCCTGGGCGAGTTCCTGACCGTGACCGTGCCGATGTCCGGGACCTGGCCGCACGAACCAGCCCGGCTGACGCTCGAAGCGGCCGGCAGCCGGGCCTGGCTAGTTGACCTGAGCAGGGAGCGGACGCTAGCACAGCCGGCCGGAAGCGTGCAGGCGGAGCCGCCGCCAGCCGCTGCCGCGCGCGGCAGCGCCAGCGACATCGTCCTGGCGCTGTATGGCCGGCGGCCGGCGGAGATCCTGGACATCACCGGGAGCCGGCCACTGATCGAGCAGTTTCTTGCCTGGCCTGACAGCGACTAGCGCCGCAGCGGCTACAGGTTGAGGTCGACGATGACCGGCGCGTGATCGCTCGGGCCCTTGCCCTTGCGGGCCTCGCGATCGACCCATGCGTCTGAGACCGAGCTGGCCATGGCGGCGTTGGCGTAGACCAGGTCGATCCGCATTCCCATGCCCTTGTGAAAGGCTCCCGCCCGGTAGTCCCAGTACGTATACGGGTGCGTGCCCTTGGCGATGCGCGGAACGATGTCACGAAGGCCCGTCTCGCCAGGGCAGTCAGCGCCGCTCGCTCGGCAGGGGTGACGTGGGTCGAGCCGACGTATACGGCGGGGTCCCACACGTCGGCGTCCGTCGGGGCGATGTTGAAGTCACCCATGACCGCGAACGGCCGGTCGCTCGCCGCATCCGCGGCGACAGCGGACTGCAGGGCAGCTAGCCAGCGCAGTTTGTAGGCGTAATGCAGATCGTCAGGGGTGCGCCCGTTGGGCACGTACACCGACCGCACCCGCAGCGGTCCGCAGCTGGCTGCGATGGTGCGGGCCTCCAGCGTGTGCGCGTCGGGAAAACCCGGGTCGCCCGCAAGACCGCGGGCGACATCGTCCAGGCCGACTCGCGAACATATGGCGGCGCCGTTCCAGCGCCCCGCGCCATGGTGGGCCACGGCGTAGCCGAGCGGTCCGACGGCGTCCACCGGGAACGCGTCGGTGCCGACCTTGGTCTCCTGCAGGCAGACCACGTCAGGCGCGGCCTGCTCCAGCCATTCCACCAGCCTGGGCAGCCGGGCCAGCACTGAGTTCACATTCCAGGTCGCGATGCGCACGCCACCACGAGAACGCGGTGCTGCGGCGCCAGAGCGGCCGGGTCCGCTACCAGCCGGCCGGCCGGCTGTGGCTC